>Ga0207981_1000094_pt1 | contig 12501 bp, 10 predicted proteins | sample SoimicmetaGmgLPC_FD_188327 | JGI IMG/M metagenome (GOLD analysis project Ga0207981, IMG submission 188327) | Soil and rhizosphere microbial communities from Laval, Canada - mgLPC (SPAdes) (version 2) | ecosystem: Environmental > Terrestrial > Deep subsurface > Rock core/Sediment | place: Laval... | reverse complement strand
ATGATGGAGCGCTGTCAATATTTCACCATCGCCGAATCGCTGGGTGGCGTTGAAAGCCTGGTCAACCACCCGGCGATCATGACCCACGCCTCGATTCCGCCCGAGCGACGGGCGCAACTTGGTGTCACCGACAACCTCGTGAGGCTGAGCGTCGGCATCGAAAGTCCAGAGGACCTTCGCAGGGACCTCGAGCATTCCTTGAGCTGACCGGGGCTGCCACGCATGCGTGATCGGGCCAATCTTTGGTTTCTCTTTCGTCAATTATTGGTGCGGGAACTCTCGGCTCGTTACCGGGCTACGACCCTGGGGCTGCTATGGGTCATCCTCCAGCCGCTATTGATGCTCGCCATCTATACCCTGGTGTTCAGCGGCATCTTCAAGGTCCGCTGGGGTGGCGAGGGTTCGTCCGCGAGTTTTGCGCTAGTGCTTTTCGCCGGCCTGATCGTCTTCAATTTCTTTGCTGACGTGTTCGTCTCCTCTCCCACTGCGGTTTCCTCCCAGCCCAACTACGTCAAGAAGGTCGTTTTCCCGGTAGCGCTGTTGGCAGCCGTTCGGGTGGCCACTGCGGCTGTGCCGGCGCTGGCGGGCCTGGTGCTGCTGTGCCTGGCGCAATGGCTGATGGCGCAACCTCCGTCTCCCTGGTTCCTGCTCGCTCCACTTGTGCTGGTGGCCATGGCGCCGATGCTGCTGGGCGTGTCCTGGTTGATGTCCGGGCTCGGTGTGTACCTCCAGGACATTACCCAGGTCGCCGGGGTCGTCGTCAGCATGTTGTTGTTCCTGAGTCCCATTTTTTTTCCTGCCAGTGCGATGCCTGCAGAGGTGCGCTTTTTGGTTGACTTCAATCCCCTAGTTGCCCCGATGGAGCAACTTCGCGCGTTGACCGTGCAGGGCCAGGCGGCGGACTTCACGGGGTTGGCGCTCTATTTCTTCCTGTCGTGCGTGTTCGCAGCATTGGCGTACCGGCTGTTCCAGCGCTTGTCGAAAGGGTTCGCGGACGTCCTATGAGCCTGGCCGCCCGCACTTCCGACTCGACGCAGAGCGCGATCGAAGTCCTGCACGTCACCAAGGACTACCCGATTTTCCGAAGCCCGCGCGATCGGTTGTTATCGCTGCTATGGCCGCGCGCCACGAAGGCACGCCGGTTCCGGGCGCTCGACGACGTCAACTTCAGTGTCCCGCGCGGCGAGACCATGGGCATCATCGGCCGGAATGGTGCGGGCAAGTCCACGCTGCTGCAGGTGCTGTGCGGCACGGTGTCTCCGACTGCCGGGCGCGTAGCCATCCACGGGCGGTTCGCGGCGCTGCTCGAGCTCGGAGCCGGATTCAACCCGGACTTCAGCGGCCGCGAGAACGTCTATCTCAATGCGTCGCTGCTTGGGCTGTCGCGCGAGGAAGTCGATGCCAGGCTGGATGGCATCCGTGCGTTCGCCGATATCGGCGATTTCTTCGATCGTCCGGTGAAGACCTATTCAAGCGGCATGTATGTGCGCTTGGCATTCTCCGTGGCCATCCATACCGAGCCGGAAGTGCTGGTGATCGACGAGGCGCTGTCGGTAGGCGACATCCGGTTCCAGATGAAATGCCTTGAGCGGATCGAGTCGCTGCGGGCGCGTGGGACCACGGTGTTGTTCGTGTCCCATTCGCTGGAGCAGGTGAAACGGTTCTGTCAGTCGGCTATCTGGCTGGAGAACGGACGGATAAAGCTGTTTGGCGAGGCCAACTTCGTCGCCGACCAGTACCGGGACCATGAACTCGCGCTTGAGGCCGATGGTGTCAAGGCGCACGCCGAAACCCGTGGCGAAGCACGAACACATGTTCCGGCAGTCATCGAAACCGTCAGCGTCCCGCAGGCGCACCTGGCGCCCTTCGATCCGTTCACGGTCGAGATCAGCTATTCGATCCGCGACGAATCCTTGCCCGGCTTTCTTGTCGGGGTGGCGATAAAGAGCGTGGATGGCCTGCACATCTTTGGTCCCAATACCCATCTTGAGCGGGTCCAGGTACCCATCACCCGTGGTTCGCACCGCATCAGTTATCACGTTCCCTCGTTGCCGCTGTTGAGCGGAAGTTATCGCATCGATGTTGGTCTGTTCACTGACAAGGGGCTGGTGTGCCTGGACTATCTCTCGGATGTGTCCAGGTTGACGGTGGCATCCCCTTACTTCAGTGAAGGGCTCGTTTACATCACGCACGAGTGGAAAGTGCATGAAGGATGACCTGGCCAGCATTCCGTTCGATCACTACCAGCGGTATGCCGCGGGCGCTGCAATCGTGCAATCGCTGGAGCCGGGCGCGGATACCGTGCTCGAGGTCGGAGCCAATCGCCAGCGCCTGCTGGGCGCCTTCCTGCCAAATGCGCGCGTTCTCTACACCGATATCGAGGCGCAGGAAGCGGATGCCGACTTCGTGGTGGCCGATGCAACGGCGTTGCCGTTCGCCGATCGCGCCTTCGATGCGGTCATATCGCTGGACGTGCTGGAGCACATAGCACCGGCGGCACGCGCGTCGGCAGTGGCGGAGATGGCACGAGTCGCCGGCCGCCTGGTCGTCATCGGCTGCCCGATCGACCAACCCGTTACGCGAGCGGTCGAACGCGACGCGGACTCGGTCTGGCGGGAATACTTCAAGGAATCGTATCCCTGGTTGGAAGAACACCAGGTCTACGGCTTGGTCGATCCGGTCCAGGTCGAAGCCGGTTTGAAGGGCCGGGGTCTTCGCGTCTTCCGCTTCGGGCAAGGAGATGCGGGACTCTGGGCGGCACTCATGGGGGCACACTTCGCCAAGGAAGCGGTGCCCGAGCTGGCCGGTGTGGTGGCGGCAATGGACCGCTGTTACAACAGTTGCGTCTTCCCGTTCGATTGGGAAGGTGATGCCTATCGACAGTTCTTCGTCGGTGTTCGGCATGCGGCCGACGAAGTCCACGTGGCCCATCCAGCCCTGCCGCCGGCCGAGACCGCCCGCGAGGGGGCGTCGGGACTGAAGGCAATCGCCGCGGCGTTGCATCCCATTGCCTCCCGGGTTCTGACCGCCGAGCGCGAGTGGACGTCGACGGCGGATGCTCTGCGGAACATGTCGGAGAGCGCTGCGGAACAGTTGCGGCGCGCCGATGCATCCGACCGCAGGGCGGCGGAATTGCATGGAGAACGCGATCAGGCCCTGGCTGGGTTGGAGAGGGCTATCGCGCAACAGCACGACGTCGAGGCGCGCCTGCAGCAGGAAGCACTGGCCCATCACGAAACCGGCCTGAAATTGCAGGAACAGGCGCACAGCGCGGTCGAGCAGTTCCATCGCGCGGAAGCGGCCGATCGAAAGGCGCTCGAACAGTTCGATCGCGCGGAAGCTGCCGACCGGAAGGCGCTGGAGCACTTCCATCGCGCGGAAGCGGCCGATCGAAAGGCGCTCGAACAGTTCGATCGCGCGGAAGCTGCCGACCGGAACGCACTCGGGCTTGCCACCGAGCTTGCGCAGTCGAATGATGATCTTGCGTCACTCCGCGAAGCGCACGTCCGGCTCGAAGCCGACAGGTTGCGGCTGCATGAGCGGACTCGCGTACTGGAGCGTCGCCAGCGCTGGGCGTTGTATGCAACCGCAACCGCCGTGGTAGCCGGGTTGTTGTTTGCGGTTATCCACTCGTATTCCTGAGGTGTAGTCGTGTGTTGGGGAGCGATTTTTTGGAGCATGGAATGACGATGCGCGATCTGGTGATCCGCCTGCGGTCGCTGTGGCAAGCGGCCAGGGCCAGCCTTGGCCGCGCGCGCGCGATGGGGATGCCGAAGCGGGAAATATTCGGTCGAACGATGGCCGCGCTGCGTCGCGGTCCGCGCGAGTTTGCGCGATCACTCGTCCGTTTCGCCTGGCCTGATGCAGGCCAGGCAAGTGCGTTTACGCCCGGCCTGCAAGACGAATACATGAGCTGGCTCGCGACCCTCGAGTCAGTGCCAGCCCGCGAGCCGCAACCCACCGCCGGGCGGGTGAGCGTGGTGATGCCGGTCTACAACACGCCAGAACGCTTCCTGCGCGAGGCGTATGAAAGCGTCTGCGCGCAGACCTACGGCGATTGGGAGCTGTGCATCCACGACGACGCCTCCGATGTGCCATGGATGGAAGGCCTGCTCGCGGAACTCGAGCGCCACACCCGGGTGCGCGTGTCGCGCGGGCGCCAGCAATCCGGCATCGCTGCCGCGACCAATGCGGCACTCGCTCTTGCCAGCGGACGCTGGGTTGCTTTTCTCGACCATGACGACCTCCTGCATCACGATGCCATCGCTGCGTCAGTGGCACGGCTGGTCAGCGATGCCGGGAATCTGGTGTACACCGACCATGATGCGCTGGATCGGGCAGGGCGACGCTGCGCACCGTTCTTCAAGCCGGATTGGAGCCCGGACCTGCTGCTTTCGCAGATGTACCTGGGGCATCTCGTCGTGGTCGAGCGCGCGCTGGTCGAGCGCGTGGGGGGGCTTCGTCCAGCGATGGACGGTGCACAGGACTATGACCTCGTGCTGCGATGTGTCTCCGCGGGCGCGAAGGTCGTCCATGAGCCGCGCGTGCTCTATCACTGGCGCCAGCACGATGGCTCGACTTCGGCGAACGCCGATTCCAAGCCCTATGCCCACCATGCGGGCCGCCGTGCCTTGCAGGACTACGTCGGAGACCGCTATCCGGGGGCGAGGGTGGATGATGGCGCTTACACCTTCTGTTACGACGTGCGGTACCCCGCCGGTGCGGCCAAGGCCAGCATCATCATCCCGACGCGCGATCGTCTCGACCTGCTGCAGCCGTGCATTGAAAGCCTGCGCGAACTGACTGTTGGCCAAGCCTACGAAATCATCATCATCGACAACGGGTCTGCGGAGGCTTCGACAGCCAGTTGGCTGGAGAGCATGGCCGGGCCTGGGTTTCGCGTGATTCGCGCGGATATTCCGTTCAACTGGTCAGTGCTGAACAACATCGGGGCGCGCGAAGCGACTGGCGAGGTGCTGGTCTTCCTCAACAACGACACGGAAGCCGTGCAAGCGGATTGGCTTGCGCGACTGGTGGAAGTGGCGCTTCGCGACGACGTCGGTGTCTGTGGGCCGATGCTGCTCTATGGTGATGGTTCCATCCAGCATGCAGGTGTGGTGGTAGGCATGGGTGGATGGGCAGACCATGTGTTCAAGGGCGAATGGCCTGTGCACCACCAGAGGCTCTTCGTATCTCCGGTGCTGCGTCGGAATGTGCTCGCCGTGACCGGTGCCTGCATGGCCATCGAAGCACGAAAATTCGCGCAGCTCGGCGGATTCGACGAATCATTCGTTGTTTGCGGCAGTGACGTGGAACTTTGCCTGCGTGCACACCGGCAGGGCCTGCTGAACGTGTATGCCGGCGAGTCGCGGATGCTGCACCACGAGTCGAAGACACGAGACCCCCAGGCGATCCCGGAGACGGACTTTCATCGCTCGGCTGAGGCGTATGCGCCGTATCGGACCGAGGGCGATCCTCTCTACAACCGGAATCTTGACATGATGTCGGCCGCCCCACGGCTGCGGGCTCGCCCATGATCGAACGCATGATGCGCCGCGCGGGGCAACGCTTGAACCGCTTGTTGGGCAGCGAGAGCTCCCAATCGATTGTTCCACCAACGTCGGTGCCGGAGCTCACGCCGTGCGTACCACGTCGCGATGATGCCGGTGGCCGGCGCATCAACCTCCTGCTGCCGTCGATCAATGCAGGTCACTATTTCGGGGGCATACACACGGCGGTGCAGTTCTACCGCAGCCTGTGCCGGCATTATCCGCAGTCGCGGATCATCCTCCTGGACGCCGCACCCGATGCCGAGGCACTTCAGCGCTTCGGCGATCACGTGCTGGTGCCCAGCGAGACAACCGGAGGAGCGGCGCGGCAGATTGTCCCCTTCAGTGATCGCTACGGCCGCACGCTGCCCGTTTGTGCGGGCGATACGTGGGTGTGCACGGGGTGGTGGACGGCTTATGCAGCCCAGAGGATCGCCGCCTGGCAGCAGTCGCAATTCGGTGAGGAGGGGAGGATTACCTATCTCATCCAGGATTTCGAACCGGGCTTCTACGCCTGGTCGAGCCGTTCGGCGATGGCACTGAGCACGTATCGACCCGAGCGTGACATCGCCGTGTTCAACACGGCGATGCTTGCGGGCTACTTCGATGAGAACAGACTCCGCTACCGCGACCGCTGGGTGTTCGAACCGACGTTGAACGCGGGCTTGCGGAATGCACTGGAGTCCGCACGCGGCAATCCGTCGCCGCGCCGTCGTCGCATCCTGGTCTACGCGCGTCCGTCGACGCCCCGCAATGCCTTCGAACTGTTGTGCGAGGGGCTGCGGGCCTGGGGTTGGTCCGATCCCGCTGCGCGCGAATGGGAGGTTGTTGCGGTCGGCGAATTGGCACGCGACATTGACCTGGGCCCGTTCGTGATGAAGGCCATGGGCAAACTGGCCATCGCCGAATATGGCGAGCTGCTGTCCACCTCGGGGATCGGGGTTTCGCTGATGATCTCTCCGCACCCGAGTTATCCCCCGCTGGAGATGTCTGCATTCGGCATGGGTGTGATCACCAACGGCTTCGCAGGCAAGGATCTCTCCAGCTGGGGTGCCGGAATCCGTTCATTTGACGAGTTGCGCCCGGAGGCGATAGCGGAATCCCTTTCGCTGGAGACGGCCCGCTGGGAAGCTCGCAACATGGCGGCGTATCCGGTCATGGCGCCGGAGCATGGTTTCCTGCAGTCAAGCGGACTGGACGCCATTGGCGACGAGGTCGTCGCCACGCTTTCGAAAAAGGCACCAGGCAGCGCATGAGGGCGGGAATCGATTGGGCGAAAGCACGGACTACGTTGAGCGCGACAACGAGGCGAGTGGCAGGCACGTTCCGGCTCGACTGGATCTGCTACTGCTTCAGCGCCCTTGTCGCGCTGGCGGCGCTGGTCGCGATGCAGGTTCCGGATGTCGAGCTGATTTCGCAGGTAAGCGTATCCCGACCCGGCGGCCTGCAGATCTACTACTCGAGGGATGGTGGGTTCAGCGAAGTCCGATCCACCATCGTGCCGCTGAAGGCGGGCGCGTCGCAAAGCTTCATTGCGTCGCTCCCATATGAAGACAGCGCCATCTTGCGCGTGGATCCTGCGGCCGGCGCGGAGCGGACGGTGCTCTGCGACACGCGTGTGGTTTTGCCGGATGGGACGGTGCAGCACGTCGATCCCCGAAGCTTTGCGCCCGCCAATGAGGTTCAGGTAGACGTCGTTGGGGATTGCGCGGTCATCGCCTCCAGCAGTTCCGCTATCGAAGCCCAGGCGCGACTGGATCTGTCCAGGGTGCAAGGGCGCGTCGAGCAATCTAAGAGGCATCGTCACCGACTAGGGCTCCTTCTTGCCGCACTGAGCGTCGCGCTGCTGCTGGCCGCGGGCGCGGTGTGCGCATGGACTGGCCGATCGCAGCACTCCGAGATCGAATGGACGTCGCTTGGCAAGGCGCTGCCACGGATCTATCTGCTCCTGGCGCTGTCCCTGGGGGGGCTGTACTGCCTGGTCACGCCTCCGGGTGCCGTACCCGATGAGCCGGCTCATATTGCAAAGACAATCATGGTTGAGAACGGGCAATGGATAGGGGCTGCCAAAAGCAGTCTTGACCCCGGCCTGGGCGACGTACTCGGCCCGTTCGAAGACTTCCTCAATCCGTCAAAGCGATTCACGCCTGATCAAGTCTTCGCGCACGCCGAGCGGCCCCTGCGGTGTCATCCGGTACCGGGGGACTACCCGAAGAGTGCCAAGAACTATTCACCCACCCTGTACGCGCCTGCGGCAGCCGTGCTGAATGTCGCTTGTCGCCTGCAGGCACCCACGGGTGTTTTCGTCTACGGAGGACGGTTCGCAAACCTGGCCTTGGCGGTGTTGCTGGTTTTCCTTGGCCTGCGAGCGGCCGGAACCCACGCATGGCCTCTGTTTGCAGTGGCAATGTTGCCGACCGTCCTCTTCGAGCAGGCTTCGTTCTCACCGGACAGTCCGATTCTTGGGTTGGCCCTGTGCCTGGCAGGATTGCAAGTTGGGCTTGCAACGAAACAGGTCCGCCCGGGCCGTGGCGTGGAAGCCGCGCTGCTGGCGCTCGGGCTTGCACTGGCGCTGTCGAAGCCGGGTTATGCATGGATTTGCGTAGGCTTCCTCTTCTGCCGCCCCGCCTATCAGAGTGTTGAGCGTCGCTACTGGCCGAAGGTATTGCTGCTCGTCGCATTACCCTGGCTGATCCATGTGGCTTGGGTCCTGTTCTCGTCCGACGCGACGGCGCCACGACCGGGAGTGGATCCGAAGGCCAATCTGGCCGCCTTTTTCAACTCGCCGACGCAAGCGCTGCAACTGTGGTGGCTAACCTTCTTCGGCGAAGGCAGTGACTTCCTGTGGTCCTCTCTCGTGGGGCGACTGGGGTGGCTCGACGTTGTCCTGCATCCGGGCGCTTACGCCGTTGCGTGGGCCGCGTTGCTGGCATCGCTGGGCCTGGGCAGCGCGGGAACCACGGCAATTCCGCAAGGGGCCCGTACACGACCGGCAGCGATGTTTTTCGCGATCGGTGCAGTGCTCTTGCCGGCCCTGCCGATGTACCTGTACTGGACGCCCCCCGGTGCAATCATGATCGAAGGTCTCCAGGGCAGGTATCTGATTCCTTCCGCCGCTTTTTGCCTCGTGTGGCTGTCATTCTGGGCACCACGTCAATGGCGCTTCCCGGCCGTGGCGTTCGTTCTCATGGCGGCGCTTGCCATGAATCTGGATGCGTTGTACCGGGTCACCGAGAGGTTTTTCGCATGAGCCGGCCGCAGCACGCATTCGTGGTTCCCGCCTATCGCGACTCGCCGCACCTGCGCGAGTGCCTTGCTTCATTGCAGGGGCAGCGCAGTCCAGTGATAGTTAGTACGTCCACTCCATATGAAGGGCTGGCCGCGCTGTGCGATGAAATGGAGGCGCGGCTCGTCTGCCACTCCCCCAACCGTGGCATAGCGCACGACTGGAACATGGCGCTGGGCAGCGCCGACGCCGAATGGGTGACCATCGCGCACCAGGATGACGTTTATCTTCCGGATTTTGCTTGCAGGACGTTGCGCCTGATCGAGCGGAATCCGGCCTCAATCCTGGTGTTCACCGGCTACAGCGAAATGGACCAGGGCGGGATTCGTGCGTTAGGGGTTCCGCTGCGGATCAAACAGATCCTGATCGAACTGGCCATGCTTGGAAGGGAAAGCATCGAGACTCGTTTTGCGCGTACCAACCTGTTGCGTTTTGGCTGTCCGATTCCCTGTCCGAGCGTAACATTGCGCAAGACGTCGCTTCCGCAGGGACTCGCCTTCGATCAGAAATTCCGGGTCAACCTCGATTGGGACTTCTGGTTGCGGCTGGCGAGGGAATCCAAAGGCGCCTTCGCCTGCGACCGGAAGGTGTTGATGCATCACCGTATACACCCGGGCAGCGAAACCACTTCCGGCATCGCCGATGGCGTCCGGATGCGCGAGGACCGGGAGCTGTTCGGGCGAGTCTGGCCGGCGCCGATCGCTTCGCTCATCGCCAAGGCCTATGCCTTGTCCTACCGTTACAACCAGGCCTGACCATGCCCACTGTAGTGCTCATCCTGCTCGTCACCCTCTGCACCATCAGCAGCCAGCTCATCCTCAAGAGTGGTGTGAACTCCCTGGTGGCGGTGTTGAAGACGGAGGGGGTAGTGCCCTTTCTCTTCGCAGCCGCCACTTCGCCCAAGGTCCTGACGGCCCTCTCGATCCAGGGGGCCGGCTATGTGGTCTGGCTCTTCGTTCTGGCCCAGTCCAAGCTGTCGGTGGCATTCGCGACATCGGGATCCTTCTTCTACCTGGTGATGGCGGCTGCCAGCTGGCTGGTCTTTGGCGAACGCCTGACGGCCGTGCAGTGGGCGGGTCTTGTATTGATTTCCTGCGGGGTCATGCTGGTGAGCAATGGCGCCCAACCGCTGCAGTCGTAAGTCCATCGCCACGCAATCCCTGCCACCCTTGCGGGTAATCAGACATGGAAGAAGCAAACGACCAAAAGCGGGACACGCACGGAGGTAGCCCTTCGATTGCAGTCGTCATTCCTGCCTACAAAGTGGCAGCGCACGTCGAGGACGTCGTGCGAACCGTTCCTGCTTTTGTCCGCCATATCTACATCGTGGACGACGCTTGTCCGGAGCAGAGCGGCGCAGTCGTCGAGGCGATGGCGGATCCGCGCGTCAGCGTCGTCTTCAACGGCCGCAATCGGGGTGTAGGCGGTGCGGTCCTCGCCGGGTACGCAACAGCGGTTGGCGATGGTCACGACATCATCGTGAAAATCGACGGCGACGGCCAGATGGACCCCCTGAAAATGTGGGACATCGTAGAGCCGATCATCGAGGGCGAGGCGGACTACACGAAGGGAAATCGCTTCTACGACCTGACCTACATCGGCAACATGCCGCGAATGAGGATAGCGGGGAACGCGGCGCTTTCGTTCCTGGCGAAAGCTTCCACCGGTTACTGGGACATCCTGGACCCGACGAACGGATACACGGCCATCCATGCCGACGCGCTGCGCCGGCTCAATGCACGCAAGATCAGCGAGCGTTACTTTTTCGAGACGGACATCCTGTTCCGCCTGAATCTCGCGCGCGCAGTGGTGGTGGATGTTCCCTTGGATGCCCGCTACGGAGACGAGGTCAGCAACCTGAAGATCTCCCGTGTCATCGGGGAGTTCGCCTTCAAGCACGCACGCAATGCGATGAAGCGCGTGTTTTACAATTACTTCCTGCGTGACTTCACGATCGCGTCGGTAGAGCTGGTGGCAGGGCTCATCCTGGTGGCTGTAGGGACGGTTTTTGGTGCGGTGTCATGGGCGCATTCCTTCGCCAGTGGTGCGGCGACGTCTGCGGGCACGGTGATGCTGGCCGCGCTCCCCATCATGCTTGGGCTGCAGTTGCTGTTGGCTTTTCTCGCCTACGATATCGCGCGGGTTCCCCGTCGACGCATCAGCCGGCGTTCGCGTAACCCGGAATGGCGTTCATCCGATCATCGCCTTCCTCGTAGCTTCGATGCTTCTCATTCCACGCGGGAACGGCTGGAACGCTAGACGGTCCGCAAACAAACCGCAGCCGGAAAGACACTCGATACTCGGTAGGCAGGCGCTTCATTAGCGTTGCGCCGCGCTACGTCAGGGAACAAAGGGATAGTCGGGCTCGACGGCCGGGATGCCGGCCCCGGGATCGTCCGTGGCTGAAATCCGGAATCCCGCGGTAGCCACCACCGCTGGAAACATGCGCTCGAGTGCGTGAGCGAGTGTTCCATCGACTTGGCCCCGTTCCTCCTCGAACAGAAATTCGTCCAGGTGCGCGTCAAGCAGTGGTTGCAATGCGCCGAGACGTACCCAGAACATCGAGCCCGCAAAGAATAAACCCGGCTCCGTGTGAACTCCGAGCCGGCGTCGAAGGAGCGATATGGACTCTGCGTTGCCACCTTGATGCATGCTCAGATCGAGCGCGTGTCCCGACGGCCCGACCATGCCGAGCAGTGGATCGTCATGGAAGGCGCGCAATACCGCGGTCACGCGGGCAGGAGCGATCAGCTTGTCCAGCAGCTGGGAACGCCAGGAGTCGCCATTGTCCAAGTGCGGTGAACGCTTGGTATGCAACTTGAGTATCAGGTCCTCGCCTTCGTCGATCAATTCGTCTGCGACACGCAGGAACGGGAGGATGTCGCGGCCGCGGTTCTCAACTACCCGCGTCTCGATCGTGTGGTTTTTACCTTGATGGGCGCGGGTACTCTGCGTCCATCGTTCGATGCTCTCGTCGACCTGCGCCGCGAGCACCTGGTCCACCGCCACCCGCACGGCGAGCCGCAGCGCGACCGCGGTCGAGCTGGAGACGGCGCTGAACAGCCTGCTGACCACCCTGAACGAGGTCCCGCCGCAGAAGCTCGCCGTCACGTTGAACGCGATGTCGGCCGCCCTCGACGGCCGCGGCGCCGAGGCGCGGCAAGCAGTGACCGGCGGCGAGCAGGTGGTGCTCGAGCCTCCGCCGGCGCCGGACGCGATCGCCCCGAAGGCGCAGCGCATGCCGCTCAAGATCGTGCACGAGGACGGCGAGCTCATCGTCATCGACAAGCCGGCCGGGCTGGTCGTGCACCCCGGCGCCGGGCAGCCCGACCGCACGCTTCTCAACGCGCTCCTGGCGCACGCGCCGGCGCTCGCCGGCGTGCCGCGCGCCGGGATCGTCCATCGGCTCGACCGCGACACGTCGGGCCTGCTCCTCGTGGCGCGAGATGAGATGACGCTCCGCCGGCTCCAGGCCCAGCTCCGCCGGCGCCGGATCAGGCGGACGTACCTGGCGCTCGTGCGCGGGCGTCCGCCGTCGCGAACGGGGCGGATCGAGGCCGCGATCGGCCGCGACCGGCGCGAGCCGACGCGGCAGTCGCTCGACACCGAGCGGCCCCGCGACGCCGTGACGCACTTCGAGCTCCTCCAGGCCCTGCCGGAGCGGTC
>Ga0207981_1000093_pt1 | contig 12557 bp, 8 predicted proteins | sample SoimicmetaGmgLPC_FD_188327 | JGI IMG/M metagenome (GOLD analysis project Ga0207981, IMG submission 188327) | Soil and rhizosphere microbial communities from Laval, Canada - mgLPC (SPAdes) (version 2) | ecosystem: Environmental > Terrestrial > Deep subsurface > Rock core/Sediment | place: Laval... | reverse complement strand
ATCCGAAGAGCAGCATGTGGCCCGGGCAGTTCATCGGCTTCAGCGCGAGCGGAGCCTCGCCCTCGTGCGGCTGCACGAAGAACATGTTGTCGCGGTAGTTCTCGTAGTGCCCCGACGTCACGTACGTGTCGATGTCGTAGAGAAGCGGAGTCTTGACCTCGAGATAGCCGCGGTGGCGGTTCTCGCGCCGACGGAGATCCTCGAGCGCGTTCCACAGCACCATGCCGCGCGGGTGCCAGAACGGCGAACCGGGCGAGTGGTCGGAGAGGTGGAAGAGGTCGAGGTCGCGCCCGAGCTTGCGGTGGTCACGCGCACGCGCCTGCTCGAGCCGCTCGAGGTGGGCGTCGAGGTCGGCCCGGGAGTAGAACGCGGTGCCGTAGATGCGCGTGAGCTGCGTGTTTCGCTCGTCTCCCCGCCAGTAGGCGCCTGCCAGGCTCGTCAGCTTGACGGCCTTGATCGGAGAGGAGTCCTGGAGGTGCGGCCCGCGGCAAAGGTCCGTGAAATCGCCCTGCGTGTACAGCGAGATCGCGCCCTCGGCGTCGCGCGCGAGCTCGACCTTGTACGGCTGTGATTCCGCCTCGAACCGCGTGATCGCCTCCTCTCGTGCTACCTCCTCGCGCGTCCACTCGCGCCCTTCTGCCAGCTCGCGCTCGATCTCCGCCTCGATCGCCTCGAGGTCCGAATCGGAGATCGGCTCCGGGAACTCGAAGTCGTAGTAAAAGCCGTCTTCGATCGGCGGGCCGATCGCGATCTTCACGTCCGGGTACAGGCGTAGCACGGCTTCGGCCAGGAGGTGCGCAGTCGAGTGCCGGAGCACGAAGAGCGCGTCCCGGTCCTGTCCGTCCCTCGTCGTGAGGAGCTGGAGGTGATCGCCGTCGGAGAGCGGGAGGCGCAGGTCCCGCACCTCGCCGTCGACGCGCGCGAGCACGGACTGCTCCGCCAGCTTCGGGCCGATCGCACGTGCGGCGTCGAGTGCGTTCGCGCCTTCGGGCAGCTCGAGCTCGGAGGAATCGGGCAGCACGACCTTCATGGCGCGTGAGGATAGACGCGAGCCGCGATACCTTGGACGGAATGCGCTCCGGGTACTGGGTCGCGCTCGTGGCCTCTCCCCTCGTCGTCTTCGCCGTGCTTCTCGCACGTCCGAACCTCGACGAGCACTGGGAGAACCACCCTGCGCACTTCTGGCTCGTCCTCGCCGCCGCGCTCGTCGCGACGGCTCTCGGCTGGGGCGTGACGACCGCTGCTCGGCGGCGCCGCGACGCGCGCCTCCTGCTCATCTCGCTCGCGTTCATCGTGAGTGCGGGCTTCTTCGCCCTGCATGCGCTGGCGACTCCCGGCGTGCTCCTCGGGAAGAACGCCGGCTTCGAGCTCGCCACCCCGGTCGGGCTGCTCCTCGCCGGAGTGTTCGCGGCCTTCGCCTCGCTCGAGCTCGAGGGTGTGCGCGCAGAACGGGTCCTTCGCGCGGCACCGGTCCTCGTCGGCGTGGTCGCGGCCATCGTGATCGTCTGGGCCGCCTTCTCGCTCGCCGAGATCCCGCCGCTCGACGACCCGCTCACGACCGAGCAGCTCGACGGCTGGCAGGTCCTGCTCGCGTCCATCGGCATCGCGCTCTTCGGCGTCGCCGCGTTCGGTTTCCTGCGCATCCATCGCCGCCGCCAGGAGCGGTTCGTGCTCGCCTTCGCGCTCGCGTTCGCGCTCCTCGCGGAGGCGATGGTCGTGATCGCGTGGGCGCGGAACTGGGAGTTCTCCTGGTGGGAGTGGCACGTGCTCATGCTCGGGTCGTTCGTCCTCATCGCGCTGGTCGCGCGTGCGGAGTGGCACCAGGAGCGGTTCAGCGCCCTCTACCTTGACCAGACGCTCGCCGGAGCGAAGGACGTGAGCATCCTCTTCGCCGACCTCGCCGGCTTCACGAGCTTCTCGGAGCGCCACGACCCCGACGAGGTCGCAGCGATGCTGAACGCGTACTTCTCGCAGATCGTTCCCCTCATGGAACGTGACGGCGGAGAGGTCCACCAGATCGTCGGCGACGAGATCATGGCCGTCTTCGGTAGGGACGACACGCCCGACCACGCGGCGCGGGCGGCCAGCGCCGGCCTGGTATTGCAGCGCACCGCGGCGCAGATCTCGGGCGACCACGAGGACTGGCCGCGCTTCCGGGTCGGCGTGAACAGCGGCGAGGTTCACGCGGGCGTCGTGGGGGGTGCGCGCGGCCATCGCACGTACGGCTTCGTCGGCGACGTGGTCAACGTCACGGCGCGGCTGCAGGCGGAGGCTCCGGTCGGGGGCGTTCTCATCGGCGACGAGACGTTCAGACGGCTCGACGCTCGTGCCGTCGTCGAGCGGGTTCCGCCGCTGACCGTGAAGGGGAAGAGCGAGCCACTCGTCGCGTACCTGCTCCATCGCATCGACGGGGGCGATCCCGGTGTCTCCGTACACTCAGAGCGATGAGCGACGGCGCCGCCGAGCCCTCCGGCATGGTCGCGCGACTCGCGCGGCGGCCTCTCGAGCAGGTCGTCGGAGTGGCACGCGGGGTCGCACGCGCGCTCCCGCGGGCCATCGAGGACATGTTCACGGACCGCTGCACCCAGTACGCCGCAGCGATCGCGTACCGCGTCCTCTTCTCGCTCTTCCCGCTCACGATCGCGCTCGTCTCCATCTTCGGCCTCGTCCTCCAGGACGACGAGCTCCGGCAGAGGGTGATCAACGAGCTCATCGACCTCCTGCCCGTCTCGCAATCGGGGCAGGGGAACATCCAGCGCTCGATCGAGCAGATCGCGACGCCACTGTCGGCGATCGGGCTGATCTCGCTCGTCGCGCTCCTGTGGGGGGCGACCGGGATGATGGCGTCCATCCGCCTCGGGCTCGAGGCGGCGATGAAGGTCGATCGCGGACGGCCGGCGGCGCGGGCGAAGCTCGTCGACTTCGTACTCGTCGCGGCGGCGGGCGTGCTCGTGCTCGTCGTCGTCGGGCTCTCGGCGTTCGGGGCATTCTTCAGCAAGCTCGCCGAGCGCTTCACGGAGTGGGCGGGGATCGCGACGCCGTCGGGGCTGTTGCTGCGCGACGGCGTCCAGCTCGTCGCGATCGGCGTCACCGTGCTCCTTCTCTACCGCTTCGTGCCGGCCCGGAAGCTGCGCCGGCGAGGAGCCCTCGCCGGAGCCATCTTGACCGCCGTGGGCGTGTGGGGCGCGACGAAGGTGCTCGCCATCGTGTTTTCGGACTTCTCGCGCTACAACCTCATCTACGGATCTCTCGCGGGCGTGACGACGTTCCTCTTCTTCGTCTACGTCGTGGCGTGGATCCTGCTCCTGGGCGCCGAGTTCGCATATGCGTGGTCACAGCCGCCCGGCCCTCCGGGACCTCCGCTCCGCACTCAGCTTCTCGGGGTCGTCCGTGGGCTCTTCGTGCACAGCGCGGAGACCCAGGACTCGCCGGTCCGCGGCGAGCACCCTCGCGGGCCGTAGAGCCCGCTACTTGCAGACACGCACGGTCTGGCTCGACTCGGCCTCGCGTCCGCGAACGTCCGAGGCGACGGCAGTCAGGACGTGCGCCCCCTTGCGCCTGCCGGTCGCGCGCCAGTTCAACTGGTAGAGACCGGCGACGTTCTTCCGCACGCGGCCGATCTGCCGCTTCCCGTCGAAGAAGCCGACCGACGAGATCTGCACGTTGTCGTTCGCGACCACCAGGAGGGTCTCGCGGGCCGCGAGGCACCTCCCCTTCCCGGGCGTCGCCCACGTGACCGTCGGGCGCTTGACAGCATCCGCGCGTATGCCCTGGAAGCGCGTGTTCGGGAGCGGGCTGGCCCCCTCCGTGTTGATGTTCTTCGCCTCCTGGAAGTCCGAGGCGACGAGCTGCATGAACTGGGTTCCAGGCTCGAGGGGGAGTGCCTCACGCGGTATGGAGAACGCGGCGATGCCGGTAGCCGGGTCGAAGAGCGTCGCGCCAACCGTCGTCCTCCTCTGCGACGGCCCGAAGTAGAGCTGCAGCGAGAGCGGATCGACGCCCGACTTCGCGTCCGTGATCTTCACGACGACAGTGGGGCGCCCGCTCGACAGCTTCTTGGTCAGCACCTTGACGACGGGCGGCTTCACGTCGTTGACCCACGAGCGAAGCGTGTAGGGCCCGGCCAGCGGGCGCCCCGTGAAGAGGTCGCGCCCGGAGTCGACCGAAACGAAGTAGCGCCCCGGAGGCAGGAAGACACCACCCGCTGCTCCGAGCGAGTACAGGAAGTCCGGGAGGCTCGAGTTCACGTTCACGGGGATCCCCGCGTAGCCGAGGACGTCGTTCTCGTCGAGCGACCCGAGGAACCAGGGGTGGATCGGCTGGTTCGAGCTCAGGAGCGACGTGACCGAGACATCCAGCTTCGGCGCCGGCCTCACGACGACGACGCCCGCGTTCACCGCCTGCTTGGCGATGTCGAGCGAGTAGAGCTTCTCCTTGCCGTCGTCGTTCACGGAGGGGTCGACGCCGAAGATCCCGAGGATGGAGAAAGGCGACGTCGGCCACCGGTAGACCCGGGCACGGTCGTCTCCGGTCCGCGTGTCGCCCGACTGCATCGCCTTCAGCGCCGTGACGGGAGCGCCCGTCAGCGACGAGCGCGACACGGAGAACGCGTACGGAATGCGGCGCACATCCCCTCCGCGGCGAAGGAGGACGAAGCCGAAGTCGTCGCCCTGTGTCGCCCCAGCCGAGGCCCTGGCCGTGATCTGCATCACGGCTGTCCCGCCAGGAGTGAGCGTGACTGGCGCCGCCTCGACGGTCGCCCCGGAGGAGGCGACCTGCGACTGGATCTCCGCCGTCCACGTCCCGGCGCCGTCGCCGGCGTCCGAGACGGTCACGGGGATCGTCTTGCTGTTCGCTCCCCCGCCCGCGACGAGATAGCCGAACGACAGCGACTGCGGCTCCGAGAAGATCAACGGCCGGTCGGCCGCGGCGACCCGGGCGAGCCCGGCGCCTTCGACGATCACGGACGCCTCCTGCGTGCCCGACGTGTCGGCGAAGGACGGGCCGGCGGTGGACATGATCGCCGACTTCATCTGCTGGGGCGTCCAGCTCGGGTGCCGCTGAGTCAGCAGGGCGGCGACCCCGGCGATGTGCGGCGCGGAGAAGCTCGTCCCGTCGAGGACGGCGTACTGGTCGCCCGCGAACTCGGGCAACGTCGAGGAGAGAACCTGTGCGCCGGGCGCCATCACGTCCGGCTTGAGCGCGTGGCCGAACGGAGTGAGCCCTCCCGCTGAGAAGCTCGTCGGGACCCCTGCCCAGGTCGTCGGCACCTCCAGGATGTCGCGGTTGAAGCGCACCGTCACCGCGCCGCCCGATCCCGCGGCCGCAGCCCGCACGCGAGCGCCGTCGAGGTCCGAGATCGTGCCGCCCGCGAGCCCCGAGAAGAGGGCGAACGTCGGGTCGCCGGCCCTGTTCTCGGCGACGACCATGCCGGTCGCTCCGGCGTTGCGCACCCGCGCTGACTTCACGCTATACGGGCAGCCGCCGCGGCCCACGAGCGCGATGGCGCCGCGGAGCGAGCCCGACGGGAGCGCGGGCGCGGCGTCGCACAGCTGGCGGCCGACGCCGTTGATCGTTCCGACGTCGACGAGCCGCTGGTCGCTCGAGATCCACGAGGGCGGGATGTTGTCGGATGGGCTGAACGGGATCCTGCCGAGGCCGCCCGGCGAGACGACCGCGATGGAGGGGCCGAAGACGTGAGCGTTCGCGACGGCTCCGACGCTGATCGCATCGGGTGCGGTCGCCGGTGACCCGGCCGTCCCGAGGCCGAAGAAGTCACGGTCGTTTCCGGCGGAGATGACCGGAACGACGCCAGCGCGGACGACGTTCGTCACCGCGTTGATCAGGATGTCCGTGCGGGGATCGGCCTGGGGGCCGCCGCCGGAGAAGTTGATGACGTCCATGCCGTCCCTGACCGCCGACTCGAACGCGGCCACGATCTCGGGGCTGTTCGCCGAGCAGCAGCCTCCGAGCGGCGCCGGTTGCGGGACGTTGAAGACGCGGTAGTTCCCGATGTACGCGCGCGGCGCGACGCCGGAGATCCCCTTGACGGCAGGGTGACAGCCTCCCTCGGCCTCGATGCAGAACCCCGTTCGCCCCGCCTCGACGTCGGTGGGAACGCCCGCGATGACGCCGGCGACGAACGTCCCGTGGAACGACTTGTCACGGTCGAGCGGCGCGCTGTTCGCGCCGGGGCCTGCGAACCCGCGCGCCACGATGACCTTGGGGGTCGTCGAGCCTGACGAGCCCTTCGGGAAGCCGGGTGGATACGAGAAGCCCGTCGGGTTGAGGAACGGGTGCTCGTGGTCGACGCCGTCGTCCACGACCGCCACTTTGACGCCGTCCCCACGCGCACCCGTCAGCGCGGAGAACGCCGGGGCGCCGAGGACGGACGGCCCACGGTTGAGGTCGAGGTGGTACGAGAGGCTCGGGTACACGCGGCGCGCGATACCGGTGTCGAGCAGAGTGGGCAGCCGGCTGTACGGGACGCTCACCGCGAACCCGTTCACGAGGATCTCGTAGCGACGCGAGACGACGGCATCGGGCATCTCCTCGTGGAGCCGCGCGATCGCCTTCGCCTGCTCGGCCTCGAGGCTCCCCAGGTAGGACTGGGAGAACGAGCTCCGGAAGTTCAGCTTCTGCTTGAACCCGAACCCCGTGAGCCCCCGCGCGTACGTCGCGGCGGCGAGTGGCGGGTCGTCGAGCGTCATGATCACGCGGACACGGTTGTGCCGGTCCCGGGGGAAACCCGAGAGGTCGGGCGCCGGTCGAACCTTCAGGAGCGCCCGCTCGACGACGCTTCGCGGTGTCAGGTCGACCGAGCCGGAGGCCGTACCGGTGGCGGCGACGGCTGCGAGGAGGGAGACGAGAAGCGCGAGGCGTCGCACGGGCGCCGGACTAGCGAATCTTCCCGGCGTAACCCTGGGAGGCCTTCAGGCCTTCGAACACGACGGCCACGGATCCGCGGAACGTCTTGCCCTTCGCCGTCGCGGGGATCGTCCACGTGCAGACTGCGGCTCCCCCCTGCACGCGCTGCACCTGCGCCTTGAGCCGGGCCTTGCCGACCCGCCCCTGGCACGTGACCTGTCCGTTCTGGACAGCCGCGCCCGTGTCGGAGCGCGTCGCCACGAGCCGGAGCGTGAACGAGCGGCCAGCGCTCGGCTGCGCCGGAGTGGGCTTGAGGCTCTTCGCGACGAGACTCGCCGGAACCGTCTTGACTTCGTACTGGTAGAGGCCAGCTCCAGAGGCCGGCGCGACGTCCGCCACCGCGTTCGTGAAATCGACGTCGCCGGTCGTCGGGTCGGTCGCGACGCCCGAGATCGCGATGACCGCGAAGCCGAGCTTCTTCGTGTTGCCGAGCTCGGCGGCGCTCATCGTGATGGACACGCCGCCCTGGTACGCGAAGATCAGCGACGTCGCCGGCGGATCGCCCGCGCGTCGCGTGAAGTCGCCGCCGTCCCAGCGGAAGAGAGCCGCCTCGCCGCCGAACACCTGGACGACGTAGTCGGCGCCGAGCGACTCGGGATCGCCGGTTTGCGGGTTCGCGTCCGTGTCGACGAAGAGGAGGACCAGCATGTCCTGCGTCAACGTCGGGCGGTTCGGGATCGTGACACGGAAGTTCACGAGCCCCGCATCGGTGTTCGACGTGGTGAGCGTGGTGATGTCGGGAGCCGCCGGGTTCTCGCCGGACGAGTCCTGGTAGGTCGTGCTGTTCGCAGCCACGGCCGACGGGGCCGTCGGCGCGGAGAGCGCGCCCGAGGCGACCGTCGGGAGCGCGACCACGGCGACCGCGACGGCGAAGAGGAGCCAGGGGCGTGTCAGCGGTCGCACGTCGCGCGTCAGGGTAGATGTGGCTCGGCCGGCTCGCAACTGGCTATGCGCTGCGCAAGATCGGGAATCCGCTGGCGCGCGGATACCGATCGCGCGAACATCCCTGAAGGCGTCCCGCTTCGCGGCCGCCGCGGGAACGGTCTCCGAGTCACGGAAATGTGACCACGCTGCGGATGCCGTCCTGTGCCTCCATGAGCTCGAAGCCGCGGTTGACCCCGTCGAGCGTCAGCCGATGACTGAGGAGCGACTCGACGTCGATCTCGCCGGCGAGCCAGCGTTCGACGAGCTGCGGCACTTGCGAGCGCCCCTTCACGCCGCCGAACGACGACCCCGTCACGCGGCGGCCGGTGATGAGGAGCCGCGGGACGATGTCGAGCGTCTCCCCCTTGCCCGCCACGCCGACCATCGTCGCGAGGCCCCACGCCTCGCGCGCCGCCTCGACGGCCTGACGCATGACCTCGACGTTTCCGGTCGCCTCGAACGTGTAGTCCGCACCGAAGCCGTCGGTCTCCTCTCGAACCCACTCGACGACGTCGTCTCCTGCGATGCGCGTGTCCGTCGCACCGTGGTGGCGTGCGCTCGCGAGGCGGCTCTCGGCCAGATCGACGGCGACGATCCGCTCAGCCCCGGCGAGCCGGCACCCGATCACGGCGCCGAGCCCGACCAGGCCGCACCCGAAGACGACGCACGTCGACCCGGGCTGCACGTCCGCCGTATAGAGCGCAGCACCGATCCCCGTCGCGAGCCCGCACGCGAACGGCGCGCACCCTTCGAGCGACGCCTCGGGCGAGACCTTCGCGAGCGCGATCTGGGGCATCACCGTGTACTCCGCGAACGTCGAGGTTCCCATGAAGTGGCGCAGCGGCTCACCGTCGCGGGAGAGCCTCGTCGTGCCGTCCGGGAGGTAGCCGAGCCCCTGCATGTCGCGGATCGCGAGGCAGCGGTTGGTCCGGCCGCTGCGGCAGTGCACGCACTCGCCGCACTCGGGCGCGAAGAGCGTGATGACGTGGTCGCCGGGCGCGACCAGCGTCACCCCAGGCCCGACCCGCTCGACGAGCCCGGCGCCCTCGTGCCCGAGGACGCACGGCGCGTATCCGGACGGGTCGGCGCCGGAGGCCGTGTAGAGATCCGTGTGGCAGACGCCGCACGCCGCGAGCCGCACGAGAGCCTCGCCCTCTTTCGGCTCCGCGAGATCGAGCTCCTGGACGGCGAGCGGCTGGCCGAACTCCTCGAGGACGGCGGCGCGGATCTTCACGGGGCTGTCTCCTTCCGACTGGGACGAGCGGGGATTATGGAGAGCGGGTCTCGGATCGTGCTCGACGGCGCACGATCGAGGCGACCCGACCGCGGCGGGCAATTGACGCCTCCCCCGTCCGGGTCATGCCGGCCGAGGGCGGAAGTGCCTATGTTCGTGGTGGCCCGGGCGTCCGGGCAGGACGGTACCTTGCCGCAGGGTGCCAGAGGTTGACCCGCGCCCGGGTCTTCAGGTCGACGTCACGGCTGCACCCCAATCCGGGGGGGCACGGTGGAGCGCGAACGACTGCGTCGAGCCTCCTTACGGCGAGTCGTCCTCGCCAGGCCAGGCCGGGTAGTGGCCTTCGCCGGGCCACGACGAGAGGATCATGACGATACGGGCGCCGCCCACGCTGGCGACGCTGTGGCGCTCGCCAGGCTCGAGGGTGAGCAGGGTGCCCGACCCTGCCTCGACGATGTCGTCGCCCGCCACGACACGCGCCGTTCCGTCGACCACCATCAACCAGGCGCGTTCACGCACCTGGTGATCGCCCAGTTCTTCACGGGGCGCAAGGCGGATGATGATCGCCCTCGCCCCGTCGACGGTCTCGAGAGCAGCCGCCCGACGTGTCCCCTCGGGCGCCTCGATCTCTCTCACGTCCCACGACTGCACCGGCGCGGATTGTAGGAGGAGTAGGATGGTTGCACTGGCCCTGCTGCCAGAACCCCGGCCGAAAGCCCGCAATCTCCCGACGCGCTCAGGCGCGCGAGACGTAGGAGCTCAGGCGAACAGGATTCGACATGCGGGGCCAGTACTTCGCCGTGTCGAGCAGACGTCGAGTAGAGCGGCCGGCCGGAGGTCGTCATGAGCAAGAGCTCCGATAAACCGAAGAGGCAGCAGAAGAAGAAACCGCTGAAGACGCTCAAGGAGCGTCGCAGCGAGAAACGCGCGGCCAAGAAATTCAGTTCCGGGTCTCCTTTCCGGCCGGACGAGTAGCCGGCTCGACGGAGGGACGACCTGTGAGCGACCGGCCTTCAGCGCCTTCGTAGAGCAGCCGGGCTATGCGCCGCGCGCAGCGACGGTCGACTCCGAATCTCGTCTGAGCGCGACGGCGCCGCTAGGCGGCGGGCCGCAGCGAGGATCCGACATCGAACTCGAGGAGCCCAGCCCTCGCGCGAGCTAGGTCGTCGTCTCGTCGACCTTCCATTCGCCCCCGACTTCTCGCCGTAGGGCCTTCCCGCAACTTGGACAGCGCCGCTCCGTCGCTTCACGGAGTGGCTCGCCCACAGCGCTGATCGCTGATTCGACGCGCGCCCCGCAGTTCGGACAGACGTCGTGATCGCTGTCTTCCTCGTGCGTATTCACTGTGTCCGAAACGTAACACCGGCCCCTCTCTTCAGAGACGACTCACCCGGTCTGCTCCATCTCGCTCTGGGCGTGGGCAGGCGTCGAAGACGCTCCCGCGCTGTCCGAGGGCTGGCGAACCAAGCCGAGTTGACGATCGGTTGACAGCGCCGGGATCATTTCAGACACATGGATGACTACGAGGTTGTCGCGCAGGAGTTGAGCGAGCTCGGGGAGAAGCTGCGTGGCCTCGAGGAGCGCTTGGCCGAGGTGGAGAGAGTGAACGCGAGGCTCGAGGAAGCCGCCTTGGCCACGGCCCGTGCCCTGGGTGAGGTCTCACGTCACTGGGACGCGGTATACGACGCGATGCGCCGGCAAGAGACCATCGACCAAGAGATCTCGTCTGAGCGCGACCACGCTGCCAGCTAGGCGCGTCGCGCGTAGCGTCCGGAGCGACCTTCGGTCGTACGACCGCTAATCGGGGCGCGCGATCGGCCCCACTGTTCCGCCTTGTCGGCGCCCGCCTCGCAGCGACGAGCGAATCGGCGTAGAGTGACGCACCTGCGGAGTCCCTCCCCGTACTTCCCCCTCCGCAGAGGGGTCCCGGCGACCGAGGGGGTTGTCGGGGCCTCCCCATCGCGCAGCCACGAGCAGTAAGGAGCGAGCTCGCGCGCAGGCGCGATGGTTGCGTGAGTATCCGCACGACCGGCCGCGCATTCCGCTCAACCAAGCGGCTTCGACGTGCCGCCGCCAGTCAACGAACCCCTCGCCGTACCCGTCAATTCGATGCGATTCGGTCCGATTTGGGCACTACGACACCTTTCGTGCCCAAACCAGATAGTCGTCGAGGAGCCTGTGGCTCAGCCGAAGGAGTCGCGCTCGCATCCAACGCTGCGAGCGAGAGCGAGGTGTGGGCGACACATGTGAGCGAAGCGCACGGCGTCTTGTCGCTGCCACCCGGGCAGCGCGGTCGAAGTCTCAGACGTAGCTCGTGAGCAGTGTTGGCTGAAACGGCATCGGTCTTGACCGCTCCTTTCAGAGTGTCCTTGCCCAAACCAGATAGTTGTCGACGAGCGTACGCGACGCATCGAAGGCGCGCCGAAGGTCGTGTGCCGCAAGCTCACTGAAGAAGCGGTCGAGCACACGGCAGCACCACTACGTCAGGACTGGCACCTTCCAGGAGTAGGCCAGGCCTCGGGACGTCCGGTCTTTCCGTCTCACGCCTATGCAGCCGTCGAGCTGGACGTGCGTCCGACGAGCTAGTTCACGCCACCCGCCTCCAGCTCGCGCCCCTCGATCCGCAGGTAGCTCGCGACCTACACCCAGAGACGATCGCGCACGCGATCTGCCATCGACGGCGGCACACCGTCCCAGCGTGGCGCTCGCGACCAGGTCCAGATGATCGCGACGATCCAAGGTGCTCCGAGAAGGAGCGAGATACAGATGCTTTCCAACATCGAACCTACCTTGCCTGTAGCGGACCGACCCGCGCCGCGATCCCGCCACCTGCTCACAGGATCTTCACGACTTGGGTACATGGCGGCCCGCGATCACCGAGACAACGCGACGCTCGCCCCACATGCCGCCAATCGCGATTGATCTGAACCCCGTCGGCGTGCCTGAGCCGCATACTCGCGGGGACCTCCGGCGCACCAGCCTGCTCGCGAAGACGACCGACACCTTCCGGCCCATACCATCACCGAGCCGTCGTTAACGAGGCTCACTTGACTCGCCGCACCTAGGATGCGTCGTGGGGAGACTGCGGTGACCACCCGGTTACCGGAGTCGAAGAGCCTCTCGGAGAGGGGGTTCCGAGGTGGTCTCTAGACTCCGGTGACCCGGGCGATACGGTGAAGCTTCAGGCGCCGGGGGCCCTTTCCCACTCCCCCAGGCCCCCAGCTTCAAGGTGCGCCGTGGACGCTAGCCCGTCGCCCGGGCCACGGCTCCCGCCAAAGGTCGAGTGCTCCCTAGCCCCGCGTACAGAAAGCTCATGGCTCGAAAGGGACGGCTCAAGCGTCGAGGTGATGGTCACCGGCCCGTCGGCAGCGAGCAAAGCCTCCATTCGCGCGTCGAGGACGCCGGTCTGCACCGGGACGCCGAGTTCGCGGAGCGCTTCGCAGATTCGAACCGTCTGGGTCGCCCACGCACG
>Ga0207981_1000092_pt1 | contig 12629 bp, 13 predicted proteins | sample SoimicmetaGmgLPC_FD_188327 | JGI IMG/M metagenome (GOLD analysis project Ga0207981, IMG submission 188327) | Soil and rhizosphere microbial communities from Laval, Canada - mgLPC (SPAdes) (version 2) | ecosystem: Environmental > Terrestrial > Deep subsurface > Rock core/Sediment | place: Laval... | reverse complement strand
GCGCAGACGAAACGACCGCCCAATCCTCGTATCCCCGGAACTCCGAGAAGGCGATTCCGCTTGGCGACTTCAGCGCGTACTTGTCCTGTTTTGCCTGGGCGTAAAGGTCCACCCCTACGGCGGCGGCAAACACCGCCGTGACGACCGCGAACATGTGCATGGTTTTCATGGCATCCTCACTTCGATGGTTGCGCCGACTTGCCCGGCGATTCGAATTTCCCCAGCGAAGCGGCGGCAACGCCGAGCCCCGCCGCACCAAGGGCCGCCGATGTCACCGAATCGCCTTGGCAGCGGAAACGATCACCTTCGCCACGGCATCCGGCTGCGACAACATTGGCACGTGGCTCGCTTTCAGTTCGGTGGTCGTCGCCTTGATTTTGCGGGCGAAGGCCCGTTCCGCATCGGGCTGGATCATGCGGTCCTGCGTGGCCACGATGTACCAGCTCGGGCGGCCATTCCACGCGGGCGTGCTGACCTTCGAATCAAACGCCTTCGAATTGATCGGCCCCTGCGTAATGGCAATGAGATTGGCTTCCTTCGCGTCGAGATCCTGCGCGAAGTCGCTGGCCACGGTCTCCGGTGACAGTGTCAGGAACCCGTCTGCGCTCGCGATCGGATGCGCCAGGCCCGGCGGCGGTGGGAAGCCCTTGCCACCGTCGGCCGTCGACTCGCCCGCGGATGGGGCGAACGCGGCCACGTACACCAGCGCTTTCACCTTGTCGTCAGTGCCCGCTTCGGTAATGACGGTTCCACCCCACGAATGGCCGACGAGCACGACGGGCCCTGGCTGCGCATCGATCACGCGACGCGTCGCCGTCACGTCGTCGGCCAGCGACGTCAGAGGGTTCTGCACGGCGACCACTTTCAATCCCTGAGCCTGTAGAAGCGGAATGATCTTGTTCCAGGACGAGCCGTCAGCAAACGCACCATGCACGAGAACGACAGTGGCTTTTGGCTTCGCTTCATCACCCGCCGCACGCGCGTTCATTGCGGCGACGCAGGATAGTGCGAAGAAAGCGGAAATCAGCATGCGGTTCATGTCGAAACCTCGTTCATGTTCGTTCACATTTTTTGTTCGGGTGAGTCTACGCCGGCGGGTTGCCGCTCCACTCACCCGTTTGGGCGATAGTCGTCAGGTGAAAAGCACCAGGCGACTGACGCGCGGATCTACCATGTCACGACAGCCTCGATCGATGCATAGCGACTGTTCGATCCGCCAGCGGTGCGAATCGCATCATCGATGCGGAAGTCCACGAGCTCCGCAGCGAACGCGATGCGATCGCTAACCCGCCAATCCGCGCGCAACTGCAGATACGTTCCCGTTCGATGGCCCGCGACGCCGGCTGTTCCGTCGAGCGCGACATCGGGTTGCAAGTAGACCGCATCAGCCGTCGATTCGCGCCACACGGTGGCGTGGGCGAGCCCCACGACGAGCGCGTCCGTCGGCGCGATCTGCAGCGACGGCTTGAGCTGAAGCAGATTGACGTAACCCGTCAGCCCCGCCCGAGAGAAGGAGTACGAGCCGTTTGGGAACAGGGGATTGAAGGTCTCCACGCGCGCATCGCCGGCACGGCGATCGCCCGACGCGCCATCAACCTGCACACCGATGCGCGGCCGCCAACGCTGCGCGAAGGTGTATCCACCACGCGCGCCCGCCGCCCACGCGTGCACGTCGGCGGGACCGACGCGCCCCCACTGCGCCATGCCTTCGACATCCCAATCGAGCCCTGGGCCTTCGGACTCCCGCGCCCAGCGCAGGTCGATGGCGTGCCGGCGTTCGCGTCCGTCGACATCGGCGATCCGCGTGTCCTCGTTGCGGACCCCTGCGTAATATGCCGTCACCGCCCCAGCGCCGCGTATCTTCCTTTCGACGCGCAGCAGTTGAAAGCGCGCGTCGGGGCCGCTCGCGTCGTCGAAGGGCTCATCAGCGGAATACTGCACGGGCCGGCCGACGAACGCATCGACGGTCCAGGCGCCGCGTGCCATGCGCACCCAGGCCGCATCGAAGGCCTGCCGCACGTTCGGTGCATCGCGAACGGACAAAAAGCGCTGTTGTCCGAAGGGCAGCTCCTGCCGCCCCGCCTGCAGCTTGACCATCCCGTCGTGCCACGGCCGTTCGTATGCGATCCACGCGGTGCGCAGGTCGGTAGGATTGCGATCAGTCGGTGTCGGGTGTTGCTTGCCGAAAGTACGCACGTCTTCGAGCGCGCCGTGTACGGTCCATCGCTCCGTCAGCGCAAAGTCGGCGTGCACTTGCAGGCGCTGCAGGAACGCGCTGTCGGTGCCCGTCTGCCCGCGCGTGCCGAAAGCCGGCGCATCGATGGCTTCCAGGCGCCCGCGCCAATCGATGCCCGCGTCGACCGAGGCCTGCGCGTGCACGAGCGGCGCTGCGCCCGTGCACGCGGCGAACGACAGGAGGCGGCCGAGGACCATGCGCCCCATGGTCGTCCGTACCGGCCCGCTCAAGCGGGCCGGTCGCGCTCCGATCTTTCGTGCTCCTTGCACTTCGGAAGCTCACCGAACATGTGCGGCTTCACCTGCTCCTCGACCCACGCCACCGGCTTCGCCTCGCGATGGAACACGGTGCGCACCAGCGGCGGGATCTGTTCGCCGATTAGGATGCCGAGCAGCCCGAGTAGCGCGATCACCGGCGGAGCCGGCGATCGCACCTGGAGCAGCGCGTACACGATCCCGACCAGCAGTCCGGCGCCGAGCGACATCAGGTAAGGCTTCATGGTCGCCTCCGTCTATGCGTTTTTCTTCGCCACTTCCTGCGCGCGGTTGTAACTCTCTGCGACCGCGGCGTAATTCGGTGCGACGATGCCGTAGAGCTTGGCGAGATCGGCCGCTTCGGGACGCGCCCAGGTCCGGTGCGATTCGCACAGTACCGCGTTCGCGCTGGTGGGGACGACGCCGGCCTGCGTGAACCGCGCGAGCGTCGTCCTCGACACCAGTTCGCTCGGATCGCCGGATGCATCGATCACCGCGTACACGTCAAATCCCGCGGCCTTGGCATCGAGCGCAGGGAACATCACGCACACGCTCGTCCACACGCCCGCCATGATCAGCGTCTTGCGTCCGGTTTTGCGCACCGCCGCGACGAAGTCTTCGTTGTCCCACGCGTTCACTTCGCCCTTGCGAGGGACGAAGACCGCATGCGGTGCATTTTCGTGGATCTCCGGCATCAGCGGACCGTTGGGCCCATTGGGTTCAGACGCGGTCGTGATCACCGGAATCTCGAGCAACGTAGCCAGCTTGGCCAGCATCGTAGTGTTCGCGCGCAACTCGGCGATGCCGATGTCCTTTACGGTCTGGAACAACCCGGTTTGATGGTCGAGCAGCAGCAGCAACGCATCTGACACATCGAACAACGCCTGCCCGCCACCTGACGCAACTACTTTGTGCTTCATCGCCATTTCCTATCTCCACCGCATCATTTGCGGAACATTGGGTGGAGAAAGCATGCTACAGCCGCAGGCGACTCGGACATCACTCATCGGGGTGGGACAACTCATACAAAAGTGTCACCTAAACAAACACGCAGGCGATTGGTGCTCCCCGGAAAGCGGACTAGATTTTCCGAACCAACCCCGTCGTCTTCCAGGCTCCAAGATGCAAACGAACAACGTGATCTACACTGCAAAAGTCCACACCACCGGCGGTCGCGATGGCGGCGTTTCGCTGAGCGACGACGGACGCCTGGACATCAGGCATAACCTCCCCGGCGCGATGGGCGCCGGTACGAATCCAGAACAACTGTTCGCGGCAGGCTGGTCCGCCTGTTTCGAAGGCGCCATGGGCCTCGTGGCGCACCGGATGAAGGTCGCGCTCCCGGCCGACATGGCCATCGATGCGGAAGTCGATCTCTGTCTGGTGGATGAGTCATATTTCCTGCAAGCCCGCCTCAACGTCAGTCTGCCGGGCGTTGATCGCGGTGTCGCCAAAGCGCTCATCAACGGAGCACACCACGCCTGTCCCTATTCGAAGGCGACTCGCGGTAATGTCAACGTCGAAATCCACCTGGTCGACTGACCAGAGCGCGCCACTCGTCGAGCGGAGCCTAGCCATGCCGAAATCCACTTCCCGCCTGAATCCACCCAGCGTCGACTTCGGCCTGTTGTTGTTGCGCGTGGCCTCGGGTGGCTTCCTCCTGCCGCATGGACTCGGCAAGCTGTTCGGCTGGTTTGGCGGCCCCGGTCTTGCGGGGTTCGCCAACGAACTACACACCTTCGGCCTGCCTTCGCTCGCGCCGCTGCCGTTCCTGCTCGCGGCCGTTCAGACCCTCGCGGGTCTGTGCGTCGCCGCTGGCCTGTTCACGCGCACCTCCGCCGTTGTTGCCAGTGTCTTCCTGGCGACCACCGTTGCGCTCAACGTTTCCCACGGCTGGTTCTGGATGCACGGCGGCATCGAATATCCACTGCTGTGGACCCTGTCGATGGCGGCCATTGCCTTGCTTGGCGCCGGCCGCTATTCGCTGGATGCACTCGTACGGAGAGACCGATGACCGATCTGATCGTTCGCAACGCCAGGATCACGACCCTGAATCCGGCGCAGCCCGGCGCCACCGCGCTTGCGGTCGCGAACGGGGTCATTGTCGCCATCGGAGACGACGCGAAGGTGATGGAGAAAGCGGATGCCGCAACGCGTGTGATCGATGCGGGTGGCCGCCGGCTGATCCCGGGCCTCAACGACAGTCATACGCATCTGATTCGCGGTGGCCTGAATTACAACCTCGAACTCCGCTGGGACGGCGTGCGCAGCCTCGCCGACGCGATGGCGATGCTCCGGGCGCAGGTCGCACGGACACCCGCACCGCAGTGGGTCCGCGTGGTAGGCGGATTCACCGAACACCAATTCATCGAGAAGCGCCTGCCGACGCTGGCGGAGATCAACGCCATCGCGCCCGACACGCCCGTGTTCCTGCTGCACCTCTACGATCGCGCACTCCTCAATGGCGCGGCCTTGCGCGCCGTGGGATACGACAGGAATACGCCGAACCCGCCGGGCGGCGAGATCCAGCGCGACGCCGATGGCAATCCCACCGGCCTTCTGCTCGCCAAGCCGAATGCGCTGATTCTGTACGCCACACTCGGCGCCGGGCCGAAGCTACCGCTCGACTACCAGGTCAATTCGTCCAGGCACTTCATGCGCGAATTGAACCGCCTGGGCATCACCTCCGTGATCGACGCCGGCGGCGGATTCCAGAATTTTCCCGATGACTACGAAGTCATCCAGCAACTGCACGCGCGCAACGAACTTACCGTCCGCATCGCCTACAATCTTTTCACGCAGCAAAAAGGCGGCGAGCTTGCCGACTTCGACCGTTGGACCAGGATGCTGAAGCCGCGAGAAGGCGACGACATGCTGCGCCACAACGGCGCCGGCGAAATGCTCGTGTTCTCCGCGGCCGACTACGAAGACTTCCGCCAGCCGCGTCCCGAATTGCCTTCGGGCCTGGAAGGCGACCTGCAAGACGTCGTCCGCCTGCTCGCGCAGAATCGCTGGCCGTTCCGCATCCACGCGACCTACGACGAAAGCATCACGCGCATCCTCGATGTCTACGAAAAAGTCGATCGCGAGGTTCCGTTCGACGGCCTGCACTGGATCGTCGACCACGCCGAGACGATCTCCGATCGCAACATCGACCGCATCGGCGCACTCGGTGGCGGCATCGCCGTGCAGCACCGCATGGCCTACCAGGGCGAATACTTCGTCGAACGCTACGGCGCACGGGCCGCCGAACGCACGCCTCCGGTACGGCGCATGCTGGATGCCGGGGTCCCGCTCGGGATGGGCACCGACGCCACGCGCGTGGCCAGCTACAACCCATGGATCGCCCTGTACTGGCTGACGACCGGGCGTACGCTTGGCGGGCTCCAGATCTACGGCGAGAGCAACCAACTCGAGCGCGAAGAAGCGCTGCGGCTGTGGACGCATGGCAGCGCATGGTTCTCGAACGAGGAAGACGACAAGGGCCAATTGATAACGGGTCGATTCGCAGACTTCGCCGTGTTGTCGGCCGACTACTTCAGCGTGCCCGACGACGACATCAAGGACATCACCAGCGTGCTGACCGTGGTCGGAGGCAAGGCGGTCCACGGCAGTGGTGAATTCGAGGAACTCGCAACGAAGTTGCCGCCGCCCATGCCCGACTGGTCCCCGGTTCGCCATTTCGGTGGTTACCAAGGTGCGACCCTGGCGCAAGCCGCGGCCGTGTTCGCCAACGCGCACGGCCATGCGCATGGCGAGCCGTGCCATGTGCATGGACGCGGTCACGCCGCGCACCATGACGCGCCCGTCGGCGACTACGCGGGGTTCTGGGGCGCACTGGGCTGTTCGTGCTTCGCGTTCTGATGGGTGCATGAATGAAGATCACGATCCCCGACCTCCTCACCTTCAACGGCGGCTATGTCGATGCGGCCGGCTTCGTCGCTCTGCAGGGCTTGTTCACCGCACATGTCACCGGCAACTTCGTGACCATCGGGGCGAGCCTCGTACAGGGCACCTCGGGCATCGTCGCCAAGCTGCTCGCGCTGCCGGTGTTCTGCCTGATGGTCCTCGTTGTGCGCTACGCCAGCCAGCGCCCCGCGCGATCGGGCGCCGCCGGGCCGCGCGCGCTGTTGGCGATCAAGTTCCTGTTGCTCGTCGTCGCAGCCTCGCTGGCATGCTGGTGGGGGCCCTTTCCGCTCGGCGACCACCTGCCCGCGATCGTCACCGGAATGGTCCTGGTTGCGGCGATGGCAATCCAGAACGTGATCCATCGGGTGTATTTCCCGAAGGCACCACCGACCACCCTGATGACCGGTAGCACGACACAGGTCATGATCGATCTCGCCGACCTGTGGCGCGGCGGCCTCGCGCCCGACGCGCGTGAGGCGATCAAGGCACGCAGCGCAACCATGGCGAGGAGCGTGGGCATATTCGCCGTCGGCTGCGCGCTCGCGGCGCTGGCTTACGCAGGATTCGGGGCGCGTGCTTTCTTGGTGCCGCCCATGATCGCGGCGCTCACTTTGCTTCCGCGCTTCCAGCAATCGGCAGGGTGAACGAGAAACACGCACCACCACTGGCGCTGTTCGCGCCCTCGATGTGCCCGCCATGCGCTTCCACGATGGATTGGCAGATCCGCAGTCCCAGGCCCATGCCGCCTTCCCTGGTCGAATAGAAACTCTCGAACAAGTGCGGGATCCTGTCCTCGGGAATCCCCGGGCCAGAATCCTCCACGCGAACGAAAACGCTGCCCTGCCCCCCCCGCCCGGTGGCGATGTGCAAGCGACGCATGTCAGCGGGCACGCTCGCCATGGCCTGCATGGCGTTCACGCACAGGTTCAAGATCACCTGTTGTATCTGGATGCGGTCGGCGTTGATGTCATCCAGGTGCCTGGCGAGATCGAGCGATAGCGCCACTTCGCGCGCACCCATTTCGTGCCGCAGGAACGTTGCGACTTCCTCGACCACGCTGTTGATCGCGATGGATGTCACGTTTGTGCTCTGGCGCATGGCCATGCACCGCACCCGCTCCACGACGTCGGTCGCCCGGCGTGCGTCGGCAACCACCCGCGCCAACAATGCCCGCACCTCGTCGACATCGAAATCGGCGCGCCCCAACCAGCGCAGACCGGCTTCGGTGCTCGTGGTAATGGCGGTGAGCGGCTGATTGATCTCGTGCGCGATGGAAGCCGCGAGTTCGCCCAGGACGGAAACGCGCGTCGCGTGCGCGAGATCGGTGCGCATGCCCTCGATCGCAGAACGTGCTGCCATTTGTTCTGTGATGTCGATCAGCCCCACAAGAATGACGCCTCTCTCGCGCATCTCCGGTGTGGCGATGATGAACAGCAGCACGTCGACCTCGCTTCCGTCCATGGCCAGGAAACGCGTTTCGCCCTGGAAGCCAGGAGCGCCCCTGTAGCCGGCCGAGAGGCAGTCACGGAGCAACTGCTCCCTGCCGGGACTCCAGAATCGCGAGAAGGCGCCCAGCAGCGCCGCCTCGTCCCTCGCCCGACACAACTGCACCGCGGCCTCATTTGCTTCCACCACGGTCAACACGTCCATCGCCGTGCGAACGAACTCGGGGTGCGTGGAGAGATAGTCGTCGATCGCGACTACGCCGGCATGGCGCAAGCGGTTGAACATGTCACGAAGTCGCGTTGAGTCGATCCTGAGGAACGGCACCGCCATGCCATGGAACATGTTCCGGTACATGAATTCCGCATGCTCGAACGCCGCGCGCACTCGATTGCGCTCCGTAACGTCCACGATGGCAACCGTCACGAATCCGCTACGCGTGTTCTCGGCGTCGAAATGCACCGCGAATTCCGCGTCGAACTCGACGCCATGCGCCGTGCGCATCACGGTTTCACGCACGAAATTCGACTCCCCGGTGACAGCAGCCACGACACTTTCGGCGAACACCTCGGTCGACGCATCCGGCCAGAATTTCTCGGGAGACCCCAGCAAATCCTGCTTTCGACCGGGACTGAACAGTTCGACCGCGTGTTCGTTGACGGCGACGGCACGCGCAACGCGCATCATCTGCCGGACCACTTCCGGATGCTCCAGGAGATGGCGCCGCAGATCCGTGACGCCGGATTCGCGCAGCGCGCCCACCATGGCGCCGACGTCGGAGAAGTCGATCTCCAGGAAGGCGGCGGCGGGACTCTCGAAGAGATTGGAGTAACGGCGTTCCGGATCGCCCCGCCATTGAGTCACCCCGCTTTTCGAGCCCATCGACATGGCCTGGAATCCACATGCGCTGCGGTCGGATGAGTCGATCATACAAAGGCATGGGGTGCGTGTCCGCTCGTCTGATAGCGCCGGAGGAGGTGTGAGGATCACGCTGTGCGCGTCGATCACAACTCCGGAGGAATGGCCCCCATGAACGTCCACACGACGATCGTTGTCGATCTCGGTGAGCTGGAAGCGCTGCGGCGCAGCCGCATCCCGGCGGCCGGCCTTTCCGATGAGTATCTGAGAGAACTGGTTCCAGACCGTGCGAACGTCGGGCCAGCATTGGATTTCTGGGCTGGCACGCCATTGGTGCCCGGTCTAAAAGCCCGCCTACAGTGACGGGTGGGCCATGCGGCAGGCTCTGTACCGCGGCGCCAACTCGGCGGTCCGCCGGGTTGCCAACGATTCCAGCTCGGCGGAAGATGTGGATTACCGACATCGCGCAACGCGGGATGGGCACGGGATGGACGCGGTGGTCCACATCATCGACGACGATGAATCGATCAGGCACGCGCTCGATAGCCTGTTCCGGTCGGTCGATCTGGAGACACGCCTGTATCGGTCGCCGCAGGATTTCCTCGCGGCGCCGCGACCGGATTGTCCATCGTGCCTCGTGCTCGACATCCGATTGCAGGGCATCTCCGGACTCGACTTCCAGGATCGCCTGGCGCAACAGAACATCCACGTGCCGGTGGTGCTCATCACGGGGCACGGCGACATTCCCATGTCCGTACGCGGAATGAAGGCCGGCGCGGTCGACTTCCTGACCAAGCCCTTTCGCGACCAGGACATACTGGACGCGGTCGGCGTTGCGATCGAGAAGGATCGCGCGCGCCGGAACGAGGACCGGGAAGCGAACGAGATCCGAAAACGTTTTGCAGCGCTGACTCCGCGCGAGCGCCAGGTCATGGCCCTCGTCACCGCAGGCAAGATGAACAAGCAGGTGGCTGGTCTGCTCAACCTGAGCGAGATCACCGTCAAGATCCATCGCGGACAGGCCATGCGCAAGATGGGCGCGCGCACGCTCGCGGACCTGGTTCGCATGTCGAGCGACCTGCAACTCACGCCGGCATCCGTGTTGACCGATCACCCGTTCGTATAATTCCTTTTGGTAGTGCGTCGCGTCACTCTTCGCTTCATGGGCAGAGTGCAGAAAGAGACATGGATCTGTGTCGTCGATGACGATGAATCCGTTCGCTCGGCGACGGCGAGTCTCCTCCGTGCGGCGGGATACGCCACCGCCTCGTTCGGCTCGGCCGAAGCCTTCCTGGCCGCTGGAGACCTGCATCGTTTCGCATGCCTTGTCGTGGATATCCAGATGCCAGGCATGGACGGTATCGCGCTTGCTGACTGGCTCGGTCGCGATGCACCGCATGTGCCGATCATCCTGGTGACGGCGAGGACAGAACGCGACGTGCTCGAACGCGCCGCCGCGAGTCGTGCGGCATTCGTGCTGCGCAAACCCTTCCCGGCGCAGCGCCTGCTCGCATGCCTGCAGATCGTGCTGGGCTGACCGATTCGACCAACAGCGAGGTCCGATGGACGCCATCATCCGACGTAACGAAACACTCCGCTTCTCCCGTGCTGGTGCAGTTGCGCTGCTCCTCCTCGCCGCCGGCGCCACGCGCGCGAGCGAAGTGGCCGATCTCATCATCTACAACGCCAAGGTCACGACCCAGGCTGCCGGTCGCCAGGACGTCTCGGCCGTCGCGGTCAAGGGAGAAAAGATCCTCGATGCGGGCGCCGACAAGGCAATTCTGGAATTGCGCGGGCCGCACACGAAGGTCGTCGACGCCAAGGGGCGCCGGTTGATCCCGGGACTCAACGACTCGCATCTGCACCCCACGCGCGAAGCGCGCTATTACGCCGCCGAGCTGCGTTGGGACGGCGTGCCCACGCTCAAGCAGGCGCTGGAGATGGTTCGCAAGGCCGCGGCGGCGACTCCGGAAGGCAAGTGGGTGCGCGTGGTCGGCGGCTGGTCTCCGTACCAGTTCGCGGAACGGCGCATGCCCACGCCGGAAGAGTTGACCGAGGCAGCGCCGAATACGCCTGTGTTCGTGTTGCATCTGTACAGCTCGGGCATCTACAACAAGAAGGGCCTGGAAGTGGCCGGCATCACCTCTGCCACCCAGCCTCCCGAAGGCGGCACGATCGAGAAGGACGCCAAGGACCAGCCCACTGGGCGCATTCTCGCCACGCCACGGCCCACGATCCTGTACCAGGCGGTGGGTCGCCTCGGCGAACTCTCGCCAGAAGAACAGGCCTCGTCCGCTCGCCATTTCTATCGCGAACTCAACCGCTTCGGCCTGACCTCCGCGATAGATGCCGGCGGTGGCGGTCACCAATATCCGGCGAACTATTCCGCGACGTTCGACCTGGCACGCACGGAAGGACTGCCGCTGCACATCTCCTTCTACCTGTTCGCGCAGAAGCCGGGGCAGGAACTCAAGGACTACGAGAGTTGGATCGGGAGCGAACACCCCAACACGAACTTCGACGGCCACCACGAAGATGGCTTCGTGCTCGAGGGTGCGGGCGAGAACCTGGTCTGGTCGGCGGGCGACTTCGAGAATTTCCGGGCGGACCGGCCCGACCTCGATGCCAATCCGAAGTGGCGCGGGGAACTGACGGCCCTGGTGCGCACGCTTGTCGGCAAACGCTGGCCGATCCGCATCCACGCCACCTACGACGAAACCATCGATCGCATCCTCTCGGTGTTTGAAGCGGTGGACCGTGAGGAAAAGGCGGCCGGCCGTCCCGGGTTCTCTGGTCTGCGCTGGGCGATCGACCACGTCGAAACCATCAAGCCCGCTCAAATCGCGCGCATCAAAGCGCTCGGCGGCGGCGTGATGATCCAGGACCGCATGGCATTTGCCGGCGAGGATTTCATCGCGCGCTACGGTGCCGAAGCAGCCTCCCATGCGCCGCCGATCCCCGCGCTGCTGGCCGCGGGCATTCCGGTCGGCGCGGGTACCGACGGCACGCGTGTATCGAGTTACAACCCGTGGCCTTCGCTGTACTGGATGGTGTCGGGCAAGAGCGTCGGCGGCACGCCGCTGCTGGCGAAGGAGAACCGCCTTGATCGCGCGAAGGCGCTGGAGTTGTACACCGTCGGCAGCGCCTGGTTCAGCGGAGAGGAAAACGTGAAGGGTCGCCTCGCACCCGGACAGTACGCGGACATGGCGTTGCTGAGCGACGACTACTTCACTGTCCCGGAAGAGCGCATCTCCCGCATCGAATCGGTGCTCACGGTCACCGCAGGAAACCTCGTCTACGCCGCGGGGCCCTATCGCGCCCTCGTGCCCCAGCTCGATCCGATCCTGCCGGCCTGGTCGCCGGTGCGGACTTACGGGGGCTATTACAACCCGGAGATGAAGTGATGGGCACCACGATCAGCTTTGATTCCTCCCGTCGTCGCCTGCTGATCGGAGCCGCCACGGCGGTCCCCGCCCTGGCGCTGGGTTCGCTGGCGGGCGCGCAATGGGCCTCGGCGACAGCGCGCCCCGCTGGTATTCCCGTGCGCCGCGACATTGGCGCCATGGCGCACGACGATTCCTACGTGACGCTGTTCAGAGACGCAGTCGGCATTCTGCGCAAGCGCAGCGAACGCGATCCGCTCGATCCAACCGGATGGGATGCGCTTGCCATCCAGCACGCCCTGTACTGCTCCTCGGTAACACCGGCGCTGCAGGTCCATTGGGGTTGGGACTTCCTCACCTGGCACCGCGCCTTCAGCTGGTCGCTCGAGCGAGTCCTGCGCGATGCCGTCAAGGAGCCACAGTTCGCCCTGCCCTACTGGGACTCGACACGGCATCGCAGGATTCCCACCGCCTATTGGGGCAGGGGCAACGCGCTCCACGATGCGACCCGTGAGATGGGACCAGACGATGTCATTCCCGACGACT
>Ga0207981_1000091_pt1 | contig 12633 bp, 16 predicted proteins | sample SoimicmetaGmgLPC_FD_188327 | JGI IMG/M metagenome (GOLD analysis project Ga0207981, IMG submission 188327) | Soil and rhizosphere microbial communities from Laval, Canada - mgLPC (SPAdes) (version 2) | ecosystem: Environmental > Terrestrial > Deep subsurface > Rock core/Sediment | place: Laval... | reverse complement strand
CGTGGGTGCGGCCACGACGCTGTTCGGCGGCGTGGGCTACACCTACCTGGGTGACTCCGACTTCATCGAAGTGGACTCGGTGCTCAACGGCAACATCGGTGTGAGCCACAAGCTCGGCGGCAACAGCATCGGCGCGGTGTACGACTACCGCGAGCCGACGTCAGCGGACGCCGACGACCGCAGCGAAGTCACCGGCTTCTACACCTTCGCGATATCGAGCACGAGCAAGATGCAGGTGTATGCGCTCATGGGCCTGTCCGCCGGCAGTCCGGACTGGGGCGGCGGCCTGAGTTTCAGCGCGGGTTTCTGATCGCGGCGATGTGTGTGTTGCAGCCCGATCTGCATGAAAACGGCGGCCGATGGCCGCCGTTTTTCATTGCCGCATCGCCTCGCTCAGGACTTCAGCAGCGCGCGCCAGCCTTCGTTGCCGAGTCGCTCCAGCGTGGCGATGTTGCGCGTCACGATCGCGTCCGGATCGGGGAACGCGGCCACCGCGCGCTCGACGCTGGCTTCGCGCAGCAGGTGCAGGGTGGGATAGGGCGAGCGGTTGGTGCAGTTGCCGACGTCGTCGCGCGCGGTGCCGGCGAACTGGTAGTCCGGGTGGAAGCTCGCGATCTGGATCTCGCCCTCCAGGCCGAGTTCCGCGACGAGGCCATCGGCGAGGTCGAGGAAGTCGTTGTAGTCGAGGAACTCCGTCAGCACGTGCGGATGCACGATCAGCGTGGTGTCGGTCTGTTGCGGGTCGGCGTCGCGCAGCCACAGCAGCTCGGCATGCAGCTGCTGGTACAGGGCGTCACTGTCGCGCGCCTCGCTCAGCACGAAGCGCACCTGCTCCTTCACGTACACCGCCTTCGCGAACGGGCACAGGTTCAGGCCGATCACCGCGCGCTCCAGCCAGCGGCGGGTGAGGGCGATGGGGTCGTCGCCGCTCATGGTCGCGGCTGGCGCGCGTAGCTGACGGTCAACAGCTCCCAGACGTGGCCGTCGGGTTCGTTCCAGTACACGATGCTGCCGCCGTGATGTGTGTTGACCTGCATGTCCGTGGTGCCGTGCGGCGTGCTGCGGTAGGCGATGCCGGCCGCCCGGATGCGTCCGAGGATGGCCGCGAACTCGTCCGGGGCGACGCGAAAGCAATAGTGCTGGACCGGAAACGGCCCGGCGGCGGTATCGAAGTCCAGGGTCAGCCCGTCGTTGACGTACACGGGGCAGAACGGGCCGATGCCGGTTTCCGACCACGGTACTCCGAGCAGGTCCGCCAGCAGTTTCGCCGCGGCATGGCGGTCGCGCGAGGGCACCAGCAGGTGGTCGAGTTGTATCGCCATGGCGTGCCTCCTCGTGCGCGAAAACAATGCACGGATGTGCGGCGCTCAGTCGCGGAAGTTGTCGAACTGCAGCGGCCGCTCGTATTCGGCCGCCTTGAGCAGTGCGATCGCCGCCTGCAGGTCGTCGCGCTTCTTGCCGATGATGCGCAGCTTGTCGCCGTTGATCTGGGTGTCGACCTTGAGCTTGGCGTCCTTGATCGAGCCCTGGATCTTCTTGGCGAGGTCGCGCTCGATCCCCTGCTTCACCGTGATCTTCTGCCGCGCTCCGGCGAGGTTGCTTTCCACGGCGCCGAATTCGAGGCAGCGCGCATCGATGCCGCGGGCGATCAGCCGGGCGCGCAGGATGTCTTCCATCTGCTTGAGCTGGAAGTCGCTCGGCGCGGACTGGTTGATCACCTGGTCCTCGAGCGCGAACCTGGCGTCGACGCCCTTGAAGTCGAAGCGGGTGGACAGCTCGCGGTTGGCCTGGTCGACGGCATTGGTCAGCTCGTGCTGGTTGACTTCGGAGACGACGTCGAAGGAAGGCATTGGGGAACTCCTGTTCTGCGGCTGCTGTGCATTCGTGGGGGCAAAAGGGTAACGCAAGCCGCGTTGGCACTGGATAGACTTGCCGTCCCCATGCCGTTGTTGCTGCTGCCTCTGCTGGTCGCCGCGCTGGTGCTGCTGTGGCTGCTGTTGTGGCCGTTCGCGCTCTGGCAGCGCTACCGCATGGGACGCGCGCGCCGACGCGCGATCGCCTGGGTGGCCGGGCTCAACGCCTGGGCGCTGCTGGTGTCGGCATGCGTGTTCCTGCTGGGCGCGTGGTTGACGGGGCACTGGGTGGAAGCCGCGCTGGCGCACGCAACAGCGGGCGTGGCGCTGGGGATGCTGCTTGGGTGCATCGGCCTGCTGTTGACGCGCTTCGAAGTCACGCCGCAGGGCCTGTACTACACGCCGAACCGCTGGCTGGTGCTGGCCCTGACCCTGGTCGTCGCCGCGCGCATTGCCTATGGCCTGTACCGGATGGAACAGGCCTGGGTCAGCGACGCGCACGGGGCCTGGCTGTCGCAGCAGGGCAGCGTGCTGGCGGTGGGCGGCGTATTGCTGGGCCACTACCTGGCCTACGCGTGGGGCCTGCGATCGCGCCTGCGCCGGGCAGCGTGACCTGCGGCCTATTGGTCTGGCGATGCCGCTGCGGCAGTTTGCCGAGCATGGACTTCATGCAGGAGCGGCCATGCGTAGCGTCGTGAAATGGATGCTGATGACGGCGGTGCTGTCCGGCTGCGCTGTCCGGCTGCGCCGTCGTGCCGTCATCGCCCGCGCCCCTGCCGGGTGAGCCCGTCGCTGCGGGAATTTCGCTGTTGCCGGGTGCCTTCGTGCCCGGCACGCAACCGGACGGAAACACCGTATTGCTGCGTGGCCGGGACGCGCTGGTGGTGGTCGACAGCGGCCGCCATGCGCAACACACCGACCGGATCCTCGCCGCCGCGGACGCGAGCGCTGCGCCGGTGGTGGCGATCATCAACACGCATTGGCACCTCGATCACGTCGCCGGCAACGCGGCCCTGCGCACGCGCTATCCGCGGGCCGAGGTGTATGGCAGCCATGCCATGGAAGATGCGTTGCACGGCTTCCTCGCCGACTACCGCGCGCAGCTGCAGGCGCTGATCGCGCGGCCGGATGCCGCCGCTCCCCAGGCGCTGGCCGGCTGGCGCGAGGAAGTCGCCCGGATCGACAGTGGCGACCGCCTGCGACCGACCCGCGTAGTGATGGCGCCGCAGGACGTGTCGCTGGGTGGGCGTCGCGTGCATCTGGGACTGGAGCGCAACGCGGTAAGCGGCGGCGATGTATGGTTGCTCCAGCCGGCCACGCGCACGCTGGTGGCCGGCGACCTGGTTACGTTGCCGGTGCCGCTGTTCGACACCGCATGCAGTGACGGATGGCGGCAGGCATTGGCGCGGCTGGACGCGATCGACTTTGTCCGCCTGGTGCCCGGCCATGGTGCGGTGATGGATCATGCGCAGTTCGCGGCTTACCGCGTGGCCTTCGACCACCTGCTGGAGTGCGCGGCGAGCGATGCTGGGGCTGCTGCGTGCAAGGCCGGTTGGCTGCGGGATGCGCGCACGTTGATTCCGGCGCAGGACGACGCGCTGGCGGATTCCCTGCTCGACTACTACCTCCAGGTGCTGCGCGCGCCACCGGAGCGCCGCAACCGCTACTGCCGCAAGGACATGAAGTGACCACAGATAAAGGACGCCAGCTGCACGCGATTGCCTACATGCTGGCGGCGGTGCTGCTGTTCTGCCTGATGGACGCCGGGCTGAAGACACTCAGCGCGCATTACCCGCCGTTCCAGGTCGCGGCGATCCGCGGTGCCTCGTCGCTGCCGCTGGTGCTGGCGTGGGCATTGTGGACCGGGGGAGCGGTGGGGCTGTTCCGCGTGCGCTGGTCGCTGCACCTGATGCGCGGCGTACTCGGCATCATGATGATGACGGGCTTCGTCTACGCGCTGCGCACGCTGCCGTTGTCGACGGCGTATTCGATCTTCTTCGTCGCGCCGCTGATGATCACGGCGTTGTCGGTGCCGTTCCTGGGCGAGCACGTGGGACCGCGGCGCTGGACTGCGATAGGAATAGGCCTGCTCGGCGTGCTGGTCGTGCTGCGCCCCACCGGCGAGGGCGTGATGAGCCTGGCGGGGCTGGCGGTATTGATCGCCGCGTTCGGTTATTCGGTCTCGGCGATCACCGTGCGCATCATCGCCCGCACCGACAGCACGCAGGCGCTGATGGTGTGGCTGCTGTTGTTCATGGCGCTGGGTTCGGGCCTGCTGGCGGCGCCGGAATGGGTGCCGCTACGCATGGGCGACGCGTGGGTGATCGCCGGCATAGGCGTCGCCGGTGCGCTGGGCCAGTACACGATCACCGAAGCGTTCCGACTCGGCGAGGCGTCGCTGATCGCACCGCTGGAATACACCGCGCTGGTGTGGGGCGTGCTGCTCGATGCCACGCTGTGGGGCGTGCTGCCGGACTCGGTGACGTGGCTGGGCGCGGCGATCATCGTCGCCAGTGGCCTGTACCTGTTGCGTCGCGAGCGCGTGCACGCGGAGGCCGAACATCCCTGACCGCGCGACGTTCCTGCGTACACTCGGGGCGTTGCCGGCGTGCTGGGCCGCCGACATGGTGGCGGGTCTTCAGCGGCGCGGATCAACCGCCGGTGCTGGCGCCCAAAGCGGCGCTGAGCGCGGTGTCGCCGTTGACCAGGTCGCGCCAGCGCACCTCCTGGCCATTGCGCCGGCCCTTTTCGACGAGCTTGAGCCCGTCGCCGTCGATGGTCAGGGTGTAGGGCTTGTCTTCGATCACGATCTCGCGGCGGATCGGCTTGTCGAGCTTGGTGGTCATCGGCAGGGGGCTCCGTCTGGAAAGCAGCGCAGGCAGGCTAGCCCGCACGTGGAAAGACTTTGTGAAATCCGCATTCAGGCGCGTGACGGCCATTCGCGGGCCAATCGGGAGAACGGATCGCCCCGGGCGGGTCGGCCAAGCGTGACCTGGCTGCAGGAATACGTAACCAATGCCGGGTCCGGACGAGGCTTCCGGTTGGCGCATCCCCGTCCAACGGCCACAATAAGCGCTTTCGCGTTGGCGGAGCCCCCATGGCTGAGTTGAAGGAAGCACGCGTCCCCGACATCGGGGGCTATGACGACGTGCCGGTGATCGAACTGCTGGTCGCCGTGGGCGATACGGTCAAAACCGATCAGGGCCTGGTCACGCTGGAGTCCGACAAGGCGACCATGGAAGTGCCTGCGCCGTTCGCCGGCGTGGTGCGCGAGCTCAAGGTCAAGGTTGGCGACAAGCTGTCGGAAGGCGGCGTGGTCGCGTTGATCGAGCCGACCGATGCCGGCGCGGCGGTCACATCCGCTCCGGCCGAGGCGCCGCGCGCCGAACCCGCCGCGCCGCAGGCCACCAGCATGGCCGCGGAGACCGCGACCCGGGTCGAGCCGGTCGCCGTACCGGCGCAGGCCGACAAGGTCGCGCAGCAGTCGATCGACAGGGAGGACGCGACCGCGATGCCCGCCGCGCGCCCGGGCATCGATCCGGAAGCGGCTCCGCCAAAGGCGTCCACGCCCGCGTCGCCGCCGGTCGCCTTCACCGCCGATGAACTGCTGCCCGGCAAGGTGCCCTACGCCAGCCCCGCAGTGCGTCTGTTCGCCCGCGAGCTTGGCGTCGACCTCGCCCGGGTGCAGGGCAGCGAACGCGGTGGCCGCATCAGCAAGGACGACGTGTCGAAGTTCGTGAAGTCGGTGCTGCAGGGCGGCGCCATCGCCGGCGCGCCGGTGGCCGCTGCCGGCGGTGGCGGGCTCAACCTGCTGCCGTGGCCGAAGATCGACTTCAGCAAGTTCGGTGAAGTGGAAACGCGCGAGTTGTCGCGCATCCAGAAGATCTCCGGCGCCAACCTCGCGCGCAACTGGGCGATGATCCCGCATGTCACCCAGCACGACGATGCCGACATCACCGACCTGGAAGAGCTGCGTGTCGCCCTGAACAAGGAAAACGAGAAGGCCGGCATCAAGCTCACGATGCTCGCCTTCCTGATGAAGGCGTCGGTCGCCGCGTTGCAGAAATACCCGAACTTCAACGCCTCGCTCGATGCCAGCGGCGAGAACCTCACGCTGAAGAAGTACTTCCACATCGGCTTCGCCGCCGACACCCCCAATGGCCTGGTCGTGCCGGTCGTGCGCGACTGCGACAAGAAGGGTGTGCTGCAGATCGCGCAGGAAACCTCCGAACTGGCGAAGAAGGCGCGCGACGGCAAGCTCGGCCCCGCCGACATGCAGGGCGGTTGTTTCTCGATCAGCTCGCTGGGCGGCATCGGCGGCACCAGCTTCACCCCGATCGTCAACGCGCCCGAAGTCGCGATCCTCGGCGTGTCGAAGTCGGCGATCCGTCCGGTCTGGGACGGCAAGCAGTTCGCGCCGCGCCTGCTCCTGCCGCTGTCGCTGAGCTACGACCATCGCGTCATCGATGGCGCCGCCGCCGCGCGTTTCACCGCCTATCTCGCGCAGTTGCTCGCGGACATGCGCCGGGTGCTGCTGTGATGCGGGCGGCAGTCCTGCTCGCCGCACTGCTGCTGGCGCCGCTGGCGCGCGCCGACGACGCACAGTGCAAGCTCGCCCTGGGGCGCGGCTGGCCGCCGGCGACGGAGAACTACGGCACCGCCACAGAAAAAATGTTCGCCGGTGAAACGCAGCCCACGCTGAGCGTCACCCTGCTGCCCAAGCTCGGCGTGGAAAGCGGCGTGCTGCTGGTGGCCGACCCCAACGGTGGCGACTGGCTGTTGCGCCGCGCCGTGGCCGACGAACGCGTGCATGCATGGGAAGGCGACAAGCTGGTCCTGCGCACCACGCGCGCGCCGGAATTCACCGAGGCGCCGATTCCTGCCGCGATCGCGACCCGCCTGGTCGCGGACTGGCGCCGGGCCCTGGCATTGGCCGTGCCGGAAGGCGTCACGGCGCCCTTCAGCGAAGGCGATACCTGGTTGTTTGTCGCCGGCGACCTGCGCGTCAGCGGCCTCAGGCCCGATTGCGAGCTGGGAGCGCTGCTGCGCGACCAGATCGATCTCCTCATCGAAGCCAGCGACGAAGGCGACGGAAAGCGCGAGAAGCGCTGGCGCCAGATCGGCGAATCGCTGGACCGCATGCGCGTCGTGCTCGATGCGATGGCGGCGCCGGCGACGACAGCGGCGACGGCGACACCGTGAAACCCTTCGCGCCGGCGGCATGCCGTCGGCCCACCACGCATTGAACGGAAGCGGCCATGGCAAGCACGATTGAACTGAAGGTCCCGGATATCGGCGGTTACGACGACGTGCCGGTGATCGAACTGCTGGTCGCCGTCGGCGACACGGTGACGAAGGACCAGGGCCTGGTCACGCTGGAATCCGACAAGGCGACGATGGAAGTGCCGGCATCGGCGGCGGGAAAGATCGTCGAGCTGAAGGTGAAGGTCGGCGACAAGCTCTCGGAAGGCAGCGTCGTGGCCATCCTCGAACCTGTAGGCGCGGCGGCGGAAGCCCCCAAGGCTGCCGCCTCCCAGGCCGCACCAGCTTCCGCGCCCGTCGCGGCACCTGCGCCACAGGCCAAGCCGGTCGAAGCCGCGCCGCCTTCCGCACACGCGCCGACTCCGGCGGCAGGCAGCGGCCGCAAGGCCGACTTCGAATGCCGCATGCTCGTTCTCGGCGCGGGTCCTGGTGGTTACACCGCTGCGTTCCGCTCCGCCGATCTTGGCCTGGATACCGTGCTGGTCGAACGCTACGCCACGCTCGGCGGCGTCTGCCTCAATGTTGGCTGCATCCCGTCCAAGGCGCTGCTGCATGCCGCCGCGGTCGTCGATGAGGCCGCGCACGCCAGCGATTACGGCATCGATTTCGGCAAGCCCAAAATCACCCTCGACAAGCTGCGCGAGTACAAGGACAAGGTCGTCGGCCAGCTCACCAAGGGCCTGACCGGCATGGCCAAGCAGCGCAAGGTGCGCGTGGTCGAGGGCGTCGGCAAGTTCGTGTCGCCCAACGAAGTGGAAGTCGACGGCAAGGACGGCAAGAAGCTCGTCCGCTTCGAGCAATGCATCATCGCCGCCGGTTCGCAGGCGGTGAAGCTGCCGGGCTTCCCATGGGACGACAAGCGCGTGATGGATTCCACCGATGCGCTCGACCTCGTAGATGTTCCGAAGAAGCTGCTCGTCGTCGGCGGCGGCATCATCGGCCTGGAAATGGCCACGGTGTACCGCGCGCTCGGCAGCGAGGTCACCGTGGTTGAATTCATGGACCAGCTGATGCCGGGCGCCGACCTCGACCTGGTCAAGCCGCTCGCCGATCGCCTGAAGAAGCAGGGCGTCGCGGTGCACCTGCGCACCAAGGCCAATGGCACCGAGGCGCAGAAGAACGGCCTCAAGGTCTCGTTCGAGAATGCCGAGGCCGGCAAGCCCGCGGCGATCGATGCACAGGTGTTCGACCGTGTGCTCGTCGCCGTCGGCCGCGCGCCCAACGGCGGCAAGATCGACGCCGGCAAGGCGGGGGTGAACGTCACCGAGCGTGGCTTCATTCCGGTCGATCGGCAGATGCGCACCAACGTGCCGCATATCTTCGCCATCGGCGACCTGGTCGGTAATCCGATGCTCGCGCACAAGGCCACCCACGAAGGCAGGCTCGCGGCCGAAGTTGCCGCGGGCGAGAAGAAGGAATGGGTGGCGCGTGCGATCCCGTCGGTCGCCTACACCGATCCGGAGATCGCCTGGGTTGGCGTCACCGAGACCGAAGCGAAGGCGAAGGGGTTGAAGGTCGGGATCGGCAAGTTTCCGTGGGCCGCGTCGGGTCGCGCGATCGGCATCGGCCGCACCGAAGGCTTCACCAAGCTGGTCTTCGACGAGGACACGCATCGCATCATCGGCGGCGGCATCGTCGGCGTGCATGCCGGTGACCTGATCAGCGAGATCGGTCTCGCCATCGAGATGGGCTGCGAGGTCCACGACATCGGCCACACCATCCACCCGCATCCGACCCTGAGCGAATCGGTGGGCATGGCGGCCGAGGTCTACGACGGCACCATCACCGACCTCTACATCCCGAAGAAGAAGTAATCCCGCGGCAGAAAAGGCGAAGCCCCGGCCTCGGAACCAGGGCTTCGCAGGCCTGCCTGTGTCGACGAGGAAGGGGCGGGCCTGTTGGGTCCGACCCGGGGTTCCGGCAAAGGTTCCATGAACGGGCCGCCCTCGTTTCCCCCCAATTCGGGCCGGCGGGTAGCAGGGCAGCCCCCCGACGTGGTCGCGGGAAACCGGCCTTTCGCGGTTGCCGCGGAAAAGTTCCCTGCTATACTTTTGCGGCTTCGCAGGGCGGTTTTCTGCCCACTTCGTCCACCTTCCCGAGCCATCGCGTGTCGAATTCAGTCGCCGCAGGACGGCGGCTGGCACAGCGCGCGATAGCCTGGCAGGCCGTCGCCACCGTGCTGGTGGCGCTGGCCTTCCTCGTCAAGGGACTGCCCTGGTCGCTGGCCGCACTGGTCGGTGGCGGTGCGGTCACCTTGGCCGCCTGGGTCGCCGCGATGGTGGCGCTGGGTGGTGGGGTCAGCCCCGCGGGGACCGCATTTGCGCGGTTGCTGGTGGGGATGGCGCTGAAGTGGTTGCTGGTGCTGGTCACGGTAGTGGTCGCATTGGCAGTGTTCCGCCTTCCCGGTGTTCCCCTGTTGGCTGGCGTCATTGCAGCCACGCTGGCCTTGGTCCTGGCCAATTCGATCAGACGATAGGTGTCGTTTCGTGAGTGAATCTAGCAGTGCGGGCGGCTTGACCGAATACATCCAGCACCACCTGACCCACAATTCGGGTCTGGCGCTGGGTGGCCAGTTCAATTTCGACTCCTGGGCCGTCGCCCTGACGCTCGGCCTGCTGTTCGTGCTGTGGTTCGGCCTCGCCGCGCGCAAGGCCACGCCAGGCGTGCCGAGCAAGGGCCAGGCATTCGTCGAGCTGATCGTCGAGTTCGTCGACGGCCAGGTCCGCGACACCTTCCACGGCGACCGCCGCTCGGTCACGCCGCTGGCGCTGACCATCTTCATGTGGGTCGTGTTCATGAACACCATGGACCTGCTCCCGCTCGATCTTCCCGGTACGCTGATCAAGCTCGTTGGCGGCGAAGAAGCCGCCCACCACACCTTCTTCCGCTCGGTGCCGACCGCCGACCTCAACACCACGCTCGGCCTGTCGGTCTCGGTCTTCTTCATCCTGATCGGCCATGCCTGGTCGGCCAAGGGCGGCATGGGCTTCGGCAAGGAGCTGCTCACCGCGCCGTTCCACGCGCATGGTTTCGGCGCGATCCTGCTGGCCCCGGTCAACCTGGTGATGAACGTCATCGAGTGGCTGGTGAAGCCGATTTCGCTGGCCATGCGACTGTTCGGCAACATGTACGGCGGCGAGCTCGTCTTCATGCTCATCGCCGGCCTGATGACCAGCTGGGTGACCTTCCTGCCGGGTGTGCTCGCCAATACGGCGTGGGGCATCTTCCACATCCTGATCATCCTGCTGCAGGCCTTCATCTTCATGATCCTCACCGTCGTCTACATCGCCGGTGCGCGTGAGAGCCATTGACAGGCAACCGCATTAACCAAGTTTTTTCCTTCCACCGCTTCACCCCTTAGACAATCGCTGGAGAACCACCATGGAATTCATCGCTCACGTGCAGGGCCTGACCGCCGTCGCCATCGGCATCATCATCGGCCTCGGCGCCCTCGGCGCGTGCCTCGGCATCGCCATCATGGGTTCGAAGTTCCTCGAATCCGCTGCGCGCCAGCCGGAGCTGATCCCGGTGCTGCAGGGCCGCATGTTCCTGCTGGCCGGCCTGATCGACGCGGCGTTCATCATCGGCCTGGCCGTGGCGCTGTTCTTCGGCATCGCCAACCCGCTCCTGAGCGCGGTGAAGTAAGGCTGATTCCAGCCAGCTGTTCCCGCCACGCCTTCGGGCGTGGTCTTGAAGGCCGGTGCGGCATGTGTCGCACCGGCATGAAGAAATCCGTCGAGGACGCGTCGTGAATATCAACATGACTTTCTTCGGCCAGATGCTTTCCTTCGTGCTCCTTGTATGGTTCACGATGAAGTTCATCTGGCCGCCGCTGAACGCGGCGCTCGAAGAACGCCAAAAGAAAATCGCCGAAGGCCTGGCTGCCGCTGACAACAGCCAGCGCGCATTGGCGCAGGCGCAGGAAACCGCCGAAGGCGAACTGCGCACGGCCCGTGCCAAGGCCAACGAGATCATCGAGCAGGCCCACCAGCGCGCCAACCAGATCATCGACCAGGCCAAGAACGACGCCATCGCCGAAGCCAGCCGCCAGAAGGCCGTGGCCGAAGCCGAGATCGTCGCCGCGGCCAATCGCGCCAAGGAAGACCTGCGCAAGCAGGTGTCGAACCTGGCCGTGACCGGTGCCGAGAAGCTGCTGCGCCGCGAGATCGACGCCAACGCCCACAAGGCGCTGCTCGACGAACTCGCCGCCGAGATCTGAGACCGATGAGCCAGGCCCTCACCCTCGCACGTCCCTACGCCCGCGCCGCGTTCGCGCTGGCGCGCGACACCGGTGCCTACGCACCGTGGTCGAACGCGCTGGCGTTTGCCGCGCGCGTCGCCGCCGACCCGCAGGTCGCAGGCCTGATCGGCAGCCCGAAGCTGACCAACGCCGACGCCGTCTCGCTGCTCGCGATCGACGGTGCCAGCGATGCGATGCGCAGCTTCCTCGACCTGCTGGCCGTCAACCGCCGCCTCGCGCTGCTGCCGGAAATCGCCGGCCTGTTCGAGGAACTGCGTGCCGAAGCGGAACGCGTGGTCAAGGCGCGCATCACCTCGGCCACCGCGATGGGTGACGGCGAGCTCGAAGGCATCAAGGCCGCGCTGAAGAAGCGTCTCGGCCGCGACGTCGAGATCGAGACCGCGGTCGACGCCTCGCTGATCGGCGGCGCCGTGATCGACGCCGGCGACGTGGTGATCGATGGCTCGCTCAAGGGCAAGCTCGGTCGCCTGCAGTCCGCGCTTACGAACTAAATATTTTCTTTTTGCATATGTCGGCGGCAACGCCGGCTCAAGGGAACCACCCATGGCTACCACGCAGCTCAACCCGTCCGAAATCAGCGAACTGATCAAGACCCGCATCGAGAAGGTCAAGCTGGCCGCCGAAGCGCGCAACGAAGGCACCGTGACCTCGGTGTCCGACGGCATCGTGCGCATCCACGGCCTCGCCGACGTGATGCAGGGCGAAATGATCGAGCTGCCCAACGCCACCTACGCGCTCGCACTGAACCTGGAACGCGACTCGGTCGGCGCCGTGGTCCTGGGCGACTACGAGCACCTGCGCGAGGGCGACACCGCCAAGACCACCGGCCGCATCCTCGAAGTGCCGATCGGTCCGGAACTGCTCGGCCGCGTCGTCAACGCACTCGGCGAAGCGATCGACGGCAAGGGCCCGATCGAAGCCAAGCTCTCGGCCCCGGTTGAAACCATTGCCCCGGGCGTGATCTGGCGCAAGTCGGTCGACCAGCCGGTGCAGACCGGCTACAAGTCGGTCGACGCGATGATCCCGATCGGACGTGGCCAGCGCGAGCTGATCATCGGCGACCGCCAGACCGGCAAGACCGCCATGGCGATCGACGCGATCATCAACCAGAAGCACTCCGGCATTAAGTGCATCTACGTCGCGATCGGCCAGAAGAACTCGACCATCGCCAACATCGTGCGCAAGCTCGAAGAGCACGGCGCGATGGCCTACACCACCGTCGTCGCCGCCTCGGCGTCGGAATCGGCCGCGATGCAG
>Ga0207981_1000090_pt1 | contig 12688 bp, 10 predicted proteins | sample SoimicmetaGmgLPC_FD_188327 | JGI IMG/M metagenome (GOLD analysis project Ga0207981, IMG submission 188327) | Soil and rhizosphere microbial communities from Laval, Canada - mgLPC (SPAdes) (version 2) | ecosystem: Environmental > Terrestrial > Deep subsurface > Rock core/Sediment | place: Laval... | reverse complement strand
GCCCGCGCCCGCGATCGGCCTCGAACGCCACGCGCTCGTCGCCATCGGCGGCGGCAAGGATTCACTGGTCTCGATCGAAGCGCTGCGCGGCATCGGCGTCGCGCAAACAGTCACGTGGATCGGCGGTTCGCAGCTGATCAAGGCCTGCGCAGAACGCACCGGCCTGCCGACGCTCAACATCGGCCGTGCGCTGGCCCCGGAGCTGTTCGAATTCAATCGCCAGGGCGCATGGAACGGGCACATCCCCGTCACCGGCGTGAACTCGGCGATCATGCTGTTCGCCGCGATCGTGCTCGGCCACGACCAGGTGGTGTTCTCCAACGAGCGCTCGGCGAGCTACGGCAGCCTCATCGCCGGCACGGGCGAGGTGAACCACCAGTGGTCGAAGGGCTGGGCGTGGGAGCAGGCGCTCGCGGCCCACGTGCAATCGCATGTCGCCGCCGACCTGCATTACTACTCGCTGCTGCGTCCGCTGAGCGAGCTCGCGGTCGCGCGCCAGTTCGCGAAGAGCGACCGCTACGACGCGCACTTCTCCAGCTGCAACCGCAACTTCCACCTGCTGGGCGAGCGCCCGGCCAATCGCTGGTGCGGCGTGTGCCCGAAGTGCCACTTCGTGTTCCTCGCGCTCGCGCCGTTCATGCCGAAGCCGCGCCTCGTGGGCATCTTCGGCCGCAACTTGCTCGACGATCCGGCGCAGACCGCCGGCTACGACGCGCTGCTCGAGTTCCAGGACCACAAACCGTTCGAATGCGTCGGCGAAGGCCGCGAATCGCGCGCGGCGATGGCGGCGCTGGCCGAGCGTCCGGAGTGGCGCGAAGACGCGCTGGTCGAACGCTTCGCGCGCGAGATCCGTCCGCAGCTCGATGCGTCCGAACTCGACATCGCCGGGCTGTTGCAGATCGACGACGAACACCGCATCCCGCCCGCGCTGTGGGACCGCCTGCGTGCGCATTTCGCAGCTTGACGGCAAGCGCGTCGCCCTCTGGGGCTGGGGCCGCGAAGGGCGCGCGGCGTATCGCGCGCTGCGTTCGCGGCTGCCGTCGCTGGCGTTGACGCTGTTCTGCAACGACGAGGAAGCGCAGGAGGTGGCGGCGCTCGGCGATCCCCTGCTGGTCACGCGCACGCACGTGGATGCCGACGCGCTGGCCGCATTAGAGGTCGTCGTGAAGTCGCCCGGCATCAGCCCGTATCGCGACGACGCGCGCGCCGCTGCGGAACGTGGCACGCGCTTCATCGGCGGCACCGCGTTGTGGTTCGCCGAACACGATGCGGAACGCGAGGGCCGCACGATCTGCGTGACGGGCACGAAGGGCAAGAGCACCACGACCGCGTTGCTCGCGCACCTGTTGCGTGCCGGCGGACACCGCACCGCGCTCGCCGGCAACATTGGCTTGCCGCTGCTGGAAATGCTGGATGTCGCTGATCCGCCGGAGTTCTGGGCGATCGAGTTGTCGAGCTACCAGACCGGCGATGTCGCCGACAGTGGTGCGCGGCCCGATGTCGCCGTCGCGCTCAACGTGTTCCCGGAACACCTGGACTGGCATGGCGGGGAGGCGCGTTACGTCGCCGACAAGCTGCGGCTGCTGACCGACGCGATGCCGCACGTCGCCGTGGTCAACGCGGAAGATCCCACGCTCGCCTCGCTCGTGTTGCCGCACAGCGACGTGCGTTCCTTCCACGTGCCGACGGGCTGGCACCTGCGCGGCGACGCGCTGTACCGCGGCGGCACGTTCGTGCTGGATACCGCGCCGCTGCCGCTGCCGGGCCGCCACAATCGCGGCAACCTGTGCGCGGTGCTCACCGCGATCGAAGCGCTCGGCATCGACGCCGCACCGCTCGCCGTGCATGCCGCCACGTTCCGCCCGCTGCCGCATCGCCTGCAGACCATCGGCACGCGCGAGGGCATCACCTACGTCAACGATTCGATCAGCACTACGCCGCATGCGAGCCTCGCGGCGCTGGCGTGCTTCGCCGACAAGCGCGTCGCCTTGATCGCCGGCGGACACGATCGCGGCATCGCATGGGACGGCTTCGCCGACGCCATGCGCACGCGCGCACCGGCCACGATCATCACCGTCGGCCAGAACGGCCCGAAGATCCACGCGCTGCTCGCACCCATCGCAAGCGAAGCGGGCTTCGCCCTGCTTGCCGCGCGCGACCTCGAAGACGCCGTGCGCCAGGCGCGCGATGCGCTGGCGGGCGAGGGCGTCGTGTTGTTGTCGCCCGGCGCGCCGAGCTTCGGCGCCTACAAGGATTACGTCGCGCGCGGCCGCCACTTCGCCGCGCTCGCAGGCTTCGACCCGGAGGCGATCAGCGCCATCCCGGGCCTGGGCATCGCCTGACTTCACGCATGTGCAACGCATGCGGGGTAGGCTGCGCCCGCCAACCGCAAGCAGGGAGAGCACCGCCATGCGCCGTTCGTTGTTCGCTTCCACGCTGTTCGCCGTCGCGCTGTCCGTAGTCGCACTGTCCACGATCGGCCTGGCCTCCGCGCACGCGGAAATGCAGGCACGGCCCGTCGAGTGGAAGGTGGGCAAGGACACCTTCAGCGGCTACCTGGTCTACGACGACACGAATGCCATCAAGCGCCCCGGTGTGGTCATGGTGCCGGACTGGAAGGGCGTGACCGATGCGGCGCTGGACAAGGCGAAGCACATCGCCGGCGACGACTACGTGGTGCTGCTGGCCGACGTGTACGGCAAGAACGTGCGCCCGAAGAACGACGATGAAGCGCAGGCCACGGTGAAGGCGCTGTACGCCGACCGCAACGTGCTGCGCGCCCGCGCGAACAAGGCGATCGAGGTGCTGAAGACCGCGAAGGACGTGCCGCTGGATCCCGCGAAGATCGGCGCGATCGGCTACTGCTTCGGCGGCGCGACCGCGCTGGAAATGGCGCGCAGCGGCGCGGACCTCGCGGCGGTGGTGACCTTCCACGGCGGATTGAACACGACGATGCCGGCCAAGCCCGGCACGGTGAAAGCGAGCGTGCTGGTGCTCAACGGCGCCGACGACCAGGGCACGAAGGGCGACATCCCCGCATTCGAGGACGAGATGAATGCCGCGAAGGTCGACTGGCAGTTCGTCAACTTCAGCGGAGCGGTACATTGCTTCGCGATCCCGACCGCGAACAAGCCGCCGGGTTGCGTCTACAACGAGCTGGCCACGCGCCGCAGCGAGCGCATGATGCGCGTGTTCTTCGCCGAGCGTTTCGCGACGCCCTGATCGTTGCGGGTGCGGTCAGCGGTCGCGCGTGACCGAATAGCGCGCCAGCCCGCGCAATGCATCCACCACCGCATTCGGCGGAAGATCGGCGATCGCCGCTTCCGCCGCATCGGCGAATTCCATCGCACGCCCGCGGCTGTAATCGAGCCCGCCCGTCGCGCGGATGGCGGCGACTACCGCGGGCATCGCCTCGACATCGCCATGTTCGATCGCCGCGCGCAGGGCCGCCTGCGTCGTGGCATCGCTGTGGGCGATCGCGTGGATGAGCGGCAGCGTGGCCTTGCCTTCGGCCAGGTCGTCGCCGAGGTTCTTGCCGAGCGCGTCGGCGTCGGCGGCGTAATCCAGCACGTCGTCGGCGATCTGGAAGGCGTAGCCGAGTTGCAGGCCGTACTCGTGCAGCGCGTCGCAGGTCTTCGCGTCCGCGCCGGCGAGCAGCGCGCCCAGGCGCGTCGCGGCGGCGAACAGCACCGCCGTCTTGCGCTCGATCACGCGCAGGTAGGCCGCCTCGTCGGTGTCCGGGTTGCGCACGTGCAGCAACTGCAACACCTCGCCTTCGGCGATCTGGTTGGTCGTGTCGGCGAGGATGCGCATGACTTCCATGCGGTCGAGTTCGACCATCAGCTGGAAGCTGCGCGAATACAGGAAGTCGCCCACCAGCACGCTGGCGGCGTTGCCCCACACCGCGTTGGCGGTGCGGCGGCCGCGGCGCAGGTCGGATTCGTCGACCACGTCGTCGTGCAGCAGCGTGGCCGTGTGGATGAACTCGACCACCGCCGCGAGCTGGTGCGCGTCCGGGCCGCGATGGCCCAGCGCCTGCGCGGCGAGCAGCAACAGCATCGGCCGCAGGCGCTTGCCGCCCGCGCCGATGATGTATTCGCTGACCTGGTTGATCAGCACCACGTCGGATGCGAGCCGGCGCCGGATCAGCGCATCGACCGCCGCCATGTCCTCGCGCGCCAGGGCCTGGATCGCGGGAAGGTCGGGGAGGGTGGGCTCGGGGTTCAGCATGCGGGAGGCGATGGGGGAAACGATCCGGGATTATGGCAGCACGCGGCTGCTTTCCCGCCTCGCGGTGGCCCGATCGAGCGCGCAGTTTGCCCCCGGAGCTACCCCCGTGAGACCATTCTCGCGCTTCCAAGCAGTCACCGCCGCCTGGGAGAGACCGGTTCGCCGGCGCCGAAGGAGCAACCGCCCCGGAAACTCTCAGGCAAAAGGACCTCGCGGCGGACACAATCTGAAAAGTGACCGACGGTCTCGCACCGCCGCGCCCCACGGACTCCTCCCCCTCCGATGGCCCGGCACCTGCCACGCGAACCCGATGCGGCCCGCCGAAGGAGTAACGCTCTCAGGCGAATAGACAGATGGGGCGCTCTCGAATCCTACGAAGGCGCGCCCCATGTCCACTCCCTTGAACACCCGCAATGAATTCATCGCGCGCCATATCGGCCCGCGCGATGCCGACACGCAGGCGATGCTCGACGTGCTGGGCCATGCCTCGCTCGATGCGCTCACCCGGAGCGTCGTCCCCACCAGCATCCAGGGCACCAGCGTGCTGCCCGCCGGCGATGGCCTGGGCGAAGCCGAAGCGCTCGCCGAACTGCGCGCCATCGCCGACCGCAACCGCGTGATGCGCTCGTTCATCGGCCAGGGCTACTACAACACGCACACGCCCGCGCCGATCCTGCGCAACCTGTTCGAGAACCCCGCGTGGTACACGGCCTACACGCCGTACCAGCCGGAGATCTCGCAGGGCCGCCTGGAAGCGCTGCTCAACTTCCAGACGCTGGTGGGCGACCTCACCGGCATGGAAATCGCGAATGCCTCGCTGCTCGACGAGGGCACGGCCGTCGCCGAAGCGATGACCTTCTGCAAGCGCCTGTCGAAGAACAAGGGCGCCAACGCGTTCTTCGTGTCGCAGCACTGCCATCCGCAGACGATCGACGTGGTGCGCACGCGCGCCGAGCCGCTCGGCTTCGAAGTCGTCGTGGGCGACGAATTCGCGGTCGAGGATGCGTCGACGTTCTTCGGCGCCGTGCTCCAGTACCCGGCGACGAATGGCGACGTGCACGATTACAAGGCGGTCGTCGATCGCTTCCACGCCGCGAATGCGCTGGTGGCCGTCGCCGCCGACCTGCTCGCGCTGACCCTGCTCACGCCGCCGGCCGAATTCGGCGCGGACCTCGCCATCGGCAGCGCGCAGCGCTTCGGCGTGCCGCTGGGCTTCGGTGGCCCGCACGCGGCGTACTTCGCGACGAAGGACGCGTTCAAGCGCGACATGCCCGGCCGCGTCGTGGGCATCTCCATCGATCGCCACGGCAAGCCGGCGTATCGCCTCGCGATGCAGACGCGTGAACAGCACATCCGCCGCGAGAAGGCGACCTCGAACATCTGCACCGCGCAAGTGCTGCTCGCCAACATCGCCAGCATGTTCGCGGTCTACCACGGCCCCGAAGGCCTGAAGGCGATCGCCGAACGCACGCATGCGATGACGGCGATCCTCGCCGCCGGCCTGCAGCAGCTCGGCCTGCCGGTGGAGCAGGGCACGTTCTTCGACACGGTCACCGTCGCCACCCGCGCGCGCACCTCGGAATTGCACGCGAAGGCACGCAAGGCCGGCATCAACCTGCGCGAGATCGACGACGCGCGCCTGGGCCTGTCGCTCGACGAAACGACGACGCAGGCCGATGTCGAAGCGCTGTGGTCGGTGTTCGCCGCCGACGGCGCCGCGCTGCCGTCCTTCGACGCGCTGCGCGGCACCGATGCGACGCTCCCGAAGGCGCTGCGCCGCACCTCGAAGTTCCTGCAGCACGCGGTGTTCAACCGCTACCGTTCCGAAACCGAGCTGATGCGCTACCTGCGCCGCCTCGCCGACTACGACCTCGCGCTGGACCGAACCATGATCCCGCTGGGCTCGTGCACGATGAAGCTCAACGCCGCGAGCGAGATGATCCCGGTGACCTGGCCCGAGTTCGGTGCGCTGCATCCCTTCGCGCCCGCCGACCAGGCGCAGGGCTATGCGCGCATGACCGGCGACCTCGAGCAGTGGTTGTGCGAAGCGACCGGCTACGACGCCGTCTCGCTGCAGCCCAACGCCGGTTCGCAGGGCGAATACGCGGGCCTGCTCGCCATCCGCGCCTACCACGCGAGCCGCGGCGAAGGGCATCGCGACATCTGCCTCATCCCCTCGTCCGCGCACGGCACCAACCCGGCGACGGCGAACATGGCCGGCATGCGCGTGGTCGTGACCGCGTGCGATGCGCGCGGCAACGTCGACCTCGGCGACCTGCGCCTGAAGGCCGAGCAGCATGCCGACAAGCTCGCCGCAATCATGATCACGTACCCGTCCACGCACGGCGTGTTCGAGGAAGGCGTGCGCGAGATCTGCGAGATCGTGCATGGCCACGGCGGCCAGGTGTACATCGACGGCGCGAACATGAACGCCATGGTGGGCCTGTGCGCGCCGGGCCAGTTCGGCGGCGACGTCTCGCACCTCAACCTGCACAAGACCTTCTGCATTCCGCACGGCGGCGGCGGTCCGGGCGTCGGCCCGATCGGCGTGAAGGCGCACCTCGCGCCGTTCCTGCCGGGCCATCGCACCGGGCTTGCACGCAAGGAAGGCGCGGTGGCCGCGGCGCCGTTCGGCAGCGCGAGCATCCTGCCGATCACGTGGATGTACATGCGCATGATGGGTGGCACGGGCCTGCGTCGCGCGACGCAGCTGGCCATCCTCAACGCGAACTACGTCGCCCGCCGCCTCGAAGAGCACTACCCGGTGCTGTACGCCGGCCACGAAGGCCTCGTCGCGCACGAGTGCATCCTCGACCTGCGCCCGATCAAGGACAGCAGCGGCATCAGCGTGGAAGACGTGGCCAAGCGCCTGATCGACTTCGGCTTCCATGCGCCGACGATGTCGTTCCCGGTCGCCGGCACGCTGATGATCGAACCGACGGAAAGCGAATCGAAGGAAGAGCTCGATCGCTTCTGCGACGCGATGATCGCGATCCGCAACGAGATCCGCGCCGTGGAGGACGGCACGCTCGATCGCGACGACAACCCGCTGCGCAACGCGCCGCACACCGCGCAGGAAGTGGTGGGCGAGTGGACGCATCCGTACTCGCGCGAAGTGGCCGTCTATCCGTTGCCCTCGCTGGTCGCCGCCAAGTACTGGCCGCCGGTGGCGCGCGTGGACAACGTCTACGGCGACCGCAACCTGGTGTGCGCGTGCCCGCCGCTCGAGGCGTACGCCGAGTAAGCCGCCGCGGGACCTTGGGCCGCGTTGTTGCAGTGCGCAACGCGGCCCGCCTTCACGCCGTTGGAAAGACCGTCCTTCGGTCACGGCCTGCCGTTGGTCAGCCCTCCGCCGTTTCGGCGGGCGGCGTGCCGCCGCTTGCACGGCGCCAACGCGCCGCGCGCTAGCATCCGGCGATATGGAGACGGCCGTCCTCGAAAAGCGCAGGCACTACCGACACAACGTGCTGTGTGCCGTGGTCGTCGCGCCCAACGGCCACCCGCACGAAGGCTTCATCCTCGATCTGTCCGAGGGCGGTGCGCGCGTGGACCTCACGCCCGGCTGGACGCCTTCGATGGGGACGGTGCTGCGCATGTTCTTCGACGTGCCCGACAGCGAAGCGATCACGCTGCAGACCGAAGTCGCCTGGGTCGCCGTGGACCACATGGGATTGCGTTTCGCGCCCGACCAGGCCGATGAAATCGAACGCTTGATGGACGCGGCCGGCGCCTTGCATTGAGCGCCGCAGTTCCGCGCGAATCGGCGCGGATGTTTGACAGAAAAATCTCTCGATCTCGAATTCGCCCGCGCGAACATATCGCGCGCCCGGCGTTTCGCCTCTAATCCGCACCCACCGCTCGACCGCTTTGCGGAAATGGCGGCCTGCCTCTTGGTGCAATTCGCGATCGGCAAGCGTCGCTTCTTATTCAGCGCTGCCTAGAATCGGCACAGCATCCATGGGGCGTTCCCGCAATCCGCAATCCGCCCATCACCAGGATCCTCCATGTTCCGAGTCATCATCGTCGACGACCATCCGATGGTCTCTGCCGCACTGAAAGACCTGCTGGAAACGCAGGAACATTTCGAAGTCGTCGCCGTGCACGACAACGGCGGCTCCGCGCTCTCCGCCGCACGCACGCTGCAACCCGACCTGCTGATCATCGACCTCGGCGTGCCCGTGCTCGGCGGCGTGGAGGTCATTTCCCGCCTGCGCGCGGGCGGCGCGCAGTTCGGCATCCTGGTCGTGTCGGGCGGCGAATCGCACGAGAGCGGCCTGCGCGCGCTGCGGGCCGGGGCCAACGGGTTCGTCCACAAGACCGACGCGATGTCGGAGATTTCGATGGCCGCGCTGGTCGTCTCCCGCGGCAAGTCCTACTTCAACCAGGAACTGCTGGCGCTGTCGGGGGAAGGGCAGGCCGACGGCCGGCCGGTCTCGCGGCTGACCGAGCGCGAGTTCGAAGTGTTCCGCTGCCTGGTCGCGGGCCAGTCCAACCGCGACATCGGCAACCACATGCGCCTGAGCAACAAGACCGTCAGCGCCTACAAGATGAAGATCATGCGCAAGCTCGGCGCACGCAACATCCGCGACCTCATCGAGCTGTCCCGCGAGACCGAGATGGCCTGAGGCCCGCCGGCCCGCGGCCGAGGGTCGAAGGGCCCCCACCGCGGCGGGCCGGCAATGAATGCGAGAGGCCGGAGTCCCGGCCAGATTCCAATTCGGGCAACCCGGTCGGCAAGCGCACCCGCGCCCCGCTGGTACCATGTGCCGACTGGCCCGCCGGTCCGCCGGACCGGCCGTGGTCCCACCCGCATTCGAGGACTCGCATTCCATGGCACGTGGCATCAACAAGGTGATCCTGGTCGGCAATCTCGGCGACGACCCCGAGACCAAGTACACCCAGGGCGGTATGGCGGTGACCTCCGTGCGCCTGGCCACGACGACGGTCCGCAAGGACCGCGAGGGCACCAACCAGGAAAAGACCGAGTGGCACCGGGTGAAGTTCTTCGGGAAGCTCGCCGAAATCGCCGGTGAATACCTGCGCAAGGGTTCGCAGGTCTACGTCGAAGGCCGCATCAGCTACGACGAATTCCAGGGCCAGGACGGCCAGAAGCGCTACTACACCGACATCATCGTCGACGAGATGCAGATGCTTGGTGGTCGCGGCGAAGGTGGCGGCGGTGGCGGCGGCAGCCGCGGCGACCGTCCGCAGCGCTCGGCGCCCCCGCAGCGCCAGGAGCGCCAGGAATCCGCGCCGCGCCGCGAAGCCGCACCGGCCTCGCGCGATTTCGGCGACGACTTCGCAGACGACGACATTCCGTTCTGATCGCTTGCGGCCCGGGCAACCCCCGGGCCGCTTCGCAGTGCGCAAGCGGTGCGCACTTCTTTCCATCGCCGTCCAGGGGCGGCGAGACGACTTTGGCAGTGGAGGCTGATTGTGACGACTTGGTTGGTGACCGGCGGTGCCGGTTTCATCGGCGGTAATTTCGTTCTGGAGGCGGTGCGCCGCGGCGTGCGCGTGGTGAACCTCGACGCGCTCACCTACGCCGGCAACCTCGATACCCTGGCGTCCCTCGCGGACAACCCGAACCACGTGTTCGTGCAAGGCGACATCGGCGATCGCGCCCTGGTCGAACGCCTGCTGCGCGAACACCGCCCCGATGCGGTGGTGAATTTCGCGGCCGAGAGCCATGTCGATCGGTCGATCGACGGCCCCGCGGCCTTCGTGCACACCAACGTCGTCGGCACGCTCGCGCTGCTCGAAGCCGCGCGCGACTACTGGAAATCGCTGGAGGGCGATGCAAAATCGGCGTTCCGTTTCCTGCACGTGTCCACCGACGAGGTCTACGGCTCGCTCGGCGAGACCGGCAAGTTCACCGAGACCACGCCGTACGCGCCCAACTCGCCGTACTCCGCGTCGAAGGCCGCGTCCGACCATCTGGTCCGCGCCTTCCACCACACCTACGGCCTGCCGGTCCTCACCACCAACTGCTCGAACAACTACGGCCCGTACCAGTTCCCGGAAAAGCTCATCCCGCTGATCATCGCGCGTGCGCTCGCCGGCGAGCCGCTGCCGGTCTACGGCGACGGGAAGAACGTGCGCGACTGGCTGTACGTCGGCGACCACTGCGCCGCGATCCGCGCCGTGCTCGAGCGCGGCCGCGTCGGCGAGACCTACAACGTCGGCGGCGACGCCGAACGCCAGAACATCGACGTGGTGAAGACCATCTGCGCGCTGCTCGACGCGCGCCGCCCGCGCGCCGACGGCAAGCCGCGCGAGTCGCAGATCACCTTCGTCGCCGACCGTCCGGGCCACGACCGCCGCTACGCGATCGACGCGGACAAGCTGAAGTCCGAACTCGGCTGGGCGCCCGCGCACACCTTCGAACAGGGCATCGCCGACACCGTCGACTGGTACCTGGACCACCAGGCCTGGGTGCAACGCGTCACCGACGGCAGCTATCGCCTCGAACGCATCGGGACCGCCGCATGACGACGACGCGCAAGGGGATCATCCTGGCCGGCGGTTCCGGCACGCGCCTGTATCCGATCACCAAGGCGATCAGCAAGCAGCTGCTGCCGGTGTACGACAAGCCGATGATCTACTACCCGCTGAGCGTGCTCATGCTCGCGGGCATCCGCGAAGTGCTGATCATCAACACGCCGCACGAGCAGGCCTTGTTCCGCAACCTCATCGGCGACGGCTCGCAGTGGGGCATGCGCATCGAATACGCCGTGCAGCCGAGCCCCGATGGCCTCGCGCAGGCCTACCTGATCGGCCGCGAGTTCGTCGCCGGCCAGCCGAGCTGCCTGGTGCTGGGCGACAACATCTTCTACGGCCATGGCCTCACCGACCTGCTGGAGCGCGCGGACGCGCGCACCGATGCGGCGACGGTCTTCGGCTACTGGGTGCGCGATCCGGAACGCTATGGCGTGGCCGAGTTCGATGGCGAGGGCCGCGTCGTCGGCCTGGAGGAAAAGCCCGCGCAGCCGCGCTCCAACTATGCCGTCACGGGCCTGTACTTCTACGACGGCAACGCGAGCGATTACGCGGCCAAGCTCAAACCGTCCCCGCGCGGCGAGCTCGAAATCACCGACCTCAACCGCGTGTACCTGGAGCAGGGCAACCTGCACCTGGAAAAGCTCGGCCGTGGTTACGCCTGGCTCGACACCGGCACGCACGAATCGCTGGTCGAAGCCTCGACGTACATCGAGACCATCGAAAAGCGCCAGGGCCTGCGCGTGTGCTGCCCCGAAGAGATCGCCTACTTCAACAAGTGGATCGATCGCGACCAATTGGAAGCGCTCGCCAAGCCGCTGGCGAAGAACGGCTACGGCCAGTACCTGCTCAGCCTGCTGGAACACGGACGCGTCGAATGAAGGTCGTCGAAACAGGCTTGCCCGGATGCGTGGTGATCGATCCCGCGGTGTGGGGCGATGCGCGCGGCTTCTTCTATGAAGCATGGAATGCCGAGCGCTTCGGTGCGCTCGGGCTGCCGACGAAGTTCGTGCAGAGCAACGTCTCCTCCTCCTCGCGCGGCGTGTTGCGCGGCCTGCATTACCAGTGGCCGAATCCGCAGGGCAAGCTGGTGAGCGTGCTGGAAGGCGAGGTGTTCGACGTCGCCGTGGACATCCGCCGCGGCTCGCCGACCTTCGGCAAGGCCACCGCGGTGGTGCTCAGCGCCGACAACAAGCGGCATTTCTGGATCCCCGAAGGCTTCGCGCACGGGTTCGCGGTGATGTCCGAGCGCGCGATCTTCAGTTACCTGTGCACCGCAGGCTACGACAAGGCGGCCGACGCGAGCATCCGCTGGAACGATGCGCAGCTCGCCATCGACTGGCCGCTCGGCCATCCCTCGCTGTCCGAGAAGGACGCGAACGCGCCGTTCCTCACCGACGTGCCGCCCGAGCGCTTGCCGGTCTACGTGCCATGAAGCTGTTGCTCCTCGGTGGCGACGGGCAGCTTGGCCAACGCTTGCTCGCAGCGTTGTCCCCGCTGGGCGAGGTCGTGCCGACGACCTTGACCGGTGCGCTCGCCAACGGCAACGCGTGCGAACGCCTGGACCTCACCGATCTCCATGCGATCTCGCCGCTGATCGAACGCATCGCGCCCGATGTCGTCGTGAACGCGACCGCGCACACCGCCGTCGACAAGGCCGAAAGCGAACCCGACCTCGCGCATCGCATCAACGCCGAAGCCCCCGCGCGCATCGCCCAGGCCTGCGCCGCGCGCGATGCGCTGCTCGTGCATTACTCGACCGACTACGTGTTCGACGGCCGTGGCACGCGCCCGTATCGCGAAACCGATCCCACCGCGCCGCTCGGCGTCTACGGCCGCACCAAGCGCGCGGGCGAAGAAGCGGTACAGGGGAGTGGCGCGCGCCACATGATCTTCCGCACGGCGTGGGTGTACGACGTGCACGGCCACAACTTCCTGCGCACGATGCTGCGTGTCGGCG
>Ga0207981_1000089_pt1 | contig 12763 bp, 15 predicted proteins | sample SoimicmetaGmgLPC_FD_188327 | JGI IMG/M metagenome (GOLD analysis project Ga0207981, IMG submission 188327) | Soil and rhizosphere microbial communities from Laval, Canada - mgLPC (SPAdes) (version 2) | ecosystem: Environmental > Terrestrial > Deep subsurface > Rock core/Sediment | place: Laval... | reverse complement strand
CACCTGCCCCATCACCACGTAGTCCACCTGATTGGCCGCGACGCCGCAACGCATGAGCGTCTCCCGGATCGCGATCGCGCCGAGGTCCACCGCGGACATCCCGGCGAAGGCGCCTCGGAACTTCCCGATCGGCGTTCGAGCACCCGAAACGATGAGGGACGAAGCCAACCCATGCCTTCCGTTGGTTACGGTGGGTTCAGTCTACGCGGGCCCTGCATCCGGGGCCGGCGAGCACCGAGCTCCAGGAGGCTTCGATGCCACGGTTCGGCGTCTCGATCATCCCGTCGGTGTCGGGCCGCTCCGATCCCGTCGCCCAGGCACGACGGGCCGAGGAGCTTGGGTTCGACCTCGTCTCGATCTGGGATCACCCCCACGGGGAGAACCCGTCGTTCGAGACGTGGACGCTGATGACGTGGATCGCGGCCCGAACGACCAGGATCCACGTCGCCTCGAACGTCCTCGGCCTCCCCTTCCGCCTGCCCGCGCTCACGGCGAAGATGGCCGAGACGCTCGACCGGCTCTCGGACGGCCGACTGATCCTCGGTCTCGGAGGGGAGGCAACGACGAGGAGTTCGCCGGGTTCGGCGCCCCCGTGCGAACACCATTCGAGAAGGTGGAGGCGCTCGAGGAGGGGATCGCGGTGATCCGCGGCGTCTGGGCCGAGTCGCCCTTCACGTACCACGGCCGGCACTACCGCAACGAGGCGGCGATGCTCGAGCCCAAGCCCTCCCACGGCATCCCGATCTGGCTCGGGACCTACGGGCGGAAGGCGCTCGAGCTCACAGGGCGTGTGGCCGACGGCTGAATCCCCTCGATGGGCCCGGCGCCCCCGTCGCAGGTCAAGTCGAAGATGGAGCTCGTGCGACGAGCGGCCGAGCACGCGGGTCGCGACCCGGACTCGCTCGAGTACGCGTACAACGTGAGCGTTCGGATCGGCGGACCGGCCGACGATCCCGAACGACGGGTCACGGGAGAACCCGACGAGATCGTCGAGCGCGTGCTCGAGCTCCTCGACCTCGGGTTCACGGTCCTCAACTTCTGGGTCGGCGGGCGGCGCGACGAGCAACAGGAACGTCTCGCATCGGAGGTGGTGACGCCCCTGCGTCAGCTCGGCTGAACCTCCCGCCACCACCGCTGGAAGACCTCGAGCCCGTCCGGGCAGAACGGCTCGCGCGCGATCATCGCGTCCACCTCGTCGACCGGAACGAACGCCCCCCACACGACCTCGCTCGGCTGCCAGACGATCGGTCCGTCCCACACGACGTCGAATGCGCCGCCCCAGACCCGGCCGCTCGGGCCCTCGTACCGGTGCAGGAACCGGAAGGTCGGTTCGGACGCGACGCCGAGCTCCTCCTCGAGCTCGCGACGGGCGCACGCCTCGAAGGACTCGCCGGCCACGTTCACCCCGCCGGCGACCACGTCGTAGAAGCCGGGGTAGACGTCCTTCGTGTCCGTGCGCTTGTGGACGTAGAGCTCCCCGGCGGCGTTCAGGACGAAGACGTACGTGCACCGGTGCAGGAGGTTCTCGGTCCGAAGGGTCCTACGCGGGACGACGCCCACGACCTCGTTCTCGTCGTCGACGACGTCGACGAGCTCGTCCCCCGGATCCATCGACCTAGGTGCGGTGCCGGTCGGCCCAGAAGTCCCAGCCGTCGATCTCGGGCAGCGGGAGCTGGAGCGCACCAAGCGTCGAGCAGATCTGCGTCCGGTGGTCGTTCGCGTGGTGGATCGCCTGGATCAGCAGCATCGACTCCGCCGGATCCGTGTCCGGGTAGTCGTCACGGCCGAGGATCGCCGAGTGCAACCTCCCCGCCTCGAGGTCGGTCAGTGCTTCGTCCCACCGGCGCCGGTGGTCCGGCATCTCCGAGCGGAGCTGCGAGAGCGGGATCCCGACCCGATCGTCCGCCAGCGGCGGCGAAGGATCCCGCAACCGCCGGAGGTAGCGCGTATCCGCATCGATCATGTGGGTCAGCGTGTCGATCATCGATCCATACGTTCCGGGGACCGATGCATCGAGCCGTTCGGCGGGGAGGCCGTCGAGATGGTCGATCAGGACCTCGGTTGCCCACAGGTGATGCTCGAACATCGAGCGCAGCACCTCAGAAGGAGTCGTCATCCCCCGACCCTACCCGCTGAGCGCGGACCGTCGCCGGGGGGGAGGGGTGCCGTCCGCGCGTCGTCGAGCGAAGCCGAAGCCCACGGCGTTCCGCGAGCACGAACCCGACGCGTAGGCGAAGACGAGCAGCGCGGACGGCGCCCGACCTACCGCGAGGCGGGGTTCCGCGAATCCAGCACGAGCTCGATCTGCTGCATGATCTCGTCCCCGACCAGCTCGTCACGCGCGATCAGCGAGTCCCGGAGCCCGACGACGACGTCGCGGTTCTCCTCGAGCAGCTTGGTGACCCGCTCCTTCTGCTCGGTGAGGATCTCCTCGACCCGCGCCTTGCCCTGGCCGTCGGCAAGCACCTTGCCCACGAGGTTCTTGGATCCGACCGGACCCTCGGCGATCGCGTCGAACGACACGAGCGAGCCCGCCATCCCGAAGGACCCGACCATCTGCGCGGCGAGCGTCGTCGCGTGCTGCAGGTCGGAAGCGGGACCGGTCCCGCTCTCGCCGAAGAAGACCTCCTCGGCGACCAGCCCGCCGAGCGCGATCGCGACGCCGGACTCGATCTCGGTGCGCGTGCGGGTGAACCGTTCCTCCTCGTCCCCGTGCGCGAGCAGCCCGAGCGCCATCCGCCGCTTGATGATCGAGAGCACCTCGAGCCGCCGGCCCTTGCCGAGGAAGTGCGCGACCGTGGCGTGCCCCGCCTCGTGGGTGGCGACCGAGACGCGGTCGGTCTCGGTGTAGGCGACGGGCTGCTTGAAGCCCAGCTCCTCGGTCAGCTTGGCCTCATGGATGTCCTGCACGTTCATCGCCGTGCGCCCGCCGCGGAGCGCCATCAGCAGGGCCTCGTCCAGCAGGTGCTCGATCATCACCGGGGTGTAACCGAACGTCTCGTGCGCCAGGTCTTCGCGCGTGTGGTCGTCGTCGAGCTGCTGATGGTGGGTCTTGCGATCGAGGAAGAAGTCGATCAGCTCGCGGCGGCCGGACTTCGACGGGAGGTCGAAGTAGAGCCTGCGGTCGAAGCGCCCCGGCCGCAGGAGCGCCGGGTCGAGGTTGTCGGCTCGGTTCGTCGCCGCGATCAGCAGGACGTTGCTGTACGTGGGCTTCGCCGCGGGGATCCGCCGCTCGGGCTTGCGGAAACCGTTCACCCACTCGATCATCCGCGCCTTGAACCGCGCGCCGAACGGCGGCTGGTCGAAGGACTGCATCTGGATCAGCAGCTCGTTCACCATGCCCGAACCGCCGGCGCCCATGAACGACGACGACACGCGCCCGAGGCCGGTCGGATCCGGGCTCGCGTTCATCCCCCCGCGCTCGCCGCCGATCGCGTCGATCTCCTCGATGAACCCCATCGCGCCCCCCTCTTTGCGCGCCAGCTTGCGCAGGCGGCGGAAGAACGAGCGGATCTTCGCGTTGGTCATCCCGAACCACATCGACTGGAACGCGGGCGCGGCGCTGAACAGGAACGGGACGCCCGCCTGCTTGGCCATCGCCTTGGCCAGGTACGTCTTGCCGGTGCCGGGCGGGCCTTCGAACAGCATCCCCCGGCGCGGGTTGCCACCCAGCTCGTCGCGGAACGTCGCGTACCCCATGAACACGTCGAGCGTTCGCCCGACCTCGTCCACCTGGTTGTCGAGGCCCCGGACCTCGTCCAACCCGACCTCGATCTCCTCCGGCCGCACGATCTGGTGGGGGGATCGGCCGCTGAACAGCGGCATCAGCATCATCGCGACGATCGCGATCATGATCAGGAGAACCGGGGCGAAGATGATCGCCTCCGGGCCCAGCGTCGGCATCTTGAACGGGTTGTCGGTGAGGTAGCGGTACCAGAGGTAGGAATCGATCAGCAGCAGCACGACGATGAGCCGTGCGACGCGGCGCTTGCGCGTCTTCTCGCGGACCTTGTTGACGTCGGCCCGGCCCTGGGCCACGGCGTCCGAACCGTGGAGCACGGATGCGGTCGATCGGCTCGTCTGCTTCACGTCCACCCCTCGTTTCGGTTTGCGACGTCTGAGAGGCCATCCTAAGCAGGATGGCGGATGCGCACATCCGACCTTCGCCCTAGATCAAGGCGCCGGAGACCCCCGGCCGCTCGACCAGCACGATGGCATCCGGGGGGGTAGTCCGGCTCGTTCAGCGGCTATCGTGCGAGGCGATGGCGAGGAAGAAGCTCCAGCCCGTGACCAGGGAGGATGCCCGGGCGATCGGTGCGCTCTTGCGAGGCCTTCGCCGGGCGGCGGGGTATCGGGCGGTCCAGGATGCGGCGGGGGCGAGCGGCTTCCCTGCCGCGCGCCAGACGATCTACGCGTACGAGCGCGGCGGGCTCACGCCCTCGCTCCAGCAGTTCCTCGAGATCACGGAGTTCTACGCCTTGCATCCCGCCAGAGGGGACGGCGCGAAACCCGAGGACGACCTGCGAGCACAGGCCGTCGCGGCCGTGACCCGGGCGCTCACGCTCCGTGCCTACCACGTTCGACAGGCACACGAGCTGATGGATCGGCTCCAACCGCCGCTCACCGTGAGCCATCGTCACCGCCGGCGGGGTTCGTGATGCTCACGCAGATCGACCACGTGGGGATCGCGGTCGCGGATCTCGAGGAGGCGGTCGAGCGCTACCGGCGCACGTTCGGCCTCGAGCCCACCCACCGCGAACGGCTGCAGGACCAGGGCGTCGAGGAGGTCCTGTTCGCCGTCGGGGGGTCGTTCGTCCAGCTGCTCGGTGCGCTCGGGCCCGACACACCGGTCGGCCGGTTCCTCGGCAAGCGCGGACCCGGCGTGCATCACGTGGGGTACCGCGTTGCGCATCTCGCCGGCGTGCTCGATCACCTCCGAGCCGAGGGGGTCACACTGATCGACGAGGCTCCGCGTTCCGGGTCACGAGGCACGACGATCGCCTTCGTGCATCCCAAGGACATGGGCGGCGTGCTGGTCGAGCTGGTCGAGGCACCCTAGGGCAGGTCGGTCAATCCTCGCTCCGGAGCATTGATCAGCACGGCGACGTTCCCCTCGGGGAGCGCTCCCTGCTCCATCAGCTGATGGGCCAGCCCGGACTCGTCGTAGTCGTACGTGTTTCCGAGCGTCGTCCTCACGCGGCCCTCGCGCACGAGGTCGTTGAACGCCGTCGCCTGTTCGTCGTTGAACAGGTGCGACCCCTGGTACCGCTTCTGCAGGTACCACAGGTACCGGACGTCCACCATCGTGTCGTACCCGGTCGTCCCCGCGCAGATCACGACCATGCCGCCCCGCTCGCACACGAAGATCGAGGTCGGGATCGTGTCCTGCCCCGGGTGCTCGAACACGAGGTTGGGGCTCGTGCGTTCGCCGACCACGTCCCAGATCGCCTTCCCGAACGCCTTCGCGCCCTCGAACCATGTCTTCCACTCGGGCGCGTCCCATGCGGGCGGCGTCCCCCAGTGGTCGAACGCGGTCCGGTCGATGAACCCGACCGCGCCTTGCTCCACGGCGAACGCGCCCCTCTCGGCCGACGACACCACCGCAACCGCCCTGGCGCCCGCGAGCGTCACGAGCTGGACCGCCAGCGACCCGAGGCCGCCCGAGGCTCCCCACACCAGCACGACGTCGCCCTGCTTGACGGTGTTCGGCGGCCAGCCGTGGAGCATCCGGTACGCCGTCGCGCCGGTGAGCGTCGGCGCCGCCGCCTCCTCCCACGTGAGCGGCTCGGCCTTGGGCAGGCACTGATGCGCCTGCACCTTGGTGAACTGCGCGAACGAGCCCCAGCAGGTGTCGTAGCCCCACACCCGGAACGACGGCGCGAGACCGGGATCCTTGCCTTCGGTCACCCACGGGTCCTCGAGGTCCCACTGGCCCGCGTGGACGACGACCCGGTCGCCCACGCGGACGTTCGTCACGCGCTCGCCGACCGCGTACACCACGCCCGCGGCGTCCGAGCCGACGATGTGGAAATCGGTCGGTTCGCCCCACCGCGCCTGCGTCTTGGTCACGTCGACGGGCACGCCGCGAGCCGCCCAGACGTTGTTGAAGTTGACGCCCCCCGCCATGACCATCACGAGCGCCTCATCGGGACCGATCGAGGGGACGTCGATCACCTCGTCGCGGATCGCCCCCTCCGGTTCGCCGTACCGTTCGGGCCGGACCAGCTGCGCGTGCATGCGGGGCGGGACCTCGCCCACGGGCGGGATCTCGCCGACGTCGTACACGTCCTTGGCCATGCTCGCTCCGTTCGAGGTCGTGGGTGCGGCCGACGATAGGCGAGCGTCGGCGGGCACGACAATGCCGTGGTCCGGCGGACGCCGAACCGCGGGAACCTCAGGCCGGCTGTCGGGCCGCGCTGGACGGACACGTGAGCGAGCGCGGGCACCACGTGCAGAAGGGGCCGGGCGTGAGCATCCCCGGGCGGCCGGCGGCGGAGGCCGCCGCCGCGCGGATCGCCTCGATCACCCGGTCCGCGGCGCGCTCCAGGACGCGTTCGTCGACGTCCTCCGCCTGCCACTCGCCCGAATCCAGGTACAGCGTCGCGACACGGTACGGCGGGATCCCGAACCGCAGCCCGAGCAACAGCGCGTAGAAGCGCATGTCCTCGGCGTGCTCGGGCCACGCACGTCCCGTCTTCAGGTCGATCGCGAGCCGCGTGGCTCGGGGCGTCCCGTCCGCGCGTCCCGAACCGAGGACGAGGTCGAGCTGCCCCGACAACACGACCGTCCCACCGAGGAGCTCGACGCGCACGTGCCACTCGGTGGAGGGCGCGAGCTCGCGCCGCATCTGCCTGAGCGGCGGCATCGTCGAGCGGAACAGCTCGAGCGTCTTCGCGGCGTCCATCAGGTTCTCGTCCCGGCGCAGCGCGTCGAGCCCGCCCCAGTACGCCGAGAAGGCCCCGTCCTCGGTCAGCCGCTCGGCCGCCCACTCGACGAGATCGTGCGGGTCGCGCTCCTCGCGACCCGCCACCTCGAGCTCGATCGCCTTGTGCGCGAGCCGGCCCGCCGCCGTCCGGGCCGAGAACGCGAACGGGGCGCGCTCGCCCGCGCGGACCGCGTCGAACAGTCCCGGGCAACGGTGGAGGTCGCTCAGGTTCGACTTGCCGAGCCACAGCGGCTCCGGCGGCTCGAACGCGCGGGCCGCCTCCTCGATCCGGTCGCGCACCCGAAGCACCCCGTCGACCGCGAACACGGGCCGTTCGTCCGTCCCGATCAGGCCATCGAGCGTTCGGCGCTGGGCGGGAGTGAGCTCGGCGGTCGCCTGCATGCGGCGGATGGTAGGAGGAGCCACCGACATGGCCGAGACGCCCAACGACATCCTGCGAGCCCTCGCCGACCCCGAGCGGCTCGCGATCGCGGGGCAGCTCGCCCGTTCGGACGCAGCGTCGGCCGAGCTCGCGGACGCCCTGGACCTCCCCCTGCCACGGCTGCGCTAGCACCTGACCCGGCTCGTCGCCGCGGGCATCGTCCGGCTGAAGGACGACCGGCGGACCTACCGGCTCGATGCCGAGACCCTTCGCTGGGCCGCCGAACAGGTCGGGCCGCCGCGGGACGCGGGACTCGCGCTCGGTGCGGCGAGCGAGGACGAGGAGGCCGTGCTCCGAGCGTTCTTCCGCGACGGCCGCCTGACCGAGGTGCCCGCGAAGTAGTCGAAGCGACGCATCGTGCTCGAACGGATCGCGCTCGAGTTTGAGCCCGGCGTCGACTACGACGAGGCGACCGTGAACGCGATCGTCGGACGCTTCTCCACCGACCACGCCGCGCTCCGCCGCTACCTCGTCGACGAGGGGTTCATCGACCGCGATCACGGCCGCTCCTGGCGGGCCGGCGGACGCGTCGACGTCTCACCGAGCCTCACCGAGACCCCGCCTCGGCGCGGGCCGGGCCCGAGAGTCGCTCCGGTAGACTCCGGAGGATCATGGCCAAGACCGAGGATCTTCCCCACCCTTCGGTGCGCACGGTCGAGGACCGCATCGAAGAGCTCCGCAAGCGCCGGGTCGCGCTGCTCGACGGCTCCCGGAAGGACGCCGTCCGAAAGCAGCACGAGAAGGGCAAGCTGACAGCCCGCGAGCGCGTCGAGCTGATGGTTGACCGGGATTCCTTCCAGGAGACCGACCCCTTCGCCGTCCATCGTTCGCATGACTTCGGGATCGAACGCAACCGCCCCGCCGGCGACGGCGTCATCACCGGCTACGGCACCGTGGATGGCCGCAGGGTCTTCGTCGCCTCACAGGACTTCACGGTGTTCGGTGGATCGCTCGGTGAGATCCATGCGCAGAAGATCTGCAAGGTCCAGGACCTGGCGATGTCGACCGGCGCTCCGTTCATCCAGATCAACGACTCGGGCGGGGCCCGGATCCAGGAGGGCGCCGCGAGCCTCGCCGGTTACGGCTACGTGTTCGAGCGCAACGTGCGCGCCTCGGGCGTGATCCCGCAGATCAGCGTGATCATGGGGCCGTGCGCCGGCGGCGCCGTCTACTCCCCCGCCATCACCGACTTCACGTTCATGGTCCGCGAGACCTCGCACATGTTCATCACCGGTCCCGACGTGATCAAGGCCGTGACCGGGGAGGAGGTCACGTTCGAGGAGCTCGGCGGCGCGATGACGCACGCGAGCCGCTCCGGGGTCGCGTCGTTCGTGAGCCAGGACGAGGAGGAGTGCCTCGCGATGGTGCGCCACCTCCTGTCGTACCTGCCGTCGAACAACCTGGAGGACGCGCCGGCGTTCGCGCCGGTCGACGACCCCGATCGCCACGACGAGGGCCTGACGCACGTGATCCCCGATTCGGCGCGGGAGCCGTACGACATGCACGAGGTGATCCGCCGCATCGTGGACGACGGCGACTTCTTCGAGGTCTTCCCGTTCTGGGCGATGAACGTGGTCACGGGGTTCGCGCGGCTGGACGGCCGCGCGGTCGGCGTCGTGGCGAACCAGCCGAAGGTGCTCGCCGGGACGCTCAACATCGACGCGTCCGAGAAGGCCGCGCGGTTCGTTCGGACGTGCGACGCGTTCAACATCCCGATCGTCACGTTCGTCGACGTGCCGGGGTTCCTGCCGGGCACCGACCAGGAGTATCAGGGGATCATCCGTCACGGCGCCAAGCTGCTGTACGCGTTCACCGAGGCGACGGTGCCGCGGCTCACCGTCATCACGCGCAAGGCCTACGGAGGCGCGTACCTCGTGATGAACTCGAAGCACCTGCGCGCCGACGTGTCGTTCGCGTGGCCCACCGCCGAGATCGCGGTGATGGGACCGGAGGGAGCGGTGAACGTCGTCTTCCGCAAGCAGATCGAGAAGGCCGAGGACCCGGTCACGGCGCGCGCCGAGCTGATCCAGCAGTACCAGGACAAGTTCGCGACGCCGTACATCGCGGCCGAACGCGGGTTCATCGACGACGTGATCGAACCCGCCGAGACGAGGCCGCGCCTGATCAAGGCGCTCCGGATGCTCTCGACCAAGCGCGAGACCGTCCCGGCGCGCAAGCACGGGAACATCCCCCTGTGAGCGGAAGGCCGAGCGGACGGTGAGCCCGCCGTGAGCGACGACCGCCGGTTCGAGCTGCCCCACGACCTCTCGCCCGACGAGGAGCGCGCGATCATCCGAGCGCTCGAGCGCTACTTCGCACAAGAGAGCCCACATCCCCACCCGTGGGTCCTCGCCGGCCGGATCGACGCGACGGGGTTCGGCGCGTTGCAGGCCCGGCACCACGCGGATGCCCCCTGGCGGCGCTTCGGCGACGTGCCGTTCGCCCGCCGGGGCATCCCGCCGCAGGCGGGACGCGGCGACGCGGGGTAGATGACCGCGTCGAAGACCGCGTCCGCGGTCGGCGGACGCGGCGCCGCGCTCGAGGCGTTCAGCGACGAGGGGTGCTCGGCGCCGAGATCGTGGGGCAACGGACCCGGGGACGCGTACGGCCCACACGCCCACGGCTTCCACAAGGTGCTGTTCTGCCTCCGCGGCTCGATCACGTTCCACCTCGAGGGTGGTGACGTCGAGCTCGGGCCGGGTGACCGCCTCGACATCGAGCCGGGGACCGAGCACGCGGCGACGGTCGGGCCGAACGGTTGCTCGTGCATCGAGGCCTCGCGATGAGGGTCGCCGCACACGTCGACCAGCTGTTCTTCACCGTGCCGGGCGGCGTCGGGACCTACATCCGGAACCTGGTACCCGCGCTCGCAGGGCAAGATCCGTCGCTGGAGCTGACGCTCTTCCACGCGCGGTTCCCGTCCCCTCGGCCGTCGGAACCGTGGATGGACGGCTTCGCCGAGGAGGAGCTGCCGGGCTCGATCCGGAGCCTGTACCCGCGATGGAACCTCACGGCGAGACCCGCCCTCCCGGTGACGATCCGCTCGGCCGACCTTGTGCACGCGATGAGCGCGTCGGCCGTCCCGCCCACCGCCCAGGGCCAACGGCTGGTCGTCACGGTGCACGACCTGGCGTTCGACCGCTACCCGAACCTGTTCCCGAGGGCGTGGCGGACCATGTATCGGCTCGGCCTGCGCGCGGCCGTCCGGCGCGCGGACGCGATCGTGACGCCGTCGCGCGCGACCGCCGAGGACGTCCTGTCGCGAACGAACGTCGACCCGCGCAGGCTGCACGTCGTCCCCGAGGCCGCCGCGTTGCCACCGAGCGAGGTCGACGTGGGCGAGGCGCTCGCGCGCCTGAAGGTTCGACCTCCCTACGTCCTGTTCGTCGGCACGATCGAGCCGAGGAAGAACCTGGTTCGGCTTGTCCGAGCGTACCGGCGCGTGGCCGCCACCGGTGTGCAGCACGCGCTGGTGCTCGCCGGTCCGCTCGGCTGGCACCACGAGAGCCTGATGCGGGAGCTGGCGCTCGAGGGGCCGGGCGAGATCGTGATGACCGGCGCGCTCGCGCCCGCCGAGCTCGATGCGATCTACCGGGCCGCCGATGCGTTCGTCTACCCGTCCATGTACGAGGGATTCGGCCTGCCGGTGCTCGAGGCGATGAGCCGCGGCATCCCCGTAGTGGCCTCGGCCACGTCCGCGCTCCCCGAGGTCACCGGCGACGCGGCGCTGGGCGTGAACCCGCGTTCGGTGCGGGAGATCGCCGCCGCGATCGCTTCGCTGGTCGGCGACGTCGCCCTCGCCGAACGCCTGGCCGCCGCCGGGCGGCTGCAGGCCGAACGCTTCTCATGGGACGAGACCGCGAGGATGACGCTCGAGGTCTACGAGCGGGTCCTCGAGGCCAAGTGACATCGCGCGGTCCATGCCGCTCGTGGGCAGGCCACTCGACGGACGTGGAGACTTGTTCTCAACCCGTGAGCGCGGCGAGGGCCGATCGAGCACGGTCCTCGAGCACGACGGCGCCCTTCCGGTGGAACAATCCGACGGCCGACCTCATAGCAGTGACAGCCTCCCGCCAACGTCCAGCGATCCGCTGGATCTCCGCGAGATCCAGGAGCGCCTCACCGTGTGCGATCGGGTCATCGACGCTCTCGTTCAACCGGACGGCCTCCATGGCCAGGCTCTCGGCCGTCTGCAGATCGCCGCGTACCGCGAGGATACGAGCACGGGTCTGTCTCCACAGCGCCTGAGCCTGTACGTCCGCCTCGTCGCAGGCGAGTTCACCTATCCGTGAGATTCCCTCGGCCTCGTCGATCCGCCCCTGGCCGAATACCGCCTTAGCCAGCAGGCCAGCGACGGTCGATAGGTAGGCCTGCTCGCCCATCGCCTCCAGCGTCATGAATCCCGAGTGCAGGATCCGCTCGGCGGCTCGGAGATCGCCGGCAAGCAACTCGATCTGACCGCCCTGGTTCGCACCCGCGGCTGCCCAAACGGTCTGATGGAGTTCCTCCAGCAGTTCGGTCCCTTGGAGCCATGAACTTCGTCCCTCGTCGAAGCGACCGAGCATCGCGAACAGCAACCCTTCGAACGACATCGCGGTCGCGTGCACCAACGGGTTCCCGCCCGACGAGGCGTCGAGCTCGCCGATGCGCTTCAGAGCGTCTCGCACAGGTGTCCGTCCCCACGTCGCGGCTCCTATCAGCCATTTGCGGATGTCCGAGGCCTGCCTGACATCGTGCGCTCGTTCTGCGTATCCCAGGGCCCGCTCCAAGGTAGCGTTCGCCGAGCCCATGGTGACCGCGGTGATCTCGGCGTCCGCTACTAGGTTCCATGCCGCCGCCAGCCCGGCGTCGTCACCCTCTCGCTCGAGGATCGCGATCAAGCCAGGTACCCGCCGGGTGATCTCCGCCGGCACGCCGGAGGGACGCATGGACATCCGCAAGCGCAGGTCCTCCAACGCGATCCGCGCGTCGAGCCCGACGAGATCCTTCGCCTGGGCGCTCACCTTGGCAGCATCGAGCGCCATCTCGGCTCCCGCGAGGTCTCCCGAGCTCCCGAGCGCCATGGCCAACTCCAACTGGAACCCGATCCCCGTCGTCTCCTCGAGTCCGGCGAGAGCGACGGCTCGGCCGAGCAACCCGGACGCCGCCAAGCCGTCACCCAGGTCCATCGCGCGGCGCCCGGCGGAGGCGAGTCGTCGGGCTGCGCGGGATGCCAGCGCCCGGTCCTCCTCGCTCCCTGGCCGAAGCTCCGTCCGCAGGAGATAGGCCTGTTCGAGGTGGTAGCCGATGATCTCCTCGGATCCCACGATCCGTTCGCCGATCTCGCCCTCGAGCCAGGCCGCGAACCTCTCGTGCAGGTCGGACCGGCTCGCCTTGGGGAGCCGGCGATAAGCTGC
>Ga0207981_1000088_pt1 | contig 12934 bp, 14 predicted proteins | sample SoimicmetaGmgLPC_FD_188327 | JGI IMG/M metagenome (GOLD analysis project Ga0207981, IMG submission 188327) | Soil and rhizosphere microbial communities from Laval, Canada - mgLPC (SPAdes) (version 2) | ecosystem: Environmental > Terrestrial > Deep subsurface > Rock core/Sediment | place: Laval... | reverse complement strand
AGGAATGGCATGTAGGCGCTATAGAGCGCCGCCTTGTCCTTGATCGCGTGCGACAGGATGCCCTGGCGTGCGCCACCTGCTGTCATTCCACTCATTTCCGGTTTCCTCCCGTACCCTCGCCGGCCGCGCCGCCATCGCGCCAGGCGAGCAACAATTCCACCACGGCCAGATCGGCGCGGACCGTCGTTCGCAGCAGGTCGCGAACGCGATTGGCGCGGTCAAACCACAGGGCCAGCCTGCTCGCTCGGGCCGGATCGGTCAAGCGGCCGGCGTCGGCCAGGACCAGGTCCGCGGCATGGCGCAGGCGCAATTCGAGATCGCCATCGGCCGACCAGCGCTGCGCCGTGTCGGCGACGGCGGCTTCGCCGCGCGCGAGCTTGGCCAGGTCGGTGGCGACTTCGCGCCGGACGGCAAGCCCATTGCCCTGCAGCCATTCGTGCGCGAGCCCGGGATGGCCACGGGCAGCATCAAGCGCTTCGCGCGCAGCCGTCTCCGCATGGCCGCGGGTGCGCAACCACGCGAGCGACTCCTCCTGCGGAGGCAGGCGGAATTCCAGCTTCTGGCAACGGCTGCGGATCGTCGCCGACAGGCGCGCAGGGTGCGCGGTAACAAGCCACAGATAGCGACCCGGAACGGGCTCCTCCAACGTCTTCAACAAGGCATTGCTGGCGGAATGATTGATGGCCTCGGCCGGGTCGATGATCACGACCTGTGCGCCACCGTATTGCGGCGTGAGCGAGAGGCGTTCGGACAGTTCGCGGATCTGTTCGATGACGATTTCGGTGCGAAGCCGCGTGCCTTCCTTGTTCGGGATGAAGGAAATCAGCTGGTAATCCGGATGGGTGCCGGCCTCGAGCAGATGGCAGCCGCGGCACTGGCCGCAGGGCTCGCCATCCCCTCCAGGCTGGTTGCATAGCAGGCGCCGCGCCATCCGCTGCGCCACGTCGCGCTTACCCAGCTGCGCGGGCCCGGCGAACAGCAGGGCATGGCCAAGACGCCCGGCAGCGAGCGATGCCGATGCCTGTGCGTATATGCGCTGCTGCCAGGGCGCAAACACACTTGGCGAAGACGCATTCGGCGAAGACGCGCTCATGTATCCGCCAGCTCGCGCAGGCACGCGACGGCCTGGCCGGCCACCACGTCGACCGGCCGGGTGGCATCGATTACGCGGAAGCGGCGCGGCTCGGCCCGTGCACGCGCGAGGAACCCCTCGCGCACGCGCTCGAAGAACTGGTCCTGTTCGCGTTCGATGCGGTCCGGACCACTGCCGCCGGGAGCAAGGTCGCGACCGCGCGTGCGTTCGCGTCCATGCGCGACTCCGATGTCCAGCAACAGCGTCATCGCGGGTGCGATGCCGACCACGCGGCGTTCCAGTTCGGCGATGAATGCCGCATCCAGCCCCCGTCCGGCACCCTGGTAGGCGTAACTCGAATCGGTGAAGCGGTCGCTGATCACCCAGGCACCGCGCTGCAGCGCGGGCAGGATCACCTCGCGCACATGCTGCGCGCGCGCAGCGAACATCAACAGCAGCTCGGCCTCCACCGCCGGGGGCTCGTGATGCGTATCCAGCAGCAGGCCGCGGATCTGCTCGGCGAGCGGAGTGCCACCCGGCTCGCGCGTGGAAACCACTTCGTATCCGCGCGCCAGCAGGAATTCGCGCAAGGCGGCCAGCACGGTCGACTTGCCGGCACCTTCGCCGCCTTCGAGCGTGACGAAGCGGGCGTGGGTCTGCAGTGTCATTGCTTCTCCGCCGCGGATGGGGAACCTTGCTGCGCGCGATAGTTTTTCAGGTAGCGACCGACGTTCGCTTGGTGTTCCGCCAGCGTGCGTGCGAAGAGGTGGCGGCCACTGCCGTCACCAATGGCCACGAAGAACAGGGCATCTCCGGTTGCGGGATTCGCGACCGCTTCGAGCGCATCGATGCCCGGCATCGCAATCGGCGTGGGCGGCAGCCCGGCGCGCGTGTAGGTGTTGTACGGGGTATCGGTCAGCAGGTCGGCCTTGCGGATATTGCCGTTGTAGCGGGAGCCCATGCCATAGATCACGGTCGGGTCGGTCTGCAGGCGCATGCCGATCCTGAGGCGGCGCGCGAACAACCCGGCGATCTGCGGGCGTTCGGACGCGATGCCGGTTTCCTTCTCGACGATGGAAGCCAGCGTGAGCATCTCGTCCGGCGTTTTCAGGACGGTGTCCTCGCCACGTTGTTCCCACGCGGACGCCAGGGCTTTGTCCATCGCATCGTGGGCGCGGCCCAGCACCTCGAGGTCGCTGTCGCCGGTTGTGTAGAGATAGGTTTCCGGCAGGAAGCGGCCCTCCGGATGCTGGCCCGGATGGCCCAGCAGCTTCATCAACGCAACGTCGTCGAGTTGCGTTGTTTCGTGTCGCAAGGGCTCGGCACGGGACAGCGCTGCACGCAGTTCGCGCATGTTCCAGCCCTCGACGATCGTGAAGCGGCGCTGGCTCACCTTGCCATCGCGCATGGCGATCAGCAGTTCACGCGGCGTGGTCGTCGGGTCCAGCCGATACTCACCGACCTGCAATTTGCCTGCGGCCTGCAACTGGCGCGCGAGTACGCGCCATTCAATCGATTCGCCGGTTTCGATACCGGCCGCGCGCAGCTTGCGCAGCACGATGGGAAGCGAGTCCCCGGCTTCGACAACCACGGATGCGCCCGTCTCGATGCCCGCCATGGGTCGATACGCAAAGCTGGTGTAACGCTGCCAGGCCCAGAAACCGGCGCCGGCGGCGACCAACATGAAGAGGAACAAAAATCCGCCGAGGCGGCGCTTGGGTTTGCGACTCACATCGTCTCCGGGTCATTCACAGGAGTTTTCTCACGCAGCAAAGCCCGGATGGGCCGCGGCGAGCCGGTCCCGGAGCGCGACGACCTGCGGATGCAGGGGCCACGCGCGCGCGCCCAACTTCGCCACCGGCAGGATACCGCGCACTGCATTGCACAGGAAAACAGCGTCCGCCGTTTCGACCTCGGTCACATCGAGGCGGCGCTCCGCGGCGCCGGTCGCGCCCATCGCCCAGGCACGGCAGATGCCGGCGACGCCGCACCGGTCGACGGGCGGGGTCAGCCAGCGGCCTTCACGCAAGACGAAGAGATTGGCCGCCGTGGCGCTGACGACGTCGCCTTCGGCGCTCCGCATCAGGCCTTCGACGGCGTAGGGCTCGATGGCGGCTGGATCGTTCCATTCCGCTCGCGCCAGAACCTGCTCCAGGCGATTGCAATGCTTGATGCCGGCAAGCCTTGGCTGCACGGACAGCCGCGTTTCGCACCAGCGGACGGCGATGCCGGAATCGGGCGAATCCGGCGGCAGGGGATGCATGGAAACAATCCAGGTCGCAGGCGCATCGATGTCCGGTGCATAGCCGCGCCCTCCACTGCCGCGGGTGACGATCAGCTTGAGAATCGCGTCTTCGCCAGCGAGCAGGTCAACGGCCTCCCTCCGGACCATGCTCGCCTGCGGCAACACGATCTGCAGGCGTTCGGCACCGCTTCGCAGTCGCGCCCAGTGCGCGTCCCACCAGGGCACGTCCCCCCGGTGCGCGCGCATCGTCTCGAACAAACCATCGCCGTAGGCAACACCGCGGTCATTGGCCGCGATCGCATCGAAGCGCGTATCGCCCACGAAGATGCGTGCGTTCACCCCGTGGCTCCCAGCGCGCGCAACATGCCGCGTGCCTTGGCGCGTGTCTCTTCCAGCTCACGCTGCGGATCGGAGTCGGCCACGATGCCGGCCCCGGTACGGAACCGCATCGTCGCCCCTTCCACTTCCGCACTGCGAATGAGGATGTTGAGGTCCAGGTCGCCGTCGCGATTCAACCAGCCCATCGCCCCGGTGTAGGCACCCCGGCCCTCGCCTTCCAGTTCGGCGATGACCTGCATGCAGCGTACCTTCGGGCAGCCCGTGATCGTCCCACCCGGAAACACGGCTCGGATCACTTCACCGGGCGAGGTCCCGCTGCGAAGACGCCCACGTACGTTGCTCACGATATGGTGCACGTGCGCGTAGCTCTCGACAGTCATCAGCTCGTCGACCTCGACACTGCCCGGCACGCAGACGCGGCCCAGGTCATTGCGCTCCAGGTCTATCAGCATCACGTGTTCCGCGCGCTCCTTCGGATGACCGACCAGCTCGCGGATGCGTTCGGCATCGTCGTCGCCTGCGAAGCGGGCGCGCGTCCCCGCGATCGGACGGGTTTCCACCAGGTCACCACGTACCGAGACAAGCCGTTCCGGCGATGAACTCACCACCGTCCACTCCCCCTGCGTGAAAACACCGGCGAACGGCGCGGGATTGTTTTCGCGGAGGCGCTGGAACAAGGCTGACGGGTCCAGCGGCCGGTCGAAGCACGCTCGCCAGCCACGCGAGAGATTGGCCTGGAATACATCGCCAGCCGCAAGGTACTCCAACACCCTCTGCACGCCATCGACGTATCGCCTCGGCTCGTCTTCCTCGATCGTGCCCGGAACCTCCCACGCAGGCAGCGCCGCCACCGAGAGCGTGGCGCCGACGTCGGCCGCGATGGCATCGAGCATCGCTGCATGCGCGGGCTCGGCGACCACGACGCATTCGCCAGTCGCATGGTCACGCAACACCGCGGCAGGGCATCGCAGCGCCAAAGCGACCGGCAGTGCCCCCGGCGCGGGGGGCAGGCGCAGGACAGGCTCCACCTGCGCGGCCAGTTCGTAACCCAGCAGCAGGGCCCAACCACCGCGGAACGGCCAGCGCGGTTCGTCCCGTGGAATGCGTTGCGATTGCCACGCGGCATCGAGCGCCGCAAGGAAGTCGCCGGCCATTTCGCGATCGTCCCCGTCGCGGGTCACGCCATTACGGTCCAGGCGCAGGGACTCGCCACTGGTGGCCAGCAGCAGATCCCAGCGCCCCTGCGCGGTGCCGTGCGCGCTGGATTCGAGCAGCAACGGATAACGCGACGGTGCGAGGCGATGCAGCGTCAGCAGGTCGAGCGAGGACGGCAGGGATCGGGTCAACAGCATGTGTGTATTAGACCGCGTTTCGTTCCACGGGACCCGGAAAAAACAATCCCCGCCGAAGCGGGGATCGTCGAGGCGCATGGCGGCCAGGCAGGCATCAGAGGCGCTTGAACACCAGCGAACCGTTGGTGCCGCCGAAGCCGAAACCATTCGACACCGCGACATCGACCTGGGCCTGGCGCGCCGTATGCGGCACGTAATCCAGGTCGCAGCCTTCGCCCGGATTATCGAGGTTGATCGTCGGCGGGATGATGCCGGTGTGCAGCGCCATCACGGTAAAGATGGCCTCGACACCACCGGCGGCACCGAGCAGGTGGCCGGTCATCGACTTGGTCGAGGACACCATCGTCTTGTATGCGTAGTCGCCCATCGCACGCTTGATCGACAGCGTTTCGGCCAGATCGCCGAGCGGCGTCGAAGTGCCGTGCGCATTGACGTAACCGATCTGCTCGGCCGTCACCCCGGCGTCCTTCATCGCCGCGACCATGCAGCGCGCGGGACCTTCTCCGTTCTCGCTGGGCGCGGTCATGTGGAAGGCGTCGGACGACGCGCCGAAGCCGGCGAGCTCGCAGTAGATGCGCGCGCCGCGGGCCTTGGCATATTCGTATTCCTCGAGGATCAGGATGCCGGCGCCGTCGCCGAGCACGAAGCCGTCGCGGTCCCTGTCCCAGGGACGCGAGGCACGGGTCGGGTCGTCGTTGCGGGTGGACATCGCCTTCATCGAGCAGAAACCACCGACCGAAGTCGGCGAGGAGCCGCGCTCGGCACCGCCGGCGATCATCACGTCGGCATCGCCGTACTGGATCATGCGCATCGCCATGCCGATCGAATGGTTCGACGTGGCGCAGGCGGAGACGGCGGAGAAATTGGGGCCCTTGGCACCGGTGATCAGCGACACCTGGCCGGGCAGCATGTTGATGATGGTGCTGGGAACGTAGAACGGCGAAATCTTGCGGACACCGCCTTCGTGGTACTTGATCGTCTGCTCTTCGATACCGAGCAGGCCGCCGATGCCGGAACCGATCAGCGCACCGGTGCGCTCGGCGTTGGAATCGTCGATCTTGAAACCCGCATCGTCCAGCGCCATCAGCGAAGCGGCGACGCCGTAATGGATGAATTCATCCATCTTCCTGGCGTCCTTCGGATTGACCCACTTGGTGACGTCGAAGTCCTTCACCAGGCCGCCGATGCGGGTGGTGAACGCCGCGGGATCGAAGTGGGTGATCGGGCCGATGCCGGAACGGCCGTTGACGATGCCGTCCCACGTCGTCGCCAGGTCGTTGCCCAGCGGCGAAACGGTGCCCATACCGGTGATTACTACACGCCTCTTCATGGAACGCTCCGAACGCTGCGCCGGGTCGGGCCGGCAGGATTGCGGATTACAGGCAATGGATCGCGAAACCCGTTGCGCAAAAACGCGGGGCCGCAGAACGCGGCCCCGGTTGGTTTTCATGGTTCGCCGTACCGACAAACCATCGGAGCCGGCCTGGCCGGGCTCCGCGACACATCAGGCCTTGACGTGCGCCTTGATGTAGTCGATGGCCTGCTGCACCGAGGTGATCTTTTCGGCTTCCTCGTCCGGGATCTCGCACTCGAACTCTTCTTCGAGGGCCATCACCAGCTCGACGGTGTCGAGCGAGTCCGCGCCGAGGTCGTCGACGAACGAAGCGTTGTTGGTGACTTCTTCTTCCTTCACGCCGAGTTGTTCGACGACGATCTTCTTGACGCGCTCTTCGATGCTGCTCATTGGGTCTCACTCCTCCCGGGATCGGGAAATTCGATGGAATAGTCTAAATGAATCACGGGCGTTCGCGAAGCAGGCGAAAACCCTTTTACTTCAATCGGTTACGGTTATATGGGCAACCGATCGAAGCCAGCCGTTATGGCATGTACATGCCGCCGTTCACGTGCAGGGTCTCGCCAGTGATGTAGGCGGCCGCGGGACCAGCCAGGAAGCCGACCGCGCGGGCGATGTCGGCCGGCTCGCCGAGGCGCCCCAGCGCGATCTGGTTCATCAGCGCCTGCCTGGCGTCTTCGGGCAGGTCCTTGGTCATGTCGGTGGCGATGTAGCCGGGGGCCACGACATTCACGGTGACGCCGCGCGAACCGATTTCCTTCGCCAGCGACTTGCTGAAGGCGATGATGCCGGCCTTCGCCGCGGCATAGTTGGTCTGCCCGGCGTTGCCGGTGACACCGACGACCGAGGCGATGTTGATGATCCGGCCCTTGCGCGCCTTCATCATCGAGCGCATCACCGCCTTCGAGGTGCGGTAGACGCTGGTGAGATTGGTATCGAGGATGGCCTGCCAGTCCTCGTCCTTCATCCGCATCAGCAGGTTGTCGCGGGTGATGCCGGCGTTGTTGACGAGAATCGAGATCGCGCCGATGTCCTTGGTCACGCCCTCGATCAATGCATCGATGGATCCGGCATCGGCGACGTCGAGCACGCGTCCGTGGCCGCCGCTCGCGGCGAGGCGGCCGGCGATGGCCTGGGCGCCGGACTCCGAGGTCGCGGTGCCGATGACGGTCGCGCCCTGCGCGGCAAGCTCATCGGCAATCGCGGCGCCAATGCCCCGGCTCGCGCCCGTCACCAGTGCCACTTCGCCACTCAGCGGTAGATTGCTCATGCCTTCCACTCCGTCAATGCGGATTCGAATTCCGCGCTCGTGCCGATGGCACGTGCGTCCAATGATTTGTCGATGCGCTTGATGAGGCCGGCAAGCACCTTGCCGGGGCCGCATTCGGCGATGCGGACAATTCCGCGCGCAGACAGCGCCTGCACGCAACCGGTCCACTGCACCGGCAGGTACAACTGGCGCACGAGTGCGCCGCGGATCGACTCGACCCCGTCGTGCACTTCGGCATCGACGTTCTGCACTACCGGCAGCTTGGGAGCATGCCAATGGAGATCGTTCATCGCCTCGGCGAGGCGGTTGGCGGCTTCACGCATCAGCGGCGTATGCGACGGCACGCTCACGGCGAGCTTCACGGCCTTGCGCACACCGCGTTCACCGAGCATGGCCAGGGCCTTGTCGACCGCGGCGGCGTGGCCACCGATCACGATCTGGCCCGGCGAATTGAAGTTTGCGGGGACGACGATTTCTTCGCCGGACGCGGCCTTGCACACCTCGAGCACGAGCTCATCCTCGGCGCCAAGCACGGCGGCCATCGCGCCGGTCCCGGCCGGTGCGGCGTCCTGCATCAACTGGCCGCGCAGGCGCACCAGGCGCGCGCCTTCGCGCAGCGACAGCGTTCCGGCGGCGACCAGCGCGGTGTACTCACCCAGGCTGTGGCCCGCAAGCACCGACGGCTGCGCGCCGCCCTGCTTCTGCCATGCGCGCCAGGCGGCTACGCCGGCGGCGAGCAACGCGGGCTGGGTGAACTCGGTACGGTTCAACTGCTCTTCGGGACCATCCTGCGACAGCGCCCACAGGTCGACGCCGGCCCCTTCGCTGGCTTCAGCGAAGGCCTCACGAACGACGGCATGGGTGGCAGCGAGTTCGCCGAGCATGCCCAGCGACTGCGAGCCCTGCCCGGGGAACACGAATGCGAGTTGCGAAGGCTCCGTCACGGCGGTTCCCTTCAAAAAAGAGGCGGCATCATACGGGCGAACCTGGCCATCCGTCTGTACCAGTGCGTATGCGGCAGCGGTCGCGGAAGTCTACTCCGCGACGCAGTGCTCAGTAGCGCAGCAGCGCCGAGCCCCAGGTGAAGCCGCCGCCGAAGGCTTCCAGCAGCAGCAGTTGGCCGCGCTGGACCTTGCCCGAGCGCACCGCTTCGTCCAGGGCCAGCGGCACCGAACCGGAGGAGGTATTGCCATGCTTGTCGACGGTGACGACCACGCGCTCCATCGGCATGTCCAGGCGCTTGGCCGTGGCTTCGATGATGCGCAGGTTGGCCTGGTGCGGAATCAGCCAGTCGATGTCGTGGCGATCGAGGCCGTTGGCTTCCAGCGTTTCCTCGACCACGGAATCCAGCGCCTTCACGGCGTGCTTGAACACGTCGTTGCCGCTCATGTGGATGCGGACGCCGGCATTGTCCTCTCCAGGCTTGAAGCCGACCGAAACGCCGACCGGGTTCCACAGCAGTTCCTTCTTGCCGCCATCGGCATGCATGTGGGTGCTGAGGATGCCGGTTTCGGTATCGGCCTTGAGCACGACCGCGCCCGCGCCGTCGCCGAACAACACGCAGGTGGTGCGATCGCTCCAGTCGACCATGCGGGTCAGGGTTTCCGCACCGATCACCAGCGCGGTCTTTGCCGCGCCGGAACGGATGAACTTGTCGGCCACCGTCAGCGCATAGACGAACCCCGAGCAGGCGGCATTGACGTCGAACGCCGGGCAGCCGTCCGCACCGATGCGGTGCTGGATCAGGCAGGCGGTGGACGGGAAGATCAGGTCCGGCGTGGTGGTGCCCACGACAATGAGGTCCAGCTCCTTCGCATCGACGCCGGCGGCCGCCAGTGCGCGCATCGCGGCGTGGTAACCCAGGTCGCTGGTGGTTTCGCCTTCGGCGGCAATGTGCCGTTCACGGATACCGGTACGCGCGGCGATCCATTCGTCGGTGGTATCGACGAACTTCGCCAGGTCGTCATTGGTGAGCACCTTTTCCGGCAGGTAGCTGCCGGTACCGGCGATGCGCGCGAACACTTGCTGGGTCATGCCTGTCTCAATTCGTGGGGCTGCGGGGGTGCTCGCCGCGCGGACCGCTGGAACCCAGCGACGTCCGGCAGGACGTGAACTGCAAATGCTACTCCGCCTGCGCGGGCACCGTGCAAATCACGCAAACGCGAACGGGCGCCTAAGCGCCCGCTTCGCCCCGCGGCGTTGTACGGCCAAAAAACCGTTCTAACGGCGGGAATTACTCCGGCGCGAAGACGCCGGAACAATCACTCTTCGTCCGCAACCTTCGACTTGGTGTCGATGACCTTCTTGCCACGGTAGTAACCGTCGGCGGTCACGTGGTGGCGCAGGTGGGTTTCGCCCGTGGTCGGGTCGGTGGCCAGCTGCTTGGCCGAAAGCGCATCGTGCGCACGACGCATGCCACGCTTGGACGGGGTGACGCGGGATTTCTGAACTGCCATGGTCTTGCTCCAGAAAAAAGCTGTGAAAACTTGCCTTGAATATCACTTGTCCGGCTTTTTCAGCGCGGAGAGTGCTGCAAACGGGTTTGCGCGTTCCTGTTCAACCTGCGTGGCTGGCCAGTCGCGCTCCACCGCCTCGCTGCCGGGCTTCACCGGCACCACCGGCACGGCGAGGATCAATTCGTCCTCGACCAGCTCGGCTGTCCGCAGCTCGCCGTCGTCGGGCACCAGCAGCGGTTCGTAACCCTCGGGCAGCGCAGCCTCGTCCGCTTCATCGCGGATGAGCCCGAGCCGCTGCACGATCCTCACCGGCAGGAGGAACCGATCCATGCTGCGCTGGCAGACCAGCGGCAACTCAGCGTCGATTCGCAACTCGACGTAAGGCACCTGCAGCGAATCGCGGTCGAATTCGAGCGCGAAACGCACCTCGCCTTTGGTATCGAGCAGGCTGTCCTCCAGCCGTGTCAGCGCCGACAGCGGCAGGCGTCCTTCGACCCCGCGCCGCGCCGCCACCATCCTCCAGGCGTCCAGAATTTCGGGGACCCGATCGGATGGTGTGCCAGCTGACATAAGACGCGGGAGTTTAGAGATCGCGACGCCCTCGTGTCAAACCGCAAGTCCTTGTGGCGCCGGGGTTTTGCGACCTGGCGCCGGCTTCGTTGTCTAAACGGGGGCCGGCGGTTCAGACTGCGGGTCCCTCTTCCAGCCGCCGACACCGTGACCCCATCCGCCCTGATCTGGATCCTGCTCGCAGCAGGCATCGCGACCTTGTTGGCGGTCCTGTTCCGCCAGCGGGCCCCACAGCGCCGGGCCCGCGCGGTCCAGGAATTGCTGGATGCGGCCGATGCACTGGAATCCCGGCTCCGCATGGCGCGGGCCGAAATCGCGGCTGTAGCGGGTGAACAGGGCCCGGACCCGGTCGGCGACGCCATGCGCGAGATGCTCCGCCAGCGCCTGTGGCTGCGCGACCATGGCCGCGATGCCAGCCTTGCCCAGCTCGCCGATGTCCGGGCCTCGATAGACTTGGCCCGCGACCGCATCGATACCCAGCTGGCCAAGATCGCCCGAGCCCGCGCGCCGCAGGCCTGACCGTGGCGCGTCTGGTCCTGGCCTCCACGTCACCCTATCGGCGGGAACTGCTTTCGCGGTTGCGGCTGCCCTTCGAGACCGTCCGTCCCGAAGTGGATGAATCTCCGCTCCACGGCGAGACGCCGCTGGCCCTCGCCGAACGCCTGGCGCGGGCCAAGGCCGGCGTGATCGCCCGCCGCGAGCCTGGGGCATTCGTGATCGGTTCGGACCAGGTCGCCGAGCTCGACGGACAGCCGCTGGGCAAAGCCGGCGATCGCACCGGGGCGATCGCGCAACTCGGCGCGATGTCAGGCCGCGAAGTCCTGTTCCGCACCGCGGTCTGCATCCAGCGCGAAGGCGATCCGCCGAGGATGGCGACAGACACGACCACGGTGCGCTTTCGCCCGCTCTCGTTCGCCGAAATCGAACGCTATGTCGATGCGGAAGCAGCGTTCGATTGCGCCGGCAGCTTCAAGGCCGAGGGCCTGGGCATCACCTTGTTCGACGCCGTCGATTCGTCCGATCCAACCGCACTGATCGGACTACCTCTCATCATCACGGCGCGGCTGCTGCGCGAAGCGGGATTTGTTCTTCCCTAGGCCGCGGCCTGAGTGGCGCCGTCAGCGTGCGATATCCAGCGGTTGCTCGGACCACTCCTCGACGCTGCCGTCGCGGCCATGCAGGCGCAGTCCCAGCCAATGGCGCCCGGGCTTCACTCCCGTCGCACCGCGCAGGTCGACCTGAGCGCTGAAGCCGACATCCGGATGCCGCGGATCGTTGGTTTCCGGCCATGACGTCGACAGCCCCTCGTACGGCTCTCCGTACTTGGCAACTGCAACCGGCCGTCCATCCAGCAGTACCTCGATCTTTTCCAGGCCCACGCCGTCCTTGAATGCCCATCCCCTCATGTCAAACCGGCGCCCCACGGAGGCGCCCCCTACCGGCGCATCGATCCATGCCATGGCGGGCGTCGTGCAGTCGCCGCCGCGCTTGGCATCGAGCGCGAACAACGCAAAACGCTGGCGGCCGTGATCGATGTTGAGAACCTGCGGCGGCGGCAAGGGACCGACCATGCCGCACAAGGCGTGGTAGCGATGGAGCAAATCCTTGTAGGGCACTTCGGTTATGCCCACGACCAGCAGGATCGGCCCCTTCGACCAGTCGATGGCCGATTCATTCTCGAGACCCCACAGGCGCAGTTGCGGCGCACGACCGTGCTTGTGGTTGCTTGGATGATCGAGCACCGGGATATCCGGCTTGCCGAGCGCAAAGCCGAGCTCGGCCCCCACCTTGAAGCTGTCGGCGACGACGCGCGTGCCGCGGGGCAACTGCTCGAGGCGGCGGCGCGTGACGTCTGCCAGCTCGTCCCAACCCGCGAAATTCGCCTGATAGAACTTCTCGGCTGCACTGCGTGCACGCACCTGTGGCATCGACAGTGCCGCATAGAACGCCAGCATCGCGACCAGCCCGAGACCGGCCAGCAGCCATGTCGCGATCCGGAGCCAGCGCGGCCACCGGGACAGGAGCGCGGGCAGCAGCGGCAGCAATGCCAGGTAGCCCGGCAGCGGCCAATGGAAACTCACGCGCTCGGTGTCCGCGAAGAAGCCCAGGATGAAAAACCCGAGCACGACCAGTCCGCCCAGATAGGCGAAATAACGTGTCGACGGCAGGCTGCCGAGGCGTCCGCGCCAGCCGGCCAGCAGCAGCGCCGCGAAGAGCAACGGTGTCACCAGCAGGGCCTGGATGCCGATGAACAGGATCCCGTCCACATGAAAGGC
>Ga0207981_1000087_pt1 | contig 12996 bp, 11 predicted proteins | sample SoimicmetaGmgLPC_FD_188327 | JGI IMG/M metagenome (GOLD analysis project Ga0207981, IMG submission 188327) | Soil and rhizosphere microbial communities from Laval, Canada - mgLPC (SPAdes) (version 2) | ecosystem: Environmental > Terrestrial > Deep subsurface > Rock core/Sediment | place: Laval... | reverse complement strand
GGAGTTCGCCGCGCGCGGCGATTGCGGTGACAACGAGTACGCCTGGGGCACGGAACTCGCGCCGGGAGGCGTGCACCGGGCCAATACCTGGCAAGGCGAATTTCCGTGGCAGAACCTCGCCGAAGACGGCCATGTCGGCACCTCGCCCGTGGGCACATACCCGGCCAACTGCTACGGGCTGGTCGACATGATCGGCAACGTCTGGGAATGGACCGGCGACTTCTACAGCCCCCGACATCCCGAGGAACAAGCCAAGGCCTGCTGCATTCCCAGCAACCCGCGCAGTGCGACGGAAGAGGGCAGCCATGACCCAAGGGAGGCACTGCGCATCGCACGCAAGGTGATGAAGGGCGGCTCGCACCTGTGCGCGCCCAATTACTGTCGCCGCTACCGTCCGGCGGCGCGGATGGCGCAGCCGATAGATACCTCGACCTCTCACCTGGGCTTCCGCTGCATCGTGCGCGGCAGCGCGACGGAGTGATGCATGGAAGCGTACTTCCACGAACTGGCCAACTACGTCGCGCTGGCGCTGGAAGCGCTGTCGATGCTGATGATCGCGCTTGGCGGCGTCGAATCGCTGTACCAGATCCTCATGCCGATGGTCAGGCACACGGCCACCCATGGAGTGCGCCGCGAGGCGTGGCTGACCCTGGCGCGCTGGCTGGTGCTGGGCCTGGAATTCATGCTCGCCGCGGATATCGTCCGCACGGCGATCGCACCCAGCTGGGATGACATCGGCCAACTCGCCGCGATCGCGGTGATCCGCACCTTCCTCAACTATTTCCTGGAACGTGACCTCGAGGCGGCGATGGGCTTGAAAGCCGGCGTCGAGAATCCAGCGGAGGCGCCATGAGCACTGACACGAAAACCGGCCGGGGTCGGGTAGAACCGTTGCCGGAAGACCTGGTCAAGTCCATCGAAGGCAAGGACAGCGGCACCGCGTCCACCTTGTTGTCGACCCACCGGACGCAGCTGTCGGAACACCGCACCGACTTGTCGGAACATCGCACCGGTTTGTCGGAACACCGCACCGGTTTGTCGGACCTGCGCTCGCATCTGTCCAACGAGCGCACGCACTTGTCGTACCTGCGCACGGCCATCTCGATGATCGGCTTCGGCATCACCTTGAACCGCTTCAGCATCTACCTGCGGCAGAACCATGCGTTGGCTTCCGACCAGACCGGCCCGATGTTGCGCGACGCGCAGAATGCGGGCTCGGGCATGGTCGTGCTCGGCCTGCTGGTGATCCTGTGGTCGCTGTACCGCTACTGGCGCGTCAACCAGGACATCAAGCGCGCGCAGTTCGTGCCGCGCGACAAGGCCGTCATGACATTCACGTTCCTGCTGATCCTGCTGGGAACCACCACCGCCTTGTGGCTGTTCGCGGCCAAGACCTGACACCTGCCCGTCGACGTCGGAGTAGTCCCATGCAAACGTCATTGCTGCTCCTCATGCAGGCGACCATCGCCTTGGAAAGTCCCGCTACGCGGTCGCATTACGAATTGGGCGCGCCGGAGGTATTCACGTTCCTGTTCGTCATGCTCGGCCCGCTCAAGCTGCTGGGCGCGTTTGCCCAGGCGACTGCCACGCTGCCCGCCACGCAGGTGCGTGCGCTTGCCGTTAAGGCGACCTTGATCGCCACCGCGGCGGTCGTCCTTGGCGGCTTGATCGGCGCCTCGCTCATGGGCAAGTGGAAGATCGATTCGCCCATTCTCGAGATTACAGCCGGAATCATTCTCTTCCTGGTCGCGTTGCAACTGGTCATGCAGCAATACGAAGCCCCGGCGCCGTCGTCCGCGACGGCGCAGAAGGCACCTCCGGCATTGATGCATGTCGTGTTCCCGATGGTGCTGACGCCCTATGGCATTGCGTTGGTTATCGTGTTGTTGGCGCTCAGCGCGGACCCTGCTCGCACCTTGCTGATCGTCGGGATCGTGCTCGCGATCATGCTGCTCAACCTGCTTGGGATGCTGTGTGCCCATTGGATCATGCGAAGGGTGGCGCTTCCGTTGGGCATTCTCGGGGCCGTGCTGGCGGTGCTGCAGGTGGCCCTGGCGCTGCAACTGGTTTTCGACGGGCTGCGGGGGCTGCACGTCGTATAGCGCCAGCATTGGTCCTGCCGTGCGAACTGATGCTGCCCGTGTCAGGCAATGATCGAAAACAGCTTGCCCAGGAAGTCATCGATTGACATCGTGATCAGTACCACCGGCAACATGGGCGCCGCTGCGGCAATCGCGAATGCAATCGGGGTGTCGCGCGAGAAGGGCACCACGGACATCCTGCTGGCCGTGGCATGGACCGCGGTGAGATCGGCCAGGGCGGACGGGTCGCCGGCTTCGAGTATCGGCGCGCCGCCGCCGGGTGCGCGTCCGAGCCATTTCTTCTCGAAATTCTCGGTGCAATCCGTGCCGAGCACGCTGTAGGCCAGCAAGCTGCCGTGCTTCAGCCTCAGCAGACGAGGGGTCAGCAACAGCAGGGGCGAAGTCAGCAGCACCACCGCGAACACGACGTAACCGCCCATCAGGTATTTCAGCCCAGGCAAGGTTTGACCGAAATACAGCAGCTGATCGGCGAAGCTGCCCGCCAGGAGCACGCTGCCGAAAAGTGCCAATGGAGCGAAGGCCTGCTGCGCATAGCCAAGGAACCCGAGGCCACCGCAACCGTCGGGATGTGCGGCATGCAGATCCAGCGGTATCCGTGCAAGTCGCGCCAACAGGTAAGTCCAGAGAACCAGTCGCCACAGCCACAACAGGCCAATGAAGCGGACCACGGGAATCGCCACCCACATCTGCCATAGGCCGGCCGTACTCAAGCCTGCCGTGGTCGAGCGCCAGTTGGAAATTCCTTCATGGACGTCGAGGACTGGCGCGGTCAAGAGCGCTCCGGCGATTGCCAGCGCGAACAGCAGCAACTCCGGCAACGTGGCATCGCGCCAATGGCGGACACGGTCCAATACCGCCTCGAACCGCTCCTGCTCTTCGTGCGGTATCAGCTTCCTGAAATGTTTGACCACCAGCCATAGGCGCGCGTCGGCGGCAGGCGCTGCCAACACCAGCAATGGCATGGCGATCAGGAACCGGGCGCCGATGGTGTAGTCGAGCAGCAAGGGAATCCGCACACGATTGCCGAACAGGGTGCCATCGACTGCGGTGGCGGCGATCATTGGTGCCAGCACGATCAGCAACAGCCCCATGGCGATCACTGCCGCCGTCGGCACGCCCCTGCGATGCAGCCCCGCGGCGCGGGTCAGGCGGTAGGCAGGACCGCCACGAAGCAACGAATAGCTGTCGTCCTTCATTGGATGGCTCGCACCCTGGCGGCCTCGAAAGGCTAGCACGCTCGATCAGTGCTGAAGGCGGCGCCGACCACCGTACAAATACTTAGGCAATCTCCATCAGAGATGCGGTTGTTCCGTGCGGGCGCCGGCTGTAGAAAGGATCCACGCCGCGTCCCCCGATGCGCGCACGGAAAGCTTCTTCACGCGGGCAAGGGACGAGGCGAAGCAAGCAAGAATCTGGCCAAGCCCCGGCACAGATGCCAGCCAACTTTGTCGCGCGGAGGAGATGCACCATGGCAACGAAGAAAGAATCATCGGGCGCGGCGCAGGCAAGCCCAATATCCTGGTGACGTCATCGGCATGTGGAATGTCGGCGCCTACACCCACGGGATGATGGGTCACACCACCAACATCGACAGCATCGCGCGCGACGGCATGCTGTTCACCGATCACTACCGCCAGCCGAGCTGCACCGCGGGCCGCGCGGCGTTCCTCATGGGCCAGTTGCCGATCCGAACCGGCATGACGACCGTCGGCATCCCTGGTTCCACGCGCGGCATCCAGGCCAGCAATCGCCGCAGCGATCAGACCACGGCGAGATCTTCTTCCGAGCCTTCCTCGCTGTTCGCGGGGAGTGCCGCGGGGGCGCGCTTCTTCTTGCTCGCGCTGCCCTCGGCGGTGGCCCGCGCCTGTTCCTGCTGGCGCTGGAAGATGGGGCAGAGCTCTTCCATGTAGTTCGCGTCGAAGTTCAGGCGTTCGACCAGGAAGTCGACGAACGCGCGCACCTTAGGCGACTGCACCATGCCGCGCGGGAATACCGCGTTGAACTCGTACTCCGGGCCGGTCCAGCCGGCGAGCACGCGCTGCACGAACCCGTGTTCGGCCAGCGGCTTCATCATCACGTCGGCGGCCAGCATCAGGCCTTCGCCGCAGAGCAGGGCGCCCTTGAGCGCGCCGTAGTCGTTGGCGACGAAGATGGGATCGATACGGTAATCGCCGGCCCGCTCGCCATCGTCCAGTGTCCACACGAAGCCGTTGCCGTTGCGCCGCGCCTTGTTCATGGCCAGGGTCGCATGGTGTTGCAGGTCGTCGGGGTGCAAGGGCTCGCCGTGGCGCTTGATGTATTCCGCGCTGGCGAACACCTGCGTGCGGAATACGGCGAGCCGGCGTGCGACGAGGTTCGAATCGGGCAGGTTGCCCACGCGCAGGGCGACGTCGATTTCCTTGTCGATCAAGTCGAGGGGCTCGTTGCTCAGCAGCATCTCCACGCGCACCTCGGGATGGCGCGCGTGGAATTCGCCCAGCAGTGGCGCGATCTTGTCGATGCCGAGCGAATAGGGCGCGGTGAAGCGCAGCCAGCCGCGCGGACCACTTTGCAACTGGCCGACGGCGCTTTCGGCTTCGTCCAGCTCGCGTGCAATGCGCTGGCAATGTTCGAAGTAGATATTGCCGGCTTCGGTGAGCCCGAGCTTGCGCGTGGTCCGGTGCAGCAACTGCGCGCCCAGCCGCGTTTCCAGCTCCTGCACCTTGCGGCTGACGGTGGTCTTGGGAAGCCGCAGCGAGCGCGCCGCGGAGATGAAGCTGCCGTGTTCGACGACCTTTACGAAGATCAGGGTGTCGTTGAGATCGCGGGTCATGGGGGACGACTCCGGTAAGGCTCGGGCCAATTGGACCGATTCCGGGACAATTATTCCCTTAATCGACGGCTAATCAAGTGCCATTTACGGGACTAATCTGCGCACCAGTTCCCCCGGTACCGCCGTCATGTTGACCACCCCCCGTGCCCGATTCGCCTATGTCCTGACCATGCTGGCCGCCTTCACGGGCGTGCTGGGCTTGGCGGTTATCGCGATGAAACAGGCTATTTTCGCGGGTGCGGCGGAGGCCTGGATGATGGGGGGCGTGCTGGCCGTGGTCGTTGGACTGCCCCTTGCCATGGTCCTGCTGCCGGTCGCGAGCTGGTTGCAGCAACGCGCCCGCGCCCATGCCATCGTCCCGAATGTGGGAGAAAATGTCCCGGGAGCGGGACAGTGAAGCCCGCCGTTCTGATCCTGGGCGCGACCGGCACGATTGGTCGCGGCGCGGTCAAGGCCGCCGTCGATGCGGGCTGGCCCGTAGTCGCCGTGGCCCGCGACGCGCAGGCGCTGGAAGAACTGCGCCGCCGTCATCCGCGCGCCGCGCTGCAGATCCTGCCCGGCTCCGTTTCCGACGATGCAGGGGCCGCCGAGCTGGTGGCGGAGCTGCAGCGCCTCGACCGTCCCTTCGCCGGCGTGATCGCCGCCCTGGGAGCGGGGGGTGAGCGCGGCCGCCTGTTGGATCAATCCTCGGACCAGCTTCGTCACGCCTTCGACGACGTCGTGCTGCCGCACCTGGTCGCGGCTCGCCACCTGCTGCCCTGGCTCGGTGCGTCCGGCCGCAACTGCGGCTACGTCGTGATCGGCGGCCCGGGCGGTCGCTATCCATGGGCCGGCTACGGCCATCGTTCGATCGCCGCCGCTGCCGTGCGCATGCTCGCGCGGGTGTTGCATGGCGAGGCGCGGCAGTTCTCGGTGCGCCTGCAGCTGCTCGAAGTCGAATCGCCGGTACGCACCGACGACAACGAAAAGCACGCCTGCGAGCAATGGCCGTGCGTGGAACACATCGGCCGCAAGGCCCTGGAGCTCCTGCGCCATCGCAACGATGCGCGTTGCATGGACGCCGTCGTCGATTACCGCAGCGATGCCTGCACCAGCGGCGAAGCGCTGCCTGTCGAAAGCGAAGTCCCCCGATCGTCGAGCTCAGCAAGGGAAGAGTCCGGCGACGGCGCGACCCGCGGGTTGGACGAATCGTCGCAAAGGGATTCGAGCCCGAAGGCAACACCGCAAGAAATGGATAGCGACGCATCCCTGCTGCCAGCACGCTGTCTGCAGGACGTGCGCAATCTGCTCGACACGATCACCTCCCCCAAAGCCCCCGTGAAAAAAATCAGGAGCGTATGAAATGAGCCGCAGGACACTTTCCCGGTCAGGACTATTGCGTCCCAAGGCCGGTTGGGCATGGCTGGCGCTGGCGGCCAGCGTCACCATTGCACTGACCATCGGCGGTTGCAGCAGCGAGGCCGCGCCGAATGCCGGCATGCCGCCGCCGCCCGAAGTCAGCGTCGCCAACGTGCTGTCGAAGTCCGTGCACCAGTGGGACGAATTCACCGGCCGCGTCGCCGCGGTGGAATCCGTCGAGCTGCGCCCGCGCGTCAGCGGTTACGTGCAGCAGGTCGCGTACGCGGAAGGGCAGGAGGTCCACAAGGGCGACCTGCTGTTCGTGATCGACCCGCGCCCGTACCGAGCCGCGCTCGATCGTGCCCAGGCGAATCTCGAACGCGCCCGCAGCGAGGCGCGCCTGGCGCAGGCGCAGGACGCGCGCGCGCAGACCCTGATCGAAGCCCAGGCGATCTCCCGCGAGGAATTCGAGACGCGCAAGGCCACCACGTCCGGCACCAATGCCGCCGTGCGCGCCGCCGAAGCCGCCGTTGCCGCCGCGCAGCTCGACCTGCAGTTCACCCAGGTGCGTTCGCCGATCGAAGGCCGCGCCGGCCGCGCGCTGGTGACCGAGGGCAACCTCGCCCAGGCCGACGGCACGCTGCTGACCACGGTGGTGTCGCAGGACCCGGTGTACGTCTACTTCGAAAGCGACGAGCAGAGCTTCCTGCGTTACGCCGAGCTGGCACGCAAGGGTGAACGCAGCGACACGCAGAACCCGGTCCGCGTGGGCCTGGCCAGCGAAACCGGCTATCCGCACACCGGCACCGTCGACTTCGTCGACAACCAGGTCGATCCGCACACCGGCACGATCCGCGCGCGCGCGGTGCTGAAGAATCCGGACCGCCTGTTCACGCCGGGCCTGTTTGCCCGCGTGCAGCTGCAGGGCACTGGTGAGTTCAAGGCGCTGCTGATCGACGACAAGGCCGTGCTCACCGACCAGGACCGCAAGTACGTCTACGTGCTCGGGCCGAAGAACGCGGCAACGCGCAAGGACATCACGCTCGGTCGCAGCATCGATGGGCTGCGTGTGGTCGAGTCCGGACTGACCCCGGCGGACAAGGTGATCGTGCACGGCGTGCAGAAGGTGTTCTTCCCCGGAATGCCGGTGTCGCCAAAGCAGATCGCGATGGGTGCGCCGCCGCCGTCGCTGGTCGCGAGCGCAGCCGCCGGTTCGAAGTAGCCCATGTAGTTGTCGCCAATCCGCCGGATTGAAACCCCGGCAAACGTTGCAGGCCGCCGATCCTCCCCGCGGATCTTGCCAAAGATCTCCCCTCCCCCCTGCGCGGGGAGGGTCGGCAGGCCTTTTTCGATGACTCTCTCCCGCGTGCGCGGGTAAGGGCCCCCATCCCAACCTTCCCCCGCAGGCGGGGGAAGGGGCCAGGAAGAAACCATGGACTTCTCCAAATTCTTCATCGACCGGCCGATCTTCGCCGCGGTGCTGTCGATCATCATCTTCGCCGCGGGGCTGATCGCCATCCCGCTGCTGCCCATCAGCGAATACCCGGAAGTCGTGCCGCCGTCGGTCGTGGTGCGCACCGTGTATCCGGGCGCGAACCCGAAGGTGATCGCCGAAACCGTCGCCACGCCGCTTGAAGAAGCGATCAACGGCGTCGAGCACCTGATGTACATGAAGTCGGTCGCCGGCTCCGACGGCGTGCTGCAGCTGACGGTCACGTTCAAGCCGGGTACCGATGCCGACGATGCCGCGGTGCGCGTGCAGAACCGCGTGGCGCAGGCGCTTGCCCGCCTGCCCGAGGACGTGCGGCGCCAGGGCGTGACGACGCAGAAGCAGTCGCCCGTGTTCCTGATGGTCGTGCACCTGGTGTCCACGAACGGCAAGTACGACACGCTGTACCTGCGCAACTACATGCGCCTGCACGTCAAGGACGAAATCGCGAAAATCCCGGGCGTCGGCGAAGCGCACCAGTTCGGTGGCGGCGACTACGCCATGCGCATCTGGCTCGATCCCGACCGCATCGCGTCGCAGGGTATGACCGCCAGCGACGTCCTGCGCGCCGTGCGCGAGCAGAACATCCAGGTCTCCGCCGGCCAGCTCGGCGCCGAGCCGATGCCCAACGGCAGCGACTTCCTCACGCCGATCAACGCGCAGGGCCGCCTGCGCTCGGTCGAGGAATTCCGCGACGTGGTGCTGAAGAGCGGCGCGAACGGCGAAGTCGTGCGCCTGGGCGACGTGGCGCGCGTCGAACTCGCCGCGGGCGATTACACCCTGCGTGCACGCCTCGACGGCCAGAACGCCGCGGCGATGGGCGTCTTCCAGTCGCCGGGCGCGAACGCGCTGCAGATCCGCGACTCGGTCGTCGCGAAGATGGACGAACTGCAGAAGAGCTTCCCGCCGGGCGTGGAGTACCGCACGGTCTACGACACCACGATCTTCGTGCGCGACTCGATCAAGGCCGTGGTGAGCACGCTGCTCGAAGCCACGCTGCTGGTCGTGCTGGTGGTGATCCTGTTCCTGCAGACCTGGCGCGCTTCGATCATTCCGCTGATCGCGGTGCCGGTTTCCGTGGTCGGTACGTTTGCCGCCCTTTACCTGCTTGGCTTCTCGATCAATACGCTGTCCCTGTTCGGACTCGTGCTCGCGATCGGCATCGTGGTCGACGACGCGATCGTGGTGGTGGAAAACGTCGAGCGCCACATCGAACACGGCGCCACGCCGCTCGAGGCCGCGCACCTGGCGATGAAGGAAGTGTCCGGTCCGATCATCGCGATCGCGCTGGTGCTGTGCGCGGTGTTCGTGCCGATGGCGTTCCTCTCGGGCGTCACTGGCCAGTTCTACAAGCAGTTCGCGGTGACCATCGCGATCTCCACGGTGATCTCGGCGGTCAACTCGCTGACGCTCTCGCCCGCGCTCGCGGCCATGCTGCTGCGCGGTCACGATGCGCCGAAGGACGCGCTCTCGCGCCTCATTGAACGCCTGTTCGGTTGGGTGTTCCGTCCGTTCAACCGCTTCTTCAACCGCAAGTCGTCGCAGTACGGCACCGGCGTGGGCCGTATCCTCGGCCACCGTGGGCGCGTGTTTGGCGTGTACGCCGTGCTCCTGCTCGCCGCTGCCGCGGTCTTCCAGTGGGTGCCGGCCGGGTTCATCCCGACCCAGGACAAGCTGTACCTGATCGCCGGCGTGCGCCTGCCGGAAGGCGCGTCCATCGAACGCACCGACGCCGCGCTGAAGAAGGTTGCCGCGGCGGCGATGAGCATCGACGGCGTCGCCCATGAAGTCGCGTTCCCGGGCCTGAATCCGCTGCAGTTCACCAACACACCGAACAGCGGCGTCGCGTTCTTCCCGCTCAAGCCCTTCGGCGAGCGCCACAAGTCCGCCAAGCAGATCAACGACGAGCTCAATGCGAAGCTCGCCGGCATCCAGGAAGGCTTCGCCTTCTCGCTGATGCCGCCGCCGATCCTCGGTCTCGGCAACGGCCAGGGTTACTCGTTGTTCGTCGAGGATCGCGCGAACCTCGGCTACGGCGCGCTGCAGAGCGCGGTGCAGGCGGTCCAGGGCACCGCCGCGCAGACGCCGGGCATGGGCTTTCCGATTTCGAGCTACCAGGCCAACGTGCCGCAGCTCGACGCGGAAGTCGATCGCGTGAAGGCAAAGGCGCAGGGCGTGCCGCTGACGGAGCTGTTCGACACCCTGCAGACCTACCTGGGTTCGGCCTACGTCAACGACTTCAACATGTTCGGCCGTACCTGGCAGGTCATCGCACAGGCCGACGGCCAGTACCGCGGCCGTGTCGAGGACATCACCAAGCTGCGCACGCGCAACGTCAACGGCGAGATGGTGCCGATCGGTTCGATGGTCACCATCAAGCAGACCTACGGCCCCGACCCGGTGCTGCGCTTCAACGGCTATCCGGCGGCCGACCTGCTCGGCGGCTACGACCCGCGCCTGATGTCCTCCGGCGAAGCCATGGAGAAGGTCACCGAGATCGCCGGCAAGGTGCTGCCGAACGGCATGGGCTTCGACTGGAGCGACCTGAGCTACCAGCAGGCCACGCAGGGCAACGCATCGCTGGTCGTGTTCCCGCTCGCGATCCTGCTGGCGTTCCTGGTGCTGGCCGCGTTGTACGAGAGCTGGACGCTGCCGCTGGCCGTAATCCTGATCGTGCCGATGACGCTCCTGTCCGCGCTGTTGGGCGTGAAGCTCACCGGTGGTGACAACAACGTGTTCGTGCAGGTCGGCCTGGTGGTGCTGATGGGCCTGGCGTGCAAGAACGCGATCCTGATCGTCGAGTTCGCCCGCGAACTGGAGCTGCAGGGCAAGGGCATTGTCGAAGCCGCGCTGGAAGCCTGCCGCCTGCGCCTGCGCCCGATCGTGATGACCTCCATCGCGTTCATCGCCGGCACGATCCCGCTGGTGTTCTCGCATGGCGCCGGTGCGGAAGTCCGCTCGGTCACCGGTATCACCGTGTTTGCCGGCATGTTGGGCGTGACGCTGTTCGGTCTGTTCCTCACCCCGGTGTTCTATGTCGCGTTGCGCAAGCTCGCCGGCCGGCCGCTGGTGCGCCACGACCATTCGCCGTCGCTTCCTGCCCACTCATTGACCGCTTCGTCGGTGCTGTAGGGCGGGCTCGACCCACCCTTCCGGAATACCCCCACGGCGGGCCAAGGCCCGCCCTACCAAGCAAGGAATCCCAATGTCTGCCCAGAATCTTTCCAAGGTTGCCCTCGTCACCGGCGCCACCCGCGGCATCGGTTTCGAAACCGCCCGCCAGCTCGCCAGCAAGGGCGTGCACGTGCTTCTTGCCGGTCGTAATCGCAACAAGGCGGTCGAGGCCTCGTTGAAGCTCCAGGCCGAAGGCCTGTCGGTCGAAGCGATCACGCTCGATGTCACGCTTGCCAGCAGCATTGCTGTCGCCGTCGAGGAAGTGGCGAGCAAGCACGGCAAGCTCGACATCCTCGTCAACAATGCCGGCGTGTTCCGCGACGACATGCAGCGCAGGCCGTCGGAGCAGACGCTCGACACCTGGCGCGAGACCTTCGACACCAATGTGTTCGGCGTCGTCGCCACCACGCAGGCGTTCCTGCCGCTGCTCAGGCTCGCGCCGTCCGCGCGCATCGTCAACGTGTCGAGCATCCTGGGTTCGGTCGCGGCCAATGCCGATCCGGCCTCGCCGATCTACGACTTCAAGGTGCCGGCCTACAACGTCTCCAAGAGCGCGGTGAATGCGTGGACGGTGCAGCTGGCGCACGAACTGAAAGACACCGCGATCAAGGTCAACGCCGTGCATCCCGGCTCGGTGAAGACCGACATGAATGCCGGCGGCGAGCTGGAAGTCGCCGATGGCGCCAGGACCAGCGTGCGCATGGCGCTGCTCGACGATGCCGGCCAGAGCGGCGGCTTCGTCTACTTCGAGGACACGCTGCCATGGTGAGCCCCCTCCCCAGCGTCCGCGCATTGACGATCGGCATCGCTGCGGCGCTGCTGGCGGCGTGCGCGGTCGGGCCCGACTACGTGCGCCCGGACGTGCCGACGCCCGAGCACTTCGTGCAGGCCGAGGCGGCCGCATCCGTGGCCGACCCTGCCAACGGCAGTGCGGCCACGGCAGCCGCACCGGCCGACACCGCCAGCTTCCCGCTGGTGGCCGATGCGGAATTCTGGCGCGACTTCAACGACCCGCTGCTGACGCGGCTGGTCGAGGACTCGCTGGCTGCCAACCACGACCTGCGCATCGCGCTGGCGAACTACGACCGGGCCAACGCGTTGCTGCGTGGGGCGAAGTTCGACTACTTCCCGACAGTGACTGCGCATGCGGAAGCTTCGGACGGTCGTCTCAGTGCCGACCAGGCGCCGGGCGTGGCACGTGCGGATCGTGACGTGGAGAGTTACAGCGTCAACGCCCAGGCGTCGTGGGAGCTGGATCTGTTCGGTCGCGTGCGCCGCGGCGTGGAGGCGCAGCGCGCCGGGGCCGAGGCCTCGGCGGCGGACCTGCAGGCGATGCAGGTCGCGATCGTGGGCGAGGTCGCGCGCAGCTACGTCGAACTGCGGGGCCTGCAGGAACGCCTGCGCGTCGCACGCGAGAACGCCGACAACCAGCAGGAAACCCTGCGCCTGGTCGAGGCACGCTTCAACGCGGGGCGGGGCACCGAGTTCGACACCTCGCGCGCGCGGGCCCAGCTGGAATCGACACTGGCCCGCGTACCGGCGCTGGAAGCCCAGGTCGCGGTCACCATGCATCGCGTGGCGGTGCTGACCGGGCGCACGCCCGACGCGCTGATCGCCGAGCTGGAAACGCAACAGCCATTGCCGGCGTTGCCCGGCATGCTCGATCCGGGTACTCCGGGCGAGCTGTTGCGCCACCGTCCCGATGTCGCGGCCGCCGAACAGCGCCTGCACGCCGCGACGGCACGGATCGGCGTGGCGACCGCCGACCTGTTTCCGCGCTTCACGCTCGGCGGCTTGATCGGTTCGCAGGCCATCGACAGCAGCGCGCTGTTCGAACGCGGTAGCGAAACGCGCCTGGTGGCGCTCGGCATCGACTGGTCGTTCCTCGATATCGGCCGCGTGCGTGCGCGCATCAAGGCCGCCGACGCGGATGCCGAAGGCGATCTCGCGCGCTACGAACAGGCCGTGCTGCTGGCGCTGGAGGACACCGAGAACGCACTGGTACGCCATGCGCGTGCCCGGATCGAGGACCAGCACCTGGAGCAGGCGGCGCTGGATAGCGCAAAGGCGGCCCGGCTGGC
>Ga0207981_1000086_pt1 | contig 13020 bp, 10 predicted proteins | sample SoimicmetaGmgLPC_FD_188327 | JGI IMG/M metagenome (GOLD analysis project Ga0207981, IMG submission 188327) | Soil and rhizosphere microbial communities from Laval, Canada - mgLPC (SPAdes) (version 2) | ecosystem: Environmental > Terrestrial > Deep subsurface > Rock core/Sediment | place: Laval... | reverse complement strand
GAGGCCATGATGTTGAACAGGTGCGGATCGGTCTGCGTGGTCGTGCCCGTGCGGTATTCCTCGAGGCGACGCTGGACGTAGGCCGACTGCTGGCCAGCCACCGCCGGGAACGCCGGGCCCGGATTGCCGCCGCCGGCCGGGCCGTGGCACGCCATGCACGCCGGGATGCCGCGGGCGACGTCGCCCTGGCGGAACAGGCGCTCACCCACTTCGTAGAACTTCATGCCCTTGTTCGCGCCGTCGGCGATGACGGTGTCGTCGGCGACGCCGGAGCCGGCCTTCTGCGCCGAGAAGTGCGCGCCGAGGTCGCGCATGTCCTGCGCGCTGAGGGCATCGGCGAAGGGCTTCATCACCGCGGCCATGCCGCCGGTGCGCTGGTTGGTCTTGATGAGCTCGAGCTGGTGCGCGATGTAGCGTTCCGGCATGCCGGCCAGGCGCGGGTACTGCGGATCGGTGGGGTTGCCGTCCAGGCCGTGGCAGGCCGCGCAGGTGCCGGCCTTGGCCGCGCCCTTCTTCGCATCGCCCCAGACCGGCTTGGCTTCCACCAGCGGCTTGGTTTCCACCGGCGCGTCCGGCGCAACCGGGGTCACCGTGGACTGGGCGAAAGCGGCGGCGCCGACCGCGAGGGCCGCGGTGAGGCCGACATAGCGCAGGACGCGTGCGTGGCGCATGCAAAGCTCCGAAAGACGAGATCACGGGCAGATCGGCCCGCCAAGGCGCGGGATTATCGACGGGCGCGTAGCGGCGGGTCAAACCGGCCAGGCCTTCGAACCGGACCGTAGCCCGGCGTGCGATCCTGTGCGCCATGTCCAACCCCTTCGCCCGCGCCCGCTATTCGCTCTCGGCGCACAACTTCCGCCAGCTGCCGCCCGATGCCGGCGCCGAAGTCGCCTTCGCCGGCCGGTCCAACGCCGGCAAGTCCAGCGCGCTCAATGCCCTGACGCAGCAGAACGCGCTCGCCCGCGTTTCGAAAACGCCCGGCCGCACGCAGCAACTGGTGTTCTTCGAAGTCGCCCCGCAGAAGCACCTGGTCGACCTGCCCGGCTATGGCTATGCGAAGGTCCCGCAGGACCTGCAGGCGCACTGGCAGCAGTTCCTCGATGGCTACTTCTCCACGCGCGAGGCCTTGCAGGGCCTGGTCGTCGTCATGGACATCCGCCACCCGTTGAAGGACTACGACCGGCAGATGCTCGGTTACGCGGTGAATCGCGGCATCCCCGCGCATGCGGTGCTCACCAAGGCCGACAAGCTCGGTCGCGGCGCAGGTGGCAACACCCTGCAGGCGGTGCGCATGGAGCTCTCGCGCAGCCTCGGCGACACCGTCTCGGTGCAGACCTTCTCGGCCGAGTCGAAGCAGGGCGTCGACGAACTGCGCGCCGTCACCGCGCGCTGGCTCGGCCTGTAACGCGACGATCCCGCGTTCGCCCGTCATGGGGCGCACGACTTGAGGGATGCATCGCGGACCTGAACACGATTCCGCCACTGCAACACAAGGCCAGCGGCGGAACGCCAGTGTCCCAATCGCGTGACGACTCGCACGACGGTCGCGGGCCTATAGTGCCCGCCTGCGGCGATCGCGCCCCTGCGTTCCCCCGGGATTTTCGTTCGCCGCCCCCCACTGCGAGACCTCGATGTCGAGCCTGAGCAACGTCGCCGAACTCCCCGTCACCGACCGTCGCGAACTGGTCGATTACCTCGCGAGCGGCGCACGCCCGCGCGAGGATTGGCGCATCGGCACCGAGCACGAGAAGTTCGGATTCCGCACCGACGACCTGCGCGCGCCCACCTTCGACGGTGAGCGCGGCATCGAAGCGTTGCTCGAAGGCCTGGTCCGTTTCGGCTGGACGCGCATCCAGGAGCATGGCCGCACCATCGCCCTCACCCGCGAAGGGGCCAGCGTCACGCTGGAACCGGCGGGCCAGCTCGAACTCTCCGGCGCCCCGCTCGAATCCCTCCACGAGACCTGCCGCGAAACCAACGGCCACCTCGCGGAAGTGAAGACGGTCGCCGCCGAGCTCGGCATCGGCTTCCTCGGCATGGGCTTCCAGCCCAAGTGGCGCCGCGACGAAATGCCGTGGATGCCCAAGGGCCGCTACAAGATCATGCGCGAGTACATGCCCAAGCGCGGCGACCTGGGCCTGGACATGATGACGCGCACCTGCACGGTGCAGGTCAACCTGGATTTCGCCAGCGAAGCGGACATGGTGAAGAAGTTCCGTGTCTCGCTCGCGTTGCAGCCCATCGCCACCGCGCTGTTCGCCGATTCGCCGTTCACCGAGGGCCGGCCGAACGGCTTCCTCTCGTATCGCTCGCACATCTGGACCGACACCGATCCGGATCGCACGGGCATGCTGGACTTCGTGTTCGAGGACGGCTTCGGCTTCGAGCGCTACACCGATTACCTGCTCGACGTGCCGATGTATTTCGCCTACCGCAACGGCGAATACCTCGATGCGTCCGGCAAGTCGTTCCGCAAGTTCATGGACGGCAAGCTCGACGTGTTGCCGGGCACGCTGCCGACGCTGCGCGACTGGTCCGACCACATGACCACCGCGTTCCCCGAAGTGCGCCTGAAGAAGTACCTGGAAATGCGCGGCGCGGATTCCGGTCCGTGGAATCGCATCTGCGCGCTGCCCGCATTCTGGGTGGGGCTGCTGTACGACGATGCGTCGCTCGATGCGGCGTGGGACCTGGTGAAGGATTTCTCGCGCGAAGAGCGCCACGCCCTGCGCGATGGCGTGCCGCGCCGCGCGCTCAAGGTGCCCGCGCGCCTGGGCCGCACGCAGGCGACGGTGCGCGAGCTGGCGATCGAGGCCTTGAAGATTTCGTCCGCGGGCCTGCAGCGGCGCGCGCGCCGCAACAAGAGCGGCGCGGACGAGAGCGTGTTCCTCGAGCCGTTGATCGAATCGGCGGAGGCGAACCAGACGCCGGCCGAGCGGAAGCTCGCGTTGTACGAAGGCCCGTGGGCGGGCGACATCGACCGCGTGTTCGCCGAGTTCGCGTACTGATCTTCGGGGTGAAGGGGGCAGCGCCCCCTTCAGGACCCCATGACGCGCATGCAAGTCAGAACACCGCGGCGTGCAGATCCGTATCGGCCCACTGCCACGCGGCCTTGAACTGTTCGCGCGTCTGCGCCGCCGCCTGCTTGTCGCCCATCGCGTCCTGCGCCTGCGCCAGGCCATACAGGCCCCAGCCGTTCTTCGGGAATTTCCGCAGGTCCTCCTGGAACGCGGCGGCGGCTTCCTGCGGGCGCTTGGCGTCCAGCAATGCGGTGCCGAGGTAGTTGCTGACCGGCAGCGGCCAGTCGGCGGGTTCGTTGTAGGTCAGCTTGTCCTCGATCGCCGCGGCCTTGCGCAACGATGCGATGGCTTCGTCATGGCGGCCCTGCGATGAGGCGAGTTCGCCGCGCAGCACGCCCGCGCCGACCTTGAGCAGGTCGCCGGCGAGGTTGGTCGTGCCGATCATCAGCTTGCCCAGCGCCGGATCGTCCGCGAGTTGCTGCAACGCGGCCAGTTCGCGCTCCGCTTCGGCGACGTTGCCCTTGCGCACCTGCGCCATGCCGCGCGCGAAATGCCAGATGCCGGTCGGATAGGGCTGCGGCGCGGGCGATTGCGTGCGCGCGAGGATCGCGTCCCATTGCCCGAAGCGCACTTCCGTCTGCATCGGCACGACGACGAAGTGCTGCATGAAGTTGAGCTTGTCCAGCTGCGTCATGTCCGCGCGCTGCATCGTCTGCTCCGATGCCTGCGTGGCGAGCGTGCGCGACCCCATCAGGCCCGCGCTCAGCGTGGCGAAATGCCAGTTGTGCGGCACGTAGCCGAGCGGATACATGCCGTTGGTGCCCCTGCAGACCGCGAGGAACGCCTTGTCGGCCGTGGACGCGCGGAAGTTCGCGAGCGTCGCGTCGTTGTAGCGCCCGGTGCGGATGTAGATGTGCGCGGGCATGTGGACGAGATGGCCCGATCCCGGCGCGAGGTCGCCGAGCGTGTCGGCGAGCGCTTCGGCGCGCGCGGGATCGTCGGACGCTTCGACGGCGTGGATGTAGTAGTGGATCGCGCCGATGTGTTTCGGATTGCGCTTGAGCACGGTCTCGAGTGCAGTGATGATTTTGGGCGTGTCCGCATTCGGCTTGCCGGCGGGCGACCAGTAATTCCAGGGCGTGAGGTCCATGAGCGATTCGGCGTACATCGCCTGCGCATCGTCGTCCTGCGGGAACTGCGCGACCACCTTCGCCATCGCATCGGCATACGCGCGGTCCAGCGGCAGGCGATCGGCCGGCGAGGGATCGGCGTAACGCGCGACAAGCGCGTCGATCAGCGCGCGATCGGCGGGCTTCGCATGCCACGAAAGCGCCTGTGCCTTGCGCGCAAGCTTCGTGGCCTGTGGCGCGAGATCGGGCGACATCGGCAGGTTGACGTTCGGCCCCAGCACGAGCGCCTGCCCCCAGTAGCAGATCGCACACTTGGGATCCAGGCGCGCGGCTTCTTCGAACGCGCGTCCCGCCGCCTCGTGGTTGAAGCCGTACGCCAGCCGCAGGCCCTGGTCGAAGTAACGCTGCGTCGCCGGCACGTCGGTGAGGATCTCGCGATGCAGCGTGCCGAAGGTTTCGAACAGCGGCGGCGCGGTGCCGGGCTCGGCCGCCACGTCGGCGCGCGGCGGGGGGCTGCCTTCGCAGCCGGCGAGCATGGCGGTGGCGGACAACGTGGCGACGAATGTTGCGACGAGCGTGCTGCGCATGGCGACGACCCTGGCCGGGAACACGGAAGGCAGAACGCAGGAACCCGGCTGTAACGGACGCCATCATTTGCGGTAGTTTTCGCGTTCCCCCTGCCGGAGTGCCCCGATGAAATCGCGCGCCGCCGTCGCCTTCGCCCCCGGACAGCCGCTGAAGATCGTGGAAATCGACGTCGCACCGCCGCGCGCCGGCGAGGTGCTCGTGCGCATCACGCACACCGGCGTGTGCCACACCGATGCGTTCACGCTCAGCGGCGACGATCCCGAAGGCCTGTTCCCCGTGGTGCTCGGCCATGAAGGCGGCGGCATCGTCGTGGAAGTGGGCGAGGGCGTGACCAGCGTGCAACCGGGCGACCACGTCATTCCGCTCTACACGGCCGAATGCGGCGTCTGCAAGTTCTGCCGTTCGGGCAAAACCAATCTCTGCCAGGCCGTGCGTGCGACGCAAGGCAAGGGCGTGATGCCCGATGGCACCTCGCGCTTCTCGTACGAAGGCAAGCCGCTGTTCCACTACATGGGCACGAGCACCTTCAGCGAATACACCGTGTGCGCGGAGGTCTCGCTGGCGAAGATCGATCCGCAGGCGCCGCTGGAAAAGGTGTGCCTGCTCGGTTGCGGCGTCACCACGGGCATCGGCGCGGTGCACAACGCCGCGAAGGTGAAGCCGGGCGACACCGTCGCGGTGTTCGGCCTGGGCGGCATCGGCTTGGCGGTGGTGCAGGGCGCTGCACAGGCGCGCGCCGGCCGCATCATCGCCGTCGACACGAATCCGTCGAAGTTCCCCCTCGCGAAGGAGATGGGCGCCACCGACTTCGTCAATCCGAAAGACCATGCGAAACCGGTGCAGGACGTCATCGTGGAAATGACCGACGGCGGCGTGGACTTCAGTTTCGAATGCATCGGCAACGTCGATGTGATGCGCGCGGCGCTGGAGTGCTGCCACAAGGGATGGGGCGAAAGCGTCATCATCGGCGTGGCGGGCGCGGGGCAGGAAATCCGCACGCGTCCCTTCCAGTTGGTCACCGGGCGCGTGTGGCGCGGCACCGCCTTCGGCGGCGTCAAGGGCCGCACGCAATTGCCGGGCATGGTGCAGCAGGCGATGCGCGGCGAGATCCGGCTGGATCCGTTCATCACGCACACCTTGCCGCTGGATCGCATCAACGAAGCCTTCGAGCTGATGCACGAAGGCAAGTCCATCCGCACGGTGATCCATTTCTGACATGCGCAGGGCGTGACATGGACAAGATCGAATCGCACGCCAGCTTCGGCGGCACGCAGGAAGTGTGGGCGCACGCGGCCACCTCGACGTCGTGCGAGATGCGCTTCGGCGTGTACCTGCCGCCGCAAGCGCAGCGCGGGCCTTGCCCCGTGCTGTATTTCCTCTCGGGGCTCACCTGCACCGAGCAGAACTTCCTGGTCAAGGGCGGCGCGCAGCGGTATGCGGCCGAGCATGGCCTGGTCATCGTCGCGCCGGACACGAGTCCGCGCGGCGAAGGCGTGCCGGATGCGGAAGGCGACGACATCGGGGCGAGCGCGGGCTTCTACGTCAACGCGACGCAGGCGCCGTGGTCGGCGCAGTACCGGATGTTCGACTACGTGACGCAGGAGTTGCCCGCGCTGATCGAGGCCGGATTTCCCGTCACCGGCGCGCGCGGCATCACCGGCCATTCGATGGGCGGGCACGGCGCGTTGATCTGCGCGCTGCGCAACCCCGGGATGTACCGCAGCGTGTCGGCGCTCGCGCCGATCTGTTCGGCATCGCGTGGCTGGGGACGCAAGGCGTTCGCGGCCTACTTCGGCGACGACCCGGACACCTGGCACCAGTGGGATGCGTGCGATCTGCTGCGCAAGTCGACGCAGCGATTGCAGCTACGCGTCGACCAGGGCGATGCGGATCCGTTCCTGCAGGACAAGCTGCAACCGGATCTGTTGCGCGCGGCGTGTGCCGAAGGCGGTCACGCGCTGGACCTGCGCATGCGGCCAGGCTACGACCACGGGTTCTATTTCGTCGCCTCGTTCGTGGGCGAGCACATCGCGCATCACGCGGCGGCGCTGAAGTCTGTGTAAGCAAAGCGCCCGTCGCGCAGCACCGACTCCCCGCGCTCGATCGCAATCGGTTGCGCGAACATCGGGCCCGCATGCACGAGCGTGTGGAACTCGCCGCGCTCGCCGCAGGGATCGCAGCCCGCCGGCAAATCCGCCAGCAACGAGGCGTCGAACGCGCGCCCGCTGAAGCCGGCATCCAGTTGTTGCGTATCGACGCAGCACAAGTTCGCCTGCAAGCCGCTGTCGATCATCTCGCGCGCGAGCGCCGCCGTCTCGCGGCCGAACAGCGGAAACACCGGCGTCCACCCCAGCCGCGCGCACAAGGCTTCGCGCCAGGCGCGCACGTCTTCCAGGAACAGGTCACCGAAGGCGATGTGCACCACGCCCGGCCAACGCGCGCGTGCCTGCTGCAGCGCATCGGCAAACGCCGACTCGTAAGTGGCGTTGTCGCATTGCGGCGGAATCACCGCTTCGATCACGGGCACGCCAACGGCATGCGCCTGCGCCTGGAGGAGATCGCGGCGAATGCCGTGCATCGCGATGCGCTCGTAGCCAGAAGTCACCGTCGTGACCAGTGCGATGACGTCGAAGTCCTCGCGCCGGCGAAGTTCATGCAATGTAAATGCGGCGTCTTTCCCACCGCTCCAGCTCACGAGGATCGAAGGCTTCATCGAGGGATCATCACATCCACGGCGTGAGGCGGGCCACGAGTGTGCGCCAGCGCCCACTTTCACGCGAGGGGCATCCGGACCATGCGGGCGACACGCGTCTTTCCGTGGGAGTCCCATGTCCTATCTGTCCTCGCACGGCTTCGGCCGCGCGCTCCGGATCGCCGTCTTCACGCTCGGCGCGGCCTTCGGCCTGATCTGCGTGACCGCGTTGCGCACCGCGCACGCCGCCGACACCACCACCACGGGCGAGCAATCCACGGTGGTCCTGCTCGTCAACTACAGCGATCGCCCCGTGCAGCCGATGACGCGCGACGCGGCGCACGCGATGGTGTTCGGCACCGCCAACGATGCCTTCTGGGAGTCCTCCTACGGGCGCATGACGCTCGCCGGCGACACCTTCGGGTGGTTCACCATCCCCGTCAGCGCCACGACCTGCAACACCGCCGCGGTGGCGCAGGAAGCGGACAAAGCCGCGACCGCCGCGGGCGTGAACCTCGCCAAGTACGCGCACATCATCTACATCGCCCCGCAGAACGCGTGCAGCGGCACCGGCTACAACTCCGGCATGGCGCTGCCCACGCGCACGTACCTGTTCAACGACAACGTGAAGGCCGAGAACATCGTCCACGAGTTCGGCCACAACCTGGGCCTGTCGCACTCGCAGGCGCTGGAATGCGGCGCGGCCACGTTCTCCCCCGTGGTCGGCGCGTGCTCGGTGAAGAGTTACGGCGACGCCGCCGACGCGATGGGCAATGCCCACCTCGCGCAGTACAACGCCTTCCAGAAGGAAACGCTGGGCTGGCTCACGCCCTCGGGTGCGCAGTCGATCGCCACCGTCACCGGGAGCGGCCGCTACCGCATCACCCGCTACGAGGACGGCACCGGCCTGAAGGCGCTCAAGATCGCGCGCGGCAAGAGCGACAACCTCGCCGGCGACATGAACTATTACTACCTCGAGTATCGCCAGCCCATCGGCAACGATGCGCCGCTGGGCAGCATCGGCAACCTCACCAAGGGCGTGTTGCTGCACACCGGCGGCTACAACCAGTACAGCATGCTGCTCGACGCCACCGCCAACAGCCAGTCGACGCAGTTCGCCGACATCAACGACAGCGCACTCGCGGCCGGCCGCAGCTATCGCGACGATGCGGCCGACGTGACCATCGCCGTGGTGTCCGCGGATGCCACCGGCGCGACCGTCGACGTGACGATCGGGCCCAACGCGCCGCCCGTGCCGCCGCCGTCCAGCGGCACGCTCACCGAGAGCGTCGGCACCGACAAGACCTCATACCTGCGCTCCGAGAACGTTGCGATGAGCGCGCTGGTCAAGCGCGATGGCGTCTTCGTCGTCGGCGCCACGGTCAAGTTCGTGGTGGGCACGCCGGCCGGCACCTCCACGCTCAATGCCACCACCGGTGCGGATGGGTTCGCGCGCGCCACGTACAGGATCGGCAAGACGAAGACCGCACTGGGCAACTACACCGTGCGCGCGGACGCCAGCAGCAACGGCGACGCGGCCTCCGCGACCGCAAGCTTCAGCGTGCGCTGATCGCAGGCAAAAAAAGGGCGACGGTCCGGGAATGGACCGTCGCCCAGGTACGCTGCGTGAAGGGGGGACACGCAGCGGGAGGGAGCCGTCAGGTCAGTCGGCGTGCGGCGGGCAGAGCTTGCACGTCGCCGAAACCGGTCCTGCGGATTCGTTCGCATTGTCGATCTGCCCGTGCGCCGTTGCATTCACCGTATCGGTGTATGTCGCGTTCGTCGGGTCGACCGGGTTGGTGGGAGGCGTTGCCGCCTGGTCCGGGATGCCGGTGTAGCAAGTGCTGACGATGTAGCTGTCGCCCGTCGTGTTCATCGGGTTCAGCACCAGCGGGCTGGGAACGCCCGACTGCGACAGCAGGTTGCCCAGCTTGTCGTCGCTCCACGAGTCGATGACCATCCGCTGGTTCGCGCTCGTGTTGCTGATCTCCACGTCCACGCAGACCGTCGGCACGTAGGACGGCGGCTTCAGGAACACGCCCAGGTTGAGGGTGTTCTCCGGGTCGGGCGTCGAGAATGCCGGGTTCGGTCCCATCGGATGGCCCGTCGCCAGACCGTCGTCGTCCTGGCACCACTTCCTCAGCGCGATGCCCGAGTCGAAATCGAACTCGCAGACACCCGCCTCCGTCGTGGACTCCTGGTCGCTGTCGGTGACGTCCTGGGCGGCGCCCGGTGCAGAGCGCGCCTTGACCGAGGCGGTGTTCTGGAACGGGTTGGAGCCCGATGTGCAATCCATGTCCACGGTGATCACGCCGTTCAAGACGCTCGCCACGGCCCTGGACTCGTTGGCAACATCGAACTTGAATCCAACGGCGGTGTTGTCCACGGTGGCGGTCCCCGAGTTGAGCGCGATGCCGGTGATCGTGCAGGTGTTGCCGCTCACCGCGCTCGGATCGGCCAATGCGACGTCGTACAGCGAACCGCCGATGCCGGAGTTGGAGATCTGCACCTTGTGGGTGGTGGTGAAGATCGGATTGCCCGGATCGGACGTGTCGACCGACTGCGAATCGGCCACGCAGGTCTTTTCGACGTTGATGCCGCACACGTTGAAATCACCCAGTGCGAAGTCCTTCAACGAGGCCGTCTCGGTGTGCGAGGAGCGCGTCTCGGCCATGAAGCCGGAGAAGCACACGTTGCCCACCAGCGTGGTCACGTCGAAACCACCTTCCTGGAACACGCGCGCGGGCCAGATATCCGACCCCACGTTGTCCGAGGACTTCGCCGTGTAATCCCACGGCGACGGCTTCTGGACGGTGTTGGTGGTGATGCACGCCTTGTCTTCGGGGTATCCGTTCCCCGCCGCGTTGCAGATCACGCCGGCCGCACTGTTCGAAGAACCGAGTGCAAGGCGTTGCAGCTTGCCGCCGCCGGCGTTGCCGCCGGTGCCGACCCACTTGAACACCTCGATCTCGTTGCTGCCGGTGCCGCGATAGTCGACCTGGATCAGCGTGTCGCCGACCGCATGCGTGCCGGAGAACTTGCCGTTCGCGCCGAGGCCCACGGTGTTGCGGAAGAACCAGAAGCCCATCGCCGAATCGCCGTCGTCGGCGAAGCGGTCCGCACCGAAGTAGATGATCAAGTGGTCGTGCGGCGTGCTCGGGTGGCCCGCGACATCGTTGCCCGGGAACTGCACGGCATAGGCCTTCGCATACGCGTTGGTGATGTCGTCCTTCGGCGGGCTCAAGCCCTTGGTGCCCCAGCTCCATCCGGAGATGGCGTCGGTGTCCTTGTTGCTCTGCACGAACGCGGTGGGATCGGGGTCGGTGGAATCGATCACGAAGGTTTCGCCTGCCCCGGTGACGGGCGTATCGCGATCAGGGAACGGATAAGGGGTGGAGAGTTGGAAGACGCTGTCCCAATCGTCCAGCGTGGAGTTGTCTTGTGCATCGCCGTCCAGTTCGAACGGCGTGTTTGCATCATCGTGGATGGCTGTCGCGGGAAGCGGTGCCATGAGGCCCGCGCTCGCGACGACCGCAGTGATCCCGAAGGTCAATGCCGCTGTCATCCAGCCGGGACGGAAGCCCGGAAGGAATCGCCTGGTCGCCATGTCGGTGTCCTTGCAAAGGAGGTGAGGGGAGCGCGGATCGGGACCCAAGGCGATCCGGGCCGCGGCAGCATCTGCCTTGCGAGCAGCGGCAGGAATCGCACGACGAGGTGACGGACGGTCTGTCCGGTTTCGCGCAGTGGGGGCGTTACCGGTGTATCCGGCGAGCAGGGGCGCCGCATGTCCTGGGACTAGGTTGGGAGAGGCCCCCAGATGTCTGCGATGCCCGTGCTGGTGATTGGCCTGGATGCTGCATGGCGCGCCCGCATGCAACGATTGCTTGCGATGCGGGGCGAACTCGACTGGCTCGGGGCCTTCGCACCCGCCGAAAAGCGCGTGGAAAGGGCCGGAACGCCCGCGCTGTTGTTGCTCGACGGCGACGATCCCACGGTCGAGCGCGAGCGCCGCAAGCCCCAGCTCCCCGCGCCGCGTCGCCTCTACTTCTATCGGCACCCCAATGTGTCGGCGCTGCAGCACTGCGTCGAGAGCCAGGGGCACGCGTGCCTGGACAAGCACGACTCACCCGATACGGTCATGCGCGCGATCCGTGCTGCCGAGTCGGGTCTTTTCGTGGTGGCACCGGACTTGCTACTCGAAGCGCTGCATGAGGGCACCGATGTCCCGGCACCCTCACCGCTGCCCGAAGCACCGCTGCACGGTGCGACGGACCACCAGGGCGATTGGTCCGCGCTGACCGAACGCCAGCGCGAAATCGTGCGCTGGGCCGCGCGCGGCATGAGCAACAAGCAGATCGCGCGGCAGCTCGGCATCAGCCCGGAGACGGTGAAGACGCACCTGCACCATGTGTTCGAACGCGAAGGCGTGCATGGGCGCATGGCGCTGCTCGCGGCGCACCTGAACGACGCGAAGCCGCAGTGATGGGTGCGCGGCTTACGCCGCCGTCACGTCCCGCAATTCCCACCCGTTGCCGGCAAGCAAGCGCAAGCGATGCTTCACGATGTTGCCCGCGAGCGACGTCGTGGCGACCAGGTCGATGCGCAGATCATGCTGCGCGCCGGTGACCGTCGCATTCGGGTCGACGGCGGCGAGCGCTTCGTCCACGTCGCCCGGATCCTCCTGCGTGTCGCGCCAGCGCTCGAACAGGCTGCGCGTGCGCAAGGCATCCTGCAGTTGCACCGCGAATTCCTCCGCACCATGCGCACTGAAGGACACGCGCGGATCGCCGCCGCGCGCGCGTTCCGGATCGGGCAGCGACAGGTAGTAACGGGTTGCCATTGGGCCAGCTCCTTGGTCGATGGGCCCCAGCATCCTCGGCGCCGCGCAAGCGCGGCGTCAACGCCTCAGCCTTCGAACGCGTGCGGCTCGGAGGCGAAGCCCACCACCAGCGCGCCCTTGCCCACGTTGACCATGCCGGTCAGGCTCATGACGCTCTCGTAGAGCTCCACGTTGTAGCTCTGGCAGGTCACGCGCAGGTCGTCGTAGCCGGGCAGGGCACGCATCTCGTCGAGCTCGCCGCCGTAGCTCAGGCACACCGTCGGCGTCATCAGCCCCTTGCGCACGCGCTGGGACGTGTGCGCGAACAGGCGCTGCACCGCGTTGTCGAAGCCCTTGATCTTCCCCACCGGCTCCGTCGCGCCGCGGTAACCGCGCAGCACCGGCTTGATGTCCAGCGCCGACCCCAACGCCGCGCTCATCAGCCCCACGCTGCGATCGCCCTTGGTGCGCGCACGGGCGCGCAGGTAATACAGATCGCGCGGGATCATGAAGCCGTAGGTGTGCAGCGCGAGGTTCTCCAGGCGCGCGCGGATCTTCGGCGCGCCCTCGCCGGCGGCGACCAGGCGCACGGCTTCCACCGCGGTGATGCCCTGCGCGGCGAACAGTGTCTGCGTATCGATGACCCGCAACGCGAACGGCGTGTCATGGCCTGCCGCCGAACGCGGCCCGCGGTATTCGTTGAGGATCGCGTAGCTGGCCTGCAGCGCGTTGTCGTAGATCGGGCTGCGCGTCCGCGTGATCGTCATGCAG
>Ga0207981_1000085_pt1 | contig 13026 bp, 13 predicted proteins | sample SoimicmetaGmgLPC_FD_188327 | JGI IMG/M metagenome (GOLD analysis project Ga0207981, IMG submission 188327) | Soil and rhizosphere microbial communities from Laval, Canada - mgLPC (SPAdes) (version 2) | ecosystem: Environmental > Terrestrial > Deep subsurface > Rock core/Sediment | place: Laval... | reverse complement strand
GGCACACCCGGCGGCAGGTACAGCATGTCGCCCGGACGCAGCAGCCACTCGTGCGTGGGATGGAACTCACGCAGCAGTTTGAGTTCGACGTCGTTGCGGAACTCGGTCGAGGGGTTGTCGCCGGCGTCGACCTGCCAGCGCCGATGCCCCAGCGCCTGCAGCAGGAATACGTCGTACTGGTCCACGTGCGCACCGACCGAACCGCCGGGTGCCGCGAACGACACCATGACGTCGTCGATGCGCCAGCGCGGCAGGAAGTCGAACGCGTCGAGCAATGCGGCGATGTCGCTGTCCCACTTGTCCACGTCCTGCACCAGCAAGGTCCAGTCGTGGTGCGGCATGTCGGGGAACATGCCTTCGTCGAAGGGGCCGTGGCGCAGCAACCAGGCGTCGCGTGCGCGATCGTGGGCGACGATGCGCGACAGCGTGCCTTCCTCGCAGGCCAGGCCGGCGAGGTCCTCGGGCTGGATCGGCGATTCGAAGCCGGGGAAGGCGTTGCGTATCAGCAGCGGCTTCTTCTGCCAGTAGTCGCGCAGGAACTGCGCAGGTGGCATGCCGAGGGGCGGCTGGGCGGAGGCATCGACCTCGATCGGCGGCGCCTTGGCTTGCCTGGCGCTGCTGCGGGTGGAGTGCGTGGATTTCTGTCGTGCCATGGTCTTCGCCGGTGTGGGACGAACTCAGTTCGTCGCGATTTCATCGTAGCCGCGGCCGCGGAACTCGATCAGGCACCAGCCATGGCCATAGGGGTCGCCGATCTGCACGATGCGGCCCCATACGGCGTCGCGCGTGGCGCCTTCCTGCACCGCGCCCGCGGCGATGGCGCGGACGAGCGCGAGGTCCAGGTCGTCGACGACGAAGTCGCAATGCACCGGCGACCAATGCCGCGCGTAGCTGCGTTGCGAATCGCCGGCTCCGACGCTGCCTTCCGGCTTGGCCAGCAGGTACAGCGGTGCTTCCAGGCCCAGCAGTTCGAGGCCGTCGGATCCGAAGCGCCGACCCGCGTGCAGGCCGAAGGCCGCGGTGTAGAAGGCTTCTGCGGTCGCGATCTCAGGGACGTCGATGTTGAGCAGCAACTTCACGGCGGCGACCCTGCGGAGGCGAGGCCGCGGATTCTACTTCGTGGCGGGTTCGGGGCGTGTTGCGGCCGGGTTAGCCGCGTTGCACTCAGACGTCCCTGGCGAGGCGATCGGCCACGCCGATGTAACTGCCTGGCGTCATGTCCAGCAGGCGCTGCCTGGCATCGGCCGGCAGGTCCAGGGATGCGATGAATTCGCGCATCGAGGCCTCGGTGATGCCCTGTCCGCGGGTCAGTGCCTTCAGTTGTTCGTACGGATTGGGCAGGCCATGGCGGCGCATTACCGTCTGCACGGCTTCGGCCAGGACTTCCCAGGCGGCATCGAGGTCGGCGGCAAGGCGCTCGGGATTGATGCTGAGCTTGTTCAGGCCGCGCTGCAGCGACTCGAAGCCGATCAGCATGTGGCCGAACGCGGTGCCCAGCGCGCGCAGCACGGTCGAATCGGTGAGGTCGCGCTGCCAGCGGCTGATCGGCAGCTTGGCGGCGAAGTGTTCGAACAGCGCGCTGGCGATGCCGAAGTTGCCTTCGGCGTTCTCGAAGTCGATCGGGTTGACCTTGTGCGGCATGGTCGAGCTGCCGACTTCGCCGGCCTTGACGGCCTGCTTGAAGTAACCCTGCGAGATGTAGCCCCAGATGTCGCGGCACAGGTCGATGGCGATGGTGTCGATCCGCTTGGACACGTCGCACAGCTCGGCGACGCCGTCGTGCGGCTCGATCTGGGTGGTGTAGGGCTGCCAGGTGAGGTCCAGCGATTCGACGAAGCGACGCGAGAAGGTGGTCCAGTCGAGATCGGGATACGCAGCGACGTGGGCGTTGTAGTTGCCCACCGCACCGTTGATCTTGCCCGGCATCGGCAGGCCGGCCAGCACTTCGCCCTGGCGCTGCAGGCGGGCGACGACGTTGGCCAGCTCCTTGCCAACGGTGGTCGGCGAGGCCGTCTGGCCGTGGGTGCGCGAAAGCATCGGCACGGCCGCGTGTTCGTGCGCCATTGCACGCAGCTTCTCGATCAGCTGGTCGAGCCTGGGCAGCAGCACTTCCTGGCGCGCCTCGTTGAGCATCAGGGCGTAGCTGAGGTTGTTGATGTCCTCGCTCGTGCAGGCGAAGTGGACGAACTCAAGCGCCGGACCGAGCTCGGCATCGCCCTTGAGCTTTTCCTTGATCAGGTACTCGACTGCCTTGACGTCATGGTTGGTGGTGCGCTCGATTTCCTTCACCCGCGCCGCGTCGGCGACGCTGAGGTTGTCGGCCAGCGCACGCAGCCGCGCGGTCGCAGCTTCGGAAAACGGCGTCAACTCGGTGATGCCCGGCTCGTGGGCCAGCGCCAGCAGCCATTCCACTTCGACCTTCACGCGGGCCTTGATCAGGCCGAATTCGGAAAAGATCGGCCGCAGGGCATCGACCTTGCCGGCATAGCGGCCATCGAGCGGGGAGAGGGCGAGAAGCTGGGTTTCGACGGACATGGCGGCCGGGGCAGCGAAGGCAAACCGCAATTCTACAGGCTTGGCCTACGGGCTTGGCCCGGGAGGTCGGGGAGCGAACGGCCGCTGCAGCCGTACCCCGGCGCGGCGTAAGCTGGCCATGGCCTCGAACAAGGAGAGCGGGATGGCGAAGAAGACCGCGGCAGGTGTCCGCCTGGAACACGACAGCATGGGTGAACTGCGCGTACCCGCCGACGCGTTGTGGGGTGCGCAGACCCAGCGTGCCGTGCAGAACTTTCCCGTATCAGGCGTCCCGATGCCGCGTGAGTTCATCCGCGCGCTGGGCCTGATCAAGGCGGCCGCAGCCGAGGTCAACGGCGGCTTCGGCTTGCTGGGCAAGGGTGCGGCGGCGGCGATCCGGGCCTCGGCGCTGGAGGTGGCGGAGGGCAGGCATGACGCGCAGTTTCCGATCGACGTCTTCCAGACCGGCTCGGGCACGTCGAGCAACATGAATGCCAACGAGGTGATCGCGACGCTCGCTTCGCGCTCGGGCCGCGCCAAGGTCCACCCCAACGACCACGTCAACTTGGCGCAGAGTTCCAACGACGTCATCCCGACCGCGATCCGGGTTTCCGCACAACTGTCGGTGACGGAGCAGTTGCTGCCGGCGCTTGGTCACCTGCGCAAGACCATCGAGCGCCGGGCGAAGTCGCTGGGCAAGGTCACCAAGACCGGCCGCACCCACCTCATGGATGCGATGCCCCTCACTTTCGCGCAGGAGTTCGGGGCATGGGCTGCGCAGCTCGCCTCCGCGCAGTCCCGTATCGACGATGCGCTCAAGCGGCTGCGAAGGCTGCCGATCGGTGGCACCGCGATCGGCACCGGAATCAACGCCGATCCGCGTTTCGGTCGCGCGATGGCGCGCGCGCTGTCGTCGCTGGCGGGCACGAAGTTCGAATCGGCATCGGACAAGTTCGAGGGCCTGGCCTCCCAGGACGACGCGGTCGAACTCTCGGGGCAGCTGAGCGCGCTGGCGGTGGCATTGATGAAGATCGCCAACGACCTGCGCTGGATGAACTCCGGTCCGATCGCGGGCTTCGGTGAAATCGAACTGCCGGCGCTGCAGCCCGGGAGTTCGATCATGCCGGGCAAGGTCAATCCGGTGATTCCCGAATCGCTGACGATGGTGTGCGCCCAGGTGATGGGGCACCACACCGCCATCACCATTGCGGGGCAGAGCGGCAACTTCCAGCTCAACGTCATGCTGCCGCTGATTGCCTACGACCTGCTGGATTCGATCCGGCTGCTATCCAACTCGATGCGGCTGCTGGCCGATACCGCCATTGCCGGCCTGCGCGTGCGCGCGGACCATGTGCGCGAGGCGTTGGACCGCAATCCCATCCTGGTCACGGCGCTCAATCCGATAATCGGCTACGAGCAGGCCGCGGCGATCGCCAAGCAGGCCTACAAGGAAGGTCGTCCGGTCCTGGAAGTGGCGCTTGAGCGCAGCGGCCTGCCGGAAACGCAGTTGCGGAAGATGCTCGATGCCACGGCGTTGACGAAGGGGGGAATCCAGGGCGGCGGAGCCGGAGGCGGCGGCTAGGCCACCGGAAAAGCGTGGGCGACCCTGCGTCCACGCTTCGGCTCCATGTGCGTCAGTTCGATTTCGTCGGCGCTTTCGTCGCCGCTTTCGTCTGCGTGTTCGCTTCGGTCGCGGCGGCCGCCGCGCGCTCCGCGGCGTTCATCGACGAATTGGCTTGCTGCTTCGATTCCTCGAAGCAATCCTCGATGTCTTCCTTCGTCATCGTCGCGTAGGGCTTGAACTCCGGGACGGCGGCGGCGACTTTCTGCTGCGACGCCATCATGTCCGGCAGGCGTCCGCACAGCTTGGCGGCCGCCATCTTGATCCCGGCGGCCTCGGCTTCGACGCTCTTCTCGATGTCCTGCTCCGACTTGCCGGAGAAGATGCCCTTGAAGGCTTCGCCCACGGCCTTGGCGGCAAGGTCGGCACCCTGCATGCCGATGTCCATCCCGCTTTCGGCGATGCCGATGATGTGCGCGCGGTATTCCATCAGGAGCGCGCGCTGTTCGGCATTGATGGCCACGGCCTTGCCATCGATCAGCAAGTCGCCCTTGGGCGTGATCTCGGCCTTGGGGAGATTGTTGTTTTCGTCATCGGTGGAAATGTTGACGCCGCCGTGACCGCCTCGGACGTGCACGCTGCCCACGCTGACGTTTTCGGTGGCGAGTTTTTCGCGGGCCTGGCGGATTTCCTTCTGCACGACGCGGCCCAGCGTGGTGTTCGCTTCGGGGGCGGGAGCCGATGCGGACGGTTCCGGCTTGGGAGGCGGGGTGTTGGTGTTGCTGCAGGCAACCAGCGGCATGCAGGAGAGCAGGGCGATGGTGATGATGTGGCGTGGTTTCATTGGGAAATCCTTTGGTCAAGCAGATTTCGAAGTGGGGCGCTGCTTAGGGGTTTCGCTGCCATCCATGGCCAGACACTGTCGGCTTCGGCGAGTCTGCCCGGGCATCCATGGCCGGCTGGCGCCTTGTGTATTTGCTGCCATCCATGGCGAGACATCACTGGCTTCGGAGAGTCCTGCCCGGCCATCCATGGCCGGGCGTTCGGCAGGCCGCGCGGCAGTGCCGCGCAAGCGGCCTGCCTCACCCCTCGTCCCGCCAGCGGCGGAGGCGGATCGCGCCGAAGATCATTGCCAGGCCAGCGGCTGCGCCGATCCAGAGTTCCGGCATGGCCAGGCTGTGCAGTGCGGTCGCCGCCGAGATCTGGTGCAGCGAGCCGGCCACGTCGCCGACGCCCTTGCCGAAATCGTCCTGGTAGAGCAGGTCGGTGCCCGGGAAGGTGCCCAGCAGCATGCGACCGACGATGTGCTTCCAGTACCAGGAGGAGTCCAGGTTGAACAGTCTGGTGAGATCGAACCAGCTCACGAAGATGCCGGAGAACACCGGGATCATGATCGCCCAGAGGAAGGGCTTGCTGCGCGCCCAGGCCGAGCACAGCAGCAGCCAGCCGGCGGTAGGCAGCGCCCACAGGGCATATACCGGGATGCCGATCATGAACGCGCTTACCACGGAGAGCGGGCTGCCCGGGCTCCACAGCAGGGTGAACGGATTGCCGCCGTGCAGCAGCACGACTGCGCTCAGCACCAGCATGAAGCCGACCATCGTCACCAACGAAGCCGCGAGGGCCAGGATCGGCGCGACCAGCAGCGCACTCAGGACCTTGGAGACCACGGTGTCCCGATCGGAGATCGGCAGCGATTTCCAGAACAGCACGCTGCGGTCCTTGCGATCGTCGTACAACGCACCCAGGCAATAGAAGAACACCACGAAGCCGAGCACGATGAAGGGCCAGGAAGAGGCGACGAACAGGCTCAGGTCGATGCCGTGGCCGAGCTTGGTCATCTCTTCCGGACCCAGACGGCCGGTGAGGGCGCCCAGGTCGAGGCCGTTGATGACGACGCCGTCATCGAACTTCAGCTTGCCGTCCGCCATGGCGCGGCGCGCGGTGATCTCGCCGAAGATGATGCCGAGGATCGTAAGCAGCAGCGAGATGCCACCGGCCACCAGCGGCGCCCAGAAAAAGCCGCCCTTGTGCTCCCAGAACTCGCGCTTCAGCAGCAGCTTGAGCTTGTGGGTGGAGTGGGGTGCAGCCGCGGAATGAGTGCGGGTTTCTGCAACGGCGTTCATGCGTAGGTCCCTTTCATGGTGGCGACGAACAGGTCGGCCAGGCCCGGGGTGCGGGTTTCACCCAGCGCGGACAGGCGGGCCTGTTCGATGCCGTCGAACAGCATCACGGTCTTGCCGAATGGCAGGGCGCGTTCGTCGATGGGCTTGAGGTTGCGCGCTTCGTCCGTCCGGTCGCCATTGACCAGGAGTTCGACGTAGCGGTCGCCGATGGCCTCCATCGGTGCATCGAGCACGATCTTGCCGTCGCGGATGAACATGACGTCGGTGAGGATGTGTTCGATCTCTTCGACCTGGTGGGTGGTGACGATGATGGTCTTCTCCTCGTCGAAGTAGTCTTCCAGCAGGCGCTGGTAGAACTGCTTGCGGTAGAGGATGTCGAGGCCGAGCGTCGGCTCGTCCAGCACCAGCAGCTTGGCGTCGATCGCCATCACCAGGGCCAGGTGCAGCTGCACGATCATGCCCTTGGAGAGTTCGCGCACCCGCAGTTCGGGCTTGAGCTGGGTGTGCGCGAGGAAGCGTTCGCACTTGGCGCGATCGAAGCGCGGATGCACCCCGGCGACGAATTCGATGGCTTCCTTCACCTTGATCCAGCGCGGCAGCACGGCCACGTCGGCGATGAAGCAGACATCCCTCATCAGGTCATCGCGCTGTGTGCGCGGATCGCGTCCAAGGACGGAAAGTTCGCCCTCGAACGGGATCAGGCCCAGCATCGCCTTCAGCGCGGTGGTCTTGCCGGCGCCGTTGGGACCGATCAGGCCGATGATGCGGCCGGTGGGGATATGGAAGTTGGTGCCGTCGAGCGCGAGCTTGTTCTTGTAGTGCTTGCGCAGGTTGCGGGCGTCGACGACCGTGCCAGTGGCGATGGTGGAGGGAGCGTTCATTGCACACCTTCCAGGCCGCCGGTCGCGAGCAGCTCTTCGATCTTCAGGCCCAGGCGCTTGATGCGCTCGACCACCTGCGGCCATTCCTCGCGCAGGAAGCGATCACGTTCATTGAACAGCAACTTCCTTGCGGCTTCTTCTGTGACGTACATGCCCAGACCCCTGCGTTTTTCGACGAGAGCCTCGTCCGCCAGTTCCTGATAGGCGCGCGAGACGGTGATTGGATTGAGCTGATACTCGGCGGCCACCTGCCTCACGGAGGGCAGGGCGTCGCCGGGCTTGAGCAGGCCATCGAGCATCATCGCGATGACACGCTCCTTCAGCTGGCGATAGATGGGAGCGCTGTCGCTCCACTGGATTGCGGTCATGGTTCAGCCCCGCGGCGAGAAGGAGAAGTACGGCATGACGACGGTCTGCCGGCGGTGGCGCGAGCCCTGGAGGGGCATGCGCTGTTTGGCTTGGGCATCCATGCCGCTGTTCGATTCCAGCGCCAGCGCCGAAGCGGCGGCGATTTCAGCGGACAAGGCGACGGCCTTGGCCAGCGAGTCGATTTCATTCGCGCGCTGGCGGGTGGCCGAGGCCGGGGAAAGGTCCTGCGACACGACGTCCTGCACAGGCGTGTTGCCGGCGGGCACGGCGACCATCAGGGCGATGGCCAGCGTGGCGCAGGAGGCTGCGAAGGCGGAGAGCGAGTTGCGGAGCTTGCTGTTCATGGCGAACGTCCTGCTCGTTGGTAGACCGGTGTTGTATGCAACTATAACACCTAAACACGTAACGTCAACAAGGACGGACCCCAACTGAAGTCACGGTATGGGTCATTGCCGAGCCAAGCCGGCCGTTCCGATAATTGGCATATATATCAATATGTTACGTCTCATTGGTGAGTGCTCGGCTCCCCAAGGCCGGTCAGGCGAAACCGCACCGCTCGGCGGGAGGCGCGGCCGGTCCTCCACCAAATGCGCTGAACGGGGCGTTTGATCCGTGTTGGGCTCGCCAACAGTCGGAGCCCTCAAGAAGCCGCATCTGACGCGGCGGGCGTGCTGCCTTGCTTCCGCCACTGACCTGCGAAGGAACAAGTTTGGAGATCAACAGAGCTGCGAATTTTTCTGAGCGCTGAATTGCGGGGTGGGTTGACCCGGGATCGAACGGGGCGCATGCCGCAGATCGGGGACTCCGTGGGTCCGCCGCATTGCCCCTGCCGCAATCGGCCGCGACAATAGTGGCTTCGCGCCGCGCTCGCGGCGTGTCCCTCAGGAGTCTTCATGAAGCCCTTGCTGCGCGGCGTTGCTGCGCTGTTGACCACTGCGGCGGTGCTGTTCGGCACCGCTGCCTCTGCCCAGGACAAGACCGTGCTGACCACCGACCGCGAAAAGGCCAGCTACATGGTCGGTACCGACATCGGTCATTCGATCGCTCCCGTTGGCCCGGACCTGGACATGGCCGCGTTCGAGAAAGCCGTCCGCAACGCCTTCACCGGCGGCAAGCCGCTGTTGACCCCCGACGAAGCCAAGAGCACCGGCCAGGCCTTGATGGCGCGCATCAGCGCGCGCAACAGCCCGCCGACCGCCGATGCCAAGGTCCCTGAGATCGGCAAGGACAAGGTCGGCCTGCTGGTCGGCGCCGACGTTGGCCGCTCGCTGGCACCGATCCATGAGGAAATCGACTTTCCGGTGTTCCTGCAGGGCGTACGCGCCGCGATGGGCAACGGCACGCTGCTGTTGAGCGAAGCGGAGCTGAGTGCGATCCGTGAGTCCTTCTCGCAGAAGGTGCAATCGCAGTTGCAGGCAAAGGCCGCGGTCGCGGCGGACAAGAACAAGGCGGCGGGCACCGATTTCCTCGCCAAGCACAAGACGGAGAAGGGCGTATTCACCACGCCTTCCGGCCTGCAGTACATGGTCCTGCGCCAGGGCGCCGGCCCGCGTCCGCGCGCCTCGGACCATGTCCGTGTGAACTACCAGGGCGCGCTGCTGGACGGCACCGTGTTCGACAGCTCCTACGAACGTGGCCAGCCGACCGAATTCGGACTCAACCAGGTGATCCAGGGTTGGACCGAGGGCCTGACCCTCATGCCGGTGGGCGCCAAGTACCGCTTCTGGATCCCTGGCGACCTCGCCTACGGCCCCCAGGGCATGCCCCAGGGTGGCATCGGCCCGAACTCCACGCTGGTGTTCGATGTCGAACTGCTGGCGATCACGCCCCAGTAAGCCGTCCAAGCGCGAATCGCCCGCGTTCTTACGCGATGTTCAGCCGGACGCCCCCAGCGTGTCCGGCCTTGCCAAATGTGAAATCCCCAGGAGCTTCTGATGACCCGTTTTAACCGCCACGTTTCCGTGGCCCTTGCTGCGGCCGCACTCGCAGTCACCGTCACCGCCTGCAACCCTCCCACGGACAAGGCCAAGTCCGACGCCAAGACCGAAGAGAGCGCGAAGGATTCCGGTCCGCAGATCGCCGGCCTGCCGACCGAGAAGGACAAGGTCAGCTACATGATCGGCATGCAGATGGGCAAGTCGCTGGAACAGGTCAAGGACGAGGTCGATGTCGAGGTCCTCACCAAGGCCATCAAGTCGTCGGTTGCGGGCGAGAAGATGCTGATGGACGAGAAGCAGGCGCAGCAGATCGCCGAAGCCTTTGGCCAGAAGATGCAGGCCAAGCAGATCGCCAAGATGATGGCGGACGCGAAGACCAACAAGGAAGCCGGCGCCAAGTTCCTCGCCGAGAACGCCAAGAAGCCGGGCGTGAAGACCACGCCGTCGGGCCTGCAGTACCAGGTCATCACCGAAGGCACGGGCCCGAAGCCGAAGGACAGCGACGTCGTTCGCGTGCACTACAAGGGCTCGCTCCTCGACGGCAAGACTTTCGACAGCTCCTACGACCGCGGTACGCCGGCCACCTTCCCGCTGGCCGGCGTGATTCCGGGCTGGCGCGAGGGCCTCGCGCTGATGCCGGTGGGCAGCAAGTACAAGCTGTGGATCCCGGCGTCGATCGGTTATGGCGAAGCGGGCACCCAGGGTGGCCCGATCGGCCCGAACGCCACGTTGGTGTTTGAAGTCGAACTGCTTGAAATCGTGAAGCCCGAAGCCAAGTAAGGGTCTCCACAACGAGAGGGGCGGCTTCGCCGTGAAGCCGCCACCGCCAAGGTCGCGGGTGTCGCAGGACACTCGCGGAACGGATTCCAGCGATTGCTCCCCGCGTCTGCTGTCATCCGCAAAGGGAAGGAAACGAGTCCATGCGCGTCACAATCTTCGGCACCGGCTATGTCGGCCTCGTCACGGGAACCTGCCTGGCCGAAGTCGGCCATGACGTGGTCTGCGTCGACATCGACAAGGCGAAAGTCGAAGGCCTCAACAACGGCATCATCCCGATCTACGAGCCTGGCCTCGAACCGATGGTCAAGGCCAACCATGCGTCCGGACGCCTGAACTTCACCACCGACGCCGCCACTGCCATCCAGCATGGCAACACGATCTTCATCGCGGTGGGCACGCCGCCCGACGAGGATGGCAGCGCCGACCTGAAGTACGTACTGGCAGTCGCCAGGACGATCGGGCAGAACCTGGAACAGCCCGCGGTGATCGTCGACAAATCCACGGTGCCCGTCGGCACGGCCGACAAGGTGCGCGCGGTGATCGCGGCCGAACTCGAAGCCCGCGGTGTGCAGATCGCGTTCGACGTCGCCTCCAATCCCGAATTCCTCAAGGAGGGCGATGCGGTCAAGGACTGCATGCGCCCGGACCGCATCGTGATCGGCGCCAGCGATCCTGCTTCGATCGAACAGCTCAAGCGCCTGTACGCGCCGTTCAACCGCAACCACGAACGCATCGTGGCGATGGACGTGCGCTCGGCCGAGCTGACCAAGTACGCCGCGAATGCGATGTTGGCGACCAAGATCAGCTTCATGAACGAGATGGCGAACATCGCCGAACGCGTAGGCGCCGACATCGAGCACGTGCGCCACGGCATCGGTTCGGATCCGCGCATCGGCTACAGCTTCATCTATCCCGGCGCCGGTTATGGCGGTTCCTGCTTCCCCAAGGATGTGCAGGCGCTGGAGCGCACCGCACGGCAGCATGGCTACAACGCCCAGATCCTGGAGGCCGTCGAGGCGGTCAACGGACGCCAGAAGCATCGCCTGTTCGAGCTGATCAACGCCCATTACAACGGCAATATCGCCGGCAAGACCGTTGCCGTGTGGGGCCTTGCGTTCAAGCCCAACACCGACGACATGCGCGAAGCATCCAGCCGCACGCTGCTCGCACGCCTGTGGGAAGCTGGGGCCAGGGTGCGCGCATACGATCCCGAAGCGAGCCACGAGGCGGAGCGCATTTTCGGAAAGCGCGATGACCTGGTGCTGTGCGAATCGGCGCGCGATGCGATCGATGGGGCGGATGTACTTGCCGTCGTCACCGAGTGGAAGCAGTTCCGCAGCCCCGACTTCGGCCGCTTGCACGCGACACTGACCGACAAGGCGATCTTCGACGGCCGCAACCTGTACCAACCGCACGAAGTCGAGCAGGCGGGCCTGGCGTACTACGGCATTGGCCGTGGCCGTTCGATCAAGGGCAATGGCTCCTCCTGAGCCTCGGACGCGTGCGATGACGCCAGAACAACTCGAACACCGCCTGGCCGACCTGGAAACGCGCGTCGCTTTCCAGGAACAGGCCCTGCTCGACCTCAGCGACGCGCTGGCCGCCGCGCGGGACGAGGAGGGCCGCACGGCGCTGTTGCTGCATCGCGCCCTGGAAGAGCTGAAGGCGATCCGCAGTACCCTGTCCGCAACCCCGTTGACCGGCGATGCCTCGCAGGAACCGCCGCCTCCGCATTACTGACCGACTACTTCCATTCCCCGTCCCGGCAACGCAGCAGCACACGCAATGAGCGACAGTCTTCGCGACCAACTTCTCGGCCTCGGCTTCAAGCCGGCGCCCAAACCCGAACGTCCCGCGGGCAACAAGCCCGGCGCATCGCAGGGCAAGCCGCAACACGGCAAGCCGTCGCATGGCCGGCAGGGTGGCGCTCCGGCCGGAAAGCCGCAGCAACGCCCTGCACACAAGCCGGGCGCGAAGCCGGGTCAGCGTTCACGCGAGGAGATCGACCTCGCCAAGGCCTATGCGCTGCGCTCCCAACGCGAGAAGGACGAACGCATCGCCGCCGAAGCCGCGAAGCAGGAGGAAGCCCGCAAGCGCCGCGAAGCCCGCGCCAAGCTGACCGACCTGGTGAAGGACAAGGCGCTGAACAACGCGGATGCCGACATCGCCCGCCACTTTCCCTATGGCGGCAAGATCAAGCGCGTCTATGTCACCGCCGAACAGTTGAAAGCGCTCAACGCGGGCGAACTGGGCGTGCTGCAGCTCGATGGCCGCTACGTGCTGGTCTCGTCCGAGCTGATGGTGCAGGCAGCCGAGATCTTTCCCGCGGCCATCGCGCTCAGGGTCGATCCCGATGCGCCGGCCGAAGATGATCCCTACGCCGACCCGCAATTCCAGGTCCCCGACGACCTGGTCTGGTAAGCAGCAGCGTTACACCGCACTGCCTCAGCCGCGCTGCCTTAGCCGTTGAGCGGCAGCAATGCATGTCGCGCCGCCGCGCGTGGGAAGAATGACTACTCGGGATCGTAGTCCGCGCTGCCTCAGCCACTAAGCGGCAGCGGTGCATGCCGCGCCGCCGCGCGTGGAAAAAATGACTACTCCGGATCGTAGTCCGCGCCGCCTCAGCCACTAAGCGGCAGCGATGCATGTCGCGCCGCCGCGCGTTGGGAGAATGACTACTCGGGATCGTAATCCAGGTTCGACGCCAGCCATCGCTCCGCCTGCGCCAGACTCACCCCTTTGCGCCGCGCGTAATCCTCGACCTGCTCCTTCGATACGCGGCCGACGACGAAATACTGGCTCTGCGGATGGCTGAAGTAGTAGCCCGATACCGCGGCCGCCGGATACATGGCGAAGTT
>Ga0207981_1000082_pt1 | contig 13053 bp, 11 predicted proteins | sample SoimicmetaGmgLPC_FD_188327 | JGI IMG/M metagenome (GOLD analysis project Ga0207981, IMG submission 188327) | Soil and rhizosphere microbial communities from Laval, Canada - mgLPC (SPAdes) (version 2) | ecosystem: Environmental > Terrestrial > Deep subsurface > Rock core/Sediment | place: Laval... | reverse complement strand
GGGCGCGCTCCTCGTCGGTGTACTCCTCGTGGACGAACCAGGCGGCCACGGCTAGCCGCCGGTCTCGCCGGTCCCACCGGTCGGACCGGTGGGGCCCTCGACGCCCTGGAACAAGGTCACGGTGCTGCCTGGGTCGACCTGCGTCCCGGGCGCGGGATCCTGCGCCGCGACCTTATTCCCCAGCGGGCACGCCGGATTGATGGGCACGGTCTCGCTGGAGATGACCGAGCTCAGTCCCGCCTTGTCGAGCTCGTTCTGGGCCGAGCCGAAGCTCTGGCACCGAACCTCGGGCACAGGAACCTGATTGGGCCCAGCCGAGACGAAGATCGTGACCTGGGAGCCAGGCTCGACATCCGTGCCGGAGGCGGGATCGGTGCGCGTCACGAGGCCGGCGTCGATCGTGTCGCTCGGCTCCTCCTGTGGACCCGCCGGCACGAGCCCGAGGCCGGTCAGCGACGCCTGAGCCTCTTCGAGCGACGAGCCCTCGAGGCTCGGGATCGCGACCTGATCGGGCGCCGCGACGATCGTGAGGTCGACGGCCGTCCCGCGCTCGACCTCGGCGTTCGCCGCGGGATCCTGCTCGACCACCGTCCCGGGTTGCTGGGTGTCGTCCGCGGCGGGAACCCGTGTGACGCTTCCGACCTCGAGCCCTGCCTCGCTGAGGTCCTGCTCGGCCTGCGTTCGACTCTTCCCCACCACGTTGGGGACGGTGACGTTGACCCCGGTCTGCTGGTCGTCGTTGTTGAGGACGTTGGCGGCGAGGAACCACAGGAGGGCCCCCAGGAGCGCGATCAACACGAGTGTGACGACGATCGGCACCCAGTTCGTGCCGCGCTCGGGTTCGGTCGGCGGCAGCACCTGGGTCGCTTGCGCGGGAGGGCGGTCCAGGACCTGGGTCGTCCCCGCGGCGAGCAGCGGCGTCGCAAGCACGGGGAGCCCGCGCTTGGCGCGTTCGAGGTCGGCGCGCATCTCCTCGGCCGACTGATAGCGGTTCGCCGGGTTCTTCGCGAGTGCCCGCAGGATCACGGCGTCGAGGTCGGCCGTGACATCCGGGTTGAGTCGCGACGGAGGCGTCGGCTGCTCGAGCACCTGCTTGGACGCGACCGCGACGGGGGAGTCGCCGAGGAACGGCGGCCGGCCCGTGACCATCTCGTACAGCACGCATCCGAGCGAGTAGATGTCCGAACGCCCGTCGACGGGCTGTCCTTGCGCCTGCTCCGGCGACAGGTAGGACGCCGTACCGAGGATCGCCGCCGTCTGGGCGACCGTGTCGGCCGTCGTGGTGACGCGCGCGATGCCGAAGTCGGTGACCTTCACCGCGCCGCGAGGGTTGAGCATGATGTTGCCGGGCTTGATGTCGCGGTGGATCACGCCCCGGGCATGCGCGGCCTCGAGCGCCCGGCACACGTCCATCGCGATGTCGATCGCGCGGTCGGGGAGGATGCGTCCGCCCCCCGCGAGGATCTCGGCGAGCGTTCGGCCCTCCACGTACTCCATCACGATGAAGTGCACGCCGTCGTCCGATCCGGTGTCGAAGACCGAGACGATGTTCGGGTGGCCGATGCTCGCCGCGGCCTGCGCTTCGCGGCGGAACCGCTGGACGAAGCCCCCGTCGTCCGCGAACTGCGGCGCCAGGACCTTCACGGCCACGGTCCGGCCGAGCACCGTATCGGAGCCCAGGAAGACCTTGGCCATGCCGCCGCGGCCGAGCTCCCGCTCGACTCGGTATCGCCCCCCGAGGGTTATCGGCAGATCGATCTCCGGAACCTCCCGCTCGATCGTGCTCGGCTCAGGCGCCCAGTGCGGCCTCCACGACCGCCCTCGCGATCGGCGCGGCGACCTGTCCGCCCGTCGCTTCGCTGCCAAGGCTACCGCCGTCGAGGACGATAACCGCGACGGCGATCCGAGGAGCCTCCGCGGGAGCGAAGCACACGAACCACGCGTGCGGATCCGCCCCGTCGCCGTGCTGGGCGGTGCCGGTCTTGCCGGCAACCGTGACGCCGGGGATCTGGGCCGCCGTGCCGGTCCCGCTCTCGACGACGCCGACCATCATCTGCGTCAGCGCCGCTGCGTTCTCGGGCGACAGCGGCCGCGAGAACTCCTGCGGTTGGAACTCCGCGATCACGCGCCCGCTCGGGTCTCGTGCCTCGGTGACCAGGCGCGGCTGCATCTCGACGCCGTCGTTCGCGATCGCCGCCGCGACGAGGGCCATCTGCAACGGGTTCGCGGCCACGTCCTGCTGCCCGATCGCCGAGATCGCGACGGCGGGCTCGCGGTCCACGAACGTCTCGGGCGCCGGGAACACGCCCGAGGTCCACGGGATGTCGAAGGGCACGAGGTCCTCGCCGGCCTCGGCGGTGAACCCGTACGCGCGCGCCTGCTCGGCGAGCTTCTGGGCACCGAGCACGAGCCCAACCGCGCCGAACACGACGTTGCACGACTGGCGGAGCGCGTCGGCGAGCGTGATCTGCGAGCCACCCGAACACGTCGAGCCGCCGAAATTCTCGATCGTCGCGTCGGTGAGCGGGAGGTCGAGCTCGTTCGGGTTGGGCCACAGGCTCTCCGGGCCGAACCCGTTCTCGAGCGCGGCCGACGCCGTCACGAGCTTGAACGTCGAGCCTGGCGGGAACAGCTCGTCGCTCGCGCGCGAGAGCAGCGGCTTCTCGGGATCGGCGTTCAGCTCGTCCCACGAATCCCGCACGACCTTGGGGTCCTGCGAGGCGAGCAGGTTCGGGTCGAAGGTCGGCTCGGAGACCAGAGCGAGTACGTCGCCGGTCGCGGGGTCGATCGCGGCGATCGCGACGTCGCCCGCCTCCGCCAGCGCCGCGGCCTCGGCGGCCTCCTGGATCTCGGGCACGAGGGTCGTCACGATCGTCGCGCCCTGCTTGGGCCTGCCGAGGATCAGATCGGTGAGCGTCTGCGGCAGGAGCTCGGCCGCGTCGCCGGTCAGGAAGTCGTTGTAGCTCTGCTCGAGCTCCGTGCGACCGAACACGAACGAGTAGAAGCCGGTCTCGTGCGCGTACAGCTCCCCGTGGGGGTAGCGCCGCTGGAACCGGAGCGCGCCCGGGCTCTTGCGGCTGGACGCGAGGACCGTCGTCCCGTCGGCCGCCAGGATGCTGCCGCGGTCGACCTTGTACTCGGCGATCAGCTGCCGCTGCGCGTTGGCGGGGTCCTCGGCGATCCGGTCCGCGGCGAACACCTGGATGTAGTTCACCTGCGCGAACGCGATCAGGAACAGCACGAGCAGGGCGATCCCAAGCTTCCGGATCTGCCGGTCCACCTATACCCCGCCCACCCGCTATACCCCGCCCACCCGCTATACCCCGCCCACTCGCTACGCCTCCGCCCGCTCCGGCAGCCCGAAGCGCGGAGAGCGCTCCCTCGGGGCCATCGGACCGCTCGAGACGCGGACGAGCAGCCCGAGAAGGACGAAGTTCGACACCAGGCTCGAGCCTCCGTAGCTCACGAATGGGAGCGTGACGCCGGTCAGCGGGATGATCCGCGTCACCCCTCCGATGATCACGAAGGCCTGCAGCGCGACGAGCGTCGACAGACCGACCGCGAGCAGCGTCGAGAAGCCGTCCGGCGCGCGGAGGGCCACGCGCAGCCCCTTGCCCACGAGCACGAGGATCAGCAGCAGGACCGCCGTGATGCCGAGCAGCCCGAGCTCCTCGCCGATCGCCGCGAAGATGAAGTCGGTGGACGCGAACGGGATCAGACCCGGAGAGCCCTGGCCCAGCCCCGTTCCGACGATGCCGCCGCTCGCCATCCCGAACTCCGCCTGCGCAAGCTGCCCGTAACCCTGCGCGAAGACCTTCCCCGGGTCGAGCGCGTGGAGCCAGATGTCGACGCGCAGCTGAACGTGGTCGAACAGCAGCCACCCCGCATACGCGCCGACCACGAACAGGAGCAGGCCGATCACCAGGTAAGCGGCGCGGCCCGTCGCCACCCAGAGCATCACGACGAAGATCCCGAAGTACAGCAGGGAAGCGCCGAGGTCCTTCTGCAGGAACAGGATCGCGAGCGACGCGCCCCACGCGAGCAGGACGGGGCCGAGGTGCTTGGCGGGAGGGAGGCGGAACGGTCCGATCCGCGCGGTCGCGACCTGGAGCAGTTCTCGCTTCTGCGTCAGATAGGACGCGAGGAAGATGACGACGAGCACCTTGCCGATCTCGGCCGGTTGGAATCCGATCGGCCCGATCTGCACCCACAGCCGCGCGCCGTTGATCGTCCGGCCGATGCCGGGCGCGACCGGCAGGAGCAACAGCAGGAGACCGAGCAGTCCGATCGTGTACGTGTACGCGTCGAGCATCCGGGCATCGCGCACGACGATCAACGTGAGCGCGTACGCGAGCAGCCCGACGACGATCCACGTCGCCTGCTCGGCCGCCAGCCCGCCCGAAAGCCGGAAGATCATGGCGAAACCGAGCCCGACCAGCACGGCCGCGGTCGGGAACAGCGCGGGGTCGGCACGCTGAGCGAACAGGCGGGTGACGACCAAAGCGCCGGCGTACCCCGCCGCGAAGATCGTGACGTACAGCGCGAAGGTCGCCGGCAGCTGACCGCGCTTGCCGAAGCCTGCGATCACGTAGGCCCCGACCGACAGGATCAGCGCCAGGATGGTGAACGCGACCGAGGGCGCAAGCGACGTGCGGCTCCTCGGCGCCGCGGCTCGATTCACGGGGTGGGCTGCTCGAATCGGGCGACGTCCTCGCGGATGCTCTCCACGATGGCCTCCGCGCCGGCCCGATCGTCCGCCGTGATGCCGTCGGGGAGACCTCGGTAGAACCCTATGGCCCCGGCCTTCTCCGCCGGGATCGAGGTCTCGACCACGACCGAGTGCAGCTCGAGCCCGGCGACCTCCGCGGGCACACCGCGGAAGACCGCCACCCGGCCGTTCGAGACGCCGACGAACCACTGGGTGTCGAGGTACACGCGGAGCCCCACCACCCCCAGCGCGACGATCGCGAGCGTCACGCCGGCCCAGATCCCCACCTTCCTCCCGACCCTGCGTGACCCGGGCGAACGCTCGGGCCGCCGCTCCGGCGCCGGCCGATCCGTGCGGGACGCAGGACGGGAGCTCGGGGCAACCGAGGACTCGGGCGGCGGCATCGGGGCGCCGACGATCGCGATGTCGGATCGGTTCGGCGCGGTCGCCGGCGGGATCGGCCGCTCCATCGTGGGGTGCTGCGGCATCGCGGACTCGTTGGTCGCGCCCGGTCCGCCGCCGTCGTCCGCGAAGTCGAGGATCACGGCGGTGATGTTGTCGATGCCGCCGGCGCGGTTGGCGACCTTGACGAGCTTGTCGACCGCCTCCTGCGGGTCGAGGGTCTCGAGCAGGATCTCCCGGATCTGCCCCTCGGGGACCATGCCGGTGAGGCCGTCGGTGCACAGCAGGAGCCGGTCGCCCGGGGCGACCTCGAGGTCGCCCTCGTCGACCTGGATGTTCTGGTCCACGCCGAGGGCCCGCGTGAGGATGCTCCGGTGCGGGTGCGTCTCGGCCTCCTCCTCGCTGATCTCGCCCTCCATCACCATCCGATGGACGAGCGTGTGGTCCTCGGTGATCTGCGCGAGCTCGCCGCCGCGGAGCAGGTACGCGCGGGAATCGCCCACGTGCGCGAGGTGCACTCGGCTCCCATCGACCTGAGCCGCGGTCAGCGTGGTCCCCATCCCCGAGACCCTGCGATCGTTCTGCGAGCGGTCGAACACGGCGCGGTTGGCCTCGGCGACCTGTTCGGCGAGCGAGCCCTCCTGCCGCTCGAGCATCCCCTGCACGGTCTCGAGCGCCAGGCTCGACGCCACCTCGCCGCCTCGGTGGCCGCCCATACCGTCGGCAACGGCGTACAGGGGCTCGACGACCAGATAGGAGTCCTCGTTGCCCTCGCGGACCTGGCCGATGTCCGTCGCGGCGCCGACCCTGACCTTCATCGCCTGAGCTCCAGGACGGTCTTGCCGATCTTCAGGACGTCGCCGGCGCGGACCTCCACCGGCGCGTCGACCCGCCGGTCGTTGAGGAGCGTGCCGTTCGTCGACCCCAGGTCCTCGACGTACCAGGCGCCGTGCTTCGCGTACAGATGTGCGTGCACCTGTGAAACGTACGTGTCGTGGAGGCGAATCGCACACCGGTCGCCGCGGCCGATCTCGACCGGGCCGCGGAGCTTGATCGTGAGAGGCTTGTCGCCACCGGCATCGTGCACGACGACCTGCGTGGGCGACCTGCCGCCCTTCGACGGCTTGGCGGTGCTCGCGGGAGCTGTGGTCCGCATCTGGGTCGTCGCTCCCCGCTTGCGTCCACCGACGTCGACCGCGACCGAGCGGATCGCGCGGAACACGAAGAAGTAGAGCAGGACGAGCAACGAGTACTTCAGCACCGACAGGACGAAGGGCGACACGGTCAGCCGCTCCGGAACTCGAGTTCGGTCTCGCCGATCGTGATGCGGTCGCCATGCTCGAGCATGTGCTCCTGGATCGGCTCGCCGTTGACCATCGTGCCGTTCGTCGAGCCCAGGTCGGTGAGCACGAACCCCGCGTCGGTGCGCCGGATCCGGGCGTGCTGCCGTGATGCACCGGCGTCGTCCACGACCACGTCGCTCTCGGGGAGCCGCCCGATCGTGACGGACGGCTTGGCGAGCGCGTAACTGACCCCGTCGGGCATTCGGACCAGCGAGCCCCGCTCGCCCACGGAGGGCTGCGGCGCGAGCTCCTCCTCGCCCTCGACGAACGAGGCCTCGCACCGGAATCGGCCCTTGCCGAGCTCCGGATCGACCTCGAACTCCACCTCGGGGGGTCCCACGAGCCCCCACCCGCGTTCGGCCGCGGCCTCCCGCACGACCTGCTTGAGCTCGTTCACCAGGGCCTGCTCGGCCTGCTCGAACCGCTGCGCGTCGGACTCGGACAGAGTGAACACATAGCGGTTGGGGGCCCAGACCTCCTTGACCCCGACGGTCTTGGTCGCGTCCAGCTCGCGCATCATCCGCTTGGCGAGCTCGACCGGCTGCAGACCCGAGCGGAAGGTGGTCGCGAAGAAGCCCTCGACGAGGCCGCCGAGACGTCGCTCGAAGTCACGAAGGATGGGCACAGACGCTGTTTCCGCTGGTCGGAAGGCGGGTCGCGCGGATTCTACCCCGCCCGCCGAGCCCGGAACCCCGCCGGAAACCCGCAGGACGACTGCTACGATTCGTTCCCGCTCGGGCGAGTGGCGGAATTGGCAGACGCGCAGGATTCAGGTTCCTGTGTCCGCAAGGACGTGGGGGTTCAACTCCCCCCTCGCCCACCCGCGGTGAACGGGCGGGGCCGGCGCGACCCGCCGGCCCCGCGTACGTCCCTACGAGGTCAGGTAGTCGAACGCCCTGTCCATCATCTCGTTCCTGGCGAGCGGCTCCGACGACGTTCTCGAAGCCGAACCCGAAGGAGAGCGTTCGGAAGTCGTCCCGGGTTCATGGAGGTTCGAGCGTCAGCCGGCCTCCCCGGGATCGTCCGGCTCCCGCGGCTCCGGGACGAGCCGGAGCTCGGGGACGCCGGGCACGCTCGGCAACGAGCTCGCCGGCTCCTCGATCCCGATGAGCACGCGGGTGACGTTCGGGAAGTCCAGGCGCGCGGAGCCCGCGCCGTAGCCGGCCTCCTCGATCCGCAGCGCCGGGATCTCGCCGTACCCCTCCACGGTCGCGGCCAGGATCGCCGCCCCGGTCGCCGTCGTGAGCTCAGCGGAGACCCCGCGGGAGAAAACGGGCGCGCCGCGCAGCAGTTCCACCACCGTGGCCGACGGGATCGGCATCGCCCCGTGCTCGGAACGCGCCATCCCCAGGCCCGTCGGGACCGCCGAGGAGAAGACCCGTTCGACCCCGAGCATCGTGAGCCCGAGCGCGGTCCCGGCGACGTCGACGATCGCGTCCAGACCTGCGAGCTCGTGGAAGGTTACCGTCTCGATGTCCCGTCGTTGGACGCGGGCCTCGGCCTCCGCGTAGCGACGGAAGATCCGGTGCGCGAGGTGCAGGGCGTCCGGCGGGAGGTCGGATGCGTCGAGCAGCGCGCGAACGCTCGCGTACGTCCGGATCACCCCGGCGGTGCCCGAGGTTCGCACCTCGGCGCGGATCGCTCGCACCCCGTGCTCGTCGACCTCGTCGAACGCGAGCTCGAACCGCTCGAGCGGCAGCGTCGCCAGATGCGCCCGCAGCGCGTCCCGGTCGGCCCCGGCGTCGACGAGCGCACCCAAAGCCGAATCGCCCGAGATCCCGGCGATGCAATCGAAGTAGGCGAGTCGCATCAGGTCGGCTTCCGGCGGGCGATCCTCGTTCGACCGCGAGGGCGTTGATTGTATACTGCGGCACTCGCAGAAAGCCGCAGGTCAGTGGCCTCTTTCGGCGGTTCCCGACGATGACGTTCTCTCCAGAGACCCTCAGCCGGCTGGTGCTCGTCGCGATCGGCCTTGCGGCGCTCGCACTGGCGCTGTCGGCGCTCGCGTCGGGTCGCCGGCGCCGCAACCAGGAGCCGGTCGTGGTCGACGAGATCCTGCACGGGATCCTCGACGACCAGTCGAACCGCATCGCGCGGCTGGAGTCGGCCGTCCGAGCGCTGGCGGGGACCGACCGGCGACAGCAGATCGACATCGAGGGCGCGGTGCGCAACGTCGGGCTGGTGCGGTACGACGCGTTCGAGGACGTCGGCGGCCGGCTGTCGTTCTCCTGTGCGCTGCTCGACGGCCAAGGCACGGGCGTGGTGATGACCTCGATCAACGGCAGACACGACACGAGGGTGTACGCGAAGCCGGTCTCCGAGGGCCACAGCCCCTACAGTCTGTCGATCGAGGAGGAGGAAGCGATCAGGCAAGCGCTGGAGCCGGGCGCCGAGCGGGCGGTGTCGGCGACGTGATCTGGCGACGGGACGACCCGGTACCGGCCGCTCGCGATCTCCCCGCGGCGCCGAGCGAGGCCGGTTCGGACGAGCGGGACGAGGCGACCCGGACTGATCCGGGACGGACGGAGGTGCGTGGGATGGCAGATCAGCAGGGCGGAGAGGTCACCATCGTCGGGCAGGGAGCCAAGCTCGAGGGCACGGTCGTGTCCGCCGGGTCGCTGCGGATCGACGGGCAGGTGAAGGGGCAGATCAATGCCGAGGGCGACGTCCTGCTCTCGCCGCAGAGTCAGGTGGAGGCGGACATCCGCGCGCAAAACGTCGTGGTGGCCGGCAGGTTCAAGGGCACGATCCTCGTCAAGGGGCGGGCCGAGCTCGCGCGGGGCGGGCGCGTGGACGGCGACATCACCTCGAAGACCCTGGTCGTCGAGGAGGGCGGCATCTTCCAGGGGCAGTCGATCATGGATCAGCAACCGGCCCCGCCGCAGAAGGCCGCCGCGGCACCGGCGAAGGGCGAGACGCCCGAGGCCGAGGAGGCCAAGGTCTAGCGTGCTCGATGTCCGGGCGATCCGAGAGGACCCCGACCGGTTCCGCAGGGGCCTCGCCCGGCGCCACTTGGCCGACGCCGTCGACAAGATCCTCGAGCTCGACGAGCGACGGCGCGCGCTCACGGTCCGCGTGGAGGAGCTGCGCGCGGAGCAGAACCGGACGAGCAAGGCGATCGGTGGTGCCCACGGCGAGGAGAAGCAGCGCCTGATCGCCGAGGTGGCCAAGGTCTCGGGCGAGCTCAAGGAGCTCGAGCCCCAGCTCGAGCAGGTCGAGGCCGAGCTCGCCGACCTGCTGGCCCGGACCCCGAACGTCCCCCACGAGTCGGCGCCCGACGGGTTCACGGACGAGGACGCGGTCGAGGTGCGCCGCCACGGCGAACCCCCGACCTTCGACTTCGAGCCCAAGGACCACGCGCTGCTGGGTGAGCAGCTGGGCATGCTCGACGGCGAACGGGCCGCTCGGACCAGCGGCTCCCGATTCGTGTATCTGCTGGGCGACATCGTGCAGGTACAGTTCGCGCTCGTCCGCCACGCGCTCGACCTGTTGACGGCGCAGGGGTTCGTCCCGGTGATCCCGCCGGTGCTGGTCCGCGAGGAGGCGATGTTCGGCAGCGGGTTCCTCCCGACGGACGAGGTCAACATCTACGTCACGACGCCCGACGAGCTGTACCTGGTCGGGACGTCGGAGGTCTCGCTCGCGGCGTTTCACGCGACCGAGATCCTGGACGAGGAGGACCTGCCGATCCGCTACGCCGGTTACTCGACGTGCTTCCGCCGCGAGGCCGGCACCTACGGCAAGGACATGGGCGGGATGTTCCGCGTCCACCAGTTCGACAAGGTGGAGATGTTCTCGTTCGCGCGACCGGAGGACTCGTGGGACGAGCACGAGTTCATGGTCGGGATCGAGGAGGAGATCGTCGGCACCCTCGACCTGCCGTACCGCATCGTGAACGTGGCGGCGGGCGACCTCGGGGGCGCCGCGGCGAAGAAGTACGACCTCGAGGTGTGGCTGCCGGGCCAGGGCCGGTATCGGGAGCTCACGTCCTGCTCGAACTACACCGACTACGGCGCCCGCCGCGGGCAGACCCGGGTCCGCCGCACTTCGGGCGAGGTCGAGGTCCTGCACACCCTCAACGGGACCGCCACCGCGATCGGCCGGACCCTGATCGCGATCCTGGAGAACTACCAGCGCGCGGACGGGAGCATCGGGCTCCCCACGGCCCTGCACGCGTACCTGCCCGAGCACCTCCGCGAGCTCCGGGCAAGCGGCCGGCCGGTGGCGGGATCGAGCTAGTCGGCGTCGACGCCGAGCTCGCCGAAGACCATCCCGGCCAGATCCCGGTAGCGGCTCTCGAGCTCGCGGTGGGCGGTGACGTCGATCGCGACCCCCTGCCAGAACCGCGGCCGGCCCTCGTCGTCCCGGACGAGCACGGCGCGACTGTCCAACCAGATGATCCGGCCGTCGGGGCGGATGATCCGGAACTCCTCGTTGAAGCTCTCGCCCGTCTCCTCGGCGTGTGCGTTCGCGGCATAGACGCGTTCGCGATCCTCGGGGTGCACGAGCTCGCCAAGGTGGCTTGGGTTCGCGCGGAGCTCCTCGCACGTGAGGCCGAAGACCTCTTCGGCCTGGGGGCTCAGGTACGTGAACCAGGTCTCGTCGGGGGGCGCCCCGGGGGTCTCGATGAACGTGACCGCCGGGATCTGTTCGACCAGGGTGCGGTAGCGCGCCTCGACTAGACGGAGGTTGCGCTCGGCCTCCTTGCGGTCGGTGATGTCGATCGTCACCCCATGCCAGAAGCGGGGCGCGCCGTCGTCGTCGCGGACCAGGACCGCGCGATCGTGCATCCAGCGGATCTGGCCGCCCTTGGTCAGTTGTCGGAACTCCTCGTCGAACGGCTCGCCCGTCGACTCGGCCCGCACGTTGGCCTCCCGGATGCGCGGCAGGTCGTCCGGGTGCAGGGTCCGCTCGAAGAAGTGCGGGTCGCTCGTCGCTTCGTCAGGGGTGAACCCGAGGATCCGCTCGATCTGCGGGCTGACGAAGGCGAATCGCGACTCTTCCGGCGCCTCGGGGCTGGCGTGCTCGAGGTAGGTGATGGCCGGGATGGCCTCGACGAGCGAGCGGTACCGGACTCGGGCCTCGCGGCGCTCCCGGTCGATCCTGCGGGCGTCCGTGACGTCGACCACGAGCCCCTGGACCTCGGTCGGCCGGCCGAGCGCATCCCGCGCGAGCACGTGGGCCTGGTCGCGGACCCACCGGACGCTCCCGTCACGGTGGAAGATCCGGTATTCCATCTCGTACCCGCCCTCGTCGGCGACGCCTGCGTCGACGGCCCGGACGCGATCGCGATCCTCGGGGTGCACGGTCGCCAGCCAGCCCTCGGTGTCCTCCCAGTCTTCGAACCGGTACCCGAACAGCGAGGCAAGCTGGGGGCTCACGTAGCGGAGGCGGTACCCGCCCTCGACGGAGCGCATCTCGGCTACGTAGATCACGCCCGGCACCTGCTCCGCGAGGTCGCGGTACCGCAGCTCGGTCTCGGTCGCCGCGCGTTCGGCTTCCTTGCGAGATGTGACGTCGATCATCACGCCCTGGAACAGCCTGGGCACGCCGTCCTCGCGCGACATCAGGATCGCCTGGTCGGCCACCCACACGATGCGGCCGTCCTTGTGCAGATACCGGAACTCCATCGCGAACGGCTCGCCCGTGCTCTCCGAACGCAGGTACGCGGCGATCACCGCGTTGCGGTCGTCCGGGTGCAGGCGGGACATCCAGAAGTCCGCGGACGCATGCCACTCGTCGACCGCGTAGCCGAGAAGCTGCTCGATCCGTGGGCTGGTGTAGTACTGGACGGGCGCGCCCCGGGGGTGGTTCGCCTCCCAGATGTAGGTCACGGCGGGGATCTGCTCGGCGAGCAGCCGGTATCGGTGCTCGGCCGTCCGCAGATCGGCCTCGGCGCGCCGGCGCTCGCCGATCTCGAGCGCCATCAGGGCGTTCGCCTCCTCGAGCTCGGCGGTGCGTTCGGCGACCCGGAGCTCGAGTTCGTCGCGGGCGGCGCGCAGCTCGTCTTCGACGCCCTTCAGCTCGGTGATGTCGAGTTGTACGCCCAGCCAGTGCTGCGGCCGGCCGTCGTCATCGCGGACCAGCGTCGCGACGTCGCGGAACCAGACGACGCGACCGTCGTTCGCGATCAGTCGGTACTCGCGGCTCCATGGCCGGCCGGTCTCGTTGTGCAGGTCGTGGGCGGCCAGGGTCTGCTCGCGATCGTCCGGGTGCAGGAGTTCCATCCAGATGTCGGGCTGGCCGAGCCACTCCTCACGCGAGTACCCGAGCGCCGTCTCGACGTGCGGGCTCACGTACATCGTCCGCCGATCGTCGTCGGGGGCAACCTGGTAGATGACCGCGGGGAGGTTCTCGACGAGCGCGCGGTACCGGGCCTCATCGGTGTGCTGGAGGGGCTCCGTCCACGGCCCGGCGCCCTCGCGTCTGTCGGTCCCGTCCGTCATGAGGTCGGACCATCGTGGCAGAAAACGACAGCCTGGCAACGGGCCCCGGCGCGGCCTCGGCTACCCTTGCCTGCGGGAGGGTGGCCGAGCGGACGAAGGCGGCGGTCTTGAAAACCGCTAGCGGGGCAACTCGCTCCCGGGTTCGAATCCCGGC
>Ga0207981_1000081_pt1 | contig 13102 bp, 13 predicted proteins | sample SoimicmetaGmgLPC_FD_188327 | JGI IMG/M metagenome (GOLD analysis project Ga0207981, IMG submission 188327) | Soil and rhizosphere microbial communities from Laval, Canada - mgLPC (SPAdes) (version 2) | ecosystem: Environmental > Terrestrial > Deep subsurface > Rock core/Sediment | place: Laval... | reverse complement strand
GGTTGTCACGGCCGTCGTCGACGAGCACGAGGCGCCCTCGAGCGTGGTCTCGGTGGTGAACCTCGAGCGGGCCGATACCTGGGCTCGCCGGCGTGCCGCCGAGATCATCGAGGCTCGGTAGGACGGTCGCCCCGTGGCGGCGCTTGGCATCGGTGCCTTCTTCTTCGCCCTGATTCTGGTGATCGTGATCCACGAGGCCGCGCACTTCGCGGTCGCGCGGGCGTTCGGGATCAAGGTGACCGAGTTCTTCGTCGGCTTCGGTCCAAAGCTCTGGTCGCGGATGCGCGGGGAGACCGAGGTGGGCCTCAAGGCGATCCCCGCCGGCGGCTACGTGAAGATCGCGGGGATGAACCCGTACGAGGAGGTCGCGCCCGAGGACTTCCCACGGACGTTCGGGGCCAAGCCGATCTGGCAGCGCTCGCTGGTGATCCTCGCGGGGCCGGCGACGCATTTCGTCCTGGCGTTCCTGTGCTTCGGGCTGTGGCTGGGGCTCGTGGGCCAACCGGTCGCGCGGGGCGTCGTGATCTCCGCGGTCAAGCCGACCCTGCACGGCGTCAAGTCGCCCGCCGCGGCGGCCGGGCTCCGGCCCGACGACATCGTGGTCGCCGTCGACGACCTGACCGATCCGTCCGCCGACGAGCTGGTGGCGTACACCACCGCGCATGCCGGTGAGCCCGTGACGTTCACGATCCGGCGAGACGGCGAGACCTTCCGGGCCGTGATGGTGCCGGCGCTCTCGCAGGTCGGCGGCGAGGTGATCGGCCGCATCGGCGTGGGTGTCCACCCTCGAACGGTCATCCGCGATTCGCAGGGCGCGGTCGGGTCGGTCACGGGTGCCGTCGATCTCGTCGGTGACAACCTGGTCGGAACGGTTCGGGGGGTGGCGCGGATCTTCGGACCGGAGGGGATCGGGCGCCTCGCGACGCTGGTGTTCACCGACGCCCCTCGACGGGACGAAGACCCCGCCAGCGTGGTTGGCGTCGGCCGCGTTGCGGGGAGCCTCGCGTCCGAGGACCAGTTCGGCGACCTGCTGTTCCTGTTCGGCGTCGTCAACGTGTTCGTCGGTCTGCTGAACCTGCTCCCGCTGCCGCCGTTCGACGGCGGGCACCTCGCGGTCCTCGCGATCGAGAAGATCCGGGGCCGCCCGGTCGACATGCGGAAGGTCATCCCCGTCTCGGCCGCGGTCGCGGCGTTCTTCATCGTCTTCACGGTCGCCGTGGTCTACGTGGACCTCGTGAAGCCACCCAGCGTCTAGGCCGTTCCTCCGCACTGGGGCGTTCGAGCTACGCCATCGGTCGCGAACCGGTCGGCGCCACGATTTCTCAACACGGTCCCCGAGAGCCCCGCGGGACCGGCGGCTACGATGGGCCGGTGACCGAGCAGACCGTCCTGGTCGTGGACGACGAAACCGCGATCGCCGAAGCCGTCCGCGCCCGGCTCTCGAGCGAGGGGTTCCGGGTGCTCGTCGCGGCCGACGGCCCGCAGGCGCTGGAGCTGGCGAGCGCCGAGGAACCCGACCTGGTCGTGCTCGACTTGATGCTCCCGGGGATGGACGGTCTCGAGGTGTGCCGGAGGCTCCAGGCCGGACGCTGGGTGCCCGTCCTGATGCTGACGGCGCGGACCGAAGAGGCCGACAAGGTGGCCGGGTTCGCGGTGGGTGCCGACGACTACCTGACGAAGCCGTTCAGCCTCCGGGAGCTGACGGTCCGGGTCAGGGCGATCCTGCGACGCGTCGAACGCATCACCTCGGCGCCCTCGACCGAGCCGATCGACCACGGCGGGCTCTCGGTCGACCCCGCCAAACGCAAGGTGAGCGTGGACGGCGGGGAGGTGCAGCTCACCCCGCTCGAGTTCGAGATCCTGCTCGCCCTCGCCCGCGAGCCCGGCGTCGTCCTCAGCCGCGAGCAGCTGATGGATCGCGTCTGGGGCTACCGCGACTACGCGGGTGGACGCGTAGTCGATTCGCACGTGGCGCGCATCCGCCGGAAGCTGGGCGAGGATGGCGCCGAGCCGAGGTTCGTCCGCACGGTTCACGGCGTCGGCTACGCGTTCGGGGACGAGTGAACCGGTCGTGACGCTCCTGCAGCGGCTGCCCACGATCCGGTCGAAGCTCGGATCGGTCATCGTGTTCGCAGTCGGGATGACCCTCCTGCTGGTCTACCTGATCCTCGGCGTGGGGTTCGAGGTCTTCACGATCGGCGCGCATTGGGGGGAGCTGCTGCTCGCCGGCGTCCTCGGCGCGGGCATCGCGCTCGTGATCGCTCGATGGGTCGCACGAGGGATGACGCAGCCGCTCCGCGACATGGCGCGGGCGGCCCGTCGCATGGAGACCGGCGATTACTCGCAGCGGATCCACACGGACTCGCGCGACGAAGTCGGCAAGCTCGCCGAGGCGTTCAACCGGATGAGCACGGAACTCGAGGGGCTCGAGCTCCTGCGCCGCGAGCTCGTGGCGAACGTGTCGCACGAGCTCAAGACCCCGATCTCGGCGCTGCGGGCGCACCTGGAGAACCTGCTGGACGGTGTCGAGCAGCCCGACCCCGAGACGCTGCAGATCATGCTCGTGCAATCCGAACGGCTGGGACGGCTCGTGGACCAGCTCCTCGATCTGTCGCGGCTCGAGTCGGGCGACGTGCCGCTCGAGCGCGAACGTGTCGAGCTCGCACCGCTCGTCTCGCAGGTGTTCTCCGAGATCCAGGTCGCCCGCCCCGACCCCGGCGTGACGCTCGACGACGACCTGCCGGGCGACCTGCCGCCGGTCTTCGCCGACCGCGAGCGCGTCCATCAGGTGCTGTTCAACCTGCTCGACAACGCGGTGCGGTTCACGCCGACCGGCGGGCGCGTGACGGTCACCGCATCGAGCCACAACGGTTCGATCGATGTGGTCGTTGCCGACACGGGCCCGGGGATCCCGGCCGAGCACCTGCCCCACGTGTTCGAACGCTTCTACCGGGTGGACGAGTCGCGTTCGCGCGACGACGGCGGGACCGGGATCGGGCTCGCCATCGCGCGTTCGGTGGTCGAGGCGCACGGCGGGCGGATCTGGGCCGACAGCGAGCCCGGCCGCGGGAGCGCGTTCACGTTCGAGCTGCCGGTCGCGTCGCCCTCGGGGGAGGAGCGCCAACGCTCGAGCGGTACGCCCGCGAACGAGACGAGGAGGAAGGGATGACATCCGCAACCACGACCATCGAGATCGCCGCTCCGCGGCGCTACGCGTTCCTGGACCTCACGGAGGAGCTCGAGCGGGCGATCAAGGACTCGGGCGTCACCGATGGATCCGTGGTTGCGTTCTGCGCCCACACGACATGCGCGCTGATCGTCAACGAGTGGGAGGACGGGGCGCTCGAGGACTTCCGGGCCCGGATGCTGCACCTGGTCCCCGACGACATGTACTACGCGCACGACGACGGGGCGCGCCGCACGCAGAACCTCGACGAGTCCCACGAGCGCCGGAACGGCCCCGCGCACGTGAAGGCGATGCTGCTCTCGGCCTCCTCCCACGCGATCCCCGTGGCGGGCGGCGCGGCGATGCTGGGGCGGTGGCAGCGGCTGATCCTGTTCGAGATGGACGAACCCAAGGACCGGCAGGTCGTCTTCCACGTGTTCGGCGAGTAGGCGGGCTGCGGGTGCGGGAGGCTCAAGGAGCAAGCGCGGGTGCGCGAGCGGTAGCCCCCCGTAGGAATGGGAGACTGGAACCGTGCTGACCGAACGCAGGAAGACCCGGCAGGTGCGGGTGGGCGACGTGACGATCGGCGGCGACGCACCGATCCGCGTCCAGTCGATGACCACGACCAAGACCGCCGACATCAACGCGACCTTGCAACAGATCGCCTCGCTGGTCGCGGCCGGCGTCGACATCGTCCGGGTGGCCGTGCCGCACTGGGAGGACGCCGAGGCCCTGACGGCGATCGCGGCCAAGTCGACCGTCCCGGTGGTCGCCGACATCCATTTCCAGTGGAAGTACGCGATGGCGGCGCTCGAGGCCGGGATCCAGGGGCTGCGCATCAACCCGGGCAACATCAAGTACCAGGACAAGGTCCGGCTGATCGCGCGCGAGGCCAGGGCTCGGGGCGTGCCGATCCGGATCGGCGTGAACGCGGGGTCGCTCGAGAAGGATGTGCTGGCCAGGCATGGCGCTCCGACCGCGGCGGCGCTGGTGGAGAGCGCGCTGGCCGAGGCCAGGATCCTCGAAGAGGAGGGCTTCTCCGACATCAAGATCTCGGTCAAGCACTCGAATGCCGGTGTCATGATCCAGGCGTACCGGTTGCTCGCGGAGGCCTGCGACTATCCGCTGCACCTCGGTGTCACCGAGGCCGGCCCGATGCCGGCCGGGGGTGTCAAGAGCGCGGTGGGGATCGGCACGCTGCTCTCGGAGGGGATCGGCGACACGATCCGCGTCTCGCTCACGGACGATCCGGTCGAGGAGGTCAAGGTCGGGACGTGGATCCTGCAGTCGCTCGGCCTGCGCAAGCGCGGGCTCGACCTCGTGGCGTGTCCCTCCTGCGGGCGGGCGGAGGTCGACGTCCTCGGCCTCACCAAGCAGGTGCAGCAGGCGATCGAACGCGAGGGGCTGAAGGTCCCCATCCGCGTCGCCGTGATGGGGTGCGTCGTGAATGGGCCGGGCGAGGCTCGGGAGGCCGATCTCGGGATCGCGGCCGGCAAGGGCCAAGGGTTCCTCATCGTGAAGGGTGAGGTGGTCGACAAGATCCCCGAGGACCGGTTCGTCGAGCGGGTCATCGAGGAGGCCCGGAAGATCGCGGTCGAGCGCGAGGCGGAGGCCGAGACCTAGGTCGCGCCTCGTCCACGCCCCAGCGTCGGCCCGTCCAGCGGCGTGTAGGCGTGCACGTGACTGCGGGCACGTCCGACCGGTGGCACGCGGCCCTGAAACCTCCGACCCGCCGGCCTACGGTGGCGCACGAAGACGCCCGTGCGTTCGGCCGACGAGGCGGTATCCACCGCGCTCGAGCCGGCGACGTCGGTCCCGGGTTTGATCAAGGCGGGCCTCCAGCCAAGGCCGTTCTCGCCGATCCCGGTGGATGAGACCGCCACCGTGGAGAAGATCCCCGCCGGGTTCGTGAAGATGTCGGGCGGAGAGCTGAGGCCCAAGTTCGGCGCCTAGCAACCGGACATCTCGAAGGTCCGGGGCCGTACGGCTCTGGCCTTCGGCACGTTCGAGGAGCTACCCGACGATGGACAGGAAGTTCCGGACGATCGTGGGGCCGTCCGGCGTCAGGATCGACTCCGGGTGGAACTGCACCCCGATCCTCGGCAGCGTCCGGTGCCGGGCCGCCATCACGAGGTCGTCGTCGCTCCACGCGGTCAGTTCGAGCTCGTCCGGGAAGCCCTGCCGGGTCACGACGAGCGAGTGGTACCTGCCGGCCTCGAACGGGTTGGGGACGTCCGCGAAGATCCCGGTGCCGTCGTGGTACACGAGCGACGCCTTGCCGTGCACCGGCGTCGCACGTTCGACGCGAGCGCCGGCGACGACGCCCATCGCCTGATGGCCGAGGCATACGCCGAGCACCGGCGTCGACGCCGGGAGGATCCGCAGGAGCTCGGTGAAACACCCCGCGTCCTCGGGCCGGCCGGGCCCCGGCGACAGCACGACCGCCTCCGGCCGGCGCGCGACGAGGGCCTCCGCGGTCTCGGCGTCACTCTTCACGACCTCGGTCGTCGTCCCCAGCGTCTCGAGCAGCTGCACGAGGTTGTACGTGAACGAGTCGTAGTGGTCGACGACCAGGATCACGGGTCCTCCCCGGCACCGGATGCCTCCGCGTCGACGATCGCGGGCAGCAGGGCCGCGGCCTTCGCGTTGGTCTCGGCGAGCTCGACGTCGGGGTCGGAGTCCGCGACGACCCCCGCTCCCGTTTGGACGTACGCCGCGCCGTCGGCGACCACCGCCGTCCGGATCGTGATGCAGAAGTCGAGGTCGCCCGCGAACGTGCAGTAGCCGACCGCCCCCGCGTACGGACCGCGTGCGGTCGGCTCAAGCTCGGCGATCAGCTCCATCGCGCGACGCTTCGGCGCGCCCGTCACCGTCCCCGCGGGGAACGTCACCGCGAGCGCGTCGAGCGGGTGGGCGCCCTCGGCGAGCTCGCCCTCCACCGTGCTCACGATGTGCATGACCTTCGAGAAGCGCTCGACCGACATGAGCTCGCTCGGGCGGACGGTCCCTGGGGTGCAGACGCGGCCGAGGTCGTTGCGGGCGAGGTCGACGAGCATCGCGTGCTCCGCGCGTTCCTTCGGGTCGGCGAGCAGCTCGTGCTCGTACAGGCGGTCCCGAAGCTCGGTCTCGCCCCGCGGGCGCGTGCCGGCGATCGGACGGCTCGTGACCGTCCGTCCCTCCACGCGCACGAGGGGTTCGGGTGAGGAGCCGGCGAGCTCGAGTCCCAGCATCCGGACGAAGAACATGTAGGGGGCGGGGTTCGTGACGCGGAGTCTCCGGTAGACGGGGAACGCGCCGCCGGTGCACGGGAACCCGAGCCGGCGCGAGGGCACGCCCTGGTAGATGTCGCCCGCCGCGATGTGGTCCTTCATCGTCCGGACGATCTCGCGGTAGCGGTCGTCGGGCATGTTGGGTTCGCCCATGGACTCGACGTCGGCCATGGTTCCCGGCAGGGGCTCCGGCGACGGGGCATCCGGGGCCGAGAGCCGATCGGCCAGATCCTCCAGCGCCTCCGCGCCCTCGTCGTAGGCGTCGGAGGCGACGTGCGCAACCAGGAGCAGGCGCTGCCGCCAGTGGTCGAACACGACGGCGCGGTCGGCCAGCATCAGCGCGATCGGGGGGCCGAGGGTATCGCCGCTCGGGAACGGGTGCCCGTCCAGGAGCTCCGCCGCCTCGTACGAGAGGAAGCCCATCAGGCCGCCGGTGAGCGAGGGGAGCTCGGCGACCCGTGGCGCCCGGAGCGACGAAGCCAACGCGACGAGGTCGGCCCGCGCGTCCCCGGTGTTCGGCATCTCGACCGCCACCCGATCCGTCGCGTCGAGGTTCCGGAGACCCTCCCGGTCGAGCACAACGATCGCGGCGGGATCGCCGGCGACGAACGAATACCGCCCCCAGCGCTCGGACCGCTCGACGCTCTCGAGCAGGATGCCGGGTCCATCCCCCGCGAGCGCCGGGAAGACGCCGACCGGCGTGGACACGTCGGCCAGCAGCTCGGTCCACATCGGTGCGAGCGCGAAACCCTGTGCCGAGCGTTCGAACGATCTTCGATCGGGCCGGATCCTCACCTGATCTCCTTCGGCCGGAACGCCGCTGCGCGACGGGAGAGCCGTACCCTACCTGCACCCGTCAGGCGGGGTTGGCGAACCCGCCGACGGTCGACTGCCTCCGGCGCCTCGGATAGGGTGTTGCGCCACCGAACAAGGGGGAGCCCCACGGATGCGAACGTCTCGAAGGTTGCTCGCCGTCCTGGCCGTCCTGGTCGCCGGCGTGGGGTTGCTGCTCGTGCCGTCGGCGGCCGTCGGACGGACGGGGCGACCGGACGTCCAGTCGCGTACCGCGACTCGCCCCATCGTGCATGGTCGGGACGGCGGAGCGTCCGAGCACCAGCCGACCTCCCTCGACGTGTTCGCGCACCGGTCGCGGCCGCGAGTGTCGATGCATGGCGCACCGATGGATCAGGGCACGCGCGTGCCCGGGATGCTGTCCGGCTTCGACGGACTCGCGGACCCCATCTCCGTTCCATCCGACACCACCGGAGCGCTCGGTGACAGCTTCTTCGTGGTTGCGGTGAACACGCAGGTCGCGGTGTACGACCGAACCGGCGTGCAGGTCGTCGCCCCGATCCAGCTGGACGCGCTGCACCCCGACTCTGTGGGTCATTTCACCTTCGACCCGAAGGTGGTCTACGACCAGTACACCGACACTTTCCTGGTCGTGTACCTGGTCGAGGAGGACGCGCCGCGCCAGTCGCTGATCCTCACGGTCGCGATCCCCAACGCGACCGCGAATATCACGAGCACCTGGTGTTCGACTTCGTTCCCGGGCGACGCACTCCCGTCGAGCCCGCAGGTGTGGGCCGACTATCCGGGCGTGGGATACAACGACACGCGCGTCACCATCACCACGAACCAGTTCACGTTCCCGAGCTCGCTCGGTCGTTTCCGTTACTCGCAGGTGATGACGATCGACAAGGGCGGCCTGTACGACTGCACCCAGCCCAGGCCCACCCCAATCGTGTTCGGGGGAACGCAGACCCGTGACGCGAACGGGTTCCAGGCCCATACGATTCGGCCGGCCGAGACCGCGGGAGCTGCACCGGGTGCCCAACTGTTGCTCTCATTCCGTCCCGTCCAGGGGAAACTCGACTACCTCGTCATCTGGCGGATCAAGCCGACCGCCTCCGGGTTCTCGCTGAACAAGGCATGTTGCGGCTTCACGGGCAAGGTGTCGACGCCGCCTCCTGGGACCCAAGGAGGGGGCGGGCTGAACAACAGCGATCTCTTCTGGGACGCTGGAGATACTCGCCTGATCAACGCCTTCTATGACGCCGACCGGAACGAACTCTTCGCTGCGCATACCGTGTTCAGGGACTTCAAGCCCGACACGCTCACCGGTGGATACCCGGAAGCTGCCGTCCGCTGGTACGAGGTCGACCCGGGCGCCAAGCTAAAGAACACCGTGATCGCCCGTAAGGGGACCGTCGGCGCCGCGGAGGTCGATGTCGGATGGCCGAGCGTTGCGTCGGACAGCACCGGGACGCTGTTCGTCACCTACAGCCGCGCGAGCAACCCCCAGGGGGAGTTCCTGTCTGCATGGGTGGCGACGATTCCGGCAAGTTCGTCGACCGCAACGCAGGTGCTGGTCCATGCCGGATCGTCCAGGTATGACGCCATAAACGGAGTCGAACGGTGGGGGGATTATACGGCCATCAACCGCGATCCCCTGGACGGCCAAGGGATGGCGGTTGTCAACCAATACGCGGCCTCGTCTGATCAGTGGCAGCAATTCATCAGCGTGGTCACCGACAACTGACGGCGGAGCACGACCGGTATCCTGAGCCCCCATGAGGCTCTCGGCCGTGTTCGTGCCGACGCTGCGTGACGATCCCGCCGAGGCGGAGATCGCCTCGCACCGGCTCCTGCTCCGCGCGGCGTTGGTGCGGCAGGTCGCCGCGGGCGTCTACACGACGTTGCCGCTCGGTCTCCGGTCGATCCGCAAGATCGAACGGATCGTCCGGGAGGAGATGAACGCGTCGGGCGCGCAGGAGTTCCGGATGCCGATCCTGCTGCCCGCCGAACCGTGGAAGGTGACCGGTCGGTGGGACCTGTACGGCGACACGCTCTTCCGGCTCCGGGACCGCCACGAGCGCGAGCTGCTGCTCGGCCCCACGCAGGAGGAGGTCGTGGCCGAGCTCGTAGCCCGGGACCTCCCCTCGTACCGAGACCTGCCCGTGAACCTGTACCAGATCGAGTGGAAGTACCGGGACGAGTTCCGCCCGCGATTCGGGCTCCTGCGTGCTCGCGAGTTCCTGATGAAGGACGCCTACACGTTCGACCGTGACGAGGAGGGCATGGCAGGGTCCTACGACGTGATGCTGCGGGCGTACCAGAGGGTCTTCGACCGATGCGGGTTGTCGTACATCGTGGTCGAAGCCGAGCCAGGCCAGATCGGCGGGGGCGTGAACCACGAGTTCATGGCGCGCGCGGACGTCGGCGAGGACCTGTTCGTCGAGTGCGTGAACGGCGACTATCTGGCCGACTGGAAGGCCGCGACCCCGCGCCCGCCCGAACCCGTGTCGTCGGACGGCGCCGCTCCGCTGGAGAGAGTTCACACGCCCGACGCGGCCACGATCGACGCGGTGGCGAAGCTCCTCGACCTGCCGGCCGAACGCACGCTGAAGACGATGCTGTTCGACTCCGGCGGCCGGACCGTCGCGGTCCTGCTGCCGGGCGACCGGGAGGTCGAGGAGGCGAAGGTCGAGAGGCTGCTGTTCCCGGCGCCGGTCCGTCGGTTCGAGGACGCCGACTTCGCGGCGCGGGGGTTCGCGAAGGGCTACGTCGGGCCGCAGGGCCTGGGACAGGACGTGACGATCATCGCGGACCATTCGGTGCGCGGTGGCAGCGACTGGGTGACCGGCGCCAACGAGCCCGAGCACCACGTCACCGGTGCGAACGTCCCTCGCGACTTCCGCGTCGACCGGTTCGAGGACGTGGTCGCCCTGCGCGAGGGCGACCGCTGCCCGGTCGACGGGGGCGAGCTCCGGATCGGCCGCTCGATCGTCGTTGGGCACATCTACCAGCTCGGCACGCGGTACTCGGCGCCCCTGAACGCGACGTTCGTCGACGAAGACGGGTCGGAGCGGCTGTACCTGATGGGGAGCTACGGCATCGGCATCTCGCGGATCCTTGCGGCCGCGGTCGAGCAGTTCCACGACGAGATGGGACTGCGACTGCCGAAGGCGCTCGCGCCCTTCGAAGTGGTGGTCGTGCTCGCCAACCGGGACCAGGAACGCGTGGTCGCCGAGGCCGAGCGCGTGTACCGCGAGCTGCTCGACGCCGGCGTGGACGCTGCGCTCGACGACCGCGACCAGACCGCGGGGGTGAAGTTCGCCGACGCCGACCTGATCGGGTGCCCGGTCCAGGTCGTGATCGGGAGGCGGGGCGTCGACGCCGGCACGGCCGACCTCAAGCTGCGGGCGGCCGGTGAGCGATCGCAGGCCCCCCTCGCCGAGGCCGCCGGCGCGGCGGTGGACCTGCTCGCGACCGCGCCCTAGGGAGGACCGATGGTCAGGACGAGAGGGCGTCGGTGAGGGCGCCGAGCGGTCTTCGGGAGTTCGTCAAGTTGCGGCCGGAGGTGGAGGCCGTGGTGCAGCACGTCGGCCTGCGGACCTGGGACCTCGTGCTCATCGACGTGACGGGCCTGTGGGTGCGGGACGAGTTCGAGACCGAGGAGCAGGTGGAGGCGGTGTGCCTCGAGCTCGGGATCCGGCTGCATCGAGCCTGGGACGACCCGCGCCTCGTTCGTCGAATGGCCGCGCGGGACCACTGGAACACCCCGGACGGGCAGCGCCGGGCCCTCTGAGGCACGCCTCCCCGCCTCGGAGCGAGCGGCGTCGGGTATACTGAGCAGCAGAAACGCAAGCGGTGTCACCAGGAAGTGGGCTCGCGCCCACTTTTTCTTTCGAAGGGGTCGTTCGGGGTGCGCGAGAGAGGGGTCGGCGATCTGGTCCGGCCGGTCGTCGAGGCTGCCGGACTGGAGTTGTGGGAGGTCTCCTTCGGTCGGGAGGGCGGTCGCCGGATCCTCCGGGTGACAGTGGACCGGGCGGGCGGGGGCAGGAAGGACGGGGGCGTCGACCTGGATACGATCGCTGCGACATCGCAGCGCCTGTCACGACGGCTCGACCTCGAGGGGTTCGAGCAGGATCGTCCGTACGACCTCGAGGTGAGCTCGCCCGGGCTTGAGCGGGCGCTCCGCGAACCCCGACACTTCGAACGGAGCGTCGGGCAACAGGTGAGGGTGAAGACGGTGGAGCCGGTGGACGGTCGCAGGGTCCACGTGGGCGCGCTGGTCTCGGCCGACGCGGAAGCGATCGTCATCGCGTCCGACGGTGGAGAGCTGCGCGTCCCCCACGACGGCATCGCCTCGGCGAGGACCGTCTTCGAGTGGAAGAAGGCAGGGAGCAGGTCATGAACCAAGAGATGATCGCGGCGCTGCGCGAGCTCGAGCGGGAGAAGGGGATCGCGTTCGAGACGATCCTCGAGGGCCTCGAGGAGGCGATGGCGTCCGCCTACAAGTCGTGGTGGAAGCAGCAGCACCCGGAGCTCGACGAGGAGACCTTCGGCGTGCGCGCGAAGATCGACCCGGAGAACGGCGACCTGCGCGTCTGGATCCAGCAGCTCGAACGGATCGAGCACGAGGACGAGGAGGGCGAGATCACCGTCGAGACCAAGGTCCTGTCCGAGCAGGAGGTCCCGGTCACCGACGAGTTCAAGGGCCGCATCGGCGCGCAAACCGCGAAGCAGGTGATCTTCCAGAAGCTCCGCGACGCCGAACGCGAGATGACGTACGAGGAGTTCGCTGGCCGCGAGGGCGACGTCGTGACCGGCATCGTCCAGCAGTCGGAGCGTCGGTACACGCTGCTCGACCTCGGCAAGGTGGAGGCGCTCCTCCCGCAGGCCGAGCAGGTGCCGAGCGAGCCGTATCGCAACGGCGAACGGCTCAAGGGCTACATCACCGAGGTGCGCAAGGGCAGCAAGGGGCCGCAGATCGTCGTATCGCGAACACACCCCGGGCTGCTCAAGAAGCTGTTCGAGCTCGAGGTGCCCGAGATCGCCGAGGGGATCGTCGAGATCAAGGCCGTGGCTCGCGAGCCGGGGCACCGTTCGAAGATCGCGGTCTCCTCCAACGAGCCGGCGGTCGACCCGGTGGGTGCGTGCGTCGGGCCGAAGGGCTCGCGCGTCCGCAACGTGGTGACCGAGCTGCGCGGCGAGAAGATCGACGTCGTGCCCTGGAGCGCGGACCCCGCGACCTTCGTCGCGAACGCGCTGCAGCCGGCGAAGGTGCGGGAAGCGCGCGTGGACCCCGAGACCCAGACCGCGCTCGTGATCGTCCCGGACTACCAGCTGTCGCTGGCGATCGGGCGCGAGGGGCAGAACGCGCGGCTCGCAGCTCGGCTCACCGGGTGGCGGATCGACATCAAGAGCGAGACGCAGTTCGCCGACGAGCAGCGAGGGCCTCGGCCGGCGGTTGCGCCGGCGGCCGCGGCCGAGCCTTCGCCCTCTTCGACGCCGCTCGCTTCGTCCGAGTCGGAGGCGCCCGCGACGCATGCGACCGACGGTGGCGCCGGGTCGGGTGCCGGCTCCGCCGAGGCCGCCGAGGCAGCTGGGCCCGCCGAGGGCGAGCCCGCCGGAACCACCTCCGAGGGCGAGTCGGCCGACGACGGATCGGTCGCAAGCATCACCGACGAGGCCGCCGCGACAACCGACGACGGTGCGGTGGAGACCGTGGTGGTCGACGCGGCCGAGCCGGCGGAGGAGAAGGCGGAGGCGTAGCCGTGGTGGCGCACGTTGCGGTGCGGACGTGCGTCGGGTGCCGGGAGCGCGCCGCCAAGGCGGACCTGTTGCGACTGGTCGTTGCGGCGGGAGGCTCGGTCCGCTT
>Ga0207981_1000080_pt1 | contig 13134 bp, 11 predicted proteins | sample SoimicmetaGmgLPC_FD_188327 | JGI IMG/M metagenome (GOLD analysis project Ga0207981, IMG submission 188327) | Soil and rhizosphere microbial communities from Laval, Canada - mgLPC (SPAdes) (version 2) | ecosystem: Environmental > Terrestrial > Deep subsurface > Rock core/Sediment | place: Laval... | reverse complement strand
CACACCGGTGATGGAAACGGTCCCACTGGATGCGGACACGATGTTGTCGAAAGGCTCGGCAGAAGCCGCCCTGCGTGCCGCCGGTGCCGGCGTGGCCGCGGTGGACGCGGCGTTGGCCAGCGCACCCGGCTCCCTGCCGCGTGCGTTCTGCGCCGTGCGGCCACCGGGGCACCACGCGACCCCTTCGGTGGCGATGGGTTTCTGCCTGTTCAACAACATCGCGGTGGCCGCCGCGCACGCTCTGGACGCCCATGGGCTGTCGCGGGTGGCGATCGTCGACTTCGACGTGCACCACGGCAACGGCACGCAGGCCATCTTCGACGGTGACGCGCGCGTGCTCTTTGTGAGCTCACACCAGATGCCGCTCTACCCGGACACCGGCTACCCCAACGAACGCGGCGTCGGCAACGTCGTCAACGCGCCGCTGCGCACCGGCTCGGGTGGCGAGGCCTTCCGTGCGACCTGGGCGCAGACACTGCTGCCCGTCATCGACGCGTTCCGTCCGCAACTGCTGCTGGTTTCGGCCGGCTTCGACGCGCACCGGCTCGATCCGTTGGCGCAATTGCAGCTGGAGGCCGGCGACTACGCCTGGCTCACCACCGAACTGGTGGCGCTGGCCGACAAGCACGCGCGCGGACGCCTGGTGTCGATGCTCGAGGGTGGCTACGACCTCACGGCGCTGCGCGAGAGCAGCGTGGCCCATGTCAGGGCACTGATGGGTTGAGGATGGTGAGCATCGAGCGGGGAGGCGTTTCGGCATCGCTCGGGGTGTTGGACTTATGGATTCACAGCCCGGCAGCCGACTGCTGTAGCGCGCGGCGGCGCGGTGACTGTGCGCGCATGCCTATTCCTACGGCGGCGCCATAAAAAAACTCTCCCCCCGCCTGGGCTGCGGGGAGAGAGCTGGTGTTACGGCAATCGGGACTTTCTGTTTTTTTCGATGACTTAGATCATCGGTGCCGGGGTTGCCGGCATGGCGGCCGCGACCTTCTTGGCTACGCGCTTGCGCTTCACAGCCTTCTTCACGGCCTTCTTGGCAACGGCCTTGCGGACGGCCTTCTTGGCGGCGCCCTTGCGGACGGCCTTCTTCACGGCAGCCTTGCGGACGGCCTTCTTCACGGCAGCCTTGCGGACGGCCTTCTTCAGCAGCGCCCTCTTCACGGCCTTCTTGGCAACGGCCTTGCGGACGGCCTTCTTGGCGGCAGCCTTGCGGACGGCCTTCTTGGCAACAGCCTTGCGGACGGCCTTCTTGGCGACCTTCTTGCCAGCAGCCTTGCGGACAGCCTTCTTGGCTACAGCCTTGCGGACAGCCTTCTTGGCTACAGCCTTGCGGACTGCCTTCTTGGCGACCTTTTTCTTCGCAGCTTTCTTCATGGCCATGGTATGGCTCCTCGTCAGTTGTGTAACGGTCGTACAGCTCGGTCTTTCGGGTTAACAACAGCCCAGTTCAAACCCTGCCGCGGGTGAACCCGCGACCAAACGCCGGTACGCCAGGCGTACCAAGGCGAATGCCTTGCCCCATCGTCACAGGTCGGCTCACCCGTGCCCGATGGGTTGGCCCGATTCCACGCCCGGAGGCGCGTGACGGGCCGGTTCCGATAGCACCACAAACAAAAACCCGATCCGCTTTGGGCGAACCGGGCTGGATGCGGTCACTCGTTTGCGAGTAGGTGAGCTGCGTTTTCGCAGAGGACAGGGCGCCAACGTCCACCGTTTTTATGTTCCGGGCGGAGGTCCGTTTATTGCTGCGCGTTGTCGCGATCGCTCGACTCACTCTATTCCGCAGGTATCGTCTGCTGGGCGAAACCTAATCACGGTTTTTTGGCCTGTCAACAATCCGGAGCAATTTTTTTTCGGGCCCCGTTCCGGGCGGCCCGACGCATGCCGCCCGGATCGACGACGACGACGTGCATTGCGACCGCAACGGATTTGCCGATGTCATCCGCGACGAATTCGCAAAGCACTAAAAAAAAGGCATTTCGCAACGCGCGCATTCGCCCGCTGCAAAGGCGACGGCGGCGCGGCGCGAGCGGCGCATCCGCGTGGCGATGCCGACCGGCATCCCTTTTCACACTCGCCGCGCGCCGACGACCGGCCGCCCGATTTGGCGTCGCATCAGTCCATTTGCGCAAAAACTGCGCGAACTATTCCGGCATGTTCGACCCCGCATCGCGATGCACCGACACGTCGAACGGCGGTGTCGCGCGTCTGCGGAAGCGGCCTGACGAACCGCTTCCATCGGATGGCGGCGGAGCATCGATGGGCGCGGCGAACGGGCGCGAGTCGCACCGCTGCGCTCGCATTCGTTAAGTACGGGTCGGCACTTGGCCGTGATTCGCCGGCCGCAGAAACGACGATGCCGGCGCGGTTGCCCGGCCGGCATCGTGTGTACTGCTTGTGGAGGCCGCGGCATCGCCGCGACCGCGCGGGACTCAGTGGTCCTCGTCTTCCAGCAGCTCGGCGTAGTCGTCCGGACCCAGCAGCTCATTGAGCTGCTCGGCGTCCTCGATCTCCATCGTGAACAGCCAGCCTTCGCCGTAGGCGTCCTCGTTGATCGTTTCCGGCTTGTCCGAGAGCGCGCTGTTCACGGCGGTGACGGTGCCGCTGACGGGTGCGTAGACGTCGGAGGCGGCCTTCACCGATTCGACGACGGCGCAGGCATTGCCGACTTCGACGCGGTCGCCGACGTTGGGCAGCTCGACATACACCAGGTCGCCAAGCAGGCCCTGGGCGTGATCCGAGATGCCTACGGTGACCTTGCCATCGCCTTCGACGCGTGCCCATTCGTGGGACTTGAGGAACTTGAGGTCGCCGGGGATCTCGCTCATGGGGTGCTCCGTGGATGCGTCTGACGCGTGGGGGATTGAAGGATACGTCGCTGGCAAGAGCGCGTGGATGCGTAGTGTAGCGAAGCAGGGGCGTACCGGATCAAGCGTCCCCTGGCGCCCCGCCGGATCAGATGCTGCGGTCAGATGCCTTCCTGCGGCTTGCCGTCGCGCACGAACGGAAACTTCACGACGCGCACCGGCACTTCCTTGCCGCGGATGTCGACGCGGACGTTGCCCTCCGCGCCCAGCGGGATGTCGCCTGCCGGCACGCGCGCGAACGCGATCGCCTTGCCCAGCGTCGGCGAGAACGTGCCCGACAGGATCTCGCCCTCGCCGTTCGCGGTGAGCACCTTCTGGCCGTGGCGCAGCACGCCCTTCTCGTCCATGACGAGGGCGATCATCTGCCTCGGCACGCCATTTGCTTTCTGCGCCTCGAGCACGCTGCGACCGGTGAAGTCGCGCCCTTCGTCGAGCGCAACGGTCCACGCCAATGCGGCCTCGTACGGCGATACGGTTTCGTCCATGTCCTGGCCATAGAGGTTCATGCCGGCCTCCAGGCGCAGCGTGTCGCGCGCACCCAGGCCGGCGGGCTTCACGCCCGCGGCCAGCAGTGCATTCCAGAACGCGACGGTCTGCGCCTCCGGCACGATGATCTCGAAGCCGTCCTCGCCGGTGTAGCCGGTGCGGGCAACGAAGACATCGACGCCATCGACCGTCTTCGCCTCGCCGGCCGCGAACTTGCCGAGCTTGCCGATCGCGGCGCGGTCTTCCGCGCGCAGCAGGCCCAGGACCTTGTCGCGCGCATTCGGGCCCTGCACGGCGACCATGCCGAACTCCGGGCGCTCGGTGACGGCAACGTCGAAGGCCTTTGCCTGCCGGGTGATCCACGCCAGGTCCTTGTCGCGGGTGGCGGCATTGACGACCAGGCGGAAGAACTCCTCGTCGCGGAAGTACACGATCAGGTCGTCGATCACCCCGCCCTGCTCGTTGAGCATGCAGGTGTACAGCGCCTTGCCCGGCTTCTGCAGCTTGTCGACCGAGTTGGCGACCAGCCTGCGCAGGAAGTCGCGCACCTTCGCGCCGCGCAGGTCGACCACGGTCATGTGCGAGACGTCGAACATGCCGGCGTCCTGGCGCACCAGGTGGTGCTCGTCGATCTGCGAGCCGTAGTGGATCGGCATGTCCCAGCCGCCGAAGTCGACCATCTTGGCGCCGAGGGCGCGATGGGTGTCGTTGAGGATGGTCTTCTGCGTCATGGCGGCGGGAACGTGGGGAGGAAGCCCGCAATTATCCCGCGCCGCGCTGAAATATGCGCGCCGAGGGAATCAGGCGCGCCGCCGCGCGCTGCCGGGCCCGGCAAGCAGTGCCGGGCCGTACGGTGTCGTGTACGGCCCGCACAGCGGTGCTACGGCCGCGGACTCAGGCGGCTTCGACCCTCAGGCTCATGCCGTCCACGGCCACGATCCGCACCGGCGTGCCCGCGGCGAGATCGGAACCCTTGACCTCCCAGAACGCATCGGCGATCTGCACGCGCCCACGCCCATTGACGATCGCCCGCTCCAGCGGCACCACGCGACCGACCAGCGCCTGGGCGCGGCGGTTGAGCAGGGGCTCGTCGCTGCTGCGCGCGCGCCCCCGGAACCAGCGCCGGTAGACCTGGATCGAGACGAAGCTGAGCACGACGAACAGCGCGACCTGTGCCAGCACCGGGAGGTCGAACAGCAACACCACCACGAACACCGCCGCCGCCGCGAAGCCCAGCCACAGCATGAAGGCGCCCGGCGCCATCGTTTCCAGGGCGAACAGCACCAAGGCTGCCGCCGCCCACGCCACTACCTGCCAGTCCCAGCGCATGGCTCAGCTCCCGCGACCCGGCATCGGCGGCGGCGACTTGCCCAACGCGTCCTTCGCCAGTTCGGCGATGCCGGCGAGCGAGCCGATCACACCCGCCGACTCCATCGGCATCAGCACGAATTTCTGGTTGGGCGCCTCGGCCAGCGCCTTGAACGCCTCGATGTACTTCTGCGCGACGAAGTAATTGATCGCCTGCACGTTGCCGCCGGCGATTGCATCGGACACGAGCTGCGTCGCCTTGGCTTCGGCCTCGGCCAGGCGCTCGCGCGCTTCGGCCGCGCGGAACGCGGCTTCCTTGTTGCCTTCGGCTTCCAGGATCACCGACTGCTTCTCGCCTTCGGCCTTGAGGATCGCGGCCTGGCGGAAGCCCTCGGCTTCGAGGATATTGGCGCGCTTCTCGCGCTCGGCCTTCATCTGCCGTGCCATCGAATCGACCAGGTCGCGCGGCGGCTGGATGTCCTTGAGCTCGATGCGGTTGACCTTGATGCCCCACGGGTGGGTCGCCTGGTCCACCGCGACCAGCACCTTGGCGTTGATCTCGTCGCGCTTGGACAGGGATTCATCCAGGTCCAGCGAACCGATCGCGGTACGGATGTTGGTCATCACCAGGTTGAGGATGGCGATCTCCAGGGTCGCGACCTCGTAGGCCGCCTTGGCCGCGTCCAGCGCCGAGAAGAACACGATGCCGTCGACCTTCACCACCGCGTTGTCCTTGGTGATGACGTCCTGGCTGGGGACCTCCAGTACCTGCTCCATCATGTTGATCTTGCGGCCGACGCCCTGGTAGATCGGCATCAGGAAGTGCAGTCCGGGCGTCAGCGTGTGCGTGTACTTGCCGAACGTTTCCACCGTCCATTCGTAACCCTGCGGCACCATGCGAACGGCTTTGAACAGCACGATCACAAATGCGAACAGCAGTACCACGGCCAACAGCGAACCCAGCGTCATCTCGAACCCCTCCCTGTAGTTGGGGGCGAGTATAGGCGTTGAACGCGGAGACTCGGGGCCAGAGCCGGTGGTTTGGTCACCCGCCGGCGCGGGCCGATTCGTCGCGGGTCGGAATTTGATCGCGGGCGGGAATCAAAGGCGCTGGTTTGCCATCATCACCCGCCGGCGCGGCCCGATTAGTCGTGCGTCGGAAAATCGATCGCGGGCCAGTGCGACGGTTTGCTCCCAGGGCGCATCCTTAGTCACTGGATGCCTGCCAACTCCTCCTTCGCCATCGACGTTCCCGACGCCCTGCTCGCCCGTGCGCGCGCCGGCGAGCGCCCCGCATTCGAGCAGTTGTACCGGTGGTTCGAGCGGCCGGTCTTCACACTGGCGCTGCGCATCTGCGGCGACCGCGAAGAGGCGGCGGAGGTGCTGCAGGACACGATGCTGAAGGTGCTCAACCGGGTCGCGGATTTTCGCGGCTGCGGCAGCGGCGCCGATGGCAGTCCGTTCTGGGCGTGGCTGCGGCAGATCGCGGTGAACGAAGCACTGATGCGGTTGCGCAGCCGGCGCGCCCATGGTGGCGAAGTGGCGATCGACGACGACCATGCGCTGGAAGACCACGCGCCGCCCCCACCTGCCGCTGCCGACGCCGCGCAACTGCAGCGCGCGCTGGCGCAGCTGCCCGCCGTCACGCGCAGCGTGCTCTGGCTGTATCACGCCGAAGGCTATACCCACGAGGAGATCGCGACGCTGATGCAGCGCACCGCGAGCTTCTCCAAATCGCAGCTCGCGCGCGGCAGTCGCCGCCTGCGCCTGCTGCTGGAAGGCCCCGCCAGGGAGCCGTCATCCGCCGCGCGAAACGACATCCTCGCCGTGGCCGCGACACTCGAGGTGCGTCATGCCTGACAACTCCCATTCCGGTGCAGACAACGGCGCCTTGGCCGCGGCGCCACAGGACTGGAGCGCGGCGTTTGCCGCCCTGCCGATGGAGACCCCGCCGGGCGATGGCTGGACGCAGATCACCCGCAGGCTCGATGCCCCGTCTTCCCGGCATCGCAGCGCGCGGCGCGAGCGCCGCGCGACCTGGCTCATCGGCATGGCGAGCGCCGCCGTGCTGGTACTGGCCGCATGGTCGCCGCTGTCGCGCTGGCTGCAGTCGGCCGGCGACGACACACCGGCACCGGCCGTGGTCGCGACGACACAGGGATTGCGTGGACCGGCCGCTCCCGTTCGCGCCGAACCCGCGGAAGCGCGCGTGGCCGTCGCGACGAGCCAGACAACGGCGGCACCGGATACGGTCGCCCAGTCGACGCGCGTAACGACAGTGCCGTCCCACCGCCCGCACGCACGCAGCGCGCGCGCCACACCGAAGCAGCTACACGCCGCTTCCGACGCCGCGGCGCGGCGCCTGGCAACCGCCGCGAGCCAACAGCCTGCTCCGGGCCCGGACCGCAGCGTTGCCACGACGACGACAGCGGCCAGCGATGCCGACCCGCTGCAGAAGCTGAAGGCGCAGTCCGCGCAACTCGAAGCCCTCGTCGCCCTCGCGCGCGACGACCGCGTCGGCAATGCCGGCCTTGAACTGCTCAGTGGCGAGCTCGACGCCGGCATCGCGACGATCGATGCCTCGCTGTCGCAGTCCGACCTGACCACCACCCGCCAACAGGATCTGTGGCGACAACGCGTGGACCTGTTGCAACAGCTCGCCGGGGTCGAAGCCACCTCGCGCTGGCTCGCCGCGCACGGCACGTCCAACGACACCGCGCTGGTCAGCGTCGACTGACCCGCCCCCTTCCACACCCATCATCCCATCGAACAAGCGGAGAGTTCCCATGAAACGCCTGCCTGCCATCACTACCCCGCTCGCCTGCGCGCTCGCGCTCGCGCTGGCATTCGGCGCGCTCGCGCAGGCGGCGCCCGACGCGGCCAAGCAGAAAGAGCTGGCCGCCGCACGCGAAGACCTGCATCGTGCCGCGCGCCGCGTCGCCGAACTCTCTGGCGACACGGGCGGCATGGCCATGGATGGCACGCGTCAGATGGTCATCGAGCGCCGCCTGCTGCAGCGCCCGGTGCTGGGCGTGATCCTCGAAGGCGACAGCGGTGCCGGCGTCCGCATCGCCGCGGTTACACCGGAAAGCGGTGCCGCCAAGGCCGGCCTGCGCAGCGGTGATCGCATCACCACGATCGACGGCAAGGCCCTGTCCGGTGCCGATGGCGATGCCCGCCTGGGTGCCGCCCGCGCGCAGTTGCGCGCACTGGATGACAGAACACCGGTAGCGCTCGGCTACGTGCGCGACGGCCGCACGGCCAGCGTCAAAGTCACGCCGAGCGCCGGCGACCAGCTGATCATGCTGCATGACGGCGATGGCCCCTTCGAATTCGGCGGCGAACCGGGCATGCACATCGGTCCCGGCGGCGCGGGCCGCATGCACCTCGCACCCGGCGGCGTCGCGCCGCAGATCCGGCGCGAGATCATCCGCGAGGATCTCTGCGACGACGATGCCGATTGCCGACGCCCGATGCTGGCCGAGGCGTTCCGCTGGAACGGCCTCAACCTCGCCTCCATCGACAAGGACCTCGGCCACTATTTCGGCACCGATCGCGGTGTGCTCGTGATCAGCGTTCCCGAAGACATGGGCGGGCTGAAGCCCGGCGACGTCCTGCAGAAGGTGGACGGCAAGGCCGTGGATACGCCGCGCGCGGCAATGGCGGCGGCGCATGCGCATTCGCCGGGCACCGCGGTCGCGGTTGAATACCTGCGCGATCGCAAACGCATGACAACCAAGCTGACGCTGCCCGAACGCCGCGCGCTGCGCCTGCTGGCACCGCCCGCACCGCCCGCACCGCCAGCGCCGCCCACCCCACCCGCGGCACCGCATGCGAAGGCAGTGCCGGCTCCGATGGCTGCGCCACCCGCACCACCCGCACCGCCGGCGCCACCCGCCGAGCCGGACGCACCGGCGCCGCCGTCACCCCCGCCGCCGGCACCGCTGACGTTGCTGTAGTCCATACATAGAAAAGCCCCGTACCGGTCAACGGTGCGGGGCTTTGCTTTTCATCGCGGCGTTGCGAACCGCGTCGCGCCTCGCGCTGGTTCAAGGGCGATCACGCCGCGGCGGCTTCCACCCTCGCCCATTCGTCCTCGCCTAGCTGCCGCTCGAGTTCCAGGGCCTGCAGGTTCTGCAGGAGTTGCTCGACGCGGCTGGCGCCGAGGATCACGCTCGACACATGCGGGTTGCGCAGGCACCAGGCGATCGCCAGCGTGGCCGGCGCATGGCCCAGTTCCTTCGCCGCCGCGGCGAAACGTGCGGAGCGCTCGATGCGGTGCGCGTCACCGTCACCGACGACGATGCGCTGCAACCAGCCCATGCCTTCACGTCCCAGGCGGGCGTCTTCGCTCATGCCGCCGGCGTATTTGCCGGTCAACAGGCCGGAGGCCAGCGGCGAGAACGTCGTGGTGCCCAGGCCCAGCTCCGCATAGAGCGGTGCGTATTCCAGTTCGACGCGTTCGCGATGCAGCAGGTTGTACTGCGGCTGCTCCATCGTCGGTGCGTGCAGGTGCGATGCGCGGGCAATCCGGTGCGCCTCCCGGATCAGCGCTGCCGGCCATTCCGACGTTCCCCAGTACAGCACCTTGCCCTGGCGGATCAGCGCATCCATCGCCCACACGGTTTCCTCGACCGGCGTATCCGGATCCGGCCGATGGCAGTAGTACAGGTCGAGGTAGTCCACGCGCAGGCGCCGGAGCGCGGCATGGCAGGCGTCGGTGACGTGCTTGCGGGAGAGTCCTTTCTGGGTCGGATTGGGGTCGACCGCCGAACCGAACAGCACCTTGCTCGACACGCAGTAGCCGTCGCGCGGCAGGCGCAGGTCGGCGATCACGTCGCCCATGACCGTCTCGGCATTGCCGTTCGCATAGCCCTCGGCGTTGTCGAAGAAATTGATGCCGTGATCCCAGGCCGCGGCCACCAGGTCGCGCGATACGCCGCGTCCCACCTGTGCGCCGAAGGTCAGCCAGGCGCCGAACGACAGGGCCGATAGTTGCAGGCCGGACGAGCCCAGGCGGCGGTAATGCATCAGGAACTCCGTGAAATCGGCCAAGATGGCGTGCATGCTACGCCCGCCCCGACCCGCGTGGAGACCTACGTGCACCTTGCCCGCCAGATCCGCGACACGCTGCGTCTGCTCTTTGCGCAACCCGACGAGGTGATGCTCGAAGTCGGGTCCGGTGGCGAGCTCATCGTCGCCCGCCTGCGTTCCGTGGTCGCACTGCTGTTGTTGCTGCTACCGCTGATCAACGCAGCGGGTGGAGGCAGCGTGCGCGAAACGATGATCGGGCTGGGCGGCGCGGTCCTGGTCAACGTCTTCGCCCTGGTATGGCTCGCGCTTGCACGCCGGCAACGGCGGCACCGCTGGTTGCCGTTCGCCAGTTCCGCGTTCGACGTGACGGCCGCCAGCGCGGTGCTGGTGGTGCTGGCGCTCAACCACCTGCCGTCGGGCCTCAACAGCATGGTGGTGTGGTGCGGCTACCTGCTCGCCATCGTGCTCACCGCCCTGCGCGGCGACGCCCGGGTGACGCTGTTCGCCGGCGTGCTGGCACTGGTCGAATACATCGTGCTGGCGACCATCGCGATTTCCTCGGCCAGCTCCCCGGAACAACTGATCTCGGCCGATTACGGCGCGGTGACCCTTGGCACCCAGGGCCAGCGGGTGGTGCTGCTGGCGATCACCACGCTGATCACCGTGATGGTGACGTTCCGCATGCAACGCGTCGTGGAAATGTCGGGTACCGACGGCCTGACCGGCCTGCCCAACCGGGTGTGGCTGCTGCATCGCTTCCCGCGCGTGATCGATGCCGTGCAACGCGACGGCAGCAGCCTGTCGCTGGCGCTGATCGACCTCGACAACTTCAAGCGGGTCAACGATGAAGTCGGCCACCGCGCGGGCGATCGCGCCCTCAAGCACGTAGTGTCGATCCTGCGCGAGGCGGCCGAACCCGGGGAGAACCTGGTGCGCATCGGCGGCCAGGAATTCGTGCTGCTGATGCGCAAGCCGATTGGCAGCGCGTGGGAGCGCGTCGACTTCCTGCGCCGGCAACTGCTGCAGCGGCCCTTCGAACCCGAGCGCGGCGGCGAACCCTTCCGCCTCAGCCTCAGTGCCGGCCTGGCCTCCTGTCCGCAAGAAGGCACGGATCTCTCGCGCCTGCTGCGCCGCGCCGACCAGCGCCTGCAGGAAGCCAAGCGCGAAGGCAGGAACCGGGTCGTGGCGCGCGACGGCTGAAGGATCCGCGCCGGCGCGACCGCTTCGAGCCCGGATCCAGCGGCCCGACGCCGGCAACGGCAAGGCTTGGTTGCCCGTACCAGCGGCCGCCGCTACCCTGCCGCATTCACGCCGTCACTGGCACAGGGGAAATCAGTGGAAGCACTTGCGCGCGTCGCCTTCGGCCTGTTTGGCCTGGCCGTATTGATCAGCATTGCCTGGCTGTTTTCCGCCAACAAGAAATCGGTCGACTGGAAGCTGGTCGGAACGGGCGTCACCCTGCAGATCGCCTTCGCTGCGCTCGTGCTGCTGGTCCCCGGCGGCAAGGATGTGTTCGATGCGCTCGGCCGCGGCTTCGTCAAGCTGCTGGAGTTCACCGGCGTCGGCACGAACCTGATCTTCGGCGAGTTGTCCCACCCGGCCAAGTTCGGTTTCATTTTCGCCTTCCAGGTGCTGCCGACGATCATCTTCTTCGCCGCGCTGATGGGCATGCTCTACCACCTCGGCGTGATGCAGTGGATCGTGCGCGGCATGGCCTGGGCGATCACCAAGGTGATGCGTGTGTCGGGCGCGGAAACCACCAGCGTCTGCGCCAGCGTATTCATCGGCCAGACCGAGGCACCGTTGACGATCCGGCCCTACCTCGGCCGCATGACCCAGTCCGAACTGCTGACGATCATGGTCGGCGGCATGGCCCACATCGCCGGCGGCGTGCTCGCGGCGTACGTGGGCATGCTCGGCGGCAGCGATCCGGTGCAGCAGGCGTTCTACGCCAAGCACCTGCTCACCGCGTCGATCATGGCCGCGCCGGCGACGCTGGTGATCTCCAAGATCCTGATGCCGGAAGTGGGCGAACCGCTCACCCGCGGCAAGGTGAAGATGGAAGTCGAGAAGAGCACGGCGAACGTCATCGACGCCGCCGCCGCGGGCGCGGGCGATGGCCTGCGCCTGGCCCTGAACGTGGGCGCGATGCTGCTCGCCTTCACCGCACTCATCGCGATGCTCAATGCCCCGCTGACCTGGCTGGGCGAAGTCAGCGGCCTCGCGTCGCTGCTGGGCAAGCCGACCGACATGGGCACCCTGCTGGGTTACGTGCTGTCGCCGATCGCCTGGGTGATCGGCGTGCCGTGGCAGGACGCGACGACGGTCGGCGGCCTGATCGGGCAGAAGATCGTGCTCAACGAATTCATCGCCTACCTGCAGCTGTCCGACATCATCAACGGCAAGACGCCGGGTGTGGTACTGAGCGAGCATGGCAAGCTGATCGCGACCTACGCGCTGTGCGGCTTCGCCAACTTCAGCTCGATCGCGATCCAGATCGGCGGCATCGGCGGCCTCGCCCCGGAACGCCGCCACGACCTCGCGCGCCTTGGCCTGAAGGCCGTGCTGGGCGGCTCCATCGCCACATTCATGACGGCGACCATCGCGGGCGTGCTGACCAGCTTCGGCAGCTGATCCGGGCACGCAAGGACCACAACGGGCCGCCTCGCGGCCCGTTTTGTTTTGCACGTCGGCATCGCAGCGCCGATGGCCAGAACGGGTGCCCGCGGCGTGCCCGCTACAATGCGCGCATGCGGATCGGCGCCTTCGACATCACGCCCAAGGTGATCCTCGCCCCCATGGCGGGCGTCACCGACAAGCCGTTCCGGGTGCTGTGCAAGCGCCTGGACGCGGGCCTGTGCGTGTCGGAGATGACCACGTCCGATCCACGCTTCTGGAACACCGCCAAGTCGCGCCACCGCATGGACCACGAGGGCGAACCTGCCCCGGTCAGCGTGCAGATCGCCGGCACCGTGCCCGAGGTGATGGCCGAAGCCGCGCGCTACAACGTCGACCACGGCGCCCAGCTCATCGACATCAACATGGGCTGCCCGGCAAAGAAGGTGTGCAACGCCTGGGCCGGCTCCGCGCTGATGCGCGACGAAGCGCTGGTCGCACGCATCCTCGAAGCGGTGGTCTCAGCCGTCCAGGTGCCGGTGACGTTGAAGATCCGCACCGGCTGGGCCGCCGACCAGCGCAACGCCCTGGCCATCGCGCGCATCGCCCAGGCCGCGGGCATCGCCGCGCTGGCCGTGCACGGCCGCACGCGCGACCAGCAATACAGCGGTTTCGCCGAATACGACACGATCGCGGAAATCAAGTCGCAACTGTCGATCCCCGTCGTCGCCAACGGCGACATCGATTCGCCGCAGAAGGCGGCGCTGGTGCTGCGCCATACCGGCGCCGACGCGGTGATGGTCGGACGCGCGGCGCAGGGCCG
>Ga0207981_1000079_pt1 | contig 13203 bp, 18 predicted proteins | sample SoimicmetaGmgLPC_FD_188327 | JGI IMG/M metagenome (GOLD analysis project Ga0207981, IMG submission 188327) | Soil and rhizosphere microbial communities from Laval, Canada - mgLPC (SPAdes) (version 2) | ecosystem: Environmental > Terrestrial > Deep subsurface > Rock core/Sediment | place: Laval... | reverse complement strand
CAACGCCCGAAGGCGTTGCAGGTACTCAGAGTGCCTGGACTTCGTCGGCCTGCAGGCCCTTCTGGCCCTTGGCAACTACGAAGGAGACCTTCTGGCCTTCCTGCAGGCTCTTGAAGCCCTGGGACTGGATCGCGCGGAAATGCACGAACACATCTTCGCCGTTTTCACGGCTGATGAAGCCAAAGCCCTTGGCATCGTTGAACCACTTGACAGTACCGGTTTCACGGTTGGACATCGTTGTAACTCCTTGGAACGGATGGAATGCCGCTGGTGCGGCGGAAAGCTGGTTGCAAGGAGAAGCGGGGTGCAACGATGTAGTGGAACCAGGATCTACAGCATCGGGCCACGATTCAGGGTGACCCTTGGCGAACTCAGCCCGGGCACGGTAGTGGTCTGAGCGCGATAAAGCAAATGTTGCGTGCTGCTCGGTTCAGGTTCAGGGGCGGAGAGCCGCCCGGATTGCACGGATCTGGAAGGCGTGAACGGGGCAGGACAGCGGTTCCCGGGGATGGCTGCCTGCGCTCACCGCGTGTGCAATGAGATCAACGATGCGCGCAGCTTGCACTGGTCGAGCAACTGGCGAAGGCGCTGTTCGACGTACGGGAGGTCTTCCAGCTGCTGCGAGGCGTACAGGGAATAGGTCGGCTTGTCGCTTCCCCGCGCGCCGTGCGTGCGCCCCACGCTGACGTGGGGTGTCTGGCAGGCGCTTGCCCACAGGGCCTGCAGCTGGGTAGGGCCGATGCTCTGGCCATGGCCAAGGGTGAATCTGAATATCGCGATCTGGTGCTTCATGCGGGCGGTTTTTTCCTGATGCAGGCGGTGCGTGTGGTTGCTATCGCGACTTGCGACTGCCGGCGCCGGGGCGTACGGGCGCGGCAGTGGGGGCGTCGGAAACGGCTTCGGTCCCGCCCAGTTTCTTGAGCACCTGGGTGATGCCGAGCACTTCGATGGCGCCGCCGGATTTCTCGAACGCCTGGAGGTCGTCGGCGATGCGCTCGCTGGTGAGCATCCTGGAATCCGGTTCCTTTTTCCGGAAGGTCCTGTCAGCAGGGGGGGGTGTGCGAGCCATCGGAGTCTCCGTTAGTAAAGAACGAGTGGAATGCCGCGCGCGCGCCGATCGGCGTAGTCGGCGCGGATATCGAGGCAATAGGGGCCGCCCATGCGGAACCTGCGGCAAATGGCGGGGCGGCTTTCATAGATCGAACAACACATGCGCTTGCTGTCGAGGGCGACGCACCAGCCCTCCTCATCGCGTGCCATCACGTGCAGGCCGGCCTCGGTATGCGTGGTGAGGTGTCCGGCCACCCGGTCCTCCGGCTGCAATACGACGGTCAGGCGACAACAGACCGCATCGCAACTGGAACATTCGGCCTTGGCGACATGGGCCGATGCGGCTTGCGGCAGCAGTGCTGCGACAGTCATGCCAGCGCTGCCCGTGCGGTCCCGCGGCGATAGTGCAGCAGGCGACCACGATGCGGCGGCGGGTCGTCGTCGGACATGGGGCAACGCGACTCGTCCAGCGAATACGCCTGTTCCTGCATCAGCCGGGTGAAACGGGCGCTGTTGCCACGCCCCGGGTCGGTCACGAGCACCTGCGCGTCCGGGTGCGCATGGCGGGCAATCACGTCCGTGATCAGCGCCGCATGTCCCTGCTCGTAGAGCACGTCGCTGGCGATGATGACGTCGAACAGACCGAGCGTTGGCAGCGGCGTATCCCAGCTCATCTGCCGGTAGTGCACCGCCGGCAACTCGTTCAACGCTGCGTTGTAGGCGAGAAAGGGCTCGGCCAGCGGATGGATGTCGCTGGCGACGATGTCGGCGCCACGCCTTTGCAGGACGAGGCTGGCCAGGCCGATGCCGCACCCCAGTTCCAGGATGCGTTCGCCATCGAGTTCAAAACGGTGCATCGCCTGGGCCAGCAGCAATCCGGCCGGCCATACCTGCCCGAACAGGCTCCATTGCGCGCCGGAAATACCCATTCGTTCGCCATGTCCGTCGGGATCGCCGAACTGCTGCAGATCGCTGAGTACGCGCAGGCGCCAATCATGGCCGCCTATGGTCAGTGTGAGCTTGCGGGTGGAATAACCTGGCAATGGCGCTCCCATTGGGGCGTCACCCTGCAGGAGGGTGATGACGCGTGAGGGGGGAGCGAAGCGGTCGACCTGGGTCGGACGGGACGCAGCGAATGGAGCGGCTTGCCGTCCAAGCCTACACGACTGCAGCCGGGGGTTTGTGAAACCTAACTGCGCGATCGCTGGGCCAGCCACGTATCCAGCTGGTTGGCGAAGGCCTGGCGGTCGCGGGCGTGGAAAGCGGCCGGGCCGCCGGTCTGGACGCCGCTGCCGCGCAGTTCTTCCATGAAATTACGCATCGAGAGGCGTTCAGCCATGTTATCGGGCGTGTAGCGCTCGCCCCGTGGGTTGATGGCGATCGCGCCCTTGTCCACCACCAGGGCCGCCAGGGGGATGTCCTGGGTGACCACGAGGTCCCCGGATCGCACGCGTTCGACGATGGCGCTGTCCGCGACATCGAAGCCGCCCGGCACTTGCAGGGCGCGGATGAAGCGCGAGGGTGGGGTGCGCAACCACTGGTTGGCGACGAGGGTGACCTGCACCCCGGCGCGTTCGGCCGCGCGGAACAGGATCTCCTTGATCACGCCTGGGCAGGCGTCGGCATCCACCCAGACTTGTGCGGCTTGGGTCACCCGCGGGCAGTGGGGGTTTCCGGACGCGCGTCGGACTCGGAAGGAGTCGCAGCGTCCTTGGCCGCCTGCTTCTTCGCCTGCTTCTCGTCCTGCTTCTTCTTCTTGGCGATTTCGCGCTGGCGCTTTTCGAACGAATAATTGGGCTTGGCCATGGGGGCAGCTCCTTGGGGGCGATGCACCAGTGTAGGCACGTGGAGGCAATTAGCGAAGCACGCGCCCGATCCGGCCTGCTGGCAACGGCGTGCGCGGCCTGCCGGTGTGCCGGAGCAGCAACTGCCACCGGCGTTAACGCTCGCATAACTGTTTGTCCGGCAGAGGGCTTTGGCAGGCGGCCACCCGAGAGGGGGAAGCGGGGCGACCGACATCCCCTTACAAGTCACTGGCTACGCTGGCAATGGCCATGCGCGCGCACGACGCGTTGGCTGGCAATACTGAACACGGAACCTGGATGCTTCGCCGGTGAATGGTTCGCAGAGCTATGACTTCGACCGCTTCCGCCTGAGTACCGTACGGCACGAGCTGTACCGCGACGGGCAACCGGTTGCGCTCGAGCCCAAGGCCTTTTGCGTACTCACCGAACTGCTCGAGCACGGCGGCGAACTGCTCAGTCACGACGCCCTGCTCGATGCGGTGTGGGGCCATCGCCATGTCACGCCCGGCGTGCTGAACCGCTCGATTGCACTGGTGCGGCGTGCGCTCGGCGACGACAGCGAACACCCGCGTTACGTGCAGACCGTGCATGCGCTGGGCTATCGCTTCATCGCTCCGGTCACCCGTGTCGACGATGCGGCCAGGCGCACCGCGCCGGTTGCCAACGTTGCAGTCGCGCCGGTCGCGAGCCTCTCGCGCGCGACCAAGGGCGTGGCCGCCGTACCGGTCGCGGTACTGCCGTTTGCCAACCTGAGCGACGATCCCGGGCAGGCGTTCCTCAGCGACGGCCTCGCCGAGGACATCATCACCGAGCTGTCGCGTTGGCACATGCTGGCGGTGCGCTCGCGCGCGGCGTCGTTCCGCCATCGCGGCGTGGCCGTCGACGTGCAGCAAGTGGCGCGCGAGCTCGATGTCCGCTTCATCGTCGAAGGCAGCGTGCGGCGCATGGGCGAGCGCGTGCGCATCACCGCGCAGCTGATCGATACCGAATCGTGCAACCACATCTGGGCGGAGAAGTTCGATCGAACCCTGTCGGAGATCTTCGACGTCCAGGACGAAGTCGTCGGCACGATCGTGGCTACGCTGGTGGGACGCGTGCAGGCGCGCGACGCGGAACGCGCCCGCCGCAAACCGCCTTCGAGCCTCGCCGCGTACGAATGCGTGCTGCGCGGCAATGCGCTGCCGTGGGCCGAGCCGGAGGGACGCGCGAACGCGACCAGGCTGTTCGAACAGGCGATCGCGCTCGATCCGGACTATGGTTTTGCGCACGCACTGCTCGCGGCCATGCGCTATGGGCAGTGGTACGACGATCCGGTCGGCGAAGACGCCGCACTGGACGAAGCCCTGGCCCTGGCAATGCGCGGAGTCGAGCTCGATCCCGACGAGAGCACCTGCCATTCGATCCTGGCCCAGGTCTGCCAGCTGCGCGGCGACTTCGACCTGTGCGCGCAGCACATCCGGCGCGCGGTAGAGCTCAATCCGAGCAACCAGTGGAACGTCGCCGACATGGGGATGATGCTCAACTACCTCGGCGAGGCAGGACAGGCGCTCGCCTGGTTCGAGCGGGCGCGGCAGATCGATCCGTACTTCGACCCGCCGTGGTACTGGCGCGAATACGGCATGGCCCTGCTGCTGACACACCGCTACCGGGAAGCAGCTGAAATGTTCAACCATGTGACCGACCGCCATTACCGGCATATGGCCCCGCGGGCTGCGAACAATGCACTGCTCGGGGACATGCAGGCGGCGCGGCGCGATGTCGCCGATTGCATGGCCGCGCAACCCGGTTTCTCGATCCAACGCTACTTCGCGAAGCTTCCGTTCAAGCGCCAGGCCGACATAGACCATCTCGCCGAGGCGCTGCGGCGGGCCGGGTTTCCCGAGTCGTGAACCTCACATCTCCGGCAACGGCAGGCATTCCATGATCTCGATGCCGTCGCCGGGGAAGATCGTGAAGTGCGGATGGTTCTCGAAGAGCCGTGCCGCCGCTTCGTGCGATTCGGCCTGCACGACCGTGTAGGCGGTCATGTTGTTGCGGGTTTCGGAAATGCCGCCGGGCGCCGCCCGCCTGGTTTTCCCCAGCGGCGCTCCCGGGTCGACGATGGACGAACCGTTGTCGGTTGCCCACTTTTTCCAGGCTTCCATCCCGGCACGCTCTTTCGCGGCGCGCTGGCCTGCGTCCATCGATTTCCATGTGTCCATGGATGCGGCCGAGCCGGTATAGATGGCAAGGAACTTTTTCATGGGGACTCCAGCCGGCGTGCGCGGGTGCACGGGCGCGATGAAAACAGACCACGGGTTGGCGCTGCGTCAAACGGTCCTGGTCGACGGGCCTGGGTCGAAAGGGCTGGACCGCGGATTGAATGTCGCTTCATCCTCCCGGCATGATGCGGCCCGGCGCGACCGCAACGAATCAATGGCGTCCTCTGGTCGCAGCGGCAATGCGCATCGCACTAACATCCCACCGGGTAGCTTTTCGCGGATCACCGTCCACCACCGGAGCACCTCATGCCGACACCTCCACGCCAGCGGGCCAGCGACTTCGATCCGGAAGTGCTGCAACTGTTCGACCAGTACGTGCACGGCATCATCGACCGGCGCGGATTCCTCACCGGCGCGGCGCGCTTTGCCGTCGGCGCCACGACGGCGGCCGGTCTGCTGGCGGCCTTGAGTCCACAGTTCGCGTCGGCGCAGCAGGTGAAGCCGGATGACAAGCGGCTGTCCGCGAAGTTCGTCGAGTTTCCCTCGCCCAAGGGCTATGGCAAGGCCCGCGGCTACCTGGTGAAGCCGACGAATGCGAAGGGACCGCTGCCGCAGGTGCTGGTGGTGCACGAGAACCGCGGGCTCAATCCGCACATCGAGGACATCGCGCGCCGGCTGGCGCTGGACGGCTTCATCGCCTTCGCGCCGGACGCGCTGTTTCCGCTGGGCGGCTATCCGGGCGACGAGGACAAGGCCCGCGCCGAGTTCGCCAAGCTCGACCAGGCCAAGACCCGCGAGGACTTCCTTGCGGCCGCCGACCTGCTGGCGCACGTGGAAGGCGGCAGCGGACGCATGGGCGCGGTCGGCTTCTGCTACGGCGGCGGCATGGTCAACTTCCTCGCGACGCGGCTGCCCCATCTCGCCGCCGCGGCGCCGTTCTACGGCAGCCCGCCCGCGCTGGAGGATGTGCCAAAAATCAAGGCCGAAATGCTGGTGGTGCTGGCCGCGAACGACGAGCGCATCAACACGGCCTGGCCGGCGTACGAAGCCGCGCTGAAAGCGGCGGGGGTGAAGTACACGCTGTACCAGCCCGCCGATACGCAGCACGGCTTCAACAACGACACCACGCCGCGTTACGACGAGGCTGCGGCCAAAGAGGCGTGGCGCCGCACGATGGCGCTGTTCGACCGCACGCTCCGCGCGCACGGCTAGCCGTCCCGCGCTGGTTCGATGATCGCCGCAGCACCGAATGCCAGGCGTGCCGATCCGCGGCGCGCACGCCAGGCGATCCTTCTTGGCTTGCACGGAGCACGACATGGCCCGCTTCGACACCACTGAGTTCGCGCAGTGCCTCGACAAGGCCCATGCGCTTGCGTCCGACTACCTGCAGGACCTGCCGCATCGACACGTCGGTGCGCGCCATGGCCGCGACGAAATGATGGCGGCCTTGCGTGCCCCGCTGCCGCGACAGGGCGAGGACGGACGCGCGGTACTCGACCTGCTTGCATCGCAGGCGGCGCAGGGAACATCCGCGTGCGCGTCGCCGCGTTACTTCGGCTTCGTGATCGGTGGCGCCTATCCGGTCGCGCTGGCGGCGGACTGGCTGGTGTCGACCTGGGACCAGAACGCGGGCATCCATGTCATTTCACCGCTGGCCGCGGCGGCGGAGGAGGTTGCCGCGCAGTGGCTGCGGGAGCTGTTCGACCTGCCCCGCGACTCCGGCGTCGGTTTCGTCACCGGCTGCCAGATGGCGAACTTCACCTGCCTTGCGGCCGCGCGCCACGGCGTGCTGCGCAGGGTGGGGTGGGACGTGGAAGCCGACGGGTTGTACGGCGCGCCGCGCATCCATGTGGTGACGTCGGCCGAGTCCCACATCACCATCGACGTGGCGCTGCGCTATCTCGGCATTGGCACGCGGGCCCTGCACCGGGTGGAAGCCGACGCGCAGGGCCGCATGTTGCCGGAAGCATTGCGGGAAAAGCTGGCGACGCTGGAAGGCCCGGTGATCGTCTGCGCCCAGGCGGGCAACGTGAATACCGGCGCCTTCGATCCATTGCGCGAGATCGCCGGGATCGTCCGGGCTCGCGACGGCTGGTTGCACGTCGACGGCGCGTTCGGCCTGTGGGCACGCGCCAGCCAGTCGCTGCGTGCGTTGGCCGATGGCATCGAGCTCGCCGACTCCTGGGCCACCGATGCGCACAAGTGGCTGAACGTGCCGTACGACTGCGGTGTCGCGATCGTGCGCAATGCCCAGGACCATCGCACTGCGATGACCTCCGTCGCCGCGTACCTGATCCAGACCGGCGGACTCGAACGCGATGCCGTCGACTGGGTGCCGGAATTCTCGCGCCGGGCGCGCGGGGTGCCGGTGTACGCGACCCTGCGCACGCTCGGCCGTGACGGAGTGGAATCGCTGGTCGACGGCTGCTGCGCGCGCGCGCGGCAGATGGCCGCATTGCTGGCCGCGGAGGAGGGCGTGCGCGTCCTCAACGACGTGGTGCTGAACCAGGTGCTGGTGCGCTTCGGCGAGGACGACGACCTGACCCGCGCCGTCGTGACCGGCGTGCAGGACGAAGGCACCTGCTGGCTCAGCGGCACGACCTGGCACGACCTGGCGGCCATGCGCGTCTCGGTGTCGAACTGGGCGACGACCGAAGACGACGCGGCGCGCAGCGCCGAGGCCATCCTGCGGGTGTTCCGGTCGTTACGCGGGAGATAGGGCTCGGCCGCTTCCGGCCCTGCAGGAAGCCTGCGGCGGTATGTCGATCCGGTGGCTCCCCGTTCGTCGTCCTTCCGAGAGCCGGCTTAAGGCCGGTCGTCGCCAATGACCACAGCAAGGAGTACCACGATGCGTTTTCTTTCGATGATCCGGATCAACGAGAACAACGGCCAGCAGCCCAGCGAGCAGCTGATGGCGGACATGGGGCGCCTGATCGAGGAAATGACCCGGTCGGGCGTACTGCTCGATACCGCCGGACTACGGCCCACGTCCGAGGGTGCGATCGTGAAGCTCAAGGGCGGCAAGACCAGCGTGGTCGACGGGCCGTTCACGGAAGCCAAGGAGGTAGTCGGTGGGTTCGCGTTGCTGAAGGCCGGGTCCATGCAAGAGGCCGTCGCGCTGACGCAGCGTTTCCTGCTGATCCATGGCGACGAGTGGGAGCTGGATTGCGAAGTGCGACAACTGGAAGAGCCCGACTTCGGGGCGGCCTGATCAGGATGCGCAGATTCACGATGTGCGGATCCATCATCGCGGGAGCGACGCCATGAAATTCATTCCCTACCTCGATTTCGACGGGCAATGCCGCGAGGCATTCGATTTCTATGCCCGTGTCTTCAATGGCCAGGTCACCATGCGCATGACTTACGGCGAGTCGCCGATGGCGGACGAAATGCCGCCGGCCACCCATGCACGGGTGATGCACTCGCAACTCGAGAGCGGCAATGCGGTGCTGATGGGCGCCGATGGACCGCCGCAGCACGCATCGAACCGCGGCTGCGTCAACATCGCGGTCGATACGCCGGCCGAGGCGGAACGCATCTACGCCGCCCTGGTCGAGGGCGGCAGCGTACAGATGCCGCTGCAGGAAACGTTCTGGGCACAGCGGTTCGGCATGCTCACCGACCGCTACGGCAAGGCCTGGATGGTCAACTGCATGAAGCCACCTGGTTAAGCGGAAAACAGGACGGATATTTCCGCGCGCGTTTGCGAGCACAGGGAATGGGTCACAATTCGTTGATCGCGTGCCGCGTCATGTAGATGAACGCGGCCGACATTCAGGCTTCACATAGCGATCACACATAGACTCTGGGCTGAAAGTGGGGCCCCCGACATGGGTTGCGCCGGTGAACGATCGCCGGCCGGTTCCTGCGATCCATCCCCCCGTAACAGCCGGAAGTCCCGTGCCTCGCCTCGATCTCCTCCTCATCCTTGTCCTGGCTGCCGTGTGTGCCGCGATTACCGCCGCCGCGACCGGTCATTTCGAACCTCTGCCCCTGTTTGCCGGCGTGATCATCGCGGGCGTGATGCGCAGCCTGCGCATGGCGCGGCAACGCGGCTGAGCACATTCAGTTCGACGCCCTTTGCAGTTCCTGCAACTGCGCGCGATAAGCGGCGCGCGTCGCGCCGTCGCTGAGTGCCTGCGCCCGTAGCAGGGCCTTGCCGGCACGGCGCGGATTGCCCGCCTTCAGGTAGACCCGTGCCAGCGCGGAATAGAAGCGGTGTTCGCCGGCGTGCAGCCGGATCGCGCGCCGGTAGTGCGCGATCGCCTGCGCATAGTCGCCGCTGCGCTCGAAATCCATTGCCTGCAGGAAGTGATGCAGCGGGTCTTTCTGCTGCACCTTCGCCAGCCGGCGGCGGAATTCGGCTTCGCGCTGCGCATCGCCCACGCGGTGGGCAAGGCTGACCATGTTGAACAACGCACTGTCTTCCTCGGGGTTGAGTTCCAGCGCTTTCTGGTAGGCGCGCTCGGCGCCCGCCACGTCGCCGTCATGCAGGCGCAGGACGCCGGCATTGCTCCACAAAGCTGCGTAGGCAGGATCGGCGTCCAGCGCGTGCTGCATCAGTACCAGGCCGTTGGCCGTAGTCCCAAGCGCCAGCTGCTGCATTGCCAGGTTGTTGTAGTAATGCGCCAGCAGGCGCCGGTCGTTGATGGGGACGGGGCGATCCCTCGCGATCAGCTTGTCTCCCGCCGTATCCACGGTGAAGCTGCGTCCATTGGCCCGGACGCTCGCGTTGACGTGGTTGTTGCGATAGATCATGCCGGCTTCCTGCCGCCAGGAAATCGTTTCGGCGATTTCCTGCGGTTGCACGTCGAGGCCCGCTTCGCGTGCCAGCACCACGAACAGCATGGTGAAGGACAGGCAATTCGCCGCGCGTGTCGCGTAAGTCTGCTCGACCGAATAGGTCGCGCCTTCCTGGTAGGCGATGCCCAGTCCGTCCGCGTCCAGCATGAAATGCACCAGGCGATCGAGTCGCTCCTGCGGGGCATAGGGCTTGGCCAGTACTTCGTCGTGCAGGCGCTGGCGCAACTGCGGCGGCAGGGCCATTACGGCTTCCGGCGCGGCGGGGACGGGTACCGTCGTGGGAGTCGTGGGCGCGGCGGGCATGTCGCCGACGGGCGCCGGGAGGGTCAGCGCAACCGCAAGGAGCAGGGCGTACATGGCGACCCTCCGCGCGCGTCGGCAGCAAAGATGGCCTGGAGAGAGTGTAGTCCTGGCGCGGCGTGAACAGTGTTCACGGGCGGCTCGGCGGATAGGGCTTTCTTGGCGGCAGCCGGCGGTCGCTTGCGCTCACGGGCGGGCGAGGGCAAGCACGATCTCGAACACGATCAGCAGCACGATGGCCAGTTCCAGCAGCTCGGCGCGGCGGCTGGAGGCTTCATCGTAGAGCGCCGTGTAGGTGCCGCGGATGATCTCCAGCTTGCGGTCGACCGCGGCGCTCAGGCGCGGCACGCGGAACAGCTCCAGTGCCGCGCCATAGATGCGGGCCAGGTAGACGTCCTCGGTGACCTGCAGCGAGTTCTCGACCCGCTCGGTGAGCTCGGTAACTTCCGCCACCAGTCCATACAACTTCCGGGCCAGCCGGGCGGCACGGCGCGAGGCGAGCAGCGACAATCCGCCGCGCGCGCTCCCGACCAGGCCGTACATGGTGGCCAGCTCGTCATCGAGCAATTCGTCGTAGTAGCGCATCTCCAGCAGCTGGGCATTGGCCACCTCGATGATGTCGACGACATCCGAGCCCCGGCTGGGTTCGTAGAGGAAGGCGCGGTCCCAGGTGAGGACGACCAGGTCATCCTCGAAGTAGGAATACGCCTGCTCGGTGATCGCCGCGGCTTCCTGTGCGGACAGTGGCCGTGTTTCACCCGACAACAGGGTGGCGAGGTTCGCCTGTTCGCGGACCTGCGTGCCGGTCATCGGCTGCGCGAAGGCATGGACGATGGCGAACAGGTAGTCCTCTTCCAGGTGCTGCGTTGCCGGGCGATGCAGCGCCGGGCCGATGACATCCAGCACGCTGCGCAGTGCGTCGCGCCAGATCGATGTGTCGGCGGCGGCGGTGCGATCGAGCGCGTTGAGCTGGTGGCTGAACGCTTCCCAGGCGAGTCCCTCCACCGGTATCCGCAGGGCGATGACGATCGCGCCGAAGTCATAGACCCGCGCCGTTACCTCCGCCCGCGTGGGTACGCCCGCCAGCTCGATATCCACGGGCGGCATTGCCAGCAGTGCCGGCGGAACGCCGAAGGTGAGCTCATCCGGATCGGCGGTGGCCAGGCGCGTGCGGCGGCTTTCGCGCCCTTCATGCGACAGCCACAACGCCTCGGCGCGCGCCAGGTCGATTTCGTTGGCGACATCCAGCAGGCGATGGACGACCAGCGCGCCGGATTGGACGTGCAGGGCGGCCGGCATTCTGGACTCCACGTGGCTGGATGGGGCCAGTGTAACGGCGCATGGTGGGATCGTCGGAAACAAGAAGGCCCAGCGGCGAACGAGAGGTTTGGTCTCGCTGGCTGGGCCTTCCGTGCCGGAAACCACTGCTTCGGTCCTCGGTCCGTCGCGTTTTCTCCGGCGGGGAGAAGGTATCGCCGCGGATGTTATGACCGGGTCAACCAGCCGCTGGCGCCTCGATTAGGCTCCGGCGATGCCCATAGACCCTCGTGATCCCGCTTCCCTGGGCACCCTCAGCCGGGGCCGGTGCTTTCTGTACGTGTTCCCCTGCGCGTACGAGGACCTGCTGAAGCTCGGCTTTTCGCGCGATCCGTTGCAACGCCTGCAATCGCTGCACCGGCGCTGGTTCGAGTTCTTCGACCCGAACCGCATGGCGCTGGTCGAAACCGATCGGGTGCGCGATGCGCGTGCGCTCGAACTGGCGTTGAAGCACGAGCTGGCGGAGTTCAATGCGCCGGTTCCGTTGACGGTCACGCGCGACGCAGGTGGCCACGGCGAGTGGTATCGGGGGGCAGGCGCCCATCTCGGGACGGCAGTGCAGCGCCTCGCAGCGCGGGGCTACGGTGTGCATGCGCCGGCGCGTGGCTGGCTGCGGCGCGAGTTGGAGAGGCGCTGCGAGCTGCTGTACTCGTGGTCGGAGGCGCTGCTCGGCGTGGATGAACTGGACCTTCGCGCGGGCCCTACCCGGGCACAACAGGTCGCACGGGACGTATTGGATGCCTACACCGCGTTCGATATCGCGCTGGAGCCGTGGCTGCCCGCCAACGTGCTGCGCTGGTACGGCGCAGGCGGCGGCCGATAGGACGCGATGTTCGCGACGATTCAGCCCGACCCGCTATCCTTGCCACGAAACCGGTGATTTCGGGAGAACTTCCATGGCAACTGGCTGGGCAGGCGATGGCGCGGTGCAGGACCAGATCGATGCCACCATCAAGGACGCGATCCAACGTGTCCGCAGCCAGTTGCCGCAGGGCCCTGGGCTGATGCGCTGCGAGGAGTGCGACGCGGAGATTCCCGAAGCACGCCGCAAGGCTGTTCCCGGCGTGCGCCTGTGCGTGGACTGCCAGGAAGCGCGCGACCAGGAACAGGCCGGTTTCAGCGGCTACAACCGTCGCGGCAGCAAGGACAGCCAGCTCCGCTGATCTGACCTCCACCGATGGCATCGATGCAGACAGGCTGGCGTGCGTGGTTGGCGGCATTGTTCGGCGCGTCGCGCGCGGATGTGCCTCCGCATCTGCGCAAGCCGTCCATCCGTCGTCGCGGCGACACCATTGAGTTGCAGTTCGCGCATGGGGTGTCGCAAAGCCAGATGGTCACGCGCGACCCCGACCGCCTGATGATCGATTACACCCGCACCATGCTCGGCGCCCTCGTACTGGTGCCCCGGCCGCGCAGCATCGGCATGGTCGGCCTCGGGGGCGGATCGCAGGCGAAGTATTGCTACCGGCACCTGCACGACGCCCGCATCGAGGTGGTCGAGAACAATCCGCATGTGCTGGCGCTGCGCCGGCGCTTCCACGTGCCCGACGACGACGCGCGCTTTCGCGTGGTGCTCGACGACGGTGCGCATTTCCTGGCCGGACGGCGCGCCGGCTATGACCTGCTGCTGGTGGATGGCTACGACGAAACCGGTATCCCCGGCGCGCTTTCCACGCAGGCGTTCTACGACCACTGCCGCGCGTCGCTCATCGAAGGTGGCGCCATGG
>Ga0207981_1000078_pt1 | contig 13244 bp, 14 predicted proteins | sample SoimicmetaGmgLPC_FD_188327 | JGI IMG/M metagenome (GOLD analysis project Ga0207981, IMG submission 188327) | Soil and rhizosphere microbial communities from Laval, Canada - mgLPC (SPAdes) (version 2) | ecosystem: Environmental > Terrestrial > Deep subsurface > Rock core/Sediment | place: Laval... | reverse complement strand
CTGTGGTGGCTGATGCAGTTCCCGGTAGGCGACAAGGTCTGGAAGTCGTTCGCGATGAACGGCAGCGGCGGCAACTCCGTGCAGGTCTTTCCCGCCGAGCGCGTGGTGGTGGTGATCACCACCACCAACTACAACGTGCCGCAGCCGCATCGGATCACGGCGAAGCTGCTGATGGAGCAGATCCTGCCGGGCATCCGATAGCAACCCGGCATCGGGTCCGCTACATCGCTGGGTTGGTGGAGCCAACCCAGCCTGTGGCCTTTGGGATTTCTGCGCCGCACTAGCAACCGCTGCGGGTAGCCGCTTCAAGCAGCTTTGCGGCTTCACGTACGCTTGCGGCGTCCTGCACGCCTGGCGACGCGAGGCTGATGTGCCCCCTGTAGTCGAACTTGAGGTTGACGACGTCATCCTTGAACAGGATCACGCCTTTCGCTCCGGCGAAGTCCCCCGTGCCGTCCACGATCGGGTGGTGGCAGCGACCGTGGATCTCCTCCGCGAACGTGTCGTCCGTGTACTTCGCCGTGAAGGTGTAGGTCGTCTCGAATGTTCCGCATGACGTGCCGTTGAGGCAGCCGACGAAGACCTCGCTTCCTTGCTCTACATACGTGCCGCTTGGATTGAACCTGGAGGCGGAGACGTAGGTGTACCAGCAGCCGTCCAGACCCCCGCCGGAGAGTTCGATCGGAGGGTAATCCCCCGTATTGGCGGGTGGACTCCCGGCCGGCGGTTGACACGCGGTGTTGAAGACGCCGATTCCGGATACCTGCGTGTTTCCCGCACTCGCGGGCATCGCCAGGACGGCAAACATCGATGCCGCCACGGCAGCCGAGAGTGTCGTGGTTCGCAGCCGGTCGGAGACGTGCCGGGAGGCGCGGACAGGGTTCGTCGTAAACACGGGTTTCTCCCTTGACAGTGCGTTTGACTGTCGTGATGTCGGCCCCCCCTTCTGGACGGTGGCCTCGTCTGACCGGAGGCCTGCCGTGCGGCCCTTCTACGCGGCCTGCGAGAGCTTCGATATGGCCCGGATGGGGGTCGGCCCGCACGGTCGCCTTCTAACCCACGGGCGCCAGGCACTGCAGCCATGCAAGGGTTTGCACTAGCGCCGCGGTGCAACCCGTTCCATGCGATCAGCCCGAAGGGCAAAAAAGGCGAGGCGGGTCGGTGCGATCTCGTGCACCACTACGTCAAGCGCAAGCTGCACCATCGATCAGGTGCGCGAATCGAACTGCCGCGCCGGCATCGCCCCTCGACATGGAGTGCTGGCGGTACGCCATGTTCGTTCAACACGAATCCGGACTTGGACCCGCTGCACTCACGCTACCAAACCTGGTGAACGCTTCAGACTTCCATGCACTACCAGTGCCACTTCGCACTGCGACCAGTGTTCCAGCGGGTTCAGGAATTCCATCGTCATCACAGTGTCCGGTGCCTCCGGATTCCTGCGTAATTTCAGGCATCGCTTCGCGTAATCGAACCGATCTGGCAGTCGGATAGACAGCATCCACCGCAAGGACTGCCGGCCACGTGCCAAGGACCACCTCAATGGAGGAGAAGCCATGTCGACGGATGCCACATCAACGATCGCAATCACTGCCCCCGCCGGTCGAGCCGGGCCGGGCCGCGCGCGTCTTCGGGCGTGGTGCGGGGTGTTGGCGGTCTGCCTGCTGCTGTGTTCCTCCGCTGCGTTCGCCGCCGCCGCCAGGACCCGCGTGGTCGCCTGGGGCGGTGAAGTAGGCAACACGCAGCTCGATATCCCCTATTCCCTGGACGACGCGGTCGATATTGCAGTGCCGTACGTCCTGCGGGCCAATGGCGAAGTGATCGAGATCGGCACCATGCCGCCGGTGGTGCGGGCGCGGCACGCCAAGGCCATTGCCGCGTCCTTGCGTTGCCTGCTGATCCTAAACCGCAATGGCACGGTGGCTGCCCAGGGCGACGACCCCTCCTGCGAGGCTTCGGTGCCGGCGGGCCTTTCAGGCGTGGTGAAGATCGCCGCCGGCGCCAATTTTGGTCTGGCTCTCACTGCCGACGCGCACGTGGTGGCCTGGGGCGACAACACGTCCGGTCAGACCGATGTGCCGCCGGGATTGAGCAACGTCATAGCGATCGCGGCCGGCCGCAGCCACGCACTCGCGCTTCGATCCGACGGCCAAGTGGTGGCGTGGGGCAGCAACAACGACGGTGAGCTCGACATTCCCCCCGGGTTGGCGGACGTGGTCGCCATCGATGTCGGCAACGCCTACAACCTGGCGCTGCAGGCCGATGGCACGGTGGTGGCATGGGGTGACATCTTCGACTACCCGCGCGCGGTACCGCTGGACCTGCCGCCGGTGCGCGCGCTGGGTGCCGGCGAATGGCGCCAGGCCGCGGTGGTGCTGCGCGACGGCACGATCCGCGAATGGGGGTTCCAGGAAGGCAAGTCCGTGCCGCCCGGGTTGGGCAATGTCATGAAGCTGTCGATGGGCTATGTCGTCAACTACGCGCTGGTGGCCGTGCCGATCACCCCGGGCGAAGCGATTGCCGACATGCGCGTCGACCTGAATTCGCTGATCGCGATCGAGGACGCGAACCGCAGCGCGCTCAATGGCTACCTGGATCTGGCGGCATGGGCCGTGGGCAACGATGCCCCGCTGGCGTGCACGGCGATGCGTTCGTTTGCCGAACTGGCCGCTGCTCCCGACGTCATTGGCTATACGGACCGGGTGCTCTATCTCGTAGCGCAGACGCGTGACGTGCTTCACCTGATGGGTTGCGGACATTGGCGCGGCGTTTGAGGGGGCCGAAGGCAACAACAGGAAACAGGGGTCAGAGTGCTGGTCCTTCCAGGGACCTGCTCTGGCCCCGCTCTGTTCTCCGCAGTGTCCATCGCGAATCGTCTCGCCGGGGGCAGTGTCGGTCATGGGGAACAGTGGCCTTTGCGATGCCGCGATCCGATTCCGTCCCGGTGGATCGCTGAATGAGCATGCGAGCCTCATCGGTTGCGCCTGCGCCCTCGGTAGCAGCCACACACCTGTCGCCCGACAAGAAACGATCCGCATCATGGCGCTGCAGGGGAGTGCACGCCCCGGCACGTGATCGCAGCTTTTTGAAGCTCGAACCACGATTGACACCGGCTGAATAAATGCGAATGATTCGCATCTGAAACTTCCCCCTCCAGGTGTCCTGATGCGTGCGCGGTGCCTTGCTGCAGCCTGCCTGCTGTCCCTCTTCGCATTTTCCGGCGCCGCCCAGGCCGACGAAAACTACTTCGGCTACTCCTACGGCTCGGAAACCCTGCCGGCGGGTCGCAATGAGGCTTACCTCTGGTGGACCCAGCGCACCGGCAAGGGCGCAGGCGATTACCGCGCCAACGACGTCCAGCTGGAATACGAGCACGGCTGGACCGACACGTTCCAGACCTCGTTCTACCTGACCGGCCGCGCCTACGACTACTCCGGCGGCGCGATCGTCGATGAGGAAACGGGCGAAGCCAAAACCCTGGATCGCAATCTCGACTTCGACGGCGTGAAGGCGTCGATGAAGTGGAGCCTGCGCAGCCCCGAGCGCAACGGTTACGGCCTCGCGCTGTATCTCGAGCCCGAATACCTCACGCAGCACCGTCCCGATGGCGAGCGCTTCAAGGAAGTCGGCATCGAGACCAAGCTGATCCTGCAGAAGAATTTCCTCGACGGCCAGGTCGTCACCGCCTACAACCTCACTCTCGAACCCGAGTGGGAGCGCGAAGACGACGCGTGGGAGTCGGAGCTGTACGTCGAAAACAGCGTGGGCGCGTCCTACCGCTTCGCATCGAACTGGTTCGCCGGCCTCGAAACGCGCTTGGACATGGCCTATCCCGAATACGGCTCGCGCGAATTCTGGGCCTGGTACGTCGGCCCGACCCTGCACTACGGCGGCCAGAAGTACTGGGCCACGCTGACCTGGATGCCGCAGATCAAGGGCGGCCCGACGGACGCCGAACGCTCCGACCGCTTGCACCTGGAAGAACGCGAGCGCAACGAAGTGCGTCTGAAAGCCGGCATCAACTTCTGATCTGCCATCCAGCGAGGCCATGACGATGCGCCGCGACTTCCACGTGCAATGGCTGCTCCCTGCCGCCACCGTGCTCGTCGCGGCGCCGGCAATGGCAACGACTTACTTCACTGTCGAACAGGCGCAGCAGAAGCTGCTTCCTGGACAGGCGCTGACACCGGTCGCGATCACGTTGACGCCGGCGCAGGCCAAGGCCGTGCAGAAGGCCAGCGGACTGCGCGTTCGCGAACCGAAACTGCAGGTATGGCGCGCGGCCAACGGCGCCTGGTTCTATGTCGACCAGGTGCTGGGCAAGCACGAGATGATCACCTACGCGCTGGCGCTGGACGCCAGCGGTGCGGTGGCCGGGCTGGAAATCCTCGACTACCGCGAAACCTACGGCGGCGAGGTGCGCAATCCCCGGTGGCGTGCGCAGTTCATCGGCAAGAAATTCGGCGCGCCGCTCAAGCTCGATGTCGACATCGTCAACTTGTCCGGCGCTACGATCTCGAGCGCGCACGTCACCGAAGGCGTGCGTCGCCTGCTGGCAACGCACCAGCTCGTCGTCGCGGGGACATAGCGGCCGTGGGCGCGAACGGCGCGTGCGGTGAAGTTGCCACGCAACGCGTCCGGCCGCTGCTCGGCACGTTCGTCGCGATCCGCATCGACGCCTGCGACGGCGACCCGGAAGCGTCCTTCGCCGCCGCGTTCGCGCGCATCGAGGCGGTGCATCGCGCGATGAGTTTCCACGACGCCACGTCGGAACTCGCGCGCCTCAACCGCGAAGCGGCCGCCTCGCCAATGCGCGTCGGTGCCGACCTGTGGCGCGTGCTGTGCGCGAGTCTCGCATTGGCGCGCGCGAGCGATGGCGGATTCGATCCCACCATCGCGGCGCGCCTGGTGCACTCCGGACACCTGCCCCGACCCGATGCACCGCCGCCCGACCTGGATGCCACCTGGCGCGACATCGAGCTGCTGCCGCACCAGAGCGTGCACTTCCACCGCCCGGTGTGGCTCGACTTCGGTGGCATCGCCAAGGGTCATGCGGTTGATCGTGCCGTCGCCGTGCTGCGCCAGCATGGGGTGCACTCGGGTGTCGTCAATGCCGGCGGCGATCTGCGCGTCTTCGGTGCGGCCCAGGAAACCGTACACGTGCGCGACCCGCGCGATCCCGCGCGCTCGCTGCCGCTGCTGCAGGTGCGCGAGGGTGCCGTCGCGACGAGCGCCGGCTACTTCAGCACCCGCCACGGCCGCACCGCGCTGCTCGACACACGCTGCCATACCACGCTCGGCCACGGCATGTCGGTCAGTGTCTGCGCACCGCGTGCGCTATGGGCCGATGCGCTGACCAAGGTCGTGCTGGTCGACCCTGACGGCGCGCGTCCCCTGCTGCAACGCCTGCGCGCGCAGGCCGCGCTGATTGACTCCACCGGCCGCGTGCGGACACTGTCGTGATGAAACACCACGGACACGAACGCCTGCGCCTGCCTGCATGGGTACGCGCCTGGGTCTACGTCGCCGGCGCGCTGTGCGCGCTCAGCGGCGCCGCATGGTTGCTGCTGCACCACTTCGTTCGTCGCGAAGGCCAGTTCGGTCCGGAAGCCTCGCCGCTCGAGCATCCGAGCCTGGTCTTGCACGGCGTGTGCGGACTCCTGCTGTTGTGGGTGCTTGGCCTGGTGTGGTTCCCGCACGTGCGCCGCGGCTGGAGCAGGCCCCGACACCGCTGGGTCGGCGGCACCATGGCCGCGTTGATGCTGTGGCTCGCAGTGAGCGCAGCCGGACTCTATTACCTGGGCGATGAGCAGTGGCGTGGCTGGGTGAGCCTCGCGCATTGGTCGCTGGGCCTGTTCGCCGCGTTCTGGCTGCCGTTCCACATCTGGGTCGGGCGTCGGAGGGCGAGGCGCGGATAGGAGATGCGCATCGATGCCGGAACCGCGCAGGTCGGTGGCCCTTGGTTCTAACGTAGCATGCGGGCGACGCGCAACGACGCGTCGCATGCCTGGGGGAGGCAACCATGAATATCCGTCTGCACGGCGCCGTGCTGTTGATGGCGCTGGCGCTCAGCGCCTGCGGCGCCAAGATCGTCAAGAACGCACCACCACCGCCGACGGATCGGGTCGTGGCCGAAGCCAGTTCGCCGCACCTGCAGGCGCAGTTGACCTGGGTGCTGGTGTCGGAAAGCCCCGGCTCGTGGGCCGAGGAAGCGGTGTGGGACGAATACCTCGTCCGTGTGCGCAACATCTCGTCGCTGCCGGTCGAAATCAGCGGCGTGGTGGTGGAGGACTCAAGTGGTCAGGCGGCGATGACGATGGATTCGCGCAGCGCCTTGATCAAGGCGTCGAAACAAACGGCGAAGCGCTACAAGGCCCAGGGCGTCGCGGTCTACACCGGCCTGGGTGGCGCAGGCATGACCGCGCTGGGCATGGGCTCGACGGTCGCGGGCCTCGCCTACGGCAGCACCTTGAGCCTGGGCATCATGGGCGGCGCGAGTTCGAGTTCCGCCGCGTTGGGTACCGCGGCCGGGCTGATGGTGACCGGCCCCGTACTGGGCACCGTCGGCGTCGTGCGTGCGGTGCGCGCCCACAAGATGGACAAGCGCATCCGCGCCCGGCACACGCCGCTGCCGGTCACGCTCGCGCCGGGCGAGGAGAAGATGCTGGACCTGTTCTACCCGATCATGCCGTCGCCGAATACCGTGGCGATCACCTATCGCCAAGGCGGCGCGGAAAATCGCATCGAAATCGATACCCGCCAAGCCTTGTTGGGCCTGCACCTGCCTCCCGCCAAGCCTGCGGGCGATCAGGCCAAAGCGACTGCTTCGGCAGCACAGCCTCCCGCCAAGCCTGCAGACAATCAGGCCGCAGCGACCACGGCGGCAGCGCAGCCTTAGTGATTTCGGCGATGAGGTGCAGGGCCTCGAACCGGCTACACCTGCACCCATATGTGCACTGTCACGGCTTCGAATGGCACACATCGTGCAGGACTGCTGCACTGGGCGGGTGAGGTTCCAGATGCAATAACCGTGGGGTTTTCAATCGAGCGTTCGGGTCTTCCCGAACGCTTCTTTCTTCGTGGATCCCCGCAAACAAGGACGCGATAGAACAAGCTGTTTAGCGCTGGAATCTGCCTTTAATGGGCACCGATCAATGGAGTAGGGGGCGAATGTCGCCTTCTTCTTGAGGGAGCGGTTGCCACGGCCCAAGGCTGGCGCAGGGCTTGTGAGCGCACGCGGCGCTCGGTTCGGGTCCACGCGCAGAGCGCAGCCCGGCCGCGCCGCATCGAGGCGTAAGATCAGCCACGCCGCTCTGGCATGAGGTCCCCGTATGGCCGACGTCTTCGTTTCCTACGCCCGCAGCGACAAAGGGCGCGTCGCGCCGCTGGTCGCCGCGATCGAGGCGCAGGGCTGGTCGGTCTGGTGGGACCCGGACATCGCCACCGGCCAGGACTTCGACCGCCAGATCGCCACCGAGCTCAAGCTCGCCAAGTCGGTGCTCGTGGTATGGACCCCGAAATCGGTGGAATCGCGGTGGGTACGCGGCGAGGCGCGCGAAGCGGCCGAGCGCGGCATCCTCGTGCCGGTGCGCTTCGAGCATGCCAGCCTGCCCATCGACGTGCGCACCTTCCATACCACCGAACTGGACGGCGTGGCGGGCGACGTCCGCAGTCCGCAGCTGCAGGAAGTGCTGCGCGCGCTGGAGGCGATGATCGCCGGGAGCGGCGTTGCCGCAGCGACGCCGCGCGCGAACGCGGTGGCGGCGAGCCCATCCGGCCCGCCTGCGCATGCGCGGGTTTCGATCTGCGTCCTGCCGTTCGTCAACATGAGCGGCGATGCGGAGCAGGAATATTTCAGCGATGGCATCACCGAGGACATCATCACCGACCTGAGCAAGGTATCGGCGTTGGCGGTGACTTCGCGCAATAGTGCCTTCGTGTTCAAGGGCAAGCCGGTCGACGTGCCGAAGGTGGTGCGCGAGCTCAATGTCAGCCATGTGCTTGAAGGCAGCGTGCGCAAGGCCGGCGGCCGCGTGCGCATCACCGCCCAGCTGGTGGACGGTACGAGCAACGATCATGTCTGGGCCGAGCGCTACGACCGGGACCTCAACGACATCTTCGCGTTGCAGGACGAGATCTCCGAGGCGATCGTCAATGCGCTGAAGCTCAAGCTCTTGCCCGAAGAGAAGAAGGCGATAGAGCAGCGCGGCACCGTCAATGTCGAGGCCTACAACCTCTACCTGATGGCACGCCAGCTCTACGTCACTGGCCACGAAGGCGACGCGCGCCGGGCCGAAGCGATCATCCGCCTGTGCGTCCGCGCCACCGAATTCGATCCCGGCTACGCGCGCGCGTGGACGCTGATGGCCTTCGGGCAGATGACGCTGCGCTTCGTGCTGGGGCGCGGTGGCGAAGATGGCCTGGTCGCCGCCGAGCGCGCGCTGGCGCTGGATCCCAGTCTGGCCGAGGCGCATGCGGTGAAGGCCAGGATCCTCGCGGAAACTGACCGCCGGGACGAGGCGACGGCCGAAATCGATATCGCCCTGGAGCTCGATCCGGAGTCCTACGAAGTCAACCGCTGGGCCGGGTACCTGAGCTACCGGGAGAACCGGTTCGACGACGCCGTCCGCTACTTCGAGAAGTCGACGGCGCTGATGGACTCGGATCTGAATTCGGCCGCCATGCTGGTGAGCTGCTATCACACCGTCGGCAATGCCCAGGGCACGCAGCGCGCGGCACGACTGACCCTGGCGCGCTCGGAGAAAGTACTGGCGCAGGATCCGAACAACGGCACGGTACTGGGCTACAGCGGCTACGCCAGTGCCGCGCTGGGCGAGGCCGAGCGCGCCAAGGAGCGGATGAACCGCGCGCTGCTGATCGATCCGGACAACTGGAACATGCGCTACAACTTCTGCTGCGTACTGATCATCTTCCTGCAGGAGCTGGAAGCGGCCCTCGACCTGCTCGGCCCGGTGTTCCAAACAGCGACGGTCGGCATCCTCAACTACGCCAAGATCGATCCCGACCTGACCGCCCTACATGACCATCCGCGCTTCCAGGCCATGATCGCCGCCGCCGAGGCGCGCCTTGCGGCGGAGCAGTAGGGAAGAAGCTTTCGCGTCATCCGCCTCGCGCAGGTCGCGATAGCAGGGACACCGCGCCGTTACATCGACCTGCACTCCGTGTGGATGTTTTGCTAAACGACTGAACGCTTCACAGCCTGAACATGGAACTGCGCTCCGTGGGTGCGTCCATTTCACGCACGATTACCTCTTTGGCTCGTACGTTCTGGCGACGGAGGTGAAACATGAACATGAAACCTGTTGCCATGAGTGTCGCGATTGTCCTCGCCGTGTCCACGGGAGCTGTGTTTGCGCAGCAAACAGGATCCACTGAACATCAAACCAGCAATGACGCATCCGAAGTTGTCTCGGATGCCTGGATCACGTCGAAGATCAAGGCAGATCTGCTCGCCGCACATGACACCCCAGGGATGGCGATCGACGTGGATACCAAGGACGGCGCGGTCACCTTGAACGGCACCGTGAAATCCCAGGCAGAGGCGGACAAGGCAGTGGCCCATGCCAAGACCATCAAGGGCGTAAAGCACGTGACGTCCAAATTGAAGGTTGAACCCGCGAAAAAGTGACTTTCCCTGGGTTTAGCAAAAAGGGCGGTGGAGCCGCCCTTTTTGCGTTCGCGCTTGACTGCATCCGGCTCACTCATGCGCAGTAGTGCATGCAGGCAGGTCTTCACCAGACGGAGCCACACGGCGCGGGGGCACGAGCATCGCAATGAGCAAATTCCTGCGGTTTCCCAGCGCAGTGGAGCGAGAGCCATCCATCGAGGCATGGATGCGTGGGCATGCCGGTGAGTTGGGGGAGATCGCCCGGTACTGGTTCGCTGTCATGCGTGCCTGCGGGGGCGACGTCCGGGAGCTGTTGCATGATGGTCATCCCACGGCGTGTATTGGAGATGCCGCGTTCGGTTACGTCAATGCGTTCAGGGATCACGTGAACGTCGGGTTCTTTCGTGGTGCCGAACTAACTGATGCAAGTGGCTTGCTGGAAGGTACGGGGAGGTTCATGCGGCACGTCAAGCTCAGGCCCGGCCAGAAGATCGATGATGCGGCCTTGAGAGAGCTCGTCCACATTGCATACGCCGACATGAAACGGCGCCTCCAGGCAGAGTAGATCTCGTAGGCCGGGGTTGAGCCGCCGTTTCGGGCGCAAAGATGGCGGGTTGGAACCCGCCCGATTGCGCCAGGACCGACACTCCGTCCGCCTCCGTCATCCACGCACGTTATTACCGGCAAGTCACCAGGCCACGCGGACTCCGCCCATGGCACCGGAACTCGCCTCGCTAATCGCCGCCGCTGTGATGTGGGTCTTCGTGCATATCGGGATCGCCGGTACGCGGCTGCGTGACCGGTGTGTCAGGGTGCTGGGGGAGCGCGGCTTTCGCGGTGCGTTCTCAGTGCTTTCCGTTGCCAACATCGTCTGGCTCGGGCTGGCCTACGCCGCGGCCGGGCCGGTGCGCGTGCTGTGGCAGGCGCCGGGTTGGCTGGCGGTGCTGTGCATCCTGCTGCTGGCTCCGGCCAGCATCCTGCTGGTCGGCTCGCTGACGGTGCTCAATCCCACGTCGGTCGCCGGTGCCCACGCACTGCTGTCCAAGGCACCGGCGATCGGCATCCTGCGCGTGACACGCTATCCCATGCTGTGGTCGTTCGCGCTATGGGCGGCCGCGCACCTGATTGTCATCGGCACGCTGGGCGGCGCGATCTTCACCGGTGCCTTCCTCGTCGTGGCGGTCGCCGGCATGTTGAGCCTCGACGCCAAATACGCGAGGCGCGCACCCGGGCAATGGGCTGCATTCGCGCGCGCTACTTCGATCCTGCCGTTCGCCGCGATCAGTCAAGGCCGCAACCGCTTCGCCTTCACCGAGATCGGGTGGTGGCGCATTGCCGCCGGCATGCTGCTCTGGTTCGTGCTGATCGCGCTGCATCCGCCGATCTACGGCGTGAATCCGTGGCGGTACTTCTCGTAACAGGATCGGAGACCGATTCCTTACGTCGATTGGTAGGGCCGGGTAGTGGCCAGCAGGGTGCCCCATGGCGCTCCAGCGGCAGAAATCCCCGGGGCGTACTATCGGGATCCGTCGTCGGCCATTAGCGGAACCCGTGGAAAGCCAGGAAAGCCAACGCATCGCAGCGGCCCTGGCGCGCCGGGCAGAGACTGCCGGGCAAGTCGCCGACACGATGGTCTCGACATGGCGGGACATCGACGCGGTCCTGAGCCCGATCATCGGGCAGCTGGGTGTCGCGATGCTCTACAAGCGCAGCCTCTACCTCATCGGTCCTGCCCATCCGTGGCTGGCGGGCATGCACGAAGGGAAGCAGGCGAGCGTCGACCTGGCGGCACTGAAGTCTGCATTTGCGCAGCAGAGCAGCGCCAACGCCGCCGCCGCCGGCGGTGCCTTCCTGCACACGTTCCACGACTTGCTGTCCAGCCTGGTCGGGCCTTCGCTCACCGAGCGATTGCTTCGTCCCGCATGGGCCCACTTTTCAAGCGGCCCGCCCGCCCAGGACACCTCGCCATGACCACCAAAGTGACCATCAACCGCCTGGCGACCGGCGTGCCGGGGCTGGACGAAGTGCTGGGCGGCGGACTGCCGGAGTTCTCGTTCAACCTCATCGCCGGGCCGCCCGGTTGCGGCAAGACCACGCTGGCGCACCAGATGATGTTCGCGCTGGCGACGCCCGAGCGTCCGGCGCTCTATTTCACGGTACTGGGCGAGCCGCCCCTGAAGATGCTGCGCTACCAGCAGCAGTTCGACTTCTTCGACAGCGAACTGATCAACCGCTCGATACATTTCGTCAACTTGTCTGACGACGCGTCGGCGGGGGATCTCGACCAGGTGCTGCAGCGCATCGTCGCCGAGGTGGAAGCGCACCGTCCTGCGCTGGTCTTCGTGGACTCCTTCCGTTCCGTGGTGCACGCGAGCCGGGGCGAGGGCAACCCGCACAACAATCTGCAGCAGTTCGTGCAGCAGCTGGGCATGCTGATGACGAGCTGGCAGGCAACGACCTTCCTGATCGGCGAGTACTTCACCGAAACCGAAACCGAAACGGATGCCAACCCGGTACTCACGGTCGCCGACGGATTGATCTGGCTGCGCCAGAGCGTGCAGCGCAACTCCATGGTCCGCAAGATGGAGATCATGAAGATGCGCGGCCAAGCGACGCTGCCGGGACTGCACACGTTTCGCATCGGCACGGCCGGCCTCGAGGTATTCGCACCCATGCACGCGGCGCTGCCCGCGAGCACCGAACCGACTCCGGGACCGCTCGGTTCGCGTCTGCTGATGGGCGTGCCGCGCCTGGACGACATGATGGGCGGGGGCTTGCCGCGAGGCTATTCGCTGCTCGTCGCGGGCCCGTCGGGATCGGGAAAGAGCATCCTGGCCGCGGCCTTCCTGGCCGAGGGTGCACGCTGTGGCGAGACCGGCGTCATCGCGGTCTTCGAGCAGCGTCCCAACCGCTCGCGCAACCGCGTGCTCACCGACCTGATCGAAAGCGGCCGCGTGGGACTGGTGGACAGTCGGGCACCGGACCTCTCGATTGATGAGATCGTGTTTTTGCTGCTCACCGAGATCCGGCGGCTCGATGCCAGCCGCGTCGTCATCGATTCGCTATCGGCCTTCGAACTGGCCTTGGCGCCGACCTTTCGCGAAGACTTCCGCGAGTCGTTGCTGCGCCTGGTCACCGCGCTGGCGGGTGCAGGCGTCAGCGTGCTGATGACTTCCGAACTCGAGGATCGCTACACCGATCTGCGCTTCAGCCCGTACGGCACCGCGTTCCTGACCGACGCGATCATCGTGCAGCGCTACATCGAGGTCGACAGCCGGTTGCGGCGCGTGATGGCGGTGGTCAAGGTGCGGGCGAGCGCCCATTCGGACGAGTTGCGCGAGTTCAGCATCGACGACGCGGGCATCCGCATCGGCGGAATGCTTCCCGACCAGGAAGGACTGCTCGGCGGCAGGCCGACGAGAAAGCGCACCGCCGATCTGTCGGTCCCGGCCAGCGGTATTGACGATAGTTGAGCCATGTCGCCATGACCAGGACCCCTCGCCGGAATGGGCGCGCCGCGGTGAAGGCGGCGAGCGAACTCGCCACGCTGCAGCAGCAAGCCGAGCAGGCGCGCGCGGCGTTGGCGCGCCTGCACCGGAACGTGGTCGAGGCCTAG
>Ga0207981_1000077_pt1 | contig 13300 bp, 11 predicted proteins | sample SoimicmetaGmgLPC_FD_188327 | JGI IMG/M metagenome (GOLD analysis project Ga0207981, IMG submission 188327) | Soil and rhizosphere microbial communities from Laval, Canada - mgLPC (SPAdes) (version 2) | ecosystem: Environmental > Terrestrial > Deep subsurface > Rock core/Sediment | place: Laval... | reverse complement strand
ACGAACACGTCCTGGTCGCCCACCGCGATCCCGCCGTGGCGGTGCAGCACCGCCAGCAGCATCGCCATGCGGTTGCCTTCCATGCCGACGGCGACGCGGCGTGGATTCGACAGCGGCGAGGAATCCACCAGCGCCTGCACTTCGACCAGCAGCGGCCGCGTGCCTTCGCGGGTGACCATCACGCAGCTGCCAGGTTGCGGCGCGCTGTTGCCGGACAGGAAGATCGCGGACGGGTTGGGCACTTCGCGCAGGCCCTTGTCGCCCATGGCGAACACGCCCAGCTCATTGACCGCACCGAAGCGGTTCTTGAATGCGCGCAGCACCCGGAACCGGCTGCCGCTTTCGCCCTCGAAATAGAGCACGGCATCGACCATGTGCTCGAGCACGCGCGGGCCGGCAATGCCGCCCTCCTTGGTCACGTGGCCCACCAGGAACACGGCCGTGCCGGTTTCCTTGGCGAAACGCACCAGCCTGGCCGCGGATTCGCGCACCTGGCTCACCGAACCGGGCGCCGCGGTCAGCGATTCGGTCCAGATCGTCTGTATCGAATCGGCGACTATCAGTTGCGGGCGCATCGCCGCGGCATGTTCGAGGATGCGCTCGACGCAGGTTTCCGCCAGCGCGTGCACGCCGTCCAGCGGCAGCCCCAGGCGCGCCGCGCGGCCCGCCACCTGCGCGAGCGATTCCTCGCCGGTGACGTAGAGGCCCGGCATCGTCGCTGCCAGTTTCGTCACCGCTTGAAGCAGCAGCGTCGACTTGCCGATGCCGGGATCGCCGCCTACCAGCACCACCGAGCCTTGCACCAGGCCTCCGCCGAGCACCCGGTCGAGCTCACCGATGCCGGTCGAAGTGCGCGCGTCTTCGTGATGTCGTACGTCCCGGAGCGCGGTGACCTTGGGCGCCTCGCTGGCGCCGGCCCAGCCACTGCGTCGGCTCGCGGCCACGCTCCTGGCCTCAGGCGCGGCTTCAAGGACGACTTCGCTTAACGTGTTCCAGGCGCCGCACTCGCCGCACTGGCCCTGCCATTTGTTGTAGTCCGCGCCGCATTCGCCGCAGACATGGGCCGTGCGTGCCTTGAGGGAGCTTTTCGCCATTACCGGGTCGTACCACTGGGAAGTGGCACTACTCTATCCGGCTGTCATCGCACGCGGCGAGACCGCTGCGGCTCGCTTCAGTTTTCCTGAGCGTCTTCTGTCCCGCGCTGCTCGCGGATCTTCGCCGCCTCCGCATCCGCGGCCACGCGGTGCTGGAGCGACTTGCACAACTCGATTCCCGCCGCGGTCAGGTGGGGCTCGTCGCCACCCTCCTCAACAAGTCCGCTCTCGACCAGGCGCTTGTGCATTTCGGCATCGCCCGCGGACAGCGGGGCGCGCTGGTCGAGCCGCTGCAGCACCTCGAGCAGGGCGAGGTCTTCCAGGGAAATGGGGTCCATGCGCAAGCCCGGGCCGGGGACACACGACCGATCTTGGCACGTTTCACGGAGGGTGGTGCCGGAAACAGGAGTCGAACCTGCGACCTACGCATTACGAATGCGCCGCTCTACCAACTGAGCTATTCCGGCGAAGGGGCGGAATTGTAGGCTTTGGGCCGCTGCAGGGTCAATCGACCAGCTGCACCCGCAGCTCCTTGGGCAGGGCGAAAACCATGTCTTCGGGCTCGCCGGAAAGTTCGGCGACGTGCGCGGCGCCCAGTTCCCGCAGCCGCTCGATCACGCCGCGCACCAGTACTTCCGGAGCGGAAGCGCCGGCCGTGATGCCGACGCGCTTGCGGCCCTGCACCCACTGCGGATCGATCTCGATGGCGCCATCGATCAGGTAGGCCTGGACGCCCTCGCGCTCGGCGAGTTCACGCAGGCGGTTGGAATTGGAACTGTTGGGCGAACCGACCACCAGCACCAGGTCGCATTGCGCCGCGAGCTCGCGCACGGCGTCCTGCCGGTTCTGGGTGGCATAGCAGATATCGTCGTTCTTCGGCCCCTGGATCGCCGGGTATTTGGCCTTCAGCGCATCGATCACCGCACGGGTGTCATCGACCGACAGCGTGGTCTGGGTCGTGTAGGCGAGGTTGTCGGGCTGGCTGACTTCGAGCGCGAGCACATCCTCGATGTCTTCGACCAGGTAGATCTGGCCCAGGCCCGCTTCCCGCCTCCACTGCCCCATCGTGCCTTCGACTTCGGGATGGCCGTCATGGCCAATCAGCACCACGTCGCGACCGGCGCGGCAATTGCGCGCGACCTCGAGATGCACCTTCGTCACCAGCGGGCAGGTCGCGTCGAACACCTTCAATCCGCGCCGTCCCGCTTCATTGCGCACCGCCTGCGACACGCCGTGGGCGCTGAAGATCACGGTGGCGTTGTCGGGTACTTCATGCAGCTCTTCGACGAAGATCGCGCCGCGGTGCTTGAGGTCATCGACGACGAAGCGGTTGTGCACGACTTCGTGGCGCACGTAGATCGGGGCACCCAGCGTTTCCAGGGCGCGCTTGACGATTTCGATGGCGCGGTCGACACCGGCGCAGAAACCGCGGGGATTGGCTAGCAGGACGTCCATGGGGTGATTTTAACCCCGGCGCCCGGCGTCGGCGGACCGCTTGTTGCCGCCCACCAGGCCGAACAGGGCGATGCCCACCGCACCGGCCACGATGGCCGAGTCGGCGATGTTGAAGGCAGGCCAGTAATGGTCGCGCCAGTACCACTGGATGAAGTCGATCACCTTGCCGTGGATGAGCCGGTCGATGACGTTGCCGACGGCGCCGCCGATCACCAGCGCGTAAGGCAGGGCCGTGCGCCACTCGCGACGCGGCGTGCGCGCGAGCCAGTAGCCCAGCAGGCCGCTGATGCCGAAGGCGAGCACGGTGAAGAGGTATTTCTGCCAGCCGCCCGCATCGCTCAGGAAGCTGAACGCCGCCCCGGTGTTGTAGGTGCGGTACCAGTTCCAGAAGCCGTCGATCACGGGAACCGCGGTGAACTCCGGCAGCGAAGTCACTACCCAGTTCTTGCTCCACTGGTCGAGCACGATGACGACCACGGAGAGCAGCAGCCAGGAAAGGGCGTTGGGTTTGCTATTGGACATGACCTACCGCGAGTGTGGTGCGGGCTTCCGCACGCTGGTTGTTATTCCTCAGGACCGGAACGCTCCGGCGCACGTGGTACTCAGAACCAGCGGCGATCCTCGCCCGGTCCTTCGACATTGCCGACGCAGCGTGCGCACAACTCCGGATGCTCCGCATCCGTGCCGACGTCGCCGCGGTAATGCCAGCAACGTACGCACTTGCTCTTGCGCGTGCGCGTCGCGAGCACGGCAATGTCTTTGGCCGCGTCATCGGCCAGCACCTCCACGTCGCCGCTGATGAACAGGAACCGCAGTTCATCGGCCATCGGCACGAGCCAGTTCTGGTCCGCGGTGCTGCAACGCAGGCCGATCTCGGCTTCCAGCGCAGCACCAATTTCGCCCGCGGCGCGCATGGGCTCGAGCGTCCGGCTGACTTCCTCGCGCAACGCCAGCAGGCGGTCGAAGTCGGCCGCGGAGAGCGGTGCACCGTCCGACAATGGCGCCAGGCCGTCGTACCAGGTCGCGAACAGCACGTTGTCCTCGCGCTGGCCATCACCGGTAACGGCAGGCAGGTGCCGCCACATCTCGTCGGCGGTGAAGCTGAGGATGGGAGCGATCCAGCGCACGAAGGCTTCCGAGATCCGGTACATCGCGCTCTGCGCCGAACGACGGCCGCGCGAGTCCTCGCGCATCGTGTAGAGGCGGTCCTTGGTGACGTCCAGGTACAGCGACCCCAGGTCGACGCTGCAGAAATTCGACAGCGCCTGCACGATCGCGGCGAAGTCGTAGTCCTCGTAGGCCTTGGCGATCTGCTGCTGCACCTGGAACGCGCGGTGCACGATCCAGCGGTCCAGCGCGACCATGTCGTCGAGCGGACGCAGGTGCTGCACCGGATCGAAGCCGTTGAGGTTGGCGAGCAGGAAGCGCGCGGTGTTGCGGATGCGCCGGTACACGTCGCCGCTGCGCTTGAGGATGTTGTCGGAGACCGACATCTCGTTGCGGTAGTCGGTGGACGCGATCCACAGGCGCAGCACGTCGGCGCCCATGGCGTTGATCACCTTCTGCGGCTCGACCGTATTACCGATCGACTTGGACATCTTCTTGCCCTGTTCGTCGACGGTGAAGCCGTGCGTGAGCACCTGGCGGTACGGCGCCTTGCCGTCCATCGCCACGGCGGTGAGCAGCGAGCTGTGGAACCAGCCGCGATGCTGGTCGGATCCTTCCAGGTAGAGGTCGGCGGGCTTGCGCAATCCGTCCTGCGGACGCTGCGCGAGCACGCATTCATGGGTGACACCGGAATCGAACCAGACATCGAGGATGTCGGTGACCTTGTCGTACTTCGCGGCCTCGTCGCCCAGCAGCGAAGCCGCATCGAGCGAATACCAGGCATCGACGCCTTCGCGCGCGACCACGTCGGCGACCTGGCGCATGAGTTCGGCCGCACGCGGATGCGGCTCCTGGGTTTCGCGATCGACGAACAGCGCGATCGGCACGCCCCAGGTGCGCTGGCGGCTGACGCACCAGTCCGGACGGCCTTCGATCATGCCGTAGATGCGTGCTTCACCCCATTCCGGGATCCACTTGACCTGGCCGATTTCGTGCAGCGCATCGCGGCGCAGGTTGGCCTGCTCCATCGAGATGAACCACTGCGGCGTGGCGCGGAACGCCACCGGCGTCTTGTGGCGCCAGCAGTGCGGGTAGCTGTGTTCGAGTTTGGCGTGGGCGAGCAGGTGGCCACTGGTGCGTAGCACCTCGATGATCACATCGTTCGCCTTCCAGATATGCAGGCCGGCGAGCGTGGTCCCCTCGCCTGTCACCCCTTGGGCCGGCGGCGTCGACGGCAGGTACAGACCGCGCCCGTCGACCGGGTTCATCTGCGCGGCGGTGTACTTGTCGAGCAGGCCGTAGCGCTGGCCGACGACAAAGTCTTCCTGGCCATGCCCCGGCGCCGTGTGCACGACGCCAGTACCCTCGTCGGCGGTGACGTGTTCGCCCACCAGCACGGGAATGTCGCGCTCCGGATAGAACGGATGCTGCAGGTGCTGCCCTTCGAGCTCGCTGCCATTGACGTTGCCGAGCACGACGACATCGGCGACGCCATAACGAGCCAGCGCCTTCGTCGCCAGCGCTTCGGCGAGCACGAGCAGGCGGCGACGGCCGTCGGCGTAAGCCGGGCCCTCGACCAGCACGTATTCGAGGTCGGGACCGACCGTCACCGCAAGGCTTGCCGGCAGCGTCCACGGCGTGGTCGTCCAGATCGGCATCGCGACATCGATGCCCGCCTCCACCGACACGCCGAACACGGACGCCAGCTTCTGCGGATTGCGTGCGCTGTAGGCGACATCGACGGCCGGCGACACCTTGTCGGCGTATTCGATCTCCGCCTCCGCCAAGGCCGAACCGCAATCGAAGCACCAGTGCACCGGCTTGGCGCCGCGCACCAGGTGGCCACGTTCGATGATCTTCGCCAGCGAACGCATGATCCCGGCTTCGGTGGCGAAGTCCATGGTGCGGTAGGGGTTTTCCCAGTCACCGAGCACGCCCAGGCGCTTGAAGTCGCGGCGTTGCAGGTCGATCTGCTCGGCGGCGTATTCGCGGCACTTGGCGCGGAATGCAGCGGCGTCGAGCTTGTCGCCGACCTTGCCGAACTTCTTCTCCACCGCGTGCTCGATCGGCAGGCCGTGGCAGTCCCAACCCGGCACGTAGGGCGCGTCGAAGCCGGCGAGCAGCTTCGACTTCACGATCACGTCCTTGAGGACCTTGTTGACCGCGTGGCCGATGTGGATCGCACCGTTGGCGTACGGCGGGCCGTCGTGCAATACGAAGCTCTTTTCGCGACCGCCTGTTTTCTCGCGAATCCGCTGGTACAGGCCCTCGCTTTCCCAGCGGGCCAGGGTTTCCGGCTCGCGCTTGGGCAGGTCGCCGCGCATCGGGAATTCCGTCGCGGGCAGTTGCAGGGTGGACTTGTACCTGCTGGTGTCTGGGCTGGTTTCTTGGTCGGTCACAGCGGGGCGCTCTGGCGAAGGCTCGTCGAGGAGGCGTTGGAAAAACCGGAGGACAGGATCGCACGTGCCTGCGCCGCATCGCGATGCATCTGTCCGGTGAGGGAATCTAGGTCGGGGAACTTCAGCTCATCGCGCAGCTTGGCGACGAATTCGACCTCGATGCGGCGGCCATACAAGTCGTCCGCGAAGTCGAACAGATGCGCTTCGAGCAGGGGCTCCACGCCGGCTACCGTAGGCCGCGTACCGAGGCTGGACACCGAAGCCCGGGGGCCGCTGCCGACGCCATGCACCCAGGTCGCGTAGATGCCGGACAGTGCGGGGGTCTTGCCGGCGAAACGGATGTTGGCCGTGGGAAAGCCGAGTTCGCGGCCCAGCTGCCGGCCGCGCACGACATGGCCGCCGATCGAATACGGGCACCCCAACAGACGCGCGGCGCCAGCGAAGTCGCCCGACTGCAGCGCGATGCGGATTCGAGTGCTGGAGACGCGCTCGCCATCGAGTTCGACCGGGGCGATTTCATCGGCCGCAAAGCCGAGTTCCGTGCCCACGCGCCGCAACACGGCGATGTCGCCCGCCCGGCCCTTGCCGAAGCGGAATTCGGGACCGACCCAGACCTCGCGCGCCGACAGGCGCTGTCGCAGCACGACGCGCGCGAAGTCCTCGGCGGCGAGGCTGCTGAGCCGACTGTTGAAACGGAGCAGGCCAACCTGATCGACACCCAGCGCCAGCAGGCGCTCCACCTTCGCGTGCGGCAACAGGAGGCGCGGGGGCGGATTGCCCTTCGCGAAGAACTCGCGCGGCAACGGTTCGAAGCTCAGGGCCACCGCAGGCACATCCAACGCGCGCGCACGCTCGACGGTGCGGCGCACCAACGCCTGATGCCCTAGGTGCAGGCCGTCGAAGGCGCCGATGCAGACCACACTGCCGTGCGGGCAACGGGGCCCGCCTTCGACGTCGCGAAACAGCCTGCTCATGGAATCTCTGTGGGGCCCGGCGCACTCGGCCGGGCATTCAGCCGAAGCCCGGCAGGGCCGGGCTTTTCAGATCAGATCTGCGGATCGACCGCATCACTGAAGTATAGCCGCCGTGGCCCGGTCTCAATGCTCGCGCAGATCGCGCGGGCGGAACCCGACGGCCAGCAAGGCCCCCAGGTACACCGCGCCGCCACCGCCGACCAGCACGGCCAGGTAACCGATCCGCTCCCACTTGCCGATGACGGTGAAGTCGGGAATCCAATGCAATGCCACGAGCAGCGCAATCGCCATCGCGGCGCAGGCCAGCCCAAGGCGGGTCAAATGGCGCGTCCAGCCCGGCTGGCGCTGGTACACCCCGGCCTTGCGCAGCCAATGCCATAGCAGCATCAGGTTGAGGTAGCTCGCCAACGCACTGGCCAGGCCGATCGCCAGGTGCAGGCCAGGCGTGCTCGCCAGGCCCTGCATGACGTTGCCCTGTTTACCAGCCGGGACCATAAGCACGAACAACACCGCGAGGAACACGACGTTCAGGACCATGTTGGCGACCAGGGACGCCACGCCTGCGCGCACTGGCGTACGCGTGTCCTGGCGCGCGTAGAACGCCGGCAGCACGATCTTCACCAGGGCGAAGGCCGGCAGGCCGAAGCTGAGCCCGAACACCGACATCGCTGCCATCCGCGTGTCGAACGCGGTGAATTGCTTGTGCTGGAACAGCGTCGCGACCAGCGGCTGCGACAACAGCATCAGGCCGAGCATCGCCGGCAACGCGATCAGCAGGGTCGTGCGCAGGCCCCAGTCGAGCGCCTTGGAGAACCCCTCGTGGTCGGTATTGACGTGGTGGCGCGACAGCGTCGGCAGGATCACCGTGCCCAGTGCGATGCCGAATACACCCAGCGGCAATTCGAGGAAGCGGTCCGCCTGGGACAGCCAGGTCTGCGAACCGGTGTACAGCAGCGCCGCGATCACCGTGTCGAACAGCAGGTTGATCTGCGCGATGGAAGAGCCGAACAAGGTCGGCACCATCAGCTTCATCACCTTGCGCACATCGGGATGGTTCCACCCCCACTTCGGCAGGGTCAGCAGATCCAGCCCCCGCAATGCCGGCAACTGGAACAGCAGCTGCAGGATGCCGCCCGCCAGGATGGCCCAGCCCAGCGCCGTGATCGGCACCTGCAGGTGCGGCGACAGCCAAAGGGCACCCGCGATCATGCAGAGGTTGAGGATGACCGGCGTCAGCGCTGGCATGCCGAAGCGGTGGAAACTGTTCAGCGCCCCACCCGCGAGCGCCGTCAGCGACACGAACAGGATGAACGGGAAGGTCAGCCGCAGCAGGTCGACGGTCAGGCCGAACTTCTCCGAATGCGCCTCGCCGCCCAGGTTGAACAACCACGCGACCTGGGGGGTGAAGAGCAAGCCCAGGGCCGTCACCACGAGCAGGACCCCGCCCAGCGTGCCCGAGACCCGCGCCATGAGCTCTTTGAGATCGGCGTGGGGCCGGGTTTCCTTGATCTCGGTGAAAACCGGCACGAAGGCGGTCGAGAACGAGCCTTCGGCGAACAACCGGCGCATGAAGTTGGGAATGCGGAAGGCCACCCAGAAGGCGTCCGTGGCGGCGTTGGCACCGAAGGTCGAGGTGATCGCGATGTCGCGGATCAGCCCCAGGACCCGGGAGACCATGGTCATGCTGCTGAACGAAAGCAGGCCCCGGATCATCTTCGGGCGGGTCATGCGCCCCTCCCCGGGGACTTTCCGGAACCGTGGATATGCAGGTTGTTGACGCAAGCTACTGAATCGCCCATAATTTTCTGTCTGATTTTCCCAAAACCCTTCAACACCAGTTTCCAGGATTCCCTGTCGTGGCCAATATCAAGTCCGCCAAGAAGCGCGCCAAGCAGACCGTCGTGCGCAATGCCCGCAACGCCGCTCAGCGTTCGATGCTCCGCACCGCCGTCAAGAAGGTCCTCAAGGCACTCGACGCCAACGACGCCGCCGGCGCCCAGGCTGCCTTCGTCGTGGCCCAGCCGATTCTCGATCGTTTCAGCTCGCGTGGCCTGATCCACAAGAACAAGGCTGCCCGTCACAAGAGCCGTCTGACCGCGCGCATCAAGGCGCTGTCGGCTGCCTGAGGCAAGCGTGCTTCGAGCAGGCGCCCCAAGCGCCTGCTGAAAAAGCCCCGCCAAAAGCGGGGCTTTTTTGTTGCCGGCGAAAGCGCTATCTGCGCGTGCAGCGGCGTCAGACGGCATCGTCGACGTGGCCCGTCCCGACCTGCGCACGATAGACCGCTTCATCAGCGGCTTCCTGCGCTGCCTGCTTGAGCTGGTCGAAGAAGCTCATGACCTCAAGCATGATCGGCCATGTGTTTTCACGGCCAATCGCCGACACGAGGTACCAGCGGTCCTTCCATCCGAGCTCGTCGATGATCGCCTGCGCCTCGGCCTGCTGCTCTTCTTCCAGCAGCAGGTCGGCCTTGTTCAACACCAGCCAACGCGGCTTCTGCAGCAGCTCGGGATCGTGCTTTTCCAGTTCGCGCTCGATCGCGCGCACCTGCTCGGCCGGACTGATGCCTTCGACGCCGCCTTCCATCGGAGCGATGTCGACGAGGTGCAGCAGCAATCGCGTGCGCTGCAGATGCTTGAGGAACTGCGTTCCCAGGCCCGCGCCCTCCGCCGCGCCTTCGATCAGGCCGGGGATGTCCGCAATCACGAAGCTGCGATGCGGCTCGACGCTGACCACGCCGAGGTTCGGATACAGCGTGGTGAACGGATAGTCCGCGACCTTCGGCGTGGCCGCCGAGACCGCGCGGATGAAGGTGCTCTTGCCGGCATTGGGGAAGCCCAACAGGCCGACGTCGGCGAGCAGCTTCAGCTCCATCTTGAGCGCGCGCTCTTCCCCGGGCAGGCCGGGCAGCGCCTTGCGCGGCGAACGGTTGATCGAGCTCTTGAAGTGCATGTTGCCGAGGCCGCCCTTGCCGCCCTTCGCCACAAGCAGGCGATCGCCGTGCTGGGTGAGGTCGCCAATCACTTCGTCGGTTTCGACGTTGGTGACCACGGTTCCGACCGGCACGGTGATGGTTAGGTCGTCGCCGGCCTTGCCGTACATCTGCCGGCCCATGCCGTTCTCGCCGCGTCGGGCGCGGAACTGCTTTTGGTGGCGGAAGTCGACCAGCGTGTTGAGGTTCTCGTCGGCGACCAGCCAGACGCTGCCGCCATCGCCACCGTCGCCGCCATCGGGGCCGCCGAGCGGAATGAACTTCTCACGGCGGAAGCCAACGCAACCGTTGCCGCCGTCACCTGCGATGACCTGGATTTCGGCTTCGTCGACGAGTTTCATGGGAAGGAATTAGATAGGAAGGCGTGACGCTTCACAACGAAACGTATCGCGTGGGCGGAGACCTGCATTCGCAGGTTCCTGAAATACGAAGCCCCGCCTGCGGCGGGGCTTCGCGGGACTGCAGACGTCGCTCGATTACTCGGCAGCGACGACGCTGACCGTGCGGCGCTTCTTCAGGCCCTTGGTCGAGAACTCGACCTTGCCGTCGATCAGCGCGAACAGGGTGTGGTCGCGGCCGAGGCCGACGCCCGAACCCGGGTGGAAGTTGGTACCGCGCTGACGCACGATGATGTTGCCGGCCTCGATGGCCTGACCGCCGTAGATCTTGACGCCCAGGTACTTCGGGTTGGAGTCGCGGCCGTTGCGCGAGGAACCTACGCCCTTTTTGTGTGCCATGGCTGCTTCTCCTGCTTAGCCGGCAATGCCGGTGATTTCGATTTCGGTGTAGTGCTGACGGTGACCCATCTGCTTGCGGTGGTGCTTGCGGCGACGGAACTTCACGATGCGCACCTTATCGGCGCGGCCGTGGCCGATGACCTTGGCACTGACGGTAGCGCCCTTGAGCGCGTCGCCGAGCTTGACGGTTTCGCCGTCGCCGAGCATCAGCACGTTGTCGAGCTTGATCTCGCTGCCGGCTTCGACATCGAGCAGTTCGACGCGGAGCGTCTCGCCCTTCATTACGCGGTATTGCTTACCGCCGGTGAGTACAACTGCGTACATGACCAGATTCCTCTGTAGTTATTTTGGTCGCCTGCCGCACCCGGATCGGGCGGACAGAAGCGGAATTCTATAGGTTTCAGCGAGTTAGGGTCAACTGCCCCTCTCACCGAAAAGCTGGCACCCCCTTAACGGAGCCCGTGCTGTAGTCCGGCGGCCGCCCGTTGCGGTGCTTCATTCGGAGGACACCATGTTCGACCGCATCATTGAACAGGCGGCCGGCCGGTTCGGCCTGGCCCCGGACAAGGCCAAACAGCTCCTGGGCCTGCTGATCGGGCTGATCTTCAACGCCAAGAGCGGGGGGCCGGCCGGCTTCCTGCAGGCTTTCCGCAGCCAGGGCATGGGCGACATGGTCCAATCCTGGCTGGGTAGCGGCCCCAGGCAGCCCATCAGCCCAGGCCAGCTCGAAGGCGTGCTCGGCGCGGACGCCCTGGGTGGCATCGCCAGCAAGCTGGGATTGCCGCAGGCCACGGTGAGCAACGCCGCCGCGGCGATGCTGCCGGACGCGGTGAACGAGCTGAGCGACAACGGCCAGCTCCCGATGAGCCTGCCAGACCGGTTGAGCGGCTGGCTGGGGGGCTTGGGGGGCCTGGGCGCCGCCACCATGGCGGCGGGCACCCGGGCCGCGGGCGCGGGTGTGCGACAGGCCGAGGCCGCGGCACGTGGCGGCTTGGGCCGCCTGCTGCCCTGGCTGGCGCTGGCCGCGCTGGTGATCGCCGGGTTCCTGGCCTTCAGGAGCTGCAAGCGTGAGGAGGTGGTCGCGCCTGCTATGACCCCGCCCGCCAAGACCGCCGCACCCACGGCGGCCATGCCGGACCTCGGTCGGGCAATGGAACGCTCCACCGAAGCGGCCGCCGCAGCGCTGGCGAAGCTAACCGCCGGCTTCACCGCCGACGATCTGGTCAAGGCACTGAACCTGATGGTGGTCCATTTCGACACCGACAGCGCCAACATCTCCGCCGACAGCCAGGACATCCTCAGCAAGGCCGCGGATGCAATCAAACGGGCGCCCGCCGGCACCCGCATCGAGATTGGCGGCCACACCGACAACACCGGCGACGCCGCCGCCAACCAGAAATTGTCGGAAGCCCGCGCTGCCGCGGTGGCGAAGCGGCTGGTCGAACTCGGCGTGGGAACCGACATGCTGACCAGCAAGGGTTACGGCCAGGACATGCCGGTAGCGGACAACAACACCGAGGAAGGCCGCGCGCAGAACCGGCGCATGGAATTCACCGTGATGAAGTGATTGCCCGGATCGCGATAGGCACGACAAAAACGGGGGCTTCGGCCCCCGTTTTTTGCTGCGGGCACCCGAACTGAACACTGCTCCCGCAGCGCACTGGGCGAGGCTGGCAATACGGCGATTTGCCCCAACCTCTTCCCCTCGCTACGCTCCCCTGTTCGCCCCCGGATTCCGACTCAATGGCGCTGGATTTCATCCGCATCCGCGGCGCGCGGACGCACAACCTCAAGAACATCGATCTCGACCTGCCCCGCGAGAAGCTGATCGTCATCACGGGCCTGTCGGGTTCAGGCAAGTCCTCGCTGGCTTTCGACACGATCTACGCCGAGGGCCAGCGCCGCTATGTCGAGTCGCTGTCGGCTTATGCGCGCCAGTTCCTCAGCGTGATGGAGAAGCCGGACGTCGACCACATCGAGGGCCTGTCGCCCGCGATCGCGATCGAACAGAAGGCGACCTCGCACAACCCGCGCTCCACCGTCGGCACCATCACCGAGATCTACGATTACCTGCGCCTGCTGTATGCGCGCGTGGGCACGCCGCGCTGCCCCGACCACCACTATCCGCTGGAAGCACAGACGGTCAGCCAGATGGTCGACCAGGTCCTCACCCTGGATCCCGAGCAACGCTACATGCTGCTCGCCCCCGTCGTGCGCGAACGCAAGGGCGAGCACGCCCAGATATTCGAGCAGCTGCGCGCGCAGGGTTATGTGCGCGTGCGCGTCGACGGCGCCCTGTACGAAATCGATGCGGTGCCGCCGCTGGCACTACGCGTCAAGCACACGATCGAAGCGGTGATAGACCGCTTCAAGCCGCGCGAGGACATCAAACAGCGCCTGGCCGAGTCCTTCGAAACCGCATTGAAACTCGGCGACGGCATGGCCGCCGTGCATTCGCTCGACAAACCTGAAGCCGAACCCCTGCTGTTCTCGTCCAAGTACAGCTGCCCGGTCTGCGACTACTCGCTGCCGGAACTGGAACCGC
>Ga0207981_1000076_pt1 | contig 13421 bp, 9 predicted proteins | sample SoimicmetaGmgLPC_FD_188327 | JGI IMG/M metagenome (GOLD analysis project Ga0207981, IMG submission 188327) | Soil and rhizosphere microbial communities from Laval, Canada - mgLPC (SPAdes) (version 2) | ecosystem: Environmental > Terrestrial > Deep subsurface > Rock core/Sediment | place: Laval... | reverse complement strand
GCGGATGCGCCCGCGCCAACGCCGACGCGCTTCACGCCCCAGGACCTCGCACGCCTGGTCGACCTCACCGAGCCCGCGTTCTCGCCGGATGGCCACGCGGTCGTCTACACCGCCACCTCCGCCAACCTCGCGGACGACAAGAGCCAATCCGACCTGTGGCGCGTCGACTTCGACGGCAGCCACCGCGTGCGCCTGACCAACACGCCGAAGTTCGACGAATCGCGCCCGCAGTGGTCGCCCGACGGCAAATCGATCGCGTTCCTGTCCGATCGCGGCGGCGAGGAGGCCGACACGCAGGTGTGGCTGATGCCCGCGAACGGCGGCGAGGCCAGGCGCCTGACGAAGTTCGGCGAGAGCATTTCCGACTTCGCGTGGTCGCCCGACGGCAAGCGCATCGCCTTCATCGGGCGCGATCCCGAGCGGCCCTTCGGCGCGAAGAAGCCGAAGCAACCGCCGCCGATCGTCACCGAGCGTTACCAGTTCCGCGAAGACGGCACCGGCTACCTCGACAGCCGCCGCAACCACGTCTACGTCTTCGACATCGCCACCGGCAAGACCGACCTGCTCACGCCCGGCGCGCACGACGAACAACTGCTCACCTGGTCGCCGGACGGCAAGCTGCTGGCCTACGTCACCAAGCGCGGCGTCGATCCGGATCGCCACCTCAACTACGACATCTATGTCGTCGAACCGAAAGCGGGCGCGAAGGAGCGCCAGCTCACCACGTTCACCGGTTCCGACCTCGATCCGTACTGGGAAACGCGCCCGGCCTTCAGCCCCGACAGCACGCAGATCGCCTACCTGCGCAGCGGCGAGGACAAGTGGATCTATTACACGCCGTGGCAGCTGGCCATCGTGGACGTCGCGACCGGCAAGGAGCGCGTCCCCGCCGACATCGATCGGTGCTTCACCAAGCCGCGCTGGGCGCCCGACGGCAAGAGCGTGTACGCGCTCGTCGAACAGAACCTGGTGACGCTGCTTTCGCGCATCGACCTGGCCGACGGCAAGGTGACGCCGCTGACTGGCGGGCCGCGCTTCGATTACGACCTGGATGTCTCGCGTGACGGCCGCATCGTCGTGCTCGGCGGCGATGACCTGCATCCGTACCGGATCTCGGCGGTCGAGCCCGAGGGCCTGCGCACGCTCGCAGATCACAACGAATTCCTCGCACATCGCCAGCTCGCGCCCGCCGAGGTCTTCCACTACACCCGCGACGGCGTCGACCTCGAAGGCCTGATCGTCAAGCCCCTCGACTACGTCGAAGGCCGCCGCTATCCGACCATCGTGCGCCTGCACGGCGGCCCGGTGTACCAGTACTCGCGCGAGTTCATGCCCGATTGGCAGGTGTATGCGGCGAACGGCTTCGTCGTCGTCGCGCTCAATCCGCGCGGCGGTTCGGGGCGCGGCTTCGATTTCGCGAAGGCGATCTACGCCGATTGGGGCAACGTCGATGCGAAGGACGTGCTGGCCGGCGTCGACCACGTCGTGCAGATGGGCATCGCCGATCCCGATCGCCTGGGCATCGGCGGCTGGAGTTACGGCGCCATCCTCACCAACGCGGTCATCGCCAGCGATACGCGCTTCAAGGCGGCGGTCAGCGGCGCGGGCGCGTCCAACATGTACGGCATGTTCGGGCACGACCAGTACGTGCGCGAATACACGCTGGAACTCGGCACGCCCTGGGCCAACCGCGAGGCCTACGATCGCGCGAGCTTCCCCTTCCTGCATGCCGATCGCATCACCACGCCCACGATGTTCCAGTGCGGCGAAGCCGACGCCAACGTGCCGTGCCTCGGCGCCGAGCAGATGTACCAGGCGTTGCGCGCGCGGAACGTGCCCACGGTGCTGGTGGTCTACCCGGGCGAAAGCCACGGCCTGACCGTGCCGAGTTACCTGGAAGACCGCATGATGCGGAACCTGGCGTGGTACACGCGGTACTTGAAGGGCACGGAGCCGGAGGGGGCGAAGTGATGTCGAACACACTGCAGGGTTTCTTACTGGCCCTGGCCATCGGCGCAAGCCTGTCCGCCGGCGCCGCCGAACGTGCGCGCGCCCTCGGCGTCCCCTTCGAGGGCACGCCCGCCGCACGCAACGCGATCACCGATGTCAAAGGCGTCACCGTGGGCCAGGTCACCCTCATCGAGGATCTCGCCGACGGCCACAAGGTCCGCACCGGCGTCACCGCGATCCTGCCGCGCGGGCGCGGCACGTCCGACATGCCGGTGTTCGCCGGCTGGTTCGCCCTCAACGGCAACGGCGAGATGACGGGCACCGCGTGGATCGAGGAATCGGGCCAGCTCGAAGGCCCGGTGATGCTCACCAACACGCACAGCGTCGGCGTGGTGCGCGATGCGGTGATCGCCGAGCGCGTCAAGGCCGGCGGCGCGGACGGGAGCGGTTACTGGTGGTCGCTGCCCGTCGTCGCGGAAACCTGGGACGGCCACCTCAACGACATCAACGGCTTCCACGTGAAGCCCGAACACGTCGCGCAAGCCTTGCGCGATGCGAACGACGGCGATGTCGCCGAAGGCAACGTCGGCGGCGGCACCGGCATGGTGTGCCACGAATTCAAGTGCGGCATCGGCACGGCGTCGCGCCGGGTCACGATGGACGATGGGCACGCATACACCGTCGGCGTGCTGGTGCAGGCGAACTACGGCGTGCGCGATACCCTGCGCATCGCGGGCGTGCCGGTCGGCCAGCATCTGCGCAACGATCGTGTCTACACCGATCCGGCGCTCGCGGTGGCGGGCCACGCGGTGCCGGGCGGCGACACCGGCTCGATCATCATCGTCGTCGCGACCGATGCGCCGCTGCTGCCGCACCAGCTCAAGCGCATCGCCAAGCGCGCCGGCATGGGCCTGGCGCGCATGGGCAGCTACGCGGGCAACGGCTCGGGCGACATCTTCCTCGCGTTCTCGACCGCGAACCCCGGGGCGGCCGCCGGTGCGGCACTCAACCAGGCCACGTTCATCGGCAACGACCACCTCGACGGCCTGTTCGAAGGCACCGTGCAGGCGACGGAGGAAGCCATCGTCAACGCGATGGTGGCCGCGCGCGACATGCAGGGCGAGGGCGGGCGCTACGCCAAGGCGATTCCGCACGACGCGCTCGTGCGCCTGCTCAAGCAATACGGCCGCTACCAACCAGGAAAGCAATGAAGACGATCAAACGCCTGACCGCCCTGCTGCTGGCCTCGGCGGCCACGCTCACGGGCAACGCAGTCGCCGGGCAGGCGACCGTCATCCATGCCGGCCGCATGGTCGACGTCGACGCGGGCACCGTGCTCAACGACCGCGCGATCCGCATCGAGGACGGCCGCATCGTGCGCGTCGAGCCGTGGTCCGCCAACGCGGCGAAGGACGCGAAGCTCATCGACTGGTCGCAGTACACGGTGCTGCCCGGCCTGATGGACATGCACACGCACATCGCCGACGAGATCCAGACCAAGGATCCCGGCCTGCCGCTGAAGAGCACGCCCGCGCGCGATGCCTTCATCGGTGCGAAGAACGCGTGGGACACCGTGCGCGCCGGCTTCACCACCGTGCGCGACGTGGGCGTGTATCGCGGTTTCGCCGACGTGGCGCTGCGCGATGCGATCAACGCCGGCCTGGTGCCCGGCCCGCGCATGTTCGTTGCCGGCGCCTACATCACGCGCACGGGCGGCGGTGGCGAGATCACCGGCCTGCCGAAGGGCACGGTGGTGCCCGACGAATTCCGCCGTGGCGTGGCCGACAACGCGGCGCAGGTGCGCACGAAGGTCAACGATCTGTTCGCCCATGGCGCGGACTTCATCAAGGTCATCGCCACCGGCGCCGTGCTCACCGCCGGCACCGAGCCGGGCAATCCCGAATACACCGAGGACGAGATCCGCGCGGCGGTGGAAGAAGCCGCGCGCCACCACAGCTTCGTCGCCGCGCACGCGCATGGCGCGCAAGGCATCAAGAACGCGGTGCGCGCCGGCGTGCGCTCGATCGAACACGGCTCGCTGATCGACGACGAGGGCATCGCGCTGATGAAGCAGCACGGCACCTGGCTGGTCGCCGACATCTACAACGGCGACTACATCGACACCGTGGGCCGCGCGCAGGGCTGGTCGGAAGAGACGCTGCGCAAAAACATCGAGACCACGCAGACCCAGCGCGACGGCTTCCGCAAGGCCGTGGCCGCCGGCGTGAACATCGCCTACGGCACCGACAGCGGCGTGTACCCGCACGGCGACAACGGGCGCCAGTTCGCCTACATGGTCCGCTACGGCATGACGCCGATGCAGGCGATCCAGTCGGCGACGATCAATCCGGCGCGCCTGCTCGGGCGCGAGAAGGAACTCGGCTCCATCGCCCCTGGCAAGGCCGCCGACGTGATTGCGGTCACGGGCGACCCGCTCACGAACATCGATGTGCTGCGTTATGTGCAGGGCGTGATCCAGAATGGCCAGCGAATCTGCGAAGGCCCCGATGAATGCGGCCCGCCCGAGCAGCACGAACAGCACGCGCAAAACGCACCGCAGGGGCAGTAAGGCATGGCAACACAGATCGACAACGACCAGCGCAAGCTGGGCTTCTGGATGTGCACCGCGCTGGTGGTGGGCAACACCATCGGCATCGGCATCTTCCTGCTCCCCGCGTCGCTGGCGCCGTACGGCTTCAACGCCACGATCGGCTGGCTGGTCACGGTGCTGGGCTGCGTCGCGCTGGCCCGTGTCTTCGCCCGCCTGGCGCGCGAGATGCCGAGCAGCGACGGCCCTTACGGTTACATCCGCGCCACGCTCGGCGACATTCCGGCGTTCCTCTCGATCTGGTGCTACTGGGTCTCGCTGTGGATCACCAACGCGGCGATCGCCACGGGTGTCGTCGGGTATCTCGGTGAAGTGTTCCCGGTCGTCGCCACGTGGTCGCCCGCGATCGTCGCGCTGGCGCTGCTGTGGTGCTTCGTCGTGATCAACCTGTTCGGCGTGCGCACCGGCGGGCGCGTGCAGGTGGTGACCACCGCGCTCAAGTTGTTGCCGATGGTGGCCGTCGCGGCGCTGGGCGCGTGGCTGCTGATGACCACGCCGCAGGTCTACACCGCGCATCCGCCGACCGCGCCGGTGCACCTGGGCGACATCGTCACGGCCTCGACGATCGCGTTGTTCGCGATGCTGGGCCTGGAGTCGGCGACGGTGCCGGCCTCGCGCGTGGCGAACCCCGAACGCACGATCCCGCGCGCGACGGTGGTGGGCACGGTGCTCACCGCGGTGGTCTACATCATCGTCTCCACGGTGCCGATGATGCTGATCCCGCAGGAAGAGCTGGCCAGCGCCAACGCGCCGTTCGCGATGGTGATGGATCGCTTCGCCGGCGCGGGCCTCGGGCGTTGGCTCGCGTTGTTCGTCGTGGTCAGCGGCCTGGGCGCGCTCAATGGCTGGACGCTGCTGGTCGGCGAACTCACGCGCACGATGGCCGTCAACGGCGTGATGCCCCGGGTGCTGGCGCGCAACAACCGCCGCGGCGCCCCCGCGATCGCGCTGCTCGTCACCGGCGTGCTCGGCACCGGCATGGTGCTGATGAGTTACAGCAAGTCGCTGGTCGAAGGCTTCACCTTCCTCACCAAGGTGGTCACCGCGGCCAACCTCCCGCTGTACCTGTGCTGCTCGCTGGCGCTGGCGGTGCTTTGGCATCGCGGGGACAAGGCGGGCGTGCGCGGCATGTTGCCGGTCGCGTTGCTGGGCGCGGGCTACGCCGTGTTCGCCTTCGTCGGCCTCGGCCACGAACCTTTCATGCTGGGCCTGGCGCTCGCCGCCGCGGGCCTGCCCCTGTACGTGTTGATGCGCCGCCGCCGCACCGTGGCGGTGGCTTAAGATCGTTGTGATGTGCCGAATCCGATGAGCCGTGCCATGACCCATTTCGTCGCCGACAGCGAAGACAACCAGGCCCGCATGCAGGCGGCGGTGGCCGAGCAGATGCGCGACCGCGACGCCGGGCTGATGCAGTACTTCTACCGCTCCCCGGTGGTGTACCAGCAGGAACTGGACAACCTGTTCTTCAAGAGCTGGTTGTGGGCGGGCCACGTCAGCCAGATCCCGAACCCGGGCGACTTCTTCCTGTACGAGATCGCCGAGGAGTCGGTGATCGTCGCGCGCGGCAACGACGGTGAGATCCGCGCGCTCATCAACTCCTGCCGCCATCGCGGTTCGCGCGTGTGCGAGGAGAAGCAGGGGCACTGCAAGACCTTCGTCTGCCCGTACCACGGTTGGGTGTACGGCACCGACGGTGCACTGCGCGGCGCGCGCCACATGGACGCGATGGCGGGGTTCCGCAAGGAAGACCATGGCCTGAAGCAGGCCCGCGTGGCGGTGCGCTTCGGGCTGATCTTCATCAACTTCGATCCGGACGCCTACGACTACAACGATTGCCTGAAGCAGGTGGACGCCCAGCTGGGCCCGTACCACCTGGAGAACGCGAAGATCGCGCACCGCGAGACGTATTCGGTCGATGCGAACTGGAAGATCGCGCTGGGCAACTACCTGGAGTGCTACCACTGCGAGACCGCGCACCGCGCGTACTCGAAGCTGCACACGTTCAAGGAGCGCGAAGCCGTCGTCGCGCCGATCAACCGTGCGATGTGGGAACGCGCCGAGCGCGACACCGGCGTGCACGACATCGAAAAGGCGGTGTATCGCATGTTCCGCGAAGCGCCGGGCTTCGGCGCCTGCGTCTACACGAGCCGCTATGCACTGTTCGACGGATACCTGACGGGCAGCCGCGACGGCACGCCGGTCGCGCCGCTGATGGGCGAGTTCAAGGGCTACGACGGCGGCGCGGGCGATTACCAGCTCGGCCCGCTGACCTACATGCTCAACTACCCGGACCACTGCATCCTGTTCCGCTACGTCCCCTTCGGGAAGGACCGCACGGACATGGAGATCGTGTGGTTCGTCAACGGCGATGCCGTGGAAGGCGTCGACTACGACCGCGACGCGCTCATCTGGTTGTGGGACGTCACCACGGTCGAAGACAAACGCATCATGCAATTGAACGCCGCGGGCGTGAACTCACGCTTCTTCGAACCCGGCCCGCAGCATCCCGAATTCGAGGACACGCCCAAGCGTTTCGTCGACTGGTACCTGCACGCGCTCGCCGGCGACTTCACCGTGGTTCCGCCCACCCTGCGCACGCACCGCACAAGCTCCTGCGAAATGACCGAGCACCCTTGATGTCCTCACTCCCGCAGTTCCAACTCAAGCACACGCCTTTCCACGAGCGCACCTCGAATCTCAGCCTGCCGCAGAACTGGCGGCGCTGGGCCGGGCACATCGTGGTCGGCTCCTACGACCTGCACGTCGAACGCGAGTACTGGGCGATCCGCGACGCGGTCGCGATGATCGATGTCTCGCCGCTGATGAAGTACATGATCGAAGGTCCCGACGCCGCGCGCCTGCTCGACAAACTCGTGCCGCGCGACATCGGCAAGATGGCCGTCGGCCAGGTCGGCTACACCGGCTGGTGCGACGACGAAGGCAAGCTGCTCGACGACGGCACCATCTCGCGCCTGTCCGACAACACCTTCCGCCTCACTTCCGCCGAGCCTTCGCTGCGCTGGCTGTCGATGAACGCCGTCGGCCTGGACGTGTCGGTCACCGAAGTCACCGAGAAGATGGGCGCGCTCAGCCTGCAGGGGCCGAAGTCGCGCACCGTGCTCAACAAGGTGTGCGGCAAGTCGCTCGACAAGCTCAAGTACTTCCGGGTGATGGAGAACACGCTCGCCGGCAGGAAGGTGACGATCTCGCGCACCGGGTACACGGGCGACCTCGGCTTCGAAATCTGGATGGACGTGGCCGATGCGTTGGCGGTGTGGGATGCGCTGATGGAAGCGGGCCGCGACTACGGCATCGTGCCGTGCGGCATCCTCGCGATGGACATGGCGCGCGTGGAAGCCGGGCTGTTCATGATCGACGTCGACTACACCGCCGCGAACCACGCCTGGATCGAAGGCCAGAAGTCCTCGCCGCTGGAGATGGGCCTCGACTGGGCCGTGCATCTCGACAAGCCTGCGTATTTCGTCGGCCGCCGCGCGCTCGAGCGCGAACAGGCGGCGGGCTCGGCGTGGAAGCTGATGGGCTTCGAAGTCGACTGGGCCGGCATGGAGCCCTTGTTCGCCAAGGTGGGCCTGCCGCCGCAGATCCCCGCGATGGCGGTGCGCGGCAGCCTGCCGGTGATGCATGAAGGCAAGCAGGTCGGCTATGCCTCGACGAGCACCTGGTCGCCGGTGCTCAAGACCTACATCGCGCTGGTCCACCTCCAGCGTCCCTATTACGAACCCGGCACGAAGCTCTCGATGGAAGTCACCGTCGAGCACAAGCGCCTGCACGCGCCTGGCAAGGTCGTGAAGCTGCCGTTCTACGAGCCGGAGTGGAAGAAGAAATGACGAGCAACCAATACGACGCCGTCGTCATCGGCGCCGGCCACAACGGCCTCATCGCGGCGGCCTACCTCGCGCGCGCGGGCAAGAAGGTGTGCGTGCTCGAGCGGCGCGAAGTCGTGGGCGGCGCGGCGGTCACCGCCGAACCGTTCCCGGGCTATCGCTTCAGCCAGTTCTCCTACGTCGTCAGCCTGCTGCGCCCGGAAATCATCCGCGACCTCGAACTGCCGCGTCACGGTTTGAAGATCCTGCCGCTGCCGAGCACCGTCACGCCGATGGACAACGGCGATTACCTCGCCGCGTGGGACGACCACGACCTCACGCGCCAGGAGCTGTATCGCCATTCGCCGCGCGACGCCGAAGCCTCCGACGAATACGGGCGCGTGATGGCGCGCGCCGCGAAGGCGATCAAGCCGATCCTCGGCCTCGTGCCGCCGGATCCTTCGTCGATGAGCCCGCGCGACATGCTGCGCATGCTCAAGGTGGGCCAGTACGCGAAGAGCCTGTCGGAGAAGGAGCTGTACCAGATCGCCAAGCTGCTCACGCAGTCGGCGGCGGACCTGCTCAACGATTGGTTCGAGTTCGATCCGCTCAAGGGCACCAAGTCGGCGAGCGGCATCATCGGCACCTTCCTCGGCCCGAATTCGCCGGGCACCGCCTACGTGCTGCTGCACCACTACATGGGCGAGATCGATGGCGCCTTTCGTGCGTGGGGCTTCTGCAAGAACGGCAACGGCGGCGTGACGCAGGCGATCGCAAGCTCCGCGCGTGCGCTCGGCGTCGACATTCGAACGAATGCGTCCGTGCAGCAGGTGATCGTGAAGGGCGGCCGCGCCAGTGGCGTCGCGCTGGCCAACGGCGACGAGCTGCAGGCCAAGGTCGTCATCTCCGCGGCGGATCCGAAGCGCAGCTTCCTGCAGTTCGTCGAGCAGAAGCATTTGCCGGGCGAGTTCGTCGAGCAGATCAAGAACTTCCGCGTGCGCGGCTCGTCGGGCAAGGTCAACATCGCGCTGAGCGAGCTGCCCGACTTCACCTGCCTGCCGGGCGAGAACGCGCTGCACCGCGGCGCGATCTCGATCAGCCCGAGCATGGAGTACATCGAGCGCGCCTACGACGAAGCGAAGTACGGCCAGTTCGCGAAGAACCCCTACATCGACATGATCATCCCCTCGATGATCGACCGCGACATGGCGCCTCCGGGCCACCACGTGATGTCGTGCTTCGTGCAGTACGCGCCCTACGACATCGAAGGCGGCTGGGACGATGCCAAGCGCGATGCGTTCGGCGAAACGGTGATCTCCACCATCGAGCGCTACGCGCCGAACATCCGCCGCGCGATCGTGGGCAAGCAGGTGATCACGCCGAAGGACATCGAGATGATCGCCGGCATCACCGGCGGCAACATCTTCCACGGCGAACTGCTGCTGCATCAATTGTTCTTCCTGCGCCCGGCGCCGCAATGGGCCGATTTCCGCACGCCGCTGCCGGGGTACTACTTCGGCGCATCCGGCGCGCATCCGGGCGGTGGCGTGATGGGCGCGGCCGGCAAGCTGGCCGCACAGGAAGTCCTGAAGGATTGGAAGTAAACGATGAGCGCGAACCGGAACTACGACACGATCATCGTCGGCGCGGGCCACAACGGCCTGGTCGCCGCCAACTATCTCGCCAAGGCGGGCCGCAAGGTGCTGGTGCTCGAGCGGCGCGACCGCGCGGGCGGGCAGCTCGCCGGCGACGCGTTCGACGGCGCGGCCTTCGATCCGTTGCATGCGGGCGCGCAGCTGCGCCCGGACATCGTGCGCGACCTCGACCTTGCGCGCCACGGGCTCGCGGAAGCCAGGCGTGCGCCGTACATTTCGCTGCTGCCCGATGGTCGCCGCCTCGTGCTGGATGCGACGAACCAGGCCGCCACGCTCGACTCGATCCGCGCAATCTCGGAGAAAGACGCCAAGCGCTGGCCCGAGTTCGTCGCGTTCATGGATCGCGCGGCCACGTTCCTCGATGCCGCGTACCGCACGCCGATGCCGCGCCTGCCGCACGTGGGCTGGTCGGACGGTTTGCCGCTGGCGAAGCTCGCCTGGACGCTGCGCCGCCTCGGCGGCAAGGACATGTTCCGCGTCATCCGCATGATGTCGATGTCGACGGTGGAGTTCACCGAAGAGTGGTTCGAATCCGAGGAGCTGAAGGCCGCGATCGCCGCCGTCGGCATCCACGGCTTCACGCTCGGCTCGATGTCGGCGGGCACCGGCTACACGCTGATGCACAACTGGCTCAATCGCGGCGGGCTCGCGCATCGCGCGGGCGGTGCGGCGCACATCGGCGCTGCACTGGTCGCGGCGCTGAAGGCGAATGGCGGCGAACTGCGGACCTCGAGCGGCGTGAAGCGCATCCTCGTCGAGCGTTCGCGCGCGGTGGGCGTGCAGTTGGAGAGCGGCGAAGAGATCCGCGCCGCCAACGTGTTCTCCGCCGCCGATCCGCGCAACACGCTGCTCACGCTCGTGGGCGCGCCGGAGCTGCCGACCGAATTCGTGTGGCACGTGCAGTCGATCAAGATGCGCGGTTCGCTCGCGAAGGTGCACCTGCGCACCGATGGCAGCCACGGTTTGCCGGCGGGCACGCTCGCGATCGCGCCGACGCTCAAGTACCTCGAGCGCGCGTTCGATGCCGCCAAGTACGGCGAACTCGCGCAGCGCCCGTATCTCGAAATCACGACGAATGGCGACGTCGTCTCGATCCACATGCAATCGGCGCCGTACAAGCTGCGCGGCACGGATTGGGGCCAGGCGCGCGCGGAAGTCGAACGCATCGCGATCGACACGCTCGCCGAACGGTTCCCCGCGCTGAAGGCCTCGATCCGCGACGTCCGCACGATCACGCCGGCCGACCTGGAACGCGAGTACGCGCTGACCGAAGGCGACCTCAACCACGGCCAGCTGATCCTCGACCAGATGTTCTTCATGCGCCCGATGCCGGGTTGGTCGAACCACGCCACGCCGATCGATCATCTGTACCTGTGCGGCAGCGGCGTGCATGGCGGTGGCGGCATCAGCGGCGCGGCGGGCCGCAACGCGGCGCAGAAGGTGCTGGCCGCGAAAAACTGACGGCGACGTTCCCCCCGGCAGTGACGTGCGCGGGGGAGGGCGGTGAACGACCAGTTCGACTACGTGATGGCGCCGGTGTCGATCGTGGTCGGCCTGGCGATCGGCCACATCCTCGCTGCGCTCGGCGTCGCAGTGAATCGGCTGCGCGGACACGGCAGGCCGATCCACCTGGAGATCGTCTTCCTCTCGTGGGTCGGCTTCCTGCTGGTGTGGATCGTGTCGTTCTGGTGGTGGGAGTTCAAGTTCCAGCAACTCATCACGACGTGGACCTTCGGCCTGTACCTGTTCGTCCTGTCGTACGCGATGCTGCTGTTCTTCCTGGCCGTGCTGCTGGTGCCGCGCGGCATGAAGGACCTGGACGATTCCTACGCGTGGTTCATGGCGGATCGTCGCTGGTTCTTCGCGATCTTCCTGCTCGGCAACGCGATGGATGTGATCGACTCATTCACCAAGAGCACCGAATGGGCGCTGCGCCCGACGTTCGTCGTGTGGGAAACCGCCATCCTCGTTGGGTCGATCGTGGGCATCCGCTCGGAGAACCGCCGCGTGCAGCAGGTGGTTGCAGTCGGGTTGTTCGCTTACCAACTCATCTACGCGTGGGCGTCGTTGATGGTGCTGGGGCACTGGTAGCGTCGCCTCACTCGAGCATCGCGGGCAGGCCTTCGTTCGCCAGCTTTTCCAGGATGCGTTCGAGTTGGCGGCGCTCTTCCGCATCCAGCGTCGCGAGCAGCTTGCGCTCGCGGCCCAGGGCGAGCGGCACGATCTCGTCGTAGATGCGGATGCCCGCTTCGCTCAACGCGAGCACCGAGCGGCGGCGATCGTCGCCATGCATCTCGCGCAGCAACAAACCGCGCTCCAGCAGGTGTGCGACGGCGCGGCTCACCGCCACCTTGTCCATCGCCGTGCGCTCGGCCACTGCATTCGCGCTCAACTCCGGGTAGCGGCCGAGCACCGCGATCACCCGCCATTCGGTGATGCCGAAGCCGAAGCGCGCCTGGTAGAGCCGGGCGATGGCCTGGCTGATGCGGTTGGACAGGACGCTCAGGCGATAGGGCAGGAAGCGGTCGAGGTCGAGCTCGGCATGCTCGTCGGCCGGGGCGTGCGGGGCGTCGGTCTTGGTCGGTTCAGCGCTCATGGTTTCAACTGAAACTATGGGGGTGTAGGATGCCACCTTTCAGTTCGCCCGGAACAATGCCATGAACGCCCAGCCCAACCTCGGCATGCAGGTCACCACCTTCGAGAACCCGATGGGGATCGATGGGTTCGAGTTCGTCGAATTCGCCGCGCCGCAGGGCCAGGGCGAGATGCTGCACGACTACTTCCGCCGCATGGGCTTCACCGCCGTGCTGCGCCACAAGACGCGCCCGATCACCGTGTATCGCCAGGGCGGCGTCAACTTCCTCGTCAACGAGGATCCGGATTCCTTCGCCGCCGACTTCGCGGCCGCGCACGGCCCCAGCGCCTGCGGCTTCGCGATCCGCTTCCAGAAGCCGGCCGATGAGGTCTGCAAGGTCGTGCTCGGCAATGGCGGCGAAGCGATCTCGCACAAGGCCGCTTCCAAGGCCGTCGATGCGCCGGTCGTGAAGGGCATCGGCGATTGCATGCTGTACCTGGTCGACAAGTACGGCGACAAGGGGTCGATGTACGAGGACTACCTGCCGGTGCAGGGCGCGGATCAGAACCCGAAGGGCTTTGGGCTGACCTTCATCGACCACCTCACGCACAACCTGTTCTTCGGCAACATGCAGAAGTGGTCGGATTACTACGAGCGCCTGTTCAACTTCCGCGAGATCCGCTACTTCGACATCAAGGGCGCGAAGACCGGCCTGGTGTCCAAGGCGATGACCGCGCCGGACGGCGTCGTGCGCATCCCGCTCAACGAATCGAACGATCCGAAGTCGCAGATCAACGAGTACCTCGACG
>Ga0207981_1000074_pt1 | contig 13608 bp, 12 predicted proteins | sample SoimicmetaGmgLPC_FD_188327 | JGI IMG/M metagenome (GOLD analysis project Ga0207981, IMG submission 188327) | Soil and rhizosphere microbial communities from Laval, Canada - mgLPC (SPAdes) (version 2) | ecosystem: Environmental > Terrestrial > Deep subsurface > Rock core/Sediment | place: Laval... | reverse complement strand
CGGCGACTTCCAGGCTCGCCCGAGGGAGCGCCACTTCTCGCCGTCACGCGATGTCTCGACGGCCCAGCACTCCTCGTTCCCCAGATTCACGGCCAAACCCTACGCCGGGCTGCGGACGAAGGGGAACTCGGCCACGCGTCACGATCTCCTCGGAGAACGAGGAGCAGAGCTCGGTGCCGCTCAGGCCTCCGACGAGCCCGCGAGCTCGACCGGCGGGACGTCGGGCGGCACGCCCGCGCCCTCGAACACGATCTCGCCGTCGCGCGCGTCGACGATGATCGTCTGGCCGGCGCGGAACTCCTTCCACAGCAGCTTCTCGGACAACGGGTCCTCGACGAGCCGCTGGATCGTCCGCCGGAGCGGCCGCGCGCCGAGCGAGGGGTCGAACCCCTTCTCGGCCAGGACCGACTTGGCGGCGTCGGTCAGCTCGATCTCGAGGTCCTTGGCCTTCAGCTGCTCGGTGACCCGCTTCATCAGTAGGTCGACGATCTGCTTCACGTCCTCCTGGGTGAGCGAGTGGAAGACGATCACCTCGTCGATCCGGTTCAGGAACTCGGGTCGGAACGACTTCTTCAGCTCGTCCATAACCCGATCCTTCATCTTCTCGTAGGTCATCTTCTCGTCCGGATGCGCCGCGAACCCGATCCCGGGTCCCTTCTGGATATCCCGGGTCCCGAGGTTCGAGGTCATGATGATGATCGTGTTCTTGAAGTCGACCTGGTGACCCTGCGAGTCCGTCAGGCGCCCGTCTTCCAGGATCTGCAGGAGTGTGTTGAACACGTCGGGGTGCGCCTTCTCGATCTCGTCGAACAGGATCACGCTGAACGGCTTGCGCCGGACCGCCTCGGTGAGCTGGCCGCCCTCCTCGTACCCCACGTAGCCGGGGGGCGAGCCGATCAGGCGACTGACCGTGTGCTTCTCCATGTACTCGGACATGTCGAGTTGGATCAGCGCGGCCTCGTCGCCGAACAGGAACTCGGCGAGCGCCTTGGAGAGCTCCGTCTTCCCGACGCCCGAGGGGCCGAGGAAGATGAACGAGCCCGAGGGCCGTTTGGGGTCCTTCAGGCCGGCCCGCGTGCGGCGGATGGCCTTGCTGACCGCCGTGATCGAGTCCTCCTGGCTGATGATCCGCTTGTGGAGCTCGTCCTCCATGCGGAGCAACTTCTCGGTCTCCTCCTCGGTCAGCTTGAAGACGGGGATGCCTGTCCAGGTGGCGAGAACCTCGGCGATCTCCTCCTCGTCCACCTCGGAGAGCACGTCCATCTCGCCCGACTTCCACTCGCGCTCGCGCCGCTGGCGCTCCTCGACCAACTGGCGCTCCTCGTCACGCAGCGAGGCCGCCTTCTCGAAGTCCTGCGCGTCGATCGCGCTCTCCTTGCGCAGACGGACCTCGGCGATCTTCTCGTCGACCTCGCGCACGTCGGGGGGCGCGGTCATCCGGCGGATCCGCATCCGCGACCCCGCCTCGTCGATCAGGTCGATCGCCTTGTCCGGGAGGAACCGATCGCTGATGTAGCGATCCGACAGGTTCGCGGCGGCGACCAGCGCGTCGTCGGTGAACGACACGCGATGGTGTGCCTCGTACCGGTCGCGGAGGCCCTTGAGGATCTCGATCGTGTGCGCGACGGTCGGCTCCTCGACGTTGATCGGCTGGAAGCGCCGCTCGAGCGCCGCGTCCTTCTCGAGGTGCTTGCGGTACTCGTCGCGCGTCGTCGCGCCGATCGTCTGGAGCTCGCCGCGCGCGAGCATCGGCTTGAGGATGCTCGCGGCGTCGATCGCCCCCTCGGCGGCCCCCGCGCCCACGAGCGTGTGCAGCTCGTCGATGAACAGCACGATGTCGCCGCGCGTGCGGATCTCTTTCAGCACCTTCTTCAGGCGCTCCTCGAAGTCGCCGCGGTACCGCGACCCGGCCACGAGCGCGCCGAGGTCGAGCGTGTAGATCTGCTTGCCCTTGAGGGTCTCGGGGACCTCGCCGCGGACGATGTCCTGCGCGAGGCCCTCGACGATCGCGGTCTTGCCGACGCCGGGCTCGCCGATCAGCACCGGGTTGTTCTTGGTCCGGCGCGACAGCACCTGCATGACCCGCTCGATCTCTTTCTCGCGGCCGATGACCGGGTCGAGCTTGGTGTCACGCGCGAGCTGAGTGAGGTTCCGGCCGAACTGGTCGAGCACCATCGAGCCCTGACCGGCCTGCTCCCCCTGCCCGCCCGGCGTCGTCTCGCCCTTGCCGGCGGTGTAGCCGGACAGGAGCTGGATCACGGTCTGGCGCACGCGGTTGAGGTCGGCGCCGAGCTTCTGCAGGACCTGCGCGGCGACGCCCTCGCCCTCGCGGATGAGGCCGAGCAGGATGTGCTCGGTGCCGATGTAGTTGTGCCCGAGCTGCAACGCCTCCCGGAGCGAGAGCTCCAGGACCTTCTTGGCGCGGGGCGTGAACGGGATGTGACCCGTCGGCGCTGCCTGTCCCTGGCCGATGATCTCCTCGACCTGCTGGCGGACCGCTTCGAGGGAGATGTTGAGCGACTCGAGCGCCTTGGCGGCGACCCCTTCTCCTTCGTGGATCAGGCCGAGCAGGATGTGTTCGGTCCCGATGTAGTTGTGGTTGAGCATCCTGGCTTCCTCTTGGGCGAGGACCACGACGCGGCGGGCTCGGTCCGTGAAACGCTCGAACATCTCAATCTCCCGGGGCCGAAGCCCCACCTATCGAACGGCCCCGGGGATCAGCGGACCCCGTCCTACCCCCGAGGCAGGTCGAGCGCTCCGGTGTGGCACGATCTCGTGCGCCCGCCGAAGCGCCCCACGCAGGGGAGTATACCCCCGACCCTACGTGCAACCGCCGGTGCCTCCCGTTCGTTCCCACGATCGGTTCCTCCACCATCCTTCGGCCAGATCCCGCCATCGGATGAGCGCGGAAGGGGTGTCGGGGACGATCTAGGCCTCCTGCGCGGGCCATAGCCCGAATGGGCCATGCAAGTTCAGCCATTTGGGGCGTTGTCGCCGTCTGGGGTCTCGGGCAGGATGCTGCCAACGGAAACCTCTGGTCTTCCCCGAAGATCCTTTCTCGGCGAGGAGAAGACACGGTGCGGGTGTTGGTGGTTGATGACCACCCGGCGTTCCGCCGGGCGCTCACCTCTGCGTTGAGGATGGTGAAGGGCATCGAGGTGGCCGGCGAGGCCGGCGGCGGTCGGGAAGCGACCGATCGCGCCCGCAAGGACGAGCCCGATCTGGTGCTGATGGACCTGTCCATGCCCGACTTCGACGGGATCGAGGCAATGCGCAGGATCCATGAGGATCGACCCGGGCTGCCCGTCGTGATCCTGACCGCGCACGCCGACCCCGGCGTGGAGAAGGAGGCCAGGGAGGCGGGGGCCTCGGGGTTCCTCGCGAAGGGCACGGCCCTGGAAGACATCGTCATCGTGCTCCACGAGGCGTCCGAGGGCGCTGCCTAGGCACGAGGGTCGGCCGGCCCGCCCAACGCACCGCTCAGCCCACCGTTCCGGGCACCATCTCGACTCAAGGGCTCGCCTTTCAAGGGCACCTGAGGCCTGCCGATACACGTGGGTGATGAGACGAGCTCGAACGCGCCCTGAAACGACCGAGGATCTTCCCAGCACGATCGCGGCCGAGGCTCGGATCGTGGGTCTCCGAGACTTCAGCACTCCCTCGCTCGAGGCAGTCGAACACCGTCGGATCCAGCTGTGGATCCTCACCTCGATCATGCTGGTCTCGATCAGCATCGGCGTCGTGGTGCTGTCGATCTGGCCCATGTCGCATGGTTCGGCGATCTCCTCCGGCCCCTTGCGATGGGGGATCGTCCTGATGTCTGTGGGCTTCTGCGCGTACGCGCTCGACAAGGAGCGGCACTTCCAGAAGCTGTCGAGGGTCCTCACGGACGAACGGGTCCTCACCGCCGCCCTCTCGAACCGCCTCCGCGAGCTCTCGCTGCTGCTGCAGGCCGGCAAGGCGATGAACGCGGTCCTCGAGCTCGACGCCGTGTTGGACGTGATCCTGCACAGCGCGCAGGAACTGCTGGCCGGGGCGAGCGGCTCGATCATGCTCATGGATGGCGACTCGCTCGTCGCTCGTTGCGTCCGCGACAACCCGGATGCGCTCGGCCGACGGGTGGCGATGGGCGAAGGGATCGCCGGCCGGGTTGCGCGAACCATGGAACCGCTCCTCATCAACGGACGGCCGACCTCGAACGAGTTCCCCGGGCTCGACACCCGGACGCTGGCGGTCTCGAGCGCGATGTCGGTCCCGCTCGTGCATCGCGATCAGCTCCTCGGCGTGCTCAACGTGAACGCAGCGGCGGGCAGCACGTTCAGCGAGTACGACCTTCGCGCACTCAGCCTGTTCGCCGAGCAGAGCGCGGTGGCGATCGCGAACGCGAGGCTCTTCGACGCGGAACGCGCCCACGTCGTCGAGCTCGTCGAGCTCGACCGGATGAAGTCCGAGTTCCTCGGGCTCGTGACCCACGAGCTCCGGACGCCGCTCACGGTGGTGCTCGCGGCCGCGCAGACCGGCAAGCAGCCGAACCCGCTGATCGAGACGTCCGAGCTGTTCGAGGTCATCGAACGCAACGCGAAGAACCTCGCGGCGCTCGTCGAGGAGCTGCTGATCGCCGCGCGGCTCGAGCAGGGCGAGGCGGCGGCCGAACCGGTCCACGTCGATCTCGCCGATCTCGTTCGCACGGTCGCGCGCGACTTCGGCGTCACGGATCGACCGGTGGAGGTCGAGGTCCACGAGGGGCTCTCGGCGACGAGCGACCCCGATGCGATCCGTCGGATCCTGGTCAACCTGCTGGACAACGCCCACAAGTACGGCGCCGCACCGATCCGCGTGACGCTCGAGCCGAGCGAGGACTGCGTGGTACTCAGCGTCTCCGATGCCGGTCCGGGCCTCCCCGTCGAGGAACGCGAGCGGCTGTTCGAGCGGTTCCACCGCGCCGACACGACCGGCCAGCCGGGCCTCGGGCTGGGCCTGCCGATCGTCCGCGGGTTGGCCGCCGCGTGCGGGGGCCACGTCTGGGCCGAGGACGCGCCGGGGGGCGGTGCCATGTTCCGGGTCGCGCTGCCGCGCGAGACGGCCAGCCTCGAAGCCGTCTAAATGTCCGGGTCCCGCGTCGCTCGGTCTGGCGGGCGGTGCAGCGGGAACAGGATGACTTCCCGGATGCTCGCCGCGTCGGCGAGCAGCATGAGGAGCCGGTCGACCCCGATCCCGAGCCCGCCGGCCGGCGGCATCCCGTGTTCGAGCGCCTGGAGGAAGTCCTCGTCGAACGGGTGGGTCTCCAGCTCGCCGGCCTCCCGCGCCTGCTGCTGCAGCAGGAACTTGGCGCGCTGCTCGTCGGGGTCGGTGAGCTCCGAGTACCCCGTGCCGAGCTCCATCCCGCCGATCACCGGGTCGACGTGCTCGGTGAGACGCGGATCGTCTCGATGCGGCCGTGCGAGCGGTGACACCTCACGCGGGAAGTCGCAGACGAAGGTGGGGTGGATCAGCCGGGGCTCTACGAGCTTCTCGAACAGCTCGAGCGCGATCTTGCCCGCGGGCCAGGACGGGTCGACGGGGACGTCGTGCCGCTCCGCGAGCTCGGCGAGGTCCGAGCGCTCGAGCGTGACCTCCTCCCCGACGGCCTCCGAGACGCTCCCAAGGACGGTCACGCGGCGCCACCCCCCGCCAAGATCGATCTCGTGCCCCCGGAACGAGACCTCGAGCGAGCCGGCCACCGCGAGCGCGCTCGCCTGCACGAGATCGCGCGTGACGTCCATCATCGTCTCGTAGTCGGCGTAGGCCCGGTAGAGCTCGAGCATCGTGAACTCGGGGTTGTATTTCCACCCCACGCCCTCGTTGCGGAAGTTCCGCCCGATCTCGTAGACGCGCTCCAGGCCGCCCACGAGCAAGCGCTTCAGGTGCAGCTCGAGCGAGATCCGCAGGTACAGGTCCATGTCGAGGTCTCGGTGGTGCGTGACGAACGGCCGGGCCATCGCGCCCCCCGCGACCGTCTGCAGGACCGGCGTCTCGACCTCGACGTACCCGTGCTCGTCCAGGTAGGTTCGGATCGCGCCCAGGGTCTCGGCGCGCGCGTCGACCAGCCGCTCCCTCGCGTCGGGGTCGGTCGCGAGGTGCAGGTAGCGTTGTCGCTGCTGGAGCTCGGGATCCTTGAGGCCGTGCCACTTCTCGGGCAGGGGGCGGAGCGCCTTCGTGAGCATCGCGAGCCGCTCGACGAAGATCGACAGCTCGCCCTTGCGCGTGGTCCCGACCCGGCCGGTCGCGCCCACGATGTCGCCGAGATCGACCTCCGCCAGCAGCGCGCGGCTCTCCGGCTCGGTCTCCTGGTTGACGACGAGCTGGATGTCACCCGACCGGTCGCGCAGGACCATGAACGCGAGCTTCCCCATGTCGCGCTTCAGCACGATGCGACCGGCCACCGTCCGGCGAGCCTCGTCGACCGCGTCCGGCCCGAGCGCGCCGAACCCGTCGCGGATGCTCGAGGCCGTGTCGGGTTCCGGCACCCCGAGCGCCTGCTCGAGGTTCAGGGCGAACGCCCGGTCGCCGAGCCGATCGCGGCTCTCGCGTCGAGTCCGCAGGACCTCGCGTTCGCGCCCGGTGGCCTCCTCGGAGACCTCGTCAGGCATCGGCGGGCCCGACGTTGCGCTCGAAGACGAGGCGGAGGCCCTCGAGCGTGAGCCACGGGTCGACCTCGTCGATGAACTGGCAGTGCGGGACCACCTGCGCGGCAAGGCCTCCGGTGGCGACGACCGTGGCGCTGCCCCCGAGCTCCTTGCGGATGCGCTCGATCATGCCGTCGGTCTCCGCCGCCGTCCCGAAGATCAGACCGGACTGGATCGCGTCGACGGTGTTCCGCCCGATCGGCGACCTGGGCGCCTGGAGCTCGACCTGCGGCAGCCGCGCCGTCTCGCGCGACAGGGACGCGTTCGAGGTCTGGACGCCCGGCGAGATCGCGCCGCCCAGGAACTCACCCTTCTCGGTGACGACGTCGTACGTCGTAGCGGTCCCGAAGTCGATCACGATGCAGGGACCGCCGTACCGGCTGTACGCGGCAAGCGCGTTCACGATGCGGTCCGCCCCCACCTCGCGCGGGTTGTCGGTCTGGATCGACAGCCCCGTGCGCGTCCCGGGTTCGACCACAACGGGCGGGAAATTGAAGTACCGCGTGACCATGTCGCGCAGCGCGGTCGTCGAGCCCGGCACCACGGAGGAGATGACGACGCCGGTGATCTCGTTGGAGAACGAGAGCCCGGTCTGGTCCAGGAGCCCGGCGAACAGCACCGCGAGCTCGTCCGCTGTGCGTTCGGTCTCGGTCGACAGACGCCACTGGTGCTCGAGCTCGGAGCCGCGGAACACCCCGAGCACGGTGTTCGTGTTCCCGACGTTCACGGCGAGCAGCACCCGACGTCACCTCCCTGACCGGCCATCCTGCCATGCCGCGACGCGGCCCGGCATTCGTCGGCCCACCGTCATCTCCTCACGCCGTGGGGAGCAGGAGCGTGTCGATCAGCCGCACTCGGCCGAAGCGGGCGGCGACGAGCGCTCGGGCCGGACCCCCGATCACCGGCGGCTCCTCGAACGTGTCCTCGTCCACGACGGCCACGTAGTCGATGCGCGCCTGGGGCGTGGCGCCGATCTCCCGAGCCATCGCGGCCACGAGCTTCCCCGCCTCGCGCTCGCCGGCCCGCGCGAGCTCGGCCGCCTCCGAGAGCGCGAGGAACAGGCAGGTCGCGGCCTCGCGTTGCTCGGGGGACAGGCGCCGGTTGCGGCTCGACAGGGCGAGCCCGTCGGGTTCGCGTATCACCGGGCCGCACCGCACGTCCACCGGCAGCGACAGGTCGCGGACCATCCGTCGGATCACCGCGAGCTGCTGGGCGTCCTTCTCGCCGAAGTACGCCGCGCACGGCCCCACCGTGTCGAACAGCTTGGCCACGACGGTGGCCACCCCACGGAAGTGACCGGGTCGCGACGCACCTTCGAACCGCTCGCCGAGGGGCCCGGGGTCGACCGTGACCTCGGGTTCGCCGCCCGGGTACATCTCGTCCACCGACGGCGCGAACACGAGGTCGACCCCTTCGCGCTCGGCGGCGGCGAGGTCGGCCTCCTCGTCGCGGGGATAGGTCTCGAGATCGTGCGCATCGCCGAACTGCAACGGGTTCAGGAAGATCGAGACGACCGTCACGTCGCGCTCGTCCTTCGCGCGGCGCATCAGCGAGCGATGGCCTTCGTGGAATGCACCCATCGTCGGGATGAACCCCACGGTCCTCCCCTCGGCACGCGCGCGATCGCACGCCGCGCGGGTGGCGGCGATCGTCCGGATCACCTCCAGCGGACGAGCACCTCCTCGACGGCCTCTCGGCCCTGCGGGGGGACGCGGCCCGAGTGGTCGGCCAGCGCCACCGCCAGGTCGGCGAGCGTGACGTAGGGCCGGACCGCGTGGGGGACGTGCTCGGCAAGGGCCTCGAGGTTGCGCTGCAGGGTGATCGCGTCCCCTCTGACGGCCGGACCGGTGAGCGCGTCGGCGGCTCCGACCCGATGGACGTTCGCCAGCGTGGCGTCCTGCAGGGGCGTGAGCGCGGCGACCGGGTCGGGCACCCCGGCCACGCGTTCGAGCTCCTCGGCGAGGGCCGTCACGGTGACGACGTAGTTGGACGCGAACACGGCGGCCGCGTGGTACAGCGGCTTGCGTTCGTCGGCGATGCGGAACGGGTACCCGCCCGCGTCGCGGGCGAGGCGTTCGCCGAGCGCGTGGCCCTCCTCGTCGAGGGCGGTGACCGCGAACGACGCGCCGGGGATCGCCTCGACGGCCGCCTCGACCGTGGGACACGTCTGCAGCGGATGCACCGATAGCGTCGTCGCGCCGACGGACGCCGCGGCGCCGAGCGCGTCCAGACCGGTCGCGCCGCTCGCGTGGACGACCGCGCTCGCGGATCCGAGCGCGCCCGCCTCCGCCATCTCCCGGCACACGGTGGCGATCACGGCATCGGGCGTCGCGATCACGACGATCTCGGCACCGGTCGCCGCCTCGACCGCATCGGCGACGGGAACGCCCGGGAGGAAGCGCGCGGCGCGTTCGGGCGTAGCCGGTCCGCCGGCGACCGCGACGATCCGATGGCCGGCGCGTCGCCAGAGCACCGCGAGCGAGGTCCCGACGCGGCCGGCACCCACGATCGCGAGATCCATCGTCCGAGTATCCCGCTCAGGGGATCCAGACGATCGGGCCCGACGGCGCCGGCGCTCCCGCGGGCAGCGGGAGCCCCTCGAGCGATCCGTCGCGCGCGACCGAGACCCGGCCGCCGGCCGAGACGTAGAGGTGACCGCTCGCGTCGAACGTCGCGTCGAGCCCCGGATCGGCCGGCATGACGAACCGGGGCACCCGGATGCCCGAACCCGACCCGGCATCCAGCACGAACACGCCGTTCCGGGCGCCGACGCTTCCGACGAGCGCCACGCGGCCGCCGTCCGCCGTCCACGCGAGGATCCGCTCGATCACGAGGACGTCCTGTCCGTCCCCGACCGTCACCGGACCGCCGATCCCCTTCCACCCCAGCAGGGTTCCGGTGCCGGATGAGGGATCGCCCCTCGAGGTCAGGGGCGAGTGCGGCGTGAGCAGGAACGCCGACGGCGGCTTCGCCGAGATCACCCCCATGCCGTCGAACATCAGGTGGGGGACCCCGACCGAGCCGGTGAGGTAGACGCTCAGCCGGTCGCCGGAGGCGGCGGTGAAGTACGTGGCGGCCGCGCTCCGGCTGAGCGAGAGGACCGGTCCGCAGAACCCGGGGTCGTCGAGCGCCCACTCCACCTTCTCGGTGAGCACGGTCACCAGGCTGATGCGGACCGGCGCGCATCCCGCCGTTGGCCTCCGTCCGTTGCGAGCGAACACCAAGCTCGCGCCACCAGGGCCCCAGGCCACGAGGTCGCCGTGACCGAGCCCGACGGCCTCGGCATCGGGCGCGACGCCCCGCAGAACCGAGACGGCGACCTTCCGGCGATCGGTGTGACGCTCGACGCCGACCCATCCCGAGGTCGCACCGGAGACGTCCACCAGCTCGGCGGTCCCTCGTGGCATCGTCGGGCCGGGCCTGGCGACACCGGCGAGCAGGTCGACCACCCACAGCCTTGCCTGACCGTGATCACGGGCGAGGTAGACGAGGGTTCCGGCACCGGTTGACTCGCTCCGGGCGGGCACCGAACCCGGCGGCGACGGCTCGTGAGCGATCATGTCGACCGAGATCACCGTCACGAGCGCGAGCACGACGGCGATCGCGATGGCGACGCCGCGCGGGGCCGAACGCCTCGTCGGGTCCTCGCCGAGGTGCCCCTCGTCATCCTCGACGACCGCGTCCGGAACGGGAGCGCCGTCTGCCCGATCCGGGCGGTACAGGGGCGCCCCGCACGATGGGCAGCGGCTCATGCGGGCGCGGCCCTGCCAGTCGCAGCGGAGGCAGACCTTCTCCATCATCTTGGCTCGCTCATCCGGTCGGGAGCGGCGGGGCGAACGGTCGCACCCCGAACACGGCGTCGGGCGAGAGCCGGTGCGACGACAGTCGCCGGCCGCCGGGGAGCATCGCATCGGCGTCGAGCTCGCCCAGGGGGACAAGGACGAACCCGCGTTCGTGCATCCGCGGGTGCGGGATCACGAGGTCGGGCTCGTCGACGACCTGCTCGTCGTACACGAGGATGTCGACGTCGATGGTCCGCGCCCCCCAGCGTTCGGCTCGGATGCGACCGAGCGAGTCCTCCACGCCGCGGGCGGCTTCGAGCAGTTCGCGCGGCGTGAGGGTCGTGTCCACCTCGATCACGGCGTTCAGGTACGACGGTTGCGGCGGTCCCAGGGGTTCGGTCTCGTAGACCCTGGACGAGCGCAGGACGTCGATCCCCCGCGTCGCGTCGAGCTTCCTCGCGGCCGCACGCAGGTGCTCGAGGCGGTCCCCCAGGTTCGAGCCGAGTGCGAGGTATGCGGTCGTCCCCACGTCACGGCTCGACGGTCGCGGCCGCCGCGATGCCCTGGACCTCGTTCGAACGCGCGGCGGCGGGCTTGTGCACGATCGCGCTCACCTTGACGACGCCGTCGAGCGCGAGCACGTCCTTCGCGACTGCGTGCGCGAGCGACTCGAGCAGGTCGAACGAGTCCCGCTCGACGGTCTCGCGCGCGGTGCGGATCACCGTCCGGTAATCGGCGGTCGACGTGAGCTCGTCGTCGCCGACCTCGACCTCGACGTCCAGGTCCACGACGAAGTCCTGGGCCCGGTCCTTCTCCCCCGGGTTCGCGCCGTGACGTCCCGAGGCCGCGATCCCGGTCAGGAACAGACGCGAGGTCACCATCGGCCGTCCTCCGGCGGACGTCGGCCGAGCTCCACGGTCACCGCCCCCTCGTCGTGCGCATGCGCTTGCGGCAGCCGGAGGTACTGGGTCCGGAGCCACTGCACGATCAGCGGCGCGACGGTCTCGGGAGCATCCTCGAGCAGGAAGTGGCCGCATCCGGGCACGAGCGCCACCGACGCCCACGGCAGTGCGTCACCCAGGCGTTCGGCGAGCTCGGCCGGCAGGAACGCGTCGTCCTCCCCCCACAGCACGAACGCCGGGATCTCGAGCTCGGCGAGGCGGGGTTCCAACCCGATGAGACCCTCGCCGTCGAAGTCCGAGGCGATCCGAGTGAAGCGTTGCACGCCATCGGCGCGCTCGAACGGGCGTCGGTATTCCTGGAGGTCGGCGTCCGAGAGGCGTTCGCGGTGCCCCATCCCGGCGTCGAAGAACGTGTCGAACCACGAGCGGACGAAGGCGGCGTCCACGTCGCCCACGCGCGACCGGAGCTCGAGGATCTGGGGCGAGGGCCATGCGTCGAACGCGATCGAATCGATGAGCACGAGCGCCTCCACCCCGCCCTCGATCGCGAGGAGCTGCGCGACACCTCCACCTCGGCCGTGGCCGACCAGCGCGAAGCGTTCGATGCCGAGCGCTTCCAGCAGCGATCGGACGTTGGCCGCCTGAGCCGGCAGGCGGAGGTCGGCGCCCTCCGGCGAGTCCGAATCACACGACCCAAGCAGATCGGGCGCGATCACCCGCATCCATGGCGAGAGGAGCGGGATCGGCCCGCGCCACAGGTACGAGGACGTGAAGCCGCCCGACAGCAGCACGACGGGGGGCGCCTCCGCGTCTCCCGCCTCGACGAGCGCGAGCTCGCCGTCCGGGATCGCCACCCGGCGCTTCTCGGTCCAGGTCATCGGCCGGCCCTCGCGATCGCATCCGACACCCGGACCGCGCGGACGACCTCCTTGACGTCGTGCACGCGGACGAGATGCGCTCCCCGGCCGACCATCCAGACGACAGCGCCCACGGTGCCCTCGACGCGTTCCTCCTCCGGCAGATCGAGGATCGTGCCGATGAACTTCTTCCGCGACGGGCCGACCAACACGGGCCGACCCAGGTCGAGGAGCGCGTCGACCCCGTGCATCAGCTCGAGGTTGTGGTCGAGGTCCTTGCCGAACCCGATCCCCGGATCGATCGCGATCCGCTCAGGGTCGATCCCGGCAAGCTCGGCCGCCTCGATCCGCTGCCGGAGGTACTCGTGCACCTCGCCGACGACATCGTCGTAGTGCGGGGCCTCCTGCATCGTCGTCGGATCGCCCTGCATGTGCATCAGGACGACGGCGGCCTCACGATGTCGGACGACGTGGAACATCGCCGGGTCGGCGCCGCCCGACACGTCGTTCACGATCGTGGCGCCGGCGTCCAGCGCCTCGGCCGCGACGTCCGCCTTCCGCGTGTCGATCGAGATCGGGACCGCCGGGTGGAGCTCGGCGAGCCGCTCGATCACGGGATGGACGCGCTCCAGCTCCTGATCCGCCGAGACGGCGGTCGAGCCCGGTCGGGTGGATTCGCCGCCAACGTCCAGGATGTCGGCGCCGTCCTCGACCATCCGCGTCGCGTGCGCCACCGCGGTGGCTCGGTCGAGGAACCTCCCACCGTCGGAGAAGGAGTCCGGCGTGACGTTGAGGATCCCCATGACGAGGGTGCGCTCGGAGCAGTCGAACACGCGCTCGCCGATGCGCCAGATGGGACCGCCCACCCACTCATCGTAGCCGCGCCGACCCGACCTCAGTCCGGCTCTTCCGGACGGCTACGAACCGCCGGCCGGGCCCACGATCTGCCCAGCCCCTCCACGCTCTTCCCTCCGCTCCTTCAGCTCGCCCGCCGCGATCCGAAACGCCGATCGCAGACCCAGCGCTCCGGATCGCGGACCTCGTCGCCTCGCCTGAGGACCTGCGCGAACGCCTCCGCCACGGCGTCGCTCGCCACCTCCGGGTCGCCCGAGAACGCCAGGAGCCCTCGCCAGATGGAACTGCCCCGTTTCCGGTACAGGCGCTCGATCCGGTCCGTGCGGGAGACTCCCGCAGGCACGCGATCCGCGCTCGTCATGACAGGGTGGAAGGACCGGCCGGAACGTGGTCGCGGTTCCACGAACTGCGCTACTTGCCGATGTGGTGCAGCGCTTCCTGACGGGTTCGGGCGTCGTTGCGGAACAGCCCTCGCACGGCCGAGGTCACCGTGACCGAACCCGGCTTTTTCACGCCGCGCATCGTCATGCACAGGTGCTCGGCCTCG
>Ga0207981_1000073_pt1 | contig 13649 bp, 13 predicted proteins | sample SoimicmetaGmgLPC_FD_188327 | JGI IMG/M metagenome (GOLD analysis project Ga0207981, IMG submission 188327) | Soil and rhizosphere microbial communities from Laval, Canada - mgLPC (SPAdes) (version 2) | ecosystem: Environmental > Terrestrial > Deep subsurface > Rock core/Sediment | place: Laval... | reverse complement strand
GGCAGGCGCACCAGCGCCTGCACGCCGGAGAGATAGATGCGGCCCGACTCGCGCGTGTACTTGTGGTCGAGCGTGTAATCGCCGTCGACGACCGAGCGCGTCAGGAGCGTGTTGGCGGAGGCGGGGGAAGAGAGTTCGGCGGTGCTGGTCATGAGTGCGAGACGTCGCGCGGCAAAGCCGGGAAAAAAGACCCGGAATTGTAGCAGCGACGACTTGCCGGGCCGGGGTCCCCCCTCCCTTTCGCCACCTGTTTCCCCTCCATGCGCAGGAGTACGCTGCTTCGATCCCGCGGTCCGGGGAGGCACGGATGAGCTTGGCCGCATTGCGCGTGATGGTGGTGGAGGACCACGGCTTCCAGCGCAGGATGGCGCTGCGGCTGCTCTCGGACCTCGGCATCGGCCAGGTGCTGGAAGCGGCCGACGGCGCCGCCGCGCTCGCCGTGCTGGAGGCGGTGCGCGCCCCGCCCGACGTGATCCTGGTCGACCTCGACATGCCCGGCATGGATGGCATCGAGTTCATCGGCCACGTGGCCCAGCGCCGCCTCGCGCGCGCCGTCGCCCTGGTCAGCGCGCTGGATCCGGCGTTGCTCAACACCGTGCAGATGATGGCGCGCGCCTACGGCCTGTACGTGCTGGGCTCCATCGAAAAGCCGTTGAGCATCGAGAAGCTCGAAGAACTGCTCACGCGCTACGAGGAACACCTGCACGACGTGCAGCTGGACGAGCACGTGCACATCGAGATCGCCGACCTGCGCCGTGCCTTGCGCGAAGGCGAGATCGTGCCGTGGTTCCAGCCGCAGGCGGAGTTCGTCAACGGCAAGGTGGTCGGCGTGGAAGCGCTCGCGCGCTGGGAACACGACGGCCAGGTGATCCGCCCGCAGCACTTCGTGCACATGATCGAAGCCGACGGGCTCGCGGGCGACCTCACCGACGTCATCCTGGAAGGCGCGTTGCGCTGGAAGCGCCGCTGGCAGGACGACGGGCTTCGGCTGAATCTTTCGGTCAACGTCTCGCCGGCCACGTTGCACGATCCGGCCGCGGCGGATCGTTACCAACAGATGGTGGAACTGCACGGCCTCTCGCCCTCGGAAGTCGTGCTGGAAGTGACCGAGAGCCAACTGATGGCCGACGCCGCGCGTGGTCTGGGCGTGCTGGCGCGCTTGCGGTTGAAGGGGTTCGGTTTGTCGATCGACGATTTCGGCACGGGCTATTCCTCGCTCGCGCAGTTGTCGCAGGTGCCTTTCACCGAGTTGAAGATCGACCAGGGCTTCGTGTTCGGCGCGCACGCGCAATCGCGCAAGCGGGCGGTGGTGGAAGCCAGCCTCGACCTTGCGCGCAAGCTGCAACTGGAAACCGTCGCCGAAGGCGTGGAGACCGTGGAGGACTGGCAGATGCTGGCCGAACTCGGCTGCGGCATCGCGCAGGGCTACCTCGTCGGAGCACCGGTGGCCGCCGAAGACCTCGCCGACGCGGTCCGCCGCTGGCGCGCACCGCACTGAGGGGCGGCGTGGCGCTGCGCTTCCGCAAGCCTTCCATGGGGATCCGGCAGCAACTGCTGGGCCTGTTCGGCCTGTTCCTGCTCACGGGCGCGACGGTGCAGTCGATCGCGGAGTGGTCGCAATACGAAGCGCGCGAATCGCTGCAGCAGATGAAGGATTTCTCGCTGCGGCGCATGCGCTACATCAAGGGCGTGTCGGACGTGTACGGCCTGGATGTCGTCGACACGACCTTCCGCGTGCGCAACAACCTCATCACCTGGGACCAGGGAACGGCCGTCATCGACCGTGCGCGCGCGAAGGTCGAGCGCAATTGGCGCGCGCTGGAGCCGATGCCGCGCGGTCCGGAGGAACAGGCGCTGTTCCTGCAGGTGAAACAAGCCCGCGTGCGCGCGGATGCGGCGATGGCGACCTTGCGCGACATCCTGGGACGGCGCGACCTTCCGGCGCTGGGGCGTTTCGCGGACACCGAGTTGTATCCGGCCATCGATCCGGTCACCACGCGCATGGTGAAGTGGGCGGATCTTGCACTCGTGGACGCCGAGTACATCGTCCACGCCGAGGTGGAGCGCACGCGGCGCACCAGCGTGGTGCGGATCGGCCTGTCCCTGTTGGCGCTCACCATCGCCGTGCTGATTGCGCGCCGGCTGCTGCGCAACGTCTATCGGGGCGTCGAATCACTGACCACCGTCGCCGCCGGCCTGCGGCGACACGATTTCACGGAAGCCGATCCGCCGTATCGCCCGCGTGGCGAACTCGGCGAGGTGATGGATGCGTTCATCGACATGCGCCGCGAAGTCATGCGCTTCGAATCGGACCTCAAGGGCCAGCTCGCGGTGAACGAAGCCGTGCGCAAGGAGCTGGAACATCGCGAGACCTTGCAGCGCTCGTTGCTCAACGCAGCGCAGGTCGCCGTGCTGGTGATGGACGGGCAGGGGCGCTGGATCATGTACAACCCCTTCGCCGAACGCATGCTCGGTTGGCGCCCGGAAGAGATCCTCGGCCGCGTGCCGCGCCATGGCGGCGCGCCGCTGCCGGACGATTCGCCGATGCTCGTGCCCGGCAGCGAAGTGGAACGCGTGGCCGCCGCGCTCGAAGAGAAGACGGGACGACCGGTGCCGCGCGACTGGCGCGCGATGTACATGCTCGCGGCGACCAACCAACCGCCGCGCGAGGCCAACCTGGTGCATCGCGACGGTTACCTGGTGCCCGTCGTGCTCGCCATGGCGGCGTTCGAGGACGAAACGGGGCAACCGGCCGGCCTGATCGTGGTGGCCACCGACCTGTCCGAACGCCACGCACTCGAAGAAGCGCTGCGCAACAGCGAAACGCGCGCGAACGAAGCCAACATCGCCAAGAGCGCCTTCCTCGCCGCGATGAGCCACGAGATCCGCACGCCGATGATCGGCGTGACCGGCATGGTCGAGATCCTCGCGCACACGCAACTGGACCCCGAACAGCGCCGAGCGCTGAACATCATCCAGTCCTCCGCCGAATCGCTGCTGCAGATCATCGGCGACATCCTCGACTTCTCGAAGATCGAAGCCGGCCGCCTCGAGATCGCGCCCGTGCCCGTCGATGTCGCGCGCGTGATGCGCATGACGGTCGCGAACTTCGGCGGCTCGGCATCGAGCAAAGGCTTGCTGCTGCGCTGCGACATCGACGAACGCGTGGCCCCGGCCTACATCGCCGACGGCCTGCGCCTACGCCAGATCCTGTCGAACTTCCTCTCGAACGCGGTCAAGTTCACCGAGGCCGGCTCGGTCGAAGCCGCGCTGGAATGGCAGGAGGCCGACCGCGCCGCGGGGCCGCTCGGCGGCGATCGCCTGCGCTTCCGCGTGACCGACACCGGCATCGGCGTCGGCGAAGCGCAGCTCAAGCGCTTGTTCGAACCCTTCTCGCAGGCCGACTCGGACACCACGCGCCGATTCGGCGGCACGGGCCTGGGGCTCGCGATCTGCCGGCGCCTGGCCGACCTCATGGGCGGCACGGTCACGATGGAGAGTGCGCCGGGCGTCGGCACCACGCTGTGCCTCGAACTCACGTTGCCGCGCGCCGATCCCGCCGACGTCGCGCCGGAGCCCGAACGCATCGCGACCGGCACGCTCGTCCCGCGCCACCTGCCGAGCGTGGAGGAGGCCGAACGCGACCGCAGCCTCGTGCTGCTCGTCGACGACCACCCGACCAATCGCGCGGTCATCGCGCGACAACTCGCGTTGGCCGGCTATGCGAGCGAGCCGGCCGAGGACGGCGAGCAGGGCCTTGCACGCTGGCGCTCGGGCCGCTTCGCCCTCGTGCTGAGCGACGTGCACATGCCGAAGATGGATGGCTACCAACTCGCGCGTGCCATCCGCGAAGAGGAGGCGCGCGAGCATCGCGCACGGACGCCGATCATCGCGCTCACCGCCGCGGCGCTGAAGGGCGAGGCGGAACGTTGCCTGGCCGCCGGCATGGACGACTACCTCGCCAAGCCCGTCGGCATTCCCGCCCTTGCCGCGACGCTGGGGCGCTGGCTGCCGCATACGCAACCCGTCCCCGAACCCGCCGGCCGCGACACCGACCTCGTCCTGGCACCGCCGCGCCCATTGCCGCAAACCGAGCGCCCCTCCCCCATCGACCTGCAGGTGCTCGACGCGCTCACCCATGGCGATACCGACGAAACACGCGCACTGCTCGACGACTTCCTCGCCAGCACCGCCACGGACCTGGCCAGCCTGGAAGCGGCGCGCAACGCGGGCGAGTCCGTCGCGATCGCCCGCGAGGCCCACAAGATCAAGGGGGCGGCCCGCATCGTGGGAGCCGTCGAGCTGGGCGAAGCCGCGGGCGCACTCGAAGCCGCGGCGCGCGGGCAGGACGGCGCGCTGGTGCCGGCGCTCGTGGCGGACGTGGCCACCGCGGTCCACCGCCTCGCGCTCTGGGTGGAAGGCCGCTGGCCACGATGAGCCGCCCGTAGCGTGTACGCTGCGGATTCCTGACGTCGCCGGGGGTCGGATGAAGACGGTACTCGTGGCCAGTTCGAAAGGGGGCGTGGGCAAGACCACGCTGTCGACCAACCTCGCCGCCCATTTCGCACTGGATGGCAAGCGCACCGTGCTGGTCGATGCCGACCGCCAAGGGTCCGCGCATCACTGGGCCAGCAAGCGCGCGCACCTGGAACACGCGGTGTTGCCGGTCGACGGCACCCGCCGCGACTGGGGCAGGAAGGTGCCCGAGGATGCCCAACGCGTGATCGTCGATGCCGCCGCGGGCGCGCACGGCGATGAGCTTGCGCATTTCCTCGACGTCGCCGATGCGGTCGTCGTCCCGGTCATGCCCTCGACGATCGACATGGAAGCCACCGTCCCCTTCCTCGACAGCCTGGCGAAACACCCGCGCGTGCGGAAGGGAAAGTTGCCGGTGGGCCTGGTCGGCAATCGCCTGCGCCCATGGACCACCGCCTCCCAGCAGAGCATGGACACGCTGCGCCAATGGCCGTATCCGCTCGTGGCGCAGCTGCGCGACACCCAGGCCTACGTGCTCATGGCCGGGCTCGGCCGCAGCCTGTTCGACTACCAGTCGCAACAGATCCGCGAGCACCAGGCCGACTGGGCGCCGCTGCTGAAGTGGCTCAAGCGCGCATGAGCACGACTTCACCCCGCGCGCCCCGCAACCTCGGCTAAGCTCGTTGCCCATATGCGCGAACTCATCCTGCTGCGACACGCCCACGCCGAACCCGCCAGCACGGGGCAATCGGACATCGATCGACCACTCTCGCCCGAAGGCCTCGCCGAGGCCGAAGCCGCGGGCCGCTGGTTGCGCGAACGCGGCCTCGTGCCCGATCGCGTGCTGTGCTCGCCCTCGCGGCGCACGCGCGAAACGCTCGAGGCGGTCCTCGCCGCGGTGGGCTACGTCGACCAGCGCCTGGAGCCTTCGATCTACGAGGCCACGCCGGGCACGCTGATGGAACTCGCCGACGGGCATCGCGACGTCGAGCGGCTCCTGCTCGTCGGCCACAACCCGGGCTTCGAACAACTCGCCGCGTTGTTGCACAGCGGTCAGTCGGGCGATTACCGCGGCATGCCACCGGCCGGCATCGCGGTGCTCGGCGTCCCCGCGGGCGCGGCGATCGAGCCTGGCGTCGCCACGCTGTCCGCGTTCTGGTGGCCGTGACGGGTTAACGATGCACGCATGGATCGCCACGCTGTTGCTGGCGGGAGTCGGCGCCGGCGTGGTGGCCGCCCAGTCGCACGCGCGCATCGCCACGCTGGAACCGACCTCGCGCTTCGAGTTCTCCATGCACACGCGCTGGGGGCAGGAGCTGGTGGGGCGTTTCCACGACACCGCGGGTGAAGTGGTCGGGCTGGCCGACGGCAAGCGCCAGGTCGTCCTGTCGCTGGCGACCTCCACCGTCGAAATCATCGACCACTCGCGCTACACGCGGTTCGCGCGCGGTCCGCGCTTCTTCGATGCCGAGCGCTTCCCGCAGGTGGTGTTCGTGTCCGAGCCCTATTCGGCCGAGTTGCTGACCACCGGCGGGGAGATGTACGGCAAGTTGCGGATGCACGGGATCGAGCGGCGCGAACGCTTCGTCGTCGCGCCCGCGCAATGCGCGCGCCCCGGCCGCGATTGCGCGATCTTCGCCAAGGGCGTGGTGATGCGCGCCAACTACGACCTCGACACCTGGCGCATGGCGTTGCGCGACGACGTGCGCTTCTCGCTCGAAGTGCGCCTGCGCGACGTGGCGCCGGAGGCGCGATGATCCACGCGCGTCGGTTGGCCGCGATGCAGCGCCTGATCCTCCGTTCCTTCCTGTGCTGCTTCCTGCTGGCGACCGCGGGCTGCGCGACGATGACCGTCGGCAAGCTCGACCGTGCGCAAAGCGTCGCCTTCGCCGCGCGTTCGTCGGACCTCACGTGCGTGTCGACGCACGGGTGCGCGCTGGCCTCGCCACTGCGGGACCTGGGCGACGCAGCCTTCGCCGCCTCCACCCCGGAGGCCCCGAAGCACTTCGCCCTGATCCTGGACCGCGGGCCGGACGCGCTGCTCGCGCGCATCAACCTCATCCGTAGCGCGCGCCACGCCATCGACCTGCAGACCTACATCTTCGACGAGGACGACAGCGGCCTGCTGGTGCTCGACGAACTGCTGGCCGCCGCGCGGCGCGGCGTGCGCGTGCGCGTGATCGTCGACCAGCTCTCGGCGCTGAAGAAGGCGGACACGCTCGCGGCGATCGCCTCCCAGCACGTCAACTTCGACGTGCGCCTGTACAACCCGATCTTCAACGACTCGCGCCTGCACTACCCGCAATACCTGCTCGCTTCGCTCTGCTGCTGGCATCGGCTCAACCAGCGCATGCACAGCAAGCTGCTGCTGGTCGACGATGCGGTGGGCATCACCGGCGGGCGGAACTACCAGGACGACTACTACGACTGGAACGCCGTCTACGATTTCCGCGACCGCGACGTGCTCGTCGCCGGGCCGGTGGCGCTGGACATGGCGGGCAATTTCGAAGCCTTCTGGAACTCCCAACGAAGCGTCCCCGCCGAACGCCTGGACGACGTGGCACGCGTGCTGCTGCGCGAAGGCGCCCAGCCTGTCCAGCACGCGCCCTACCGCGCGCCCGAACGCGTGGCCGCGATGTCGCGCGACGCGAGCGACCCCGAGGTGGTCCGCGAGCGCCTGGTCGCGCATGCGTTGGACGTCGTCAACGTGCACTTCTTCGCCGACCTGCCGCAGAAGCATCGCCGCAGCGCGCCGCCCGACGAGCCGACCGCCGGCACGCGCCTGCGCGAAATGGTCGAAGGCGCGCATTCGGAAGTGCTGCTGCAGACGCCTTACCTGGTCCTGTCCGACCACGCGCAGGAGATGTTCCGCGGCCTGCAAAAAGAGGCGAAACCGCCGCGCGTGGTGATCTCCACCAATAGCCTCGCGGCGACCGATGCGTTCATCGTCTACGCGCTCTCGCACAAGTACAAACGCCGCTACCTGCGCGAGTTCGGCTTCCACATCTACGAGATGAAGCCCTTCCCCGCGAGCTCGACGATCGACCTGGCCACGATCGCGGCCGGCGCGGAAGAAGAGAAGGCCGCCGCGCTCGCGACCGACGCAGGCAACGGCCCGCCGGGCGAGCCGCCGCGCGACGAGATGCCGGGCGGCAGCCTGGGCTCGGGCTCCAACCCCAACGCCAGCCAGCCCCGCCAATCGCCGCAGCAGTTCACCGAAAACGTGGCCGAACGCCACATCGGGAGCGGCGCGGGCATCGGCGCGAACTATCCCGTGCCCCTGCGCCGTGCGGGCGTGCGCATCGGCCTGCATGCGAAGTCGATGGTGATCGACGAACGCATCGGCGTGATCGGCACCCACAACTTCGACCCGCGCGGCGACCACTACAACACCGAGAGCGTGGTCGCGATCGAGGATCCCGCCTTCGCCCGGGCGCTGGCCGACAGCATCCGGATCGACATGCGCCCGGAGAACGCCTGGGTCATCGCGCGCCGCGACAAGGCGCCGGTGTTTTCCGGACTCGACTATTCGCTGGGCAAGGTTTCCGAGCAGTTGCCGGTGTTCGATCTGTGGCCGTGGAAGTACGCGACGAGCTACGAGTTCGTGCCCGGGCCCGAGTGCCCGCTGCCCTTGCCCCGCGACGATCCACGCTTCCGCCAGTGCTACCGGCCGGTGGGGCCGTTCCCCGAAGTCAGCCTCAGCCTCAAGGGCATCACCACCCGCATATTCACGGCCTTCGGCGCGGGGTTGGCCCCCATCCTCTAGCGCGCACGTTCTCTCCGGCGACAACGCCCGCGAAAGCGTCACCAACGGGTGACGAAATGTTCCGTGCAACCCGGCGACTCTGCTAGGCTGCCGGCCTTTCCCCCATTCCATACGGACCGGATTGCCGCCATGTCGATTTCGCTGAACTTCGAACTCAACGACCGCGACCTCGAACACTTCCAGAAGGCGATGGCGGCGGCGAAGGAATCGGCCAAGGGCCGCACCGCGCAGGACATCCTCGAGTGCTCGGGCAAGCTCCTGGCCGACTCGGCGAAGGTCCACATCCCCGACTTCATCAAGCAGCGCCTGCTGCGCCTGGACGACATGATCGCCATGGTGCGCGACGAGGGCTGGCACCTGGGCGAGGAAGATCGCTCGCGCGTGCTCTCGGCGCTGGTCTACTTCTGCGATCCGAAGGACATCATCCCGGACAACGTCGAAGTGCTGGGCTTCCTGGACGATGCGGTGATGATCGAGCTGTGCGTGATCGAGCTCAAGCACGAGCTCGAGGCCTACGACGATTTCTGCGACTACCGCGAAACCGAAGCGCGCCGCCGCGGCCTGAACCCGGCCGAGCTCGGCCGTGCCGAATGGCTGGAATCGCGCCGCGACGAACTGGTCGACCGCATGCACGTGCGCCGCGAGCGCGAATTCGGCAGCGGCTACGGCAGCAGCAGCGGCTACGCGTCCACGCGCCAGTCGTACACGCGCGGCTGGCGTCCCGGCATCTTCAAGTTCGGCTGATCCCGGCGGCCGGCATGGGCTCCGGCGACCGCCCGCTTTTCAGGAAAGGCATCAGCCTGGAAGGGCTGAACGCGATGTCGCGCGGCACCGCGATGGAGCCGCTCGGCATCGTGTTCACCGAAATCGGGCCTGACTTCCTGCGCGCGACCATGCCCGTGGATGCGCGCACGAAGCAGCCTTACGGCCTGCTGCACGGCGGCGCATCGGTGCTGCTGGCCGAAACGCTCGGCAGTTCCGCCGGCATGTGGAGCACGGCCGAAGGCGAAGGGTGCGTGGGCATCGAGATCAACGCCAACCACCTGCGCGGCGTGCGCGAGGGCACGGTCACCGGTACCGCGCGCCCGCTGCATGTCGGGCGCCAGACCCAGGTCTGGGAAATCCGCATCGAGGACGAACGCCAGCGCCTGGTCTGCGTGTCGCGCCTGACGCTCGCGGTGATCGCCCTGCCCGAAGGGAAGCAGTGAAAGCCGCCAACACCTTGCGCTTCGCCTATCGCCTGCCGCTGTTGCTCTGGCACGTGCTGGTCGACCTGCCCATCACGCTGCTGTTGATGCTGCCGCCGCTCGGCCGCATCGACGTGCGCGGCGAAGCGCTCGAACACCGCGTGATCCGCTGGTGGCAGGGCGGGTTGATGCGCGTGTTCGGCTTTCGCATGCATCGCCGCGGCGTCCCGTTGAAGGGGCCCACGGTGTTCGTCGCCAACCACGTGAGCTGGGTCGACATCGTCGCGCTGCACAGCCAGCGCATGATGGGCTTCGTCGCCAAGCGCGAGATCAGTCGTTGGCCGGTGGTGGGTTTCCTCGCCACGCGCGGCGAGACGATCTACCACGAGCGCGGCAGCAGCGAGTCGATGGGCGGCGTGCTGCACGAGATGCTCGCGCGCCTGCGCGCGGGGCGTTCGGTCGGCGTGTTCCCGGAAGGGCGCACGCGCGACGGCCACGAGATCGGGCCGTTCCATGCGCGCATCTTCCTGGCCGCGGTGGAAGCGGGGGTGCGGGTGCAGCCCGTCGCGTTGCGCTACGGCAAGGGCGGATCGGCGCAATCGGTCGTCGCCTTCGCGGCCGGCGAGAATTTCGCCTCCAACTTCCTGCGCCTGCTCGGCGAACCGGCGCGCGAGACCGAGGTGTGGTTCCTGGAACCCATCGACGTCAACGACGCGGGCGGGCGCCGCCGCATCGCCGAACTTGCGCGCGAACGGATCGTGGCCGCGATGGCCGCTCCGTGACGGACGCGTGGTGGCGGGATAGAGCACGCCCTCCACACGCATCGCGCTAGCCTGCGTCCCATGTTGAACGCCCGCGATTACCGGCCGCCCCTGTCGCTGCGCAGCCCGCACCTGCAATCGGTGCTGGGATCGAGCGGGTTGCGCCAGCGCCGCGGCCGCGAGGCGCTCGCCGCCACCGGCGCGGTGACCACGCCGCACATCGTGGACGCGGGCGACGGCGTGCGCCTGCAGGGCCTGCATTCGACGATGCCCGGTGCGCAGCCGCGCGCGCTCGCGTTGCTGCTGCATGGTTGGGAAGGCAGTGCCGAATCCAGCTACATGCAACTCACGGCGGCGCGATTGCTCGTGCGCGGCTTCGACGTGTTCCGCCTGAACTTCCGCGACCACGGCGACACGCACCACCTCAACGAAGGCCTGTTCCATTCCAACCGCATCGACGAGGTGGTGCACGCGGCCACGGAAGTGGCGCGCCACGACGCCACGCGCCCGATGGTGTTGGCCGGCTATTCGCTCGGCGGCAACTTCGCGCTGCGCGTGGCGTTGCGCGCGTCCGCGAGCCTCCCGCTCGCGCACGTGGCCGCGGTGTGCCCCGTGCTGGATCCGGCGCGCACGATGGATTCGATGGAAGCCGGGCCGGCGCTGTACATGTGGTACTTCGAGCGCAAATGGCGCGAGTCGCTCGCGCGCAAGCGCCAGCTGTTCCCCGCGAGCCACGACTTCGACAACCGCGTGCTCGGCCTGCGCATGCGTCCGCTCACGCAATGGATGGTGGAGCGGCATACCGAATTCGGCACGCTCGACCGGTACTTCGAGGGCTACTCGATCGCCGGCGATCGCCTGGCTGCACTGCGCGTGCCGGTGAGCATCCTGATGGCGGCCGACGATCCGGTGATTCCGCTGGATTCCTTCCACGCGCTGCGCCTGCCGCCCGGCGCGGACCTGGAAATCGCCGAGCACGGTGGGCACTGCGGATTCCTGGAGAACTGGCGTGGCGATGGCTTCGCCGAGCGTTGGGTCGCCGAGCGGTTGGACGCGGCGGTCGGCGCGATCATGGCACCATCGTCGGTCACGGCCTGAAGGAGCAACGCCCGCATGCGCATCCGCAGCGACAGTTTCGAACACCGCCACCGCCTGCCCGCGGAATTCGCGATGGGCACGCCGGAGGGCTTCGGCGGCAACCGCAACCCGCACCTGGCGTGGGACGACGCGCCGGCCGGAACGCAGTCCTTCGTGCTGATGTGCATCGACACCGACGTGCCGACCGATCCTGCGACCGTCAACCGCAAGGACCAGGAGATCCCGGTCGAACAGCCGCGCGCGGATTTCGTGCACTGGGTGATGGTGGATATCCCCGCCAGCGTGCATTCGATCGCAGCGGGCAGCGTCAGCGACGGCGTGACCGCGCGCGGCAAGCAGGATCCGAAGGGGCCGCCGGGCGCGCGCCAGGGGCTCAACGATTACACCGGCTGGTTCGCGGGCGACGCGGACATGCGCGGCGACTGGAAGGGTTACGACGGTCCGTATCCGCCGTTCAACGACCTGCGCCTGCATCGCTATTTCTTCCGCCTGTTCGCGCTGCGCGTGCCGAAGCTCGAACTGCCCGAGCCGTTCACCGCGGCCGATGTCTTCCACGCGCTGCAGCCGCACGAGATCACCGAGGCGGCGATCTACGGCACGTATTCGCTGAATCCGAAGGTCGCGGGTTGAGCGCGCGCGTCGCGCTCGTCACCGGCGCGAGCCGCGGCATCGGCGCGGCCATCGCGCGGGCGCTGGCGGAAGAGGGCGTGCACATCGTCGCCGCCGCGCGCTCGGCGGACGCGTTGCAGGCGGTGGTCGATGCGTTGCCCACGGAATCCATTGCGGTCGCATGCGACTTGGTGCAGCCCGATGCCGCGACGCGCCTGGTCGAGATTGCGATGCAGCGCTTCGGCCGCATCGACATCGTGGTGAACAACGCCGGCGCGACACCGCGCGGCGATTTCCTCGCGTTCGACGATGCCGCGTGGCAGGACGGGTTCGCGCTGAAGTTCTTCGGTGCCGCGCGCCTGTGCCGCGTGGCGTGGCCGCACCTGGTCGCCACGCAGGGCTGCATCGTCAACATCGCCGGCATCGGCGGACGCACGGGCAGCGCGGAATTCACCATCGGCGGCAGCGTCAACGCCGCGTTGCTCAACTTCACCAAGGCGCTGGCCGACCGTGGCGTGCACGACGGCGTGCGCGTCAACGCGGTGAACCCCAGCGGCATCGCGACCGAACGCACGCAGGTGCGCATCGATCGCCTCGCGGCCGAACGCGGCATCGCACCGGAGGCCGCGGCCGCGGAACTCGCGCGCGCGTTGCGCGTCGCGCGCTTCGGCCGCCCCGAGGAGATCGCCTCGGTCGTCGCCTTCCTGGCGTCCGACCGCGCGAGCTACATGCAGGGCGCCATCGTGGACGTGGACGGCGGGCAGACGCGCACGCTTTAGTGCGGAAGCAAGGCCAGCAGCGCCACGCCCAGGACCACGCGATAGATCGCGAACACCGTGAAGGTGTGCGACTGGATGTAGCGCAGCAGCCACTTCACCGCGATGAAGGCCGTGATCGTGGACGCCACGAAGGCGACCGCGAGCGCGCTCCAGTCCTCGCCGGCCAGGCCGCCGTCGCGCGCGACGTGCAGCAACTCGTAGCCGGTCGCCGCGAACATCGTCGGAATGCCGACGAGGAAGGCGAATTCGGTGGCCGCCGCGCGATTGGTCACGCCGAGCAGCAAGGCCACGAAGATCGTCGAAGCCGAGCGCGACGTCCCCGGGAACACACCCGCGACGACCTGCGCCACGCCCACGAGGATCGCGACCAGCCACGTGATCCGGCTGCGTTCGCCCAGCGCCTGCGCGCGTTTGGCCGCGAATTGCTCGGCGACCACCATCCAGACCGCGCCGATCACCAGCGCCCAGGCCACCGGCGCGACTTCCTCCGGCAATTCGAAGCCGAGCTTCTTGACGACCAGGCCCAGCACCGCGGTGACGCCGAAGGCCGCCGCCAGCTTCCACGCGTAATCGCGCGGCGATTGCCCGTGCACGGGTTGCGCGCGCGCCGGATGCAGGAAGCTGTCGGCGAGCTGCCACAGGCGTTCGCGGTAGATCAGCACCACCGCGAGGATGGCGCCGGCCTGGATGGCGATGTTGAACAGGTCGCTGCGATGCCCGAGCCACCGCTCGGCGATGAGCAGGTGGCCGGTGCTGGAAATCGGGAGGAACTCGGTGATGCCTTCGATGATGCCGAGCAGGAGCGCGGCGAGGAGGTCGGTCATTGGTTACCGGCGGACGGTCGATGCGGAATGCGAAGCCGGCATCGTAGGGCATGCAGCGTGCGGTCGGCCGTCACTTCTCGCGCGTCGGCCTCGCTTGCGCCACGCCAACCCCGATCAGGCTGCATTACGGTGCGAAGCGTGCACAAAGG
>Ga0207981_1000071_pt1 | contig 13783 bp, 15 predicted proteins | sample SoimicmetaGmgLPC_FD_188327 | JGI IMG/M metagenome (GOLD analysis project Ga0207981, IMG submission 188327) | Soil and rhizosphere microbial communities from Laval, Canada - mgLPC (SPAdes) (version 2) | ecosystem: Environmental > Terrestrial > Deep subsurface > Rock core/Sediment | place: Laval... | reverse complement strand
GCTCGTAGGCGGCCACCCGAAGGACCGTGCGGTCGACCGATGCCATCCGGTCGACGGTCCACCCCTCCGAGTATGCCCCGATCGTCTCGTCGAGCTCCGCCAGGTGATCGGTCACGCCCTCGACGAGCTCATGCGTGAACGGAGGCACGGTCCGTCCGGACTCGACCCAGCCGGCGAGGGCCGACCGTCCGTCGTCGCCCGTCACGTCGGCCTGGAACAGGATCTCGATCGCGAGGCGCCGCTCCTGCCTGCGCGAGCTCAAGCAGTCACTTGACCCGTTCCATGTAGGCGCCCGACCTCGTGTCGACCTTCACCCGCTCCCCCTCTTCGACGAACATCGGCACCTGGATCTCGGCGCCGGTCTCGAGGACGGCGGGCTTCATGGCGTTGGTCTTGGTGTCGCCCTTCACGGCGGGTTGGGTCTTCGTGATCCCGAGCGTGACGGAGGCCGGAAGTTCGACCCCGATCGGGGTGCCCTGGTGCATCGCCACCTGCGCGGTCGCTCCTTCCGAGAGCCAGCTCGCGCCGTCCCCGACGATCCCGGCCGGGACCGGGATCTGCTCGTACGACGACATGTCCATGAACGTCAGGGACTCGGCGTCGCGATACAGGTACTGCATGTCCTTGCGCTCGACGATCGCGAGGCCCACCTTGACGCCGGCGTTGAAGGTGCGCTCCACCACCGAGCCGGTCTTGACGTTGCGGAGCTTCGTGCGGACGAACGCCCCTCCCTTGCCCGGCTTGACGTGCTGGAACGCGACCACCTGGAACAGCGTGCCGTCGAGCTCGAGGGTCATGCCGTTCTTCAGGTCGTTGGTGGACACGCTCACAGCACCATCAGCTCCTTGGTGGCTCGCGGGATCTCGCGGCGTCCGTCGGCGGTCACCTCGACCATGTCCTCGATCCGGACGCCTCCGAGCCCGGGAATGTACACGCCGGGCTCGATCGTGACGACCATCCCCTCGAGCAGCTCCTCGCCCCCGTCCCAGCGCAGGGACGGCGCCTCGTGGATCTCGAGGCCGACCCCGTGACCGAGCCCGTGCGGGAACGCATCACCGTGTCCCGCGTCGACGATCACCGACCGCGCCGCGGCGTCCACCTCGACCGTGGAGACCCCGGGACGCACCGCGTCGATGCCTGCCCGCTGCGCCGCGGCGACCACGTCTCGGATCTCGTGCAGCCGCGGGTCGGGCTCGCCGAACGCCACGGTCCGCGTGATGTCGGAGTGGTACCCGTCCGCACGCGCGCCGAAGTCGAGCTTGACCATGTCGCCGCGGGCGAGCTCCCGGTCGGTGAGGTGGTGGTGGGGTTCGGCCGCGTGGTCGCCGAACGCGACGATCGAGTCGAACGCGCGATCCTCGGCGCCGGCCTCGACCATCGCGGTTTCGAGCACCAACGCGAACGCGCGCTCGGTCACGCTCTCACGCAGGCCTCCGCCCAGGACCACCGCTTCGAACGCCCGGTCGGCGCAACCTTGGGCGCGGTCGATCAGCGCGATCTCCTCGGGATCCTTGGTTCGGCGAAGGTGTTCGACCTCCGGGCCGACCGGCACGAGCTCGAGGCCTTCGGCCCGGTCCGTGAGCTGCTCCCATCCCTCGTAGGACAGCGCGTGGCGTTCGAACCCCGCCCGACCGATCCCGAGGGTCCGACAGGCGTCGACCAGCGGTTGCGGGTACCCCTGCCGGTAGACGGTCCGGGGCAGGTCGGCCACCTCGTGGCTCGACTGCGCACCGTATCGGCCGTCGGTCAGGAACACGGCCGAGCCGTTCGCCGCGACCACGACCTGTGCGTTGGACCCCGTGAACCCCGTGAGGTAGCGAACGTTGGGCAGCCGCGTGACGACCAGCCCCTCGACCTCGAGCTCGGTGAGGCGTTCGCCCAGGTGCGAGCGTCTCAGCCCGTGATCCACGGGAGCGCCTCCAGCGCGACGTGGTAGCCGCCCGCACCTGCACCGGCGATCGTCGCGCGGCACGCCGCCGAGATCACGGAATGGCGGCGGAACTCCTCGCGGGCGTAGATGTTCGTCATGTGGACCTCGATCACGGGCAGCCCGCATCCTTCGACGGCGTCGCGGAGCGCGTAGGAGGTGTGCGACAGCGCCCCCGGGTTGGCGACGACCGCGTCGAACCCCTCGGCGCCGGCGCCGTTCAGCCATCCGATCAGCTCGCCTTCGTGGTCGGTCTGACGCCACGTGAGCTCGTGCCCCAGCCGGGCGCCGCGCTCGGCCACCTCGGCCATGATCTGCTCGAGGGTCTGGGTGCCGTACCGTTCGGGCTCCCGGCGTCCGAGCGCCCCCAGGTTCGGTCCGAACAGGAACAGCACCCGCATCCTCAACCCCCCATCGCCTGCGCGCCCGAGCCGGTCCGCTCGAGCGTGGTGCGGAGCAGTTCCTCCGGGACGGCGCCCTCCACGAAGGGTCGGCCCACGTCCTGCAGGAGCACGAAGCGCGCCCCGCCGCGGTACTTCTTGTCCATCCGGATGGCCGAGAGGATCTCCTCGGCGGGCGGGAGCCCGCCGTCGGTCTCGAGCCCCAGGGACGCGAGCAACCGAACGTGGCGGGCCGCGAGGCCGGACGGGCCACGGCCAAGGGCCTCGGACAGCCGGGCCGCGAACACCATCCCCGCGGAGATCGCCTCGCCATGGGTCCGGCCGGCGAACGCGTCGAGGCGCTCGAGCGCATGGCCGAGCGTGTGGCCGTAGTTCAGGACCAGGCGGCGGCCTTCGTCGCGTTCATCCACCGAGACCACCGCGGCCTTGGCTCGCACGCACCGGGTCACCACCTCCTCGAGGAGCGCCGGTTCCCGCTCGAGCAGGGGTGATGGATCGCGTTCGAGCGCCTCGAGCAGCTCTAGATCGAGGGTGAGCGCGTACTTGGCCACCTCCGCGAGCCCGCTGCGGAACGCTCGATCGGGCAGCGTGGCGAGCGTCCCCACGTCGGCCAGCACCACGTTGGGTTGGTGGAAGGCGCCCACGAGGTTCTTGCCCTCGGGGATGTTGACGCCGGTCTTGCCGCCGATCGCCGCGTCCACCTGCGCGGTGAGCGTCGTGGGCACCTGCACGAACGGAACGCCGCGCATGTACGTGGCCGCGACGAACCCGGCGACGTCCCCGACCGCGCCGCCCCCGAGCGCGACGATCGGATCGTCTCGGTGCGCCACCTGGGTGGCGAGCTGGCGTTCGAGCGCGTTCATGACCTGCAGCGACTTGGCCTCCTCGCCCTCGGGCACGCCGAGGTGCACCACGCCCAGGCCGCGGGCGGCGAGACCGTCCGACAGGGCGGGGAGGTAGCGCTGGGCGACGGGAGCGTCCGCGATCACGAACGCGCGCTCGGCGCCCGGGAGCGCCGGGACGAGCTCGTCGGCGTGCGCGAGCACGCCCGACCCGATGCAGACCTCGTACGCCCGCCCGGGCATCGGAACGCTCACGCGCTCCATCGCAGGAGCTCCTTCTCGATCGCCCCGGCCACCTCTTGCACGGGCCCGCTCGCATCGACGACGTGGGCGGCGAACTCGCGGTACAGCGGCTCTCGGTCACGGAACAGGCGCTCGAGGTCCCCTTCGGAGCGGATCAGCGGACGGTCGGCCCCGGGCCGCACCCGCTCCGCAAGCACCTCGAGCGGGACCGAGAGGAACACCACCTCGCCCGTCGCCCGCAGCGAGACGCGGTTGGCCGGTTCGAGCACGACCCCGCCGCCGCACGAGACGACCGACGGGTCGTGCGACGCAGCCTCGACGAGGGCCGCCGCCTCGAGCTCGCGGAAGCGCGCCTCGCCGTCGCGTTCGAAGATCTCGCGGACCGAGGAGCCGGCGGCGTGCTCGATGCGCTCGTCGAGCTCGACGAAGGGCACGCCGATCCGCCGAGCGAGCTCCGGGCCCACGGTCGACTTGCCCGACCCCGGCATCCCGACGAGGTAGACGATCACGTTCGGCCCACCGTGGCGCGTGTGGCGCGTGTGGCGTTCACCACAGCCCGGCCACGAACGCGTCGAGGTTGCGGCGCGTCTCGGGGAGGGCATCGCCGCCGAACTTCTCCAGGGCCGCCTGCGCCAGCACGAACGCGACCGTCGCCTCGCCGACCACCGCGCCCGCGGGGACGGCACAGACATCCGTCCGCTGCGTGATCGCCACCTCCGGTCTTCCCGTGGCCAGATCGACCGTCGCCAGCGGTTTCGGCACGGTGGAGAACGGCTTCATCGCCGCCCGAACGCGGATCGGCTGGCCCGTGCTGATGCCTCCCTCGATCCCGCCCGATCGCGAGTTCTTCCGCCGCAGCCCGCCGCGGCCGGTCACGATCTCGTCGTGGGCGCGCGAGCCCGGCTTGGACGCCGCGGCGAACCCGTCCCCCACCTCGACGCCCTTGACCGACTGGATGCTCATCAGCGACAGGGCGAGACGCGCATCGAGCTTGCGGTCGTACTGGACGTGGGAGCCGAGCCCGGGGGGGCACCCGAAGGCGATCACCTCGAACACCCCCCCGACGGTGTCGCGGGACTTCCGGACGCGATCGATCTCGGCCACCATCCGGTCGGCGACCACCTCGTCGAGGCATCGGACCGGCGACGCGTCGACCGTCTCGATGTCCTCGGGGCGCGGCACGCGCGTCGAGCGAACCGCGACCTTGCCGATCCGCACGACGTGGGAGACCACCGCGATCCCGAGCTCGGCGAGCAGGGCCTTGCAGAACACGCCCAGCGCGACCCGCATGGCCGTCTCGCGTGCGCTCGCACGCTCCAGGACGTTGCGGACGTCGTCGAACCCGTACTTCAGGGCGCCGGCCAGGTCCGCGTGTCCGGGCCGAGGCCGCGTCAGGCGTTCCGTCGGATCCGCGTCGCCCTCGACGGACATCAGGTCCCGGTACTTCTCATCCCACTCCGCGTTCTCGATCGTGACCCCGATCGGACTGCCCAGCGTGAGGCCGTGACGGACCCCGGACACGATCTCGAACCGGTCGCCCTCGAGCTTCTGTCGCCCGCTCCTCCCGTGGCCGTGACGCCGCCGCGCGAGCTCGGCCGCGATCTCCTTGGGCGACACGGGGACGCCCGCCGGCAGGCCCTCGAGCACACCGACGAGCGCCTTCCCGTGGGATTCACCGGCCGTGAGCAGGCGCAACATAGGTTCATCATAGAGACCGCCCCCTCGGCACCGCCGTTCGGACCGGGACGCAAGGCTCGAAGCCATCCGTGCATGGCCCGGGATGGCCCGGGATGGCCCGGGATGGCCCGGGATGGGTGGAGGGCGACCCCGTCACCGAGGCCGCCCTCTCGGACCGGCGGCCGCTCCCCCCTGCGCGGCGCCGGTGCCTCCGGCAGCGCTCCCCGACCCGTCGGCTCGAACCCGACCGCCGGTGTACCGGCGCCGGCGTCCCGAGGTCCTATTTCTCGCAGAGCTCGAAGCCCTGATCGCCGAACAGGAACTTGGCGCACTTCCCGTCGATCTTCACGAGCTTGAAGTTCTCGTCGAACGTGGCCCCCGGCTCCACCGTGTAGACCTTGCCGTCGACCTGCACGTCGAGCTTCTTCCCGCTGCCGGCCACACCGATCAGCTTCACGTCGTGCCCGCCGATCAGGATCTTGTTCCCCGGGTGCTCGCCACCGCCTCCCCCGCCCCCGGGCGGAGGCGTGGTGGTGGTGGTCGTGGTCGGGGGCGGTGGCGGCGGGAAGGTCGACGTGGTCGTGACCGGCGGAGTCGTCGTCGCCGGGATCGTCGTCGTCGTGCCGGGCGCCGCCGTCGTCGTGGGGCTGACGCTGCCGCCCGTGGACTCGAGGCCAGGAGGGATCGAGAAGGGGTCCCTTGATCCGGCCAGCGACACGGGCGGCAGCGTCTCGCGGGGCGTCGGGGACGGCGTCACGCTCGGCGAATCCGTGGGCGCGCCGGTGTTCCCGGTGATGCCCGTGGGGCCGCTGGGAAGCGCGAGATCTTCGCCGCCGTCCGGTCGCAGCACGAAGAAGTACACGAGGAGCAGCAGGGGCAACGCGACCCCTGCGATCTGAAGGATCCTCTTGTCTCGGGGGGTGATCTGCATGGCTAGGCTCCAGTACCGGTGATCTCGCTTGGGCCGGGGATCGAACCGGGCCCGGCGCTCAGGTCCGTCGTGTAGAACTCGACCGTCACCTGGAGTTGCAGGTTGCTGGTCGAGGTCGTCGTCGTGGTCTCGCCGGTCGTGGCCCCCGAGGGCGTCACCGCGAGCGTCGTGACCTTCGCGGCCCGCGGCAGTGTCTCGAGCAGGAACAGGAACTGGTCGATCGCGAAGTACCCGCCGCTCACCGTGACCTGGGAGGCAATGCTCGAGTAGGTCCCGCCGGCGTTCGGCACGGGGGTGCCCGGCGTGAACGAGAAGAAGTCGACGGCCGAGCGGTCGGCCGCGCCCTGGAGCAGGCGGAACAGGCTCGGCAAGTCGGCGACCGGCGGGATCGCCGCGTCGATGGCGGCGATCTCCTGCTCGGTCTCCGGGGCCGCGGCCTGGGCGTCCTGGAGGGCGTTCAGCTGGGCAGCCAGGGTGAACTCCCGGTCCTCGGCGGCCTGGAGCTCGTCGTTGGTCGTGCTCACCTCGCCCATCTTCGGCAGGACGAGCAGGAACACCGCGAGGAACGCCACGAGCGCGGCGATGACCCCGGCGATGATGGGCGCGCGCCGGTTCACGGCGCCACCTGCCCGCGAACCGTCGCCGCCTCCTTCGTCAGGTCGAGCCCGTTCGAGAAGGTGTAGATCCGCGAGAAGGGGGCGTCTTCCTGGGCGCTGTTCACCCAGGCGTTGACCCAACCCTGGACCTCCTCGAGTCGCGTGATCCAGGTGGCGATCGTCTCGGTCTGGTTGGCGACGCCCGCGAAGGTCATGTTGCCGATCAGCGTGGACTCGGGCGTCCCCCCCGTCGGCTCCGTGGCAACCTCACCGGCGACCGTCGGGGTGATCTGCCCCGTCAGGTTCGTGAGGTAGGACGCATCCGGGATCACCCGGGACACGTCCAGGAGCGCGCTCGACCAGGACACCTCGTTCACGAAGATCTCGCCTACGAGCGCTTCCTTCGAGGCCAGCTCCGCCTGCAGGTCCGCGAACTCCTGGAGCGAGGCGATCTGGCTCTCGAGCCGGGCGTTCCGGCTCTGCTGCGCCTCGAGGTCCGACTGCGCCTGCGAGAGCCGCTGGACCTGGAAGACGTAGAAGATCCCGATCAGGGCGAGCACCGCGAGACCGACCGCCGCCACCAGCGACGTCGTCCGACGGATCGCCTGGCGCTCTCGGAGCTCGGGGGGAAGGAGGTTGACCTGGCTCAAGCCGGCCTCCGGGCGGGGATCGCCAGGCCGACGGCGACCGAGAGCACGGCCTCGGCCTCGGCGGACGCCTCCGCGGACAGCTCGATCTCGGACTTGACGCGTTCGAACAGGCGACCGCGGTCGACCGGCACCGGCAGCCGCACCTGCATCAGCTCGAGCAGGCCGCCCAGCCGGGAGCCTCCTCCGACGACGAGGACGCGATCGATCTGCGCGTTCGGCATCTGCGCCGTGTAGAACTCGAGCGAGGACCGAACCTCGTCGACGAAGCTCCCCGCGCGGGTGAGCGCGAGGTCGCGAACCGCCGCGGGATCCGAGAGCGCGCTGGGGACGCCTCGCGGGGCCTCGACCGGCAAGGTGTCGGTGGGCAGCGCGTCCGGTGGTGGCGGCGGCTGGACGGCCGGCGCTCCGTCGGCGGGGGACTCGACGGCCGGCGCCGCGTCTGCGATCCCGCCGAACCGCTCGCCGCGCTTGAGCCGCTCGGCCGCCTCGTCGTCGACGCCCAAACCGGACGCGAGCGCGAGCGTGATGTCGTGACCGCCCGACGGGAGCATCCGCACGAACCTGGTCACACCGCGGTCGTGCACGCAGATCGAGGTCACCTGTGCACCGATATCGACGATGGCCTCGTCGCCGCTCGAGTCCAGATCGAGTCCCTCGTCCCCCGTCCCGACGGCCCTGGTCACCGCGAACGGGCTCAGGTCGATGCCCTGGGGGTCGAGCTTGGCCGCCAGGGCGGCCTCGACCAGGGCGTTGACCATCGGCTTGTGCGCCGCCACCAGGAGGATCCGCACCATCCGCCGTCCCCCCTGATCCATCTCGCCCAGGGGGTCGAAGTCCAGGACGGCCTCGTCGGAGGCCATCGGGATGAACTCCTGGACCTGGAACCCCAGGGTGTCCCGCAGCTCCTTCTCGGGCAGCCAGGGAAGAGCGAGCTCGCGGACGACCACGCGTTGGTTCCCCACGCCGAGGTGGACCTGCTTGCTCTTCACCCCGGACTTGGACCAGAGCTCGCGGAGCGCCTCGGCCACGGCCTCGGGCTGGCGGACCTCGCCGGCCTCCACGACGCCCGGCGGGAGCGGCACCTGGGCGGCCCGAACGATCACCGGGACATCCCCGGCGGCGACCTCGGCGACGCGCACCGCCGTCGACCCGACGTCCACACCGATCCTGGTCCTGGCCACTACGCGCCCTCCACCTGGACGGACCGATCCGAGAGGTAAGCGTCCACGTCCGACTCGCGGATCCGGTAGTTCTTCCCCACCCGCAGGGCGGGCAGGTCGCCGCTCTTGATCAGCCGATACACGGTCATGTTCGAGACGCGCATGGTGGCCGCGACCTCGGCGACGGTCAGCAAGCGGTCTCCCGCCTGTCGACCCACCCAACCGCTCTGCGACCGCTTGGCCATCGTTCCCCACCTACACCGATCGCTCCGAGAGGTAGCGATCGACGTCCGACTCGCGGATCCGGTAGTTCTTCCCCACGCGGATGGCCGCCAGCTGACCGCTCTTGATCAGCCGATACACGGTCATGTTCGAGACCCGCATCGTCGCCGCGACCTCGCCCACCGTGAGGAGCCGGTCACCCACGAACGGCCTCCGTTTGCTCATCTAGCACATCTCCCACATCTGCCTCATGTTCCACGCCTTCCACATCCGCCTCATCCATCCCATCTCGTCCGTGGGGTTGCGCACCGTAACAAGTGCAACATCTGTCGTCAATCACCCCATATCCCTACTTTCGCCACGGTAGACTTAATTACATAGATGTAATTAGCCGTACTTCTCAAAAGTCACACCAGTCACATCGGGGAGGCGAGCGCGTGCTCAGACGGGGACGCGGTAGCTCGGCCTCAGGCGCGAGGTGGGTTCAGAGTCGCGATCTCGAGCGTCAGCTACCGAGCAGGCGCAGGTACGCGTCGGCGATCCCTTGGCCGACGAAGACGGCGAGCAGGGCCCCGGCGGCCATGAACGGCCCGTAGGGCACGCGGGACTTCCGGTTCCCGCCGCCGATGAGGGCGACGACCGCCCCCACTCCCCCGAAGAGGATCCCGGCCGCGGCCGCGACCCCCACCAGTCCGAGTCCGATCGATCCGAGGACCAGCCCGATCAGGCCGGCGAGCTTGACGTCGCCCATCCCCATCCCGCGGGGGGCGATCAGGGCGACGATCAGGAGCCCCACACCGTAGGCGAGGAAGCCGAGCAACCCACGGAGGGCGTCGAGGTGGCCCCCGGCCAGGTCCGCGAGGACGATGAAGGCGGCCGAGACCAGGACCGCGGGGTAGACGAGGACGTTCGGGATCCGGTAGACGCGGATGTCGATCACCGAGATCGCGACCAGCAGGCCGCAGAACGGAGCGAGCAGGATCGCCTGCCACGGGTCCTCGTAGACCAGCGCCACCGCCACGAACAGGACTCCGCAGGCGAGCTCCGTGAGCGGGTAGATCGGGGAGATCCGGGCGTGGCAGGCATGGCACCTGCCTCGCAGCACCAGCCACGAAACCACCGGGATGTTGTCGACGTTGCGGAGCGGAGTCCCGCAGCTCGGGCACCGGGACCGAGGCCGGACGAGGGACTCCCCTGCCGGCACCCGATGGATCGCCACGGTGAGGAAGCTGCCGAACACCAGGCCGAACGGCAGGGCGATGGCCAGGCGCAGCAGCATGTCGGAGGTCGTCATCGTGGGCTGGCGAACGCTACCGCAGGTGCCGGCCCGCTACGACCGCACCTCGCGGATGTAGACGATGCTCTGCTGGAAGCCGACGACCTCGCCGGCCCCGGGCACCAGGACCGGGAGCGCGTTCAGCGTGAAGTGGTTGTTGATGGCCACCGAGTCGCCGATCACCTGGCCGGTGAAGTCGTTCTGGTTGTTCAGGGTCACCGTGCACGGGCTGTAGAAGAAGGTGTGCACGTTGGTGAAGTTCGAGTTGTTCCCGGTCGAGATGTTGTAGCTCCCGCTCGAGCAGGTGAGCCCCGTCCGATAGTTCGAGATGAAGTACAGGTTCTTCCCCACCGCCCCGTTCCAGTTGTTCTGGTTGTTCATGGTGATTCCGCCCTGGGTCACGATGGCTAGGTTGCCGGTGAAGTTGATCGCGTCGTTGTTCTGGATGTCGAGGTTGCAGACGGCGTTGATCCAGACGACGTGGTCGCCCGTCAACGTGCCGGTGCGCAGGAACGTCCGAGGGGTGGTGCAGTCCGTGTACGTGTGAAGCGTGTAGCCGGTCCAGGGAAGCGCGTTGCAGACGCCGGCGATCGCGACCTGGCACAAGAGAGGGAAGACCTGCGTCGGCGGCGGGCCCTGCGGGCTGTTCGCGTACCGGGTCCCCCCCACCGACAGCCCTGACGCGATCGTGGTCCCCGCGGTCGCGTCCCCGCCAACCGCGCCGGTGCCCGAGATGCTCGACGTCGACGAGATCGCCTTGCCGGTCACGCTCGCCGGGTTGTTGATCGTGATGGCCCCGTTCGCCCACAAGTTCCCGATGATCTTGTTGTTGTTCGTCATCGTGACCAGGCCGTTGTGGACGTACACGTTCCCGTAGATGTTCGGCGTGTTGGTCACGGTCAGGTTCCCGTTCGTGATGTAGATGTCGCCGTTGTTGCCCTGACTGCCCGTAATGGCGAAGTTGTTGTTGAAGGTCGTGTTCTGCACGGCGATGATCGCCGCGTCGAAGCCACCGAACGTCGGCGCCAAGGTCATGTAGGCCTGCATCGTCCTGGGCACGTCCGTGTTCGTGGTCCCGGTCGACGTCACCAGCACGGCCGAGGGCACGTTCGTCTGCGAGAGGGGACACGTGAGCGTGTTCCCCGTCGACCCGTACCAAACGTAGCTCGTCGAGTACTGGGCCGGACCGGGCGCGCTCCCCAGGGTCCCCGTGTCGGGCGATGCGCAGGGCAGGTTCTCGGGCCGGGTGTACTGCACGAGGTTCCAGGCCCGGTCGATGCCGCCCTCCGAGGCGGCGACCGAGGTCACCCGCTTGCGGTCGTACGCGGCCTGGTCCACGTTGTGGATCGACAGATCCAAGATCACGATCGAGAGCAGCACGACGACGAACACGACCATCATCGCGACGACCATCGCGACGCCGGACTCCTCGCGGTGCAGCCTCGAGAGCCTATGCATCCGACTCACTCCTCAGTCGGTCGGTTCGGTCGCGCAGACCGCCGTCGGGAAGCCGTACGAGGTGTTGCGACCCGTCAGGGCCGACTGGATCTTCACGGTGCCCGTCGTCAGGTCACCCTGCAGGTCCTCGTTCACGAGGAGCACCACGTTCAGGGTCCGGCCGCCCTTGTTGGGATCGGGATCGATCACGAAGGCGGGCACGGTCGGGGTGACCTGCTTGTTCACGATACCGGTCGCCACGGTCCGCCAGAGCGAGGCGCTGTCGTTGGGGTCGGTCTGCGCCGGCTCCCACCACCGCGTCTGGAGCTCGCCCCCGGCGGTGATGCGCCACAGCCGGCACGTGTACCCGGGCGAGGGCTGTCGGGTCGTGGCGTTGGTCTGCGTGTAGATCTTGAAGCGGAAGAACGGATCGCTCGAGGTCGCCGGGTCGTACAGGACGTTGCCCGAGCGGACCTCGTGGTCAAGCGTCTGCAGCGCCAGCCGCGCCTGGGTGTTACTCCTGGTGCGGATGTCGGTCTCGGCCACGGACCGCTGAACCGATGCGAGCGTCGTGAAGAACATCGCCATCGCCAGCGAGAGCACCATCATCGCGACGAGGACCTCGCTGAGGGTGAACCCCTCCTCGCGAGGATGCAGATCTCGGAGACGTTCCATCGCTATCCCGCCGTCGGGGTGGGGCCGTAGAGGGACTTGGCGGTCGACGTTCCGAGGCTCAGGTCGATCGTGAGATCCACGACCTTCACCGCATCGACCCAGACCTCGTAGGTGAGGGTGCCGGAGATCGGCGAGCCGACCGTCGCCTGGGCATCCGTCTTGCACGTTGGGTAGGAGGCCGAACACCCGGTCGTCGAGACCGTCGTCGCCGGGACGGACCCCATCGAGACCGCGGGAGCGGTGATCTTCACTTCGACGGAGCTGGTGCCAACGGCCGCGGTGTGGTCCAGCAGGAGCCCGGACAGGCTGTAGGCGGGCGTGGTCGTCAGGTCGACGGTGGTGTAGCCCGTGCCGTTCCAGTAGGCGAGCGATCCGGCGTCGATCGTCGCCGAGGGCGTCGCGGCGCTCGTGCCCGCGGTCGATTGCGCCGTGTCCCGGTACCCCGTGAGCTGGAGGAAGTACCCCGTCCACCCGGCCGGCGCGGTCATGAGGTCCGGTAGCCCGCCGATCGAGACCGTCCCGAGGGCCCGCTTCGCGGTCTCCTGGATGTTGCCGTCCTGCCCGGAGACGAGCCTGCGGTCGGTGAACGCGGTGGATGCAGTCGAAGGGTTCGCGATCGAGGCGATCGTCGCGTCACCCAGGTCCGCCGCGAACCCGTGGAAGTGCCCGACGACGCGTGAGGTCCCCGCCTGCTGGACGCGTGCCCCCCCGCACGCCTGCAGGTCGGTCTCGGCAGGTGGGGCGGGTGGCGTCGGCGGGCACGTGTTCGATCCGCCGGCCGCGGTCGCGCTGATCGCCTGCCCGGCGTCGGCCGCGGCGTTCTGCACCTGGACGAACGACCCGCCCCCGGAGGCGAACTGGTCGCTCCCGTCACCGGGGTCGACCGCCGAGACCTGATAGCTCGGCGTGGTCCCCGAGGGGTCGCTGTCGGCGGCCGTCGTCCCGAAGGAGGCCGTCGTCGGCAGGATCGTGGTGCCGGCGGTCGTCGTCGTGAGGTTGGTCTGCGATTGCGTCCAGCTCGACTGCACCTGAGCCACCTGCTCGATCTGCATCGTCGATTCCGCGCCGGTGGTCAGGATCGTCCCCCTCGAGAAGTCGACCCCGGACACCGTCCCCGAGACCTGGATCTGGCCGGCGGGGGCGAGCGCCTGACCGTAGAAGAACGGCTGGCACGGCGCCGCGAACGGATGCGTGGACGAGTTGATGCACCCGCTCGGCGAGTGGAACAGGCTCTGCGTCGTCACGCCCTGGACCCCGGTGGACGAGGTTCCGGCGCCGGTCCACGTGATGAAGATTGTGACCTTGTACGGCGTGATGGACGGACAGCCGGTCACCACCGCCGGACAGTTGTTCGTGACGTAGGTGTGCCACGTGTAGTCGACCGGGTAGTCCTGCGTCTGACCGACGGTGCCCGAGCTCGGGACGAGCGGAACCGAGCAGTCCGTCGAGACCGTCGGGCAGTTGAGGTTCGTGGAGACGACCTTGTCCCCCGAACACGTCTTCAGGCGATAGGTCCCGGCGGCGTCGCCCGCGCAGCCGGTGACCAGGTTCGGGTCGGTCGACAGGCCCGAGGACTGCATCCCTCGCTGGATCTTCGAGAAGGCAAGCCCGCGGGCCTGCTCCATCAGCTGGTTCGCCACCTGGTTGGCGGCCTGCTGCTCGCGGCCGATGCCCACGTAGCGGAAGCCCGTCGTCGCGCTCATCGCGAGCGTGATCAAGGACCCGAAGATCACGGTGATGGCGATG
>Ga0207981_1000070_pt1 | contig 13853 bp, 12 predicted proteins | sample SoimicmetaGmgLPC_FD_188327 | JGI IMG/M metagenome (GOLD analysis project Ga0207981, IMG submission 188327) | Soil and rhizosphere microbial communities from Laval, Canada - mgLPC (SPAdes) (version 2) | ecosystem: Environmental > Terrestrial > Deep subsurface > Rock core/Sediment | place: Laval... | reverse complement strand
GCATGTTTCAGGAGCCGGTCGAACCAGGCGAGCTTGTAGTCGAACTTCGGCCCCGGCCGTGGATTGCCGTTGGGCAGGTACAGGCAGCCGACCAGCACGCCGTGCGCGGCCGCCTCCAGGTAGCGACTCTGCGCATCGTCGCGCGCACCCGGCAGGCCGCGACGGCTTTCGATCGGCTCGCTGTCGCGCGCGAGGATCGCCACGCCATTCCATGACGCCTGCCCGTGCCAGAGCGCGCCGTAGCCCGCGGCGTGGATCTCGGCCAAGGGAAACTTTTCGTCGTGCGCCTTCAATTCCTGCAGGCAGGCGATGTCGGGCTGCTCGCGCGCGAGCCACTCCAGCAGGTGCGGCAAACGCGAGCGGATGCCGTTGACGTTGAACGTCGCGATGCGCAGGCGGGACCCCTTGCGCGCCGCCATCAGGGATTCGGGCGGGCCGTTTCGTCGCGGGCGGGGGCCAGCGAATCGAAATCGAAGTCGATGTTTTCGACTTCATGGTCGTGCACTTCGATGCCGGGCACCGCTTCGTGCGCGATCTGCGCGGGCATGGCCATTTCGCGGCGCCGAACGATCTTGCGGTAGGGATCGCCCGCGTCCACGGTGCGCGGCTCCGTGGGCACGCGCGATGGACGCCCCGACAGGCGTTCGAAGGCCTCCGGATCGTGCGAGCAGAAGATCTCGATCTCCGGGCACGAGCGATGCACCGCGCGCAGGCGCGCCTGGTTGTGGAGGCGCGCGTTGCGATCGGTGTCGAGCATGCGCTGGTACAGGCGCAGGCCCATGCGGCAACGCGGATGGGCGTCGAGCTCACGGGGATCGAAGAACGCATCGCCGGCATGCAGGTACCAGCCCGCATCGGTGCGGACCGCAACGCCCGCGTGGCCCAGCGTATGTCCCGCCAGCGGGATCAACAGGATGTCCTCCGGCAGGCCGCTCAGCTGGCGCACGCACTGCAGGCCCATCCAGTGTTCGCCTTCCTTCTCCGCGTACGTGATCCAGCGGTTGCGCGTGGACCACTGCTGCGGGCGGAAGCGTTGTCGGTCCATCCAGGTCTTCTGCAGCACGGCGTTGTCGCGCTCGCGCGCAAGCAGGTGGACGCGGGCGCGCGGGAAATCGTCGAGGCCGCCGGCATGGTCGAAGCCCAGCTGCGTGAGCACGATGTCGCGCACGTCGGAGGCGCGGAACCCCAGGCGCTCCACCTGGCGCGCCGCGGTCATCTCCGCGCGCAATTCGGGCTTGAGCAGCCGCAGGAAGAAGCGGCTGAGCCGCAGCTCCGGATCGGCGACATCCCCGAGGCCAAGGCCCGTATCGACCAACACCAGGCCTTCGTCGGTCTCCACCAGCAGGCAATGGGCGATGAAGTGGCCGCGCTCGAGCAGGCCGCCATGGTGCTGCGCACCCGACTTCGACGCGCGAGCGGGCCTCCCGGCAGCCGGGCGCGTCGTCATGCAGTTGAGATGGTGGACGCGCATCGTTCGGGGGATTCTCGCTAGCGGTCTGTATCGGCAACGCGATAACTGCTGACGGACGGTCGCCCGCGTGTCGGCATGTTTGTTGCGCTGCGCAAAATTCGGCCCGAAGCTCTGCGCTTGGTCATGCTTGCGTGCATTCATTGGCCTGCATGCGCGTCCAATGCAGCGTCGCTCGTTACATGCGCGTTAAAAACAGCACTGCCGTTTTCACCCCACTGAATCCTTCCCAACGTGAATACGTCGATGGGATGTGGATGCTCATCCATTCGATGACGAGTAGGTGAAAAGCCGTCGCGAGCGGTTACAGTCCGTCCACGCCATCACGAGACGTCGACATGCGATCGACCGATCCATCGTGATTGCAGCGTGACTTCCTTCCATTGACCGGCTGGCGTTTGGCCAACTTTTTCCGGTCCGACAACGAAAGGGGTTTTCACCTTGAACGACACCAAGCTCGTGCACGCCGTGCGCGAGGCAGGCATGCCTCGTCGCGAATTCATCCGCAACTCCATGGTCATGATGGCACCGTTGGTCATCGGTGGCGTTTCCTTGCCCGCCTTTGCCCTGACCACTCCGCCTTCCCGCGCGCGTGGCACCACCGTCCGCAGCGTCAAGACCTACGGCGCCGTGGGCGATGGCAGGCATGACGACACCGCCGCGATCCAGGCGGCCATCAACTCGCTGCCTTCGACGGGCGGTACGGTCACCATCCCGGCCGGCACCTACATGATCGACACGGGCAAGAAGATCAACCTGCGCAGCAAGATGCTGCTCAAGATGGATCCGGGCGCGATCCTGAAAGCGAAGACCACCTCGCTGTCGCGCCACTACATCCTGGCCATCGCAAGCGACACCGACGTCGAAATCGCCGGCGGCCAGCTCGTGGGCGACCGCGACACGCATATCTTCGGCTCCTCGAGCACCGAGGAATGGGGTCATGGCATCTCCATCGGCGGCAGCGCCAGGCGCGTCACGATCCGCGACCTGCGCGTGTCCAAGTGCACGGGCGATGGCGTGTGCATCGGTGGTGCCGCGTACGACGTGGTGATCGCCAACATCATCTCGACCAACAACCGCCGCCAGGGCCTGTCGATCACCAACTGCTCGAACATCCGCGTGTACGACTCGGAGTTCAGCTACTCCAAGGGCACCTCGCCGGAGTGCGGCATCGACATCGAGCCGGACGCGAACGGCAGCTGCACCGACGTGATCATCAAGAACTGCCGCTTGAACAACAACGCCAAGTACGGCCTGAACATCTGGAAGCGCACGACCAACGTGACCATCACCGGGTGCACGCTGGAGCGCAACGGCAGCCTGGGCATCGGCACCAACGGCATTTCCGGCCTGAAAGTCACCAACAACACGATCCGCTACAACTCGGCGACCGGCGTGGTCTACAACACGGGCACCCGCAACCTGACCCACAGCGGCAACCTGTCGTACGGCAACTACACGCGCCTGGGCACCAAGACGCGCACGCCGTTCACGCTGACCGGCTGGTCCACCAAGATCGAGCGCGACGTCCTGCGCAAGTCGGACTATGCCCTGACCATCGGAACCAACAGCTACAAGTAAGCAACCGGGCGCAGAACCCGGTTTCCTGAAGCGGCGCCCCCGGGGCGCCGCTTTTTTTTGTGTCCATCGCGTGAATCCGGGGCCGGCCCGTGTTAAGGTGCGCCCGCTCGCGCACGGCCGTAGCGTTTTCCCGGCCCTCGATCGCCCAGGCAGCCGTACTCCAGGCTGCCGTTATCCAGGCGATCCTCTCCGTACCTCTTTCGTTGCGCGACACGCGCAGGCCCTGATCGCCTGTGCGCACAACAGACTCGACAGCGCGGTTCCAGGGAAAGCTTCGAGTGCATGCCGCCACGCGGCGTGCGACTACATCGGAGCTCCACATGACGTTTGAAAGCCTCGGGCTCGCGCCCGCGCTGCTGCGCGCGCTCGCCGAATCCAACTACACCACCCCCACGCCGATCCAGGCCGACGCGATCCCGCTCGTCCTCGCCGGCCACGACGTGCTCGGCGGTGCGCAGACCGGCACCGGCAAGACCGCCGCGTTCGGCCTGCCGTTGCTGCAGCGCCTGGCCGACGGCCAGCCGGCCGCCGCCAAGGGCCCGCGCCGGCCGCGCGCCCTCATCCTCGTTCCCACGCGCGAACTCGCGGTGCAGGTCACCGACAGCCTGCGCGCCTACGGCAAGCACCTGCGCCTGAACGTCACCGCCATCTTCGGTGGCGCCGGCATGCAGCCGCAGATCGAACAGCTGCGCCGCGGCGTCGACGTGCTCGTCGCATGCCCGGGCCGCCTGCTCGACCATCTCGAGCGCGGCACCGCCAAGCTCGATGCGGTGGAAGTGCTGGTCCTCGACGAAGCCGACCGCATGCTCGACATGGGCTTCCTGCCGTCGATCAAGCGCGTGATCGCGCGCGTGCCCGCCAATCGCCAGACGCTGCTGTTCTCGGCGACGTTCGAGGCGCGCATCCGCCAGCTCGCGCTGGAATTCATGCGCAATCCGCAGCAGGTGCAGGTGGCGGCGAACAACACCATCGCCGACACCATCGTGCATCGCGCGCATCCGGTCGACGGCCCGCGCAAGCGCGAGTTGCTCATCGACATCCTGGCCAGGCGCCACACCGAACAAGTCCTCGTCTTCGGCAAGACCAAGCACGGCTGCAACCGCTTGGCCGAACAGCTGGAAGACGCGGGCCTGGCAGCCGTCGCGATCCACGGCAACAAGAGCCAGGCGGCGCGCCAGCGTGCATTGAACGACTTCAAGTCGGGCAAGGCGCGCGTGCTGGTGGCCACCGACGTCGCCGCGCGCGGCCTGGACATCACGAACCTGCCGCTGGTGATCAACCACGACCTGCCGATGGTCGCGGAGGATTACGTGCACCGCATCGGCCGCACGGGCCGCAACGGTGCGCAGGGTGAAGCGCTCTCGCTGGTCTCGCCGGACGAAGCGGGCCTGCTGCGCCAGATCCAGCGCATGCTCAAGGCCGACATCGCGATGGAAACCGTGCCCGGCTTCGAGCCGAGCCGGCAGATGCGCACCGACAACGCGCCGTTCAACGCGCCGCGCGGTCCGCGTCCGCAGCGTGGCCATCGTCCGCACGGCAAGCCCGGCAACGCGCCGCGCCACGCCCACGCGGGCCCGAAGCAGCATCGTGGTGGCGGCGCCGCCAAGCCCGGCACGCGTCGCGATACGCGCGCCTGATCCAGCGGGTCCGGGTACGAAGAAACGCCAGCCTCGCGGCTGGCGTTTTTTTTGAAGCACCTTCGTTGAACCAGCCCGTGGGAGGCTTGACCGCGGTTACTGCGTACTGCGACGCCCGGGCGCCGGCTTCGCCAGCCCCTTGCGCTCGGCTTCGCCGATCAGCGCCTTCAATTCCTTCTCGGCCTGGCGCGCAAGCGTTTCCTGTTGCTTGCCCAGCACGTCCATCTGCTTGCCCAGTTCGTCCATCGGCTTGGCGGCTTCGTCCATGCGGCGGCCCAGGTCGTCCATCGGCTTGGTGTTCGCATCCATCTTCGCGGACTCGCGATCGACGATCTCGCCCTGCGCATCCATCTGCTCGCCGAGCTTGTCCATCTCTTCGCCGAGCTTGTCCATTTCGCGATCGAGCTGTTCCCGCTCGGCGTCGGTGTCGGCCTTGCGCTGCTTCATCGCGAGCAACTGCTGGCGGCCGGCGAGTTCGCCTTGTTGCTGGCCGAGCGCGGACATGCGTTCGCTGGCCTTCATCATGTCCGCCGAGGGCATGCGCGTCTTCGACAGCGCTTCCATCTGCTTGCCCAGCGCTTCCATGGTCTTGCCGTGCACCGACATCTGGTCGCCGAGTGCGGACATCTTCTTGCCCACGACGTCGCTGTCCTTCCACGCGGCCTGGGCGCGCGCGACGATCGACGGGTCGTCGATCACGTAGGCCTTGTCGGCGTGGCGGTACCACACGAAGTCGTTCTGGAGCGAACGCTTGGCGGCATCGATCTCGCCCATGTCGCGGGTGGAGCCCGACATCGAGTATCCGTCTTCGCCCTTGCGCACGATGGCCCAGGCGTCGCGGTCGTTGTCGTCGCTGTTGCTGATGTGGCTGACCTGCGCAAGCACCGGACCAGTGGCGGGCGCAGCGGCGACCGCAGGCGCAGCGGCGATCGCAGGCGCAGCGGCCACCGCAGGCACGGCAGCCGCCGCAGGCGTCGCGTGCTGCCCGATCTGCGCCTGCGCATAGAACGCCACGCACGCGGCCGCGATGCCGATGAGGGGAAGCGCGACGCGGCCGGCCGGCGGCATGCGCTGGGCACGCGTCTGCGTGCGGATCAACTGCTGGATGCGGGACATCAGCTGGCCTCCATGGGCGGCATGTGCGAGGTGGGGAAGGGCGGGGCGCGCGCGCGAATCGCGGGCGTGCAGTTCGGACAAGGCGGCGAGCGCGATCGCGAGGCGTCGCGGATCCTCGATCGCATCGGCGGCGAGGCGGTCGGCGATGAGCTCGCGTTCGATGCGCACGCGCCGCGACAGCCACCAGGTGGCGGGGTGGTAGAACAACAACGCTTCGACCGCGCGCTGCAGCAGGTTCACCAGGTAATCGTGGCGGCGCACGTGCGCGAGTTCGTGCGCGAGCAGGGCGTCGACGAGTTCCACCGGCATGCGCAGCGCGATCGACGTCGGCAGCAACACCACCGGGCGCAGCCATCCGGCGGCGACCGGCGAGTCGAGCGTGTCGACCAGGCGCAGCGCGACACCGCGCACGCCGAAGCGTTCGGCCAGGGCATCCAGGCGTCCCTGCCACCGGGCTTGCAGCGGCGTTTGCGCGGCGGCGCGCATGCGATGGACCCACGCCACGCCGAGCGCGGTGCGCAGGCAGAACAGGCTCGCGCCCGCGGCCCACAGCGCGACGATGCGCGGGGACATCAGCGACAAGCGCGTGCTCCAATCGATCGAAGCGACGGCATCGCCCGCGCCTTCGACGAATCGCACTGGCGCAGCGACGGCAATGAACGTGCCTGCGTCGCTCGTTGCGAGGAGGGCGAACACGACGCTCGCGATCGGCACCACCGCGCACGCCAGCAGCGCCACGCACGCGATCGCATAGCGCACCTGCGGCTGCGCCTCGCGCGCCATCCGCAGCGCCATCGCCGCGAGCGCCGCGATCAGCGCGCCCTGCCAGAGGAAATGGAACAGCGCTTGCCCGACGGCGGGAACGAGCGCGGCAGCGAACTCACTCATCGGTCGACTCCCTGGCGGATGCATCCAGCAGCCTGCGGATCTCTTCGCGCTCGGCGTCGGTCACGTGCGCATCGAGCGCGGCGAGGACCAGGTGCTTGCCGGAGCCGGCGAATGCTTTCTGGATGAGGTCGGTGAGCAAATTGGTTTGAAGCGCGTCCTGCGCCTGGGCAGGTGCATAGACGTGGGAACGCTGGCTTTCATCGCGGGTGAGCAGGCCCTTGCCGTGCATCACCTGCATCAGGCGCAGGACGTTGGCGTAGGTCAGGCTCGGCCGTTCGGCCTGCATGGCCGCATGGACATCCTTCACGCTGGCCGGCCCGAGCTGCCAGAGCGAGCGGAGCAGTTCGAGTTCGGCGGCGGTGGGCTTGCGATCGGGCATGTCGGCTCGGGCGGATGACTTGCCGACGCACGCTACGCCGTCTAGAACGGTTTGTCTAGACCAAGTTGTCTAGGTCGTAAGTCATGGTCCCGAACGACCCATGGATGCGCTAGCGCATTGATTCGACGGCGCTTTCCAGCGTCCGACCGCATTCGGCGTCGAGCTTCAGCGTGGCCAGCGCATCGGCCCGTGTCGTGCCGAGCGTCAGGATGGCCAGCGGCAGTCCGGCCTCGCGCGCCTTCAACGCGAAGCGATAGCCCGAATACACCATCAGCGACGACCCGGCGACGAGCATCGCATCGCTCGCCTGCAGCGCCGCCTGGGCGGCGTCGACGCGTGCGCGCGGCACGTTCTCGCCGAAGAACACGACATCGGGCTTCAGCAAGCCGCCGCACGCGACGCACTGCGGTGCAAGGAACGTGGTGGTGTCGATCGCATCGAGGTCCGCATCGCCATCGGGCGCGATCGCCGCGGCTTCCACCGCGTGCGTCCATTCGGGATTGCGCGCCGCCAGTTGCGCCTGCACCTCCTCGCGGGGGACGCGCGCATCGCAGGCGAGGCAGCGCACCGCGTCGATGCGCCCGTGCAGGTCGAGTACGTCGTGGCTGCCCGCGCGCTGGTGCAGACCGTCGACATTCTGCGTGACGAGTTTCGCCACGCGCCCGCGTGCCTCGAGTTCGGCCAGCGCGCGATGCGCGGCGTTCGGCCTTGCGCGCGCCACCATCGGCCAACCCGCGAGGCTGCGCGCCCAGTAACGTGCGCGCGTGGCCGGGTCCTGCACGAAGGCCTGGTACGTGACCGGCGGCTTGCGCTTCCACGTGCCGTCGCGATCGCGGTAATCGGGAATGCCCGAGGCCGTGCTGCATCCCGCGCCGGTGAGCACGAACACGCGTGGATGCGCGCGCAACCAGTCGGCGAGGGCAGGGGCATGACGGGCCGTTGCAGGCATGCCCCTATGATGCACCCATGCCATCGACTCCGCGCCGCACCCGCACATCGCTCCTGCGCACGCGCGGCGAACACGACAGCGGCAGGGTCGGTTACGTCGAATTGTTCTTCGACCTGGTCTTCGTCTTCGCCGTCACGCAGCTCTCCCACACCCTGCTCGCGCACCTCACCGCGAGCGGCGTCGCGCAGGTCTCGCTGTTGCTGCTCGGCGTGTGGTGGGTGTGGATCAACACCTCGTGGGTGACCAACTGGCTCGATCCGGAACGCATCCCGGTGCGCATCGCCGTGCTCGCGCTGACGCTGGCGGGGCTGTGGATTTCGGTGGCGATCCCGCAGGCCTTCGATACGCGCGGTGCGGTATTCGCCTGCGCATACGTGTCGATGCAGCTCGGACGCTCGCTGTTCTTCCTGTGGGCGGTGCGTGGCGAGCCGGTGCACATGCGGCGCAACTTCCAGCGCATCCTCGCGTGGCATTCGCTGTCCGCCGTGTGCTGGGTGATCGGCGCGGCCAATACGCACGACGCGCGCTTCGCGTGGTGGGCGCTCGCCCTGGCGATCGAAACGCTGGGGCCGATCGCCTACTTCTGGGTGCCGGGCCTGGGGCGTTCGACGATCGAGGACTGGGACATCGAGGGCGGCCACCTCGCCGAACGCTGCGCCTTGTTCATCATCATCGCGCTCGGCGAATCGTTGCTGGTCACGGGCGCCACGTTCGCCGCGCTGGAATGGAACGGCGATGTCCTGCTCGCCTTCGCCAACGCGGTGCTCGGCACGGTGCTGCTGTGGTGGATCTACTTCGATACCGGCGCGCCGCGCGCCACGCGGCGGATCGAAAACGCGCGCAACCCGGGCCGCGAGGGACGCTCGGCCTACACCTACGCGCACATCCTGATCGTCGCCGGCATCATCGTGTGCGCGGTGGCCGACGAGCTGGTGCTTGCGCATCCACGCCAGGGCGATGGCATGCAGTGCGCCGTGGTGGTCGCCGGGCCGCTGCTCTACCTGCTCGGCACGGCCTCGTTCAAATGGATCACCAACGATCGCCGCGCGCCGCCGCTGTCGCATCTTGCGGGCCTGGCCTTGTTCGCCGTGCTCGCCGGTGTGGCCTGGAGCCACCCACTTTCCCCTCTCGTGCTCGCCCTGCTGGCGAACGGCGTGCTGGCCGTCGTCGCGGTGTGGGAATCGCTGGCGATCCGCCGCGGGGCGCGCTCCGCGGAGGCGTGAGGGGCTGCAACCGGTGCGGGACGGGCCGTATCCGCTGCTTCGAGTCCTGCATCGAGCCGCCTGCATGTCCCTGTTGCGCTTCGCCTTCTTCGCCTGCTTCGCCTTCGCTTCCCTCGCCGCGCACGCAGGCGACGGCAAGCCCAACACCTATGAGGTGCGCATCGCCGGCGATCGCGCGCACGTGCAGGCGGATCTATGGCAGGAGAGCGGCACGCTCTCGATGTTCAACGTCATGGCGGTGGAGGGACTGCCGAACGGACAGGCCGATCTCGTCGACCGCATGCAGGTCACCGACGCGAGCGGGCATGCGGTTGCGTTGAAGAGCCTCGGCGAGGGCGATTTCGCGGTGCAGGGCAACCAACGCCTGCACCTGCGCTACGACGTCAAACTCGAACACGATCGCCACGCATGGCCCGCCGGCAAGGACGAAGTCGGCTATCGCACCGACGAAGGCGTGATGCTGACGGGGGCGTCGTTGTTCTTCGCCGATGGCGACGTGCCGCTGGATGGTCCCATCCGCGTGCACTTCGATCTGCCGCCGGGCTGGCGCGCCAATACGCCCTGGACGCCGATCGATGCGAACACGTTCGACGTCGCCTCCCGCCGCGAACTCACCAGCAATGCCTTGTTCTTCGGCACCGCGGCGTCGTCCACGCTCAACGCCGGCGGCGTCGAACTCACGCTCGTGCTCGGCAAGCGTTACGTGCCCGCGAAGCCGCGCTTCGAGCGCCTGCTGCGTACGCAACTGGAAACCTATACGCAGTTGTTCGGCGGCCCACCGCGCGCGCATCGCTACCTGATCGTCATCAACGAGGATGCAAGCGGCGATGGCGGTGCGTTCGCCAGCAGCTTCAGCCAGTTCATCCAGGGCGACGCGGATGCGCGCAACGAAGTGGTCTGGGGCTACGTGATGGCGCACGAGTTGCTGCACTTCTGGAACGGCCTGACGATCGTGCCGACCGATTGGCACGAGGAATGGTTCAAGGAAGGCGCTACCGATTACCTGACGATCATGACGCTCGCACGCAACGGGTTCATCGACGAGCCGCTGTTGTTCAAGCGACTGGAGAACGTGCCGCGCCGTTACCTGATCGCGCGCGTGGCGCAGCACCTGGGCATGAGCGTGCGCGATGCAGGCAAGGACAAGCAGCCCAATCGCCAGCTCGTCTACGGGGGCGGCAGCCTGGCGGCCTTCGCCCTGGACGTCGAACTGCGCAAGCGCACGCACGACCGCGCAGGCCTGCCGGACCTGCTGCAGGCGCTGTACCGGGAATTCGGCCAGGCCGGGCGCCCCTACGGATTCGACGACCTGGTGCGGCTGGCCAGCGGGATCGCGGGCAGCGACCTGCGCCCGTTCCTGTCCGATGCCGTTGAAAGCACTGGGTATTTCGACATCCACCCGACGCTCGCCGGCCTGGGGCTGCGCTTGGACGGCTTCCTCGACGAGATGTACGTCAGCCGGGAGCCCGGGGCCGGAAGCGGGGAGCGGGCGCGGTTCGGCGCGGTCTTCGCCACGCGCCGCTGAAAGGGCGCGACAAGCGGCCGTAGTTGCGGCAGGATGCGCGCCATTGCCCCGGCTGGATGCGTGTCGATGCGCCTGGTTTCGCCTTTCCCGATCGTCGCCTGCCTGCTCGCCGCGGCCGCCCTGGCCGGCTGCGCGACGACGCACGACGCGGGATGGACGGGGAAGGGCGCCATGCCGTTCGACGCGGCGCAGTCCGATTGCGATTCAAAAACCAAGGACCTGCCCGCGGGCAAGCAACGCGAGGCAGCGTTCGACCAATGCATGGAGGAGCACGGCTGGCGCCGACCCTGAACTGCGCCCACGGCCGAGCTGCGCTCGTGCCGCGACTTACGCAGTCTGAACACGACGACCACCAAGTCGTCACGGCGTTTCCCGTATTCCTCCCGCACCCAACGCGGGCAGTGTTGCCCGGACGAGGAGGAGCAGCATGCGGAACGACACGTTGTACAAGACCCGGCTCGCGCTGGTTTGCGGTGCACTGGTTGCACTTGGCCTTGCGGGCTGCACGAAACACGAAGAAGCCACGCCGACCGAACCTGCGGCATCCACTGCCGCCGCGCCGGCCGAGACGATGCCGCCTGCGCCGATGACGCCGGCCGAGACGATGCCTGCAGCGCCGATGACGCCTGCAATGCCGTCCACCGCCGCCATGCCGTCGTCCGCGACCGCGCCGACCACCGGCGAGGCCAGCGACATGACGCCGACGACGGAACCGTCGGCCGCCGATGCGGCTTCCGCCGCCGCGGACGCTTCGAAGGATGCCGCCAACGCAGCGAAGGACGCGGCCAAGGACGCCTCCGACGCCGCCAAGCAGGCAGCCAGCGACGCAGCGGGTGCGCCGCCGAAGAAGTAATCGCTTCGCGACAGGCACCATTCGACGGCGGCCCCCGGGCCGCCGTCTTCTTTTTCGCTCCTGCGAATAAAATCGCCGGACCGTGTCGATTCCCGGTCCCGCCGTTCGTCGTCTGTGTCGTGAGACCCCAATTCCAACGACACCCCAGGAGCACGTCATGCGCGTCATGGTCTTCGTCAAGGCAAGCCCGAACTCCGAAAAGGGCGTGATGCCCTCGGAAGAACTCTTCCGCGAGATGGGCGAGTTCAACGAACAGCTGGCGAAGGCCGGCATCCTGCTCGCCGGCGCGGGCCTCAAGCCGTCCTCGGCCGGCGCGCGCGTGCACTTCTCCGGCAAGCAGCGCACGGTCACCGATGGTCCGTTCGCCGAGACCAAGGAACTCGTCGCCGGTTTCTGGATGTGGGAAGTGCGCTCGATGGAGGAGGCGCTGGAGTGGGCGCAACGTTGCCCGAATCCGATGCCGGGCGAAGACTCCGACATCGAGATCCGGCCGTTCTATGAAGTCGAAGACTTCGAGACATTCCCGCAGGAACTGCGCGAGCGCGACAGCGACGCGGCCAGGCTGATGCGCGGCGAGCGCTGATCCCTGCGCCCCGATCCCGGCCCTCCACAACCTTCCGGAGAACGCACCGCATGCAACTCGAAGAACGCCGCCGCTGGCTCGCGCTGATCGTCCTGTGCCTGGGCGTGCTGATGATCGTGCTGGATACGACGATCGTGAATGTCGCGCTGCCGTCGATCAAGACCGACCTGCACTTCACCGACGCCTCGCTCGTGTGGGTGGTCAACGCCTACATGCTCACCTTCGGCGGCTTCCTGCTGCTCGGCGGACGGCTCGGCGACCTGTACGGACACAGGCGCTTGTTCCTCGCGGGCATCGTGGTGTTCACCGGCGCGTCGCTCGCATGCGGGTTGGCGCATTCGCAGGAGATGCTCGTCGCCGCGCGCGCGGTGCAGGGCGTGGGCGGCGCGGTCGTCACTGCGGTCGCACTGTCGCTGATCATGATGCTGTTCCAGACGCCGGCCGATCGCGCGAAGGCGATGGGCATCTACGGCTTCGTGTGCGCGGGCGGCGGCAGCGTGGGCGTGTTGCTCGGCGGCCTGCTCACCAGCACGCTCGACTGGCACTGGATCTTCCTGGTCAACATTCCGCTGGGCGCGATCGTCTTCGCGTGGTGCCTGCGGTTGTTGCCGGGCGGCAGCGGGCACGCGGCGGGCGGCAAGCTCGATGTCGGCGGTGCGATCACGGTGACGCTTTCGCTCATGCTCGCCGTGTACGCGATCGTCAACGGCAACGAGAACGGTTGGACGTCCGCGCGCACGCTCGGGATGCTCGCGGCAGCGGTGGTGCTGCTCGTGGTGTTCCTCGTGGTCGAGTCGCGCGTGCGCGAACCGCTGATGCCGCTCGGCATGTTCCGCCTGCGCAACGTCGCGGCGGCCAACGTCGTCGGGGTGCTGTGGGCTGCGGCGATGTTCGCGTGGTTCTTCCTCTCCGCGTTGTACATGCAACTCGTGCTCGGCTACGGGCCGATGCAGGTGGGCCTGGCATTCCTGCCTGCGAACCTGATCATGGCGGCGTTCTCGCTGGGCCTGTCGGCGAAGATCGTCATGCGCTTCGGCATCCGCGGCCCGATCGCGGTGGGCTTGCTGCTCGCGGCGGCGGGGCTGGCGCTGTTCGCCTTCGCGCCGGAGGACGGCGAATTCGCCACCCACGTGCTGCCCGGCATGGTGCTGCTGGGCATCGGGGCCGGCATGGCGCTCAACCCGGTGCTCCTGGCGGCGATGAGCGATGTCTCGCCGGCCGATTCCGGGCTCGCCTCGGGCCTGGTCAACACGGCCTTCATGATGGGCGGCGCGCTCGGACTGGCGGTGCTCGCCAGCACGGCGGCGGCGAAGACCGCGGCGCTGCAGGCGCTCGGGGTCGATGCTCGCGCGGCGATCAACGGCGGGTACCACGTGGCGTTCCTGCTCGGCGCGCTGTGTGCCGCGGCGGCCGCGGCGTACGGCTACCTGGTGATCCGCGCGCGCATGCCTGCTGCGGCGCAGCAGGCCGGAGACCCATTGCCCGCGGAGTGAGACCGGCTTCTCCCCCATTCAGCGACGTAATGACGGAGATCGACAAGCGGCCTTTACTTCCATACCGCTCGTCGGCTAAATAGCGCCATCCGCTCGCCTCGGGGGAAGGCAGCAGTGAAGGGGATGACGTACGTCGTGCATGGATGCGCTGCGACCGG
>Ga0207981_1000069_pt1 | contig 13857 bp, 12 predicted proteins | sample SoimicmetaGmgLPC_FD_188327 | JGI IMG/M metagenome (GOLD analysis project Ga0207981, IMG submission 188327) | Soil and rhizosphere microbial communities from Laval, Canada - mgLPC (SPAdes) (version 2) | ecosystem: Environmental > Terrestrial > Deep subsurface > Rock core/Sediment | place: Laval... | reverse complement strand
CATTGTGCGGCGGAATCGCGAAGCCGATCTTGAACTTGCGCGGCAGGTAAGCCTCGCCGTAGATGCGGTCCTCCTCCTCGCCGCTGCCGGCGACGCGCTCCTCGTCAAGCCAGATCTCGTAGTAGGCGCGGGTATTTGGCAGCAAGTGGTTCGACAGCGCCGCGGCCTGTGTATGCACGAAGGCGTGCGCTGCGGATTCGTGCGGGTTGGCCGCGACGGCGATGTTGCGGTTCACGTCGCCGCAGGCCGCCAGGGTGTCGATCAATGCGGCGTTGATCGCCTGCATCGTCGCCTTGAGTTCGCGCTTGATCACGCCGTGGAACTGGAACGCCTGCCGCGTGGTGATGCGCAGCCCGCGTTCGGCATAGGTCGTGGCGATGCGATCGAGCTTGAGCCATTGTTCCGGCGTCACCACGCCGCCGGGCGTGCGGGTGCGGATCATGAAGCTGTGGGCGGGCTCCAGCTTCTGCAGGCGGCGTTCCTCGCGGATGTCGCGATCGTCCTGCTGGTAACTGCCGTGGTACTTGATCAACGTCTGGTCGTCGTCGGCGAGCGCGCCTGTGACCGGGTTGGCGAGCGACTCCAGCAGCGTGCCGCGCAGGCGAGCGCTGGCCTTCTTGATGTCTTCGACGGAATGGTTGCTCATGGATCGGATCTCGTAGCCCGTGCAAGGCCGCAGGCCGGAGCTATCCCGGGTGCGCTGCGCTTACCCGGGCTACGTACGGCGAAGGAAGTCGTGCGCATCAGTACACGTCCCGTGCATAGCGCCCTTGCGCCTGCAGGTCGTTGAGGTAATCGGAGGCGTCGTCGGCCGACTTGCCGCCGTGCGTGGCGATGATCTCGACCAGCGCGGCGTGCACGTCCCTGGCCATGCGCGTGGCATCGCCGCAGACGTACAGGTGCGCTCCGCCCTGCAGCCAGTCGAAGACGTCGCGTCCGCGTTCGCGCAGGCAGTCCTGCACGTAGACCTTGTGCGGCTGGTCGCGCGAGAAGGCGAGGTCGAGGCGATGCAGTTCGCCGCGCCTGAGCGCCTCCTGCCATTCCAGCTGGTAGAGGAAGTCGCTGCGTGCATGCGGGTTGCCGAAGAACAGCCAGTTGCGGCCGCTCGCGCCGGTGATTGCGCGCTCCTGCACGAAGCCGCGGAACGGCGCGACGCCAGTGCCCGGACCGACCAGGATGACGTCGCGCGTACCATCCTTCGGCAAACGGAAGCGTTCGTTGGATTCGATGAAAACGGGGAGCTTTTCGCCTTCGACTGCGCGGGCGAGGAAGTTGGACGCCGCGCCCCAGCGCCGGCTGTCATCGGCTCCACTGCCGTCGACGTCGTATTCGACATGGGCGACGGTCAGGTGCGCTTCCTCGCCCACGGCCTTTGCGCTCGACGCGATCGAATACAGGCGTGGCACCAGTGGACGCAGGGCGGCGACGAGTTCCTCGGCGCTCCATGCGCCCGGATAACCGCGCAACAGGTCGATGATCTGCTGTTGGGCCAGCAACCGCGCGAAATCGGCGGCATGGTCCGGGTGGAGCAGGGCGTTGAGCTCGTCGTTCCCTGCATGCGCGGCATGGGCGGCCACGAACGCTCGCGACAGACGGGTGAGTTCGCGCTTGCCCGACAACCATTCGCGCAACGGCAGCGTCTGCCCGTCGTGGTTGACGGTCTGGTCGCCGTCGAGCGCAAGCGCCGCCAGTACGGCGTCGACCAGCGGCGGCGGATTCACCGGCCAGATGCCGAGCGCATCGCCGGCTTCGTAATGCAGGCCCGAACCTTCCAGCGACAACTCGATATGGCGGATGTCTTTATCGCTGCCGCGGCCGGTGATGCGCTGGCTGACCAGCAGTTCGGCCGGGTAGGGGTTGGCGCGGGTGTACAGGCTCGCCGCGTTGGCCTGCGGACGCAGCGGCGTGACCGTGGCCAGGGGCGGCTGCGGTTTCAATGCCTCCCTGGCAGCGACCAGCGCGTTCGCGAGCCAGGGCGTGGCGACGCTGTCGATGTCGAGATCGGCATCGCCGCGCGCGAACCAGCGCTTCGCGCCGAGTTCGGACAGGCGCTCGTCGAGGCGGCGGCCGATCGCGCAGAACTGCGGATAGCTGGAATCGCCCAGCGCCAGCACGGCGTACTGGAGTCCAGGCAGCTGCGGCGCGCGCTTGCCGGTGATGTGGTCGAAGAAACCGCGCGCGTCGTCCGGTGGGTCGCCGTCGCCCTGCGTGCTGATCACGATGACGAGGTGGCGCTCGTTCTTCAGCTCGCGCGTCGGATAGGCGTCGGCGCGAACCAGGCGTGCACCCAGCCCCGCGGCTTCGACCTGCAGCGCAAGTTTCTCGGCGATGCGCCGCGCGTTGCCGGTCTGGCTGCCGTACACGATGGTCAGCTCCACCGCGACCTGCGTCGTGGGCATGGCCAATGCCGTCTGCCGTGTCGCTGGCAGGACCTGCGTGCGCGCAAGTCCGGCCGCATAGCCGGACAACCACCACAGCCCGGCGCCATCCAATCCGCCGGTCAGCTGCTCGAGCAACGCGGCCTGCTCCGGCGAAAGCACGGAGGGGAACGCGGGGATGCTGCTGAAGGCGGGTGCGGGTGCGGCGGACATCGTGCAGCTCGATGGAAGTCGATGCCGCAAGGCTAGGTATGCGGGCGCGCTGCAGGAAAGGACTTGCAGCTATGCGCTTATGCCGAGCCCGCATTTCGGACGTGCAGCGTGGCGCCGATACTGCCGTCCCGAATCGGGTCCGGCTCCAGCCGGGCACGCCGCCCCGTTTTGAGTCACGATTGGCTCACTTGAGCGCTACTTCCAGCCAATGCCCCTGCCGTCCGTGAGCCCTCCCGTCCTGCCTCCGCCCACCCTCAGCCACCTCGACCGCCTCGAAGCCGAGAGCATCCATATCCTGCGTGAGGTTGCGGCAGGGTTCCGCAACCCGGTGATGATGTATTCGGTCGGCAAGGACAGCTCGGTGCTGCTGCACCTGCTTGGCAAGGCCTTTGCGCCTGGCCGGCCGCCGATTCCGTTGTTGCATGTCGACACCGGTTGGAAGTTCCGCGAGATGATCGCCTTCCGCGATCGCCGCGCTGCGGAAACCGGCAACACCCTGCACGTGCACACCAATCCCGAAGGCGTGGCGCGGGGCATCGGCCCGATCAGCCACGGCGCCACCGTGCACACCGACGTGATGAAGACGCAGGCGCTGAAACAGGCGCTGGACAAGTTCGGCTTCGATGCCGCCATCGGCGGAGCACGTCGCGACGAGGAGAAGTCGCGCGCCAAGGAACGCATCTTCTCGTTCCGCAACGAACAGCACCGCTGGGATCCGAAGAACCAGCGTCCCGAGTTGTGGAGCCTGTACAACACGCGCATCCACAAGGGCGAATCGGTCCGCGTCTTCCCCATATCCAACTGGACCGAACTGGACGTCTGGCTCTACATCTACCGCGAGAAGATTCCCGTGCCGTCGTTGTACTTCGCCGCGCAACGCCCGGTGGTCGAACGCGATGGCGCGCTGATCCTGGTGGATGACGAACGCCTGCCGCTGCGCGCTGGCGAAACGCCGGTGACCAGGCAGGTGCGTTTTCGCACGCTCGGCTGCTACCCGCTCACCGGCGCGATCGAGTCCGACGCCGACACCCTGGAAAAGATCATTGCCGAGATGCTGGTCGCGACCACCTCGGAGCGGCAGGGTCGGGTGATCGACCACGACCCGTCGGCGTCGATGGAGAAGAAGAAGCAGGAGGGCTACTTCTGATGGCCGCCGCGAACGTACATGCTGGCCAGGGCGGCGCCGCGGCCGCCGTCGCCGCCTACCTGCACCAGCACGAAACCAAGGGCCTGCTGCGCTTCATCACCTGTGGCAGCGTCGACGATGGCAAGAGCACGCTGATCGGCCGCCTGCTGTACGAGAGCAAGGGCCTGTTCGAGGACCAGCTCGCCGCGCTCGACAAGGACAGCCGCCGCCATGGCACGCAGGGCGACAACATCGACTATGCGCTGCTGATGGATGGGCTTGCCGCCGAGCGTGAGCAGGGCATCACCATCGACGTCGCCTACCGCTTCTTCAGCACGGACAAGCGCAAGTTCATCGTCGCAGATTGCCCCGGCCACGAGCAGTACACCCGCAACATGGCCACCGGTGCCTCCACGGCCGAAGTGGCCGTGGTGCTGGTCGACGCACGCAAGGGCCTGCTGACGCAGACGCGGCGCCACAGCTACATCGTTTCGCTGCTCGGCATCCGCCACGTGGTGCTGGCGGTCAACAAGATGGACCTGGTCGGGTACGACCAGTCCGTCTTCGACGAGATCGTGGCGGGTTACCGCGAACTGGCGGCGCAACTGGGCATCGCCCATGTCACCGCGATTCCGCTGTCGGCGTTGCAGGGCGACAACCTGCTGCAACGTTCGCCGAACACCCCGTGGTACCGGGGCACGAGCCTGCTCGAATACCTCGAATCCGTCGAGGTCGGCGCGCATGGCGGCGCTATCGGGTTCCGCCTGCCGGTGCAGTGGGTCAACCGGCCCAACCAGGACTTCCGCGGTTTCGCCGGCACGGTTGCGGCGGGCGTGGTCCGGCCGGGCGATGAGATCGTGGCGTTGCCCTCGGGCCGACGCTCGAAGGTGGCGCGCGTGCTGGGCGCCCAGGGCGATGTCGAATCCGCCATTGCCGGGCAGTCGATCACGCTCACGCTGGCCGACGAACTCGACATCAGTCGCGGCGACGTGATCGCGGCCGGAAACCAGCCTCCACAGGTCTCCGACCAGTTCGCCGCGCACCTGTTGTGGATGGGCGAACACAGCCTGCTGCCGGGTCGTCCGTACTGGCTCAAGATCGGCACGCGCACGGTCAGTGCCAGCGTCACGGAGATCAAGCACAAGGTCGACGTCAACACACAGGACCAGTTGGCCGCCAAGCACCTGGAGCTCAACGAGGTGGGTTACTGCAACCTCTACCTCGACCACGCGATCGCGTTCGAGGCTTATGCCGACAACCGCGAGCTCGGCGGCTTCATCCTGATCGATCGCCAGACCAATGCCACCGTCGCCGCCGGCACGATCGATTTCGCCCTGCGCCGCGCCGGCAACATCCACTGGCAACACGTCGACGTCGACAAGGCCGCGCGCGCGCGCAGCAAGGCGCAGGTGCCGCGCTGCGCGTGGTTCACCGGCTTGTCGGGGTCGGGCAAGTCGACAGTCGCGAACCTGGTCGAGAAGCGCCTGCATGCGATGGGGCACCATTGCTACATCCTCGACGGCGACAACGTGCGCCATGGGCTCAACAAGGACCTGGGCTTCACCGACGAGGACCGCGTCGAGAACATCCGCCGCGTCGCCGAGGTGGCCAGGCTCATGGTCGACGCCGGCCTGATCGTGCTGGTGAGCTTCATCTCCCCGTTCCGCGCCGAACGCCGCATGGCGCGCGAGATGTTCGACGCTGGCGAGTTCGTCGAAGTGTTCGTCGACACGCCGCTGGCGGTTGCGGAACAGCGCGACGTGAAAGGGCTCTACGCGAAGGCGCGGGCGGGACGGATCCCCAACTTCACCGGCATCGATTCGCCGTACGAGGCGCCCGAGCATGCCGAGCTCGTGCTCGATACCGTGCACGAAACGCCGGAAACACTGGCAGAGCAGGTGATCGCGCGCCTGCTGGGATGATCCTGCGGCATGGCGACGCCCAAAACAAAACCCCGGCAATTGCCGGGGTTTTGTTTTGCATCCATGCGGCTGTGGTCACGCGGCCCTGGGGGTCTTCCTGCGGATGGCTTCGTAGAGGAAGAGCAGGATGATGGCTGCGCCGATCGCGCAAGCCCAGACCATCAGCGTGCTGGTCAGGTTGAGCATGGCGGCCAGCTGGCTGCCGGCGTAGGCGCCTGCGATGCCGAGCAGGATGGTGAGGATCCAGCCCATCGGGTCCGCGCCGGGCTTCAGGAAGCGGGCGAGGATGCCAATGACTGCGCCGCCGATGATGTAACCAATGACGCCTTCGAACATGGATGTGCTCCTGTTGAATCGTTGGTTGGTGTGGGGCGCGGCCATCCTAACAGCCGCTTCGGGGTGGGCACGCTGCGGTGCAGCGTAGGCCTGGACAGGGCAACCGATGGACTGCGGCCAACAAAAAAGCCCGGCCGAAGCCGGGCTTTTTCGCAACGCGCCACCAGGGTCAGCAGCAGCCGTGGTCCCCATGGTGCTCGCCACCGGCCACCGCCGCCACGCCCCGGGTTTCTCCGCGCTGGCTGGCCAGGTGGTGATCGGCGATTACTCGCGACACCGATGCAGTGACGCGCTTGCCCATCGGGATGTGCAGGAATTCGTTCGGGCCATGTGCATTCGAGTGCGGGCCGAGCACGCCGGTGATCATGAACTGCGCGCCCGGGAACTTCTCCCCGAGCATGCCCATGAACGGAATCGTGCCGCCTTCGCCCATGTACATCGCCGGTGCGCCGAAGAACTCCTGGCTCGCCGTGTCGATCGCCTTGGACAGCCACGGCGACATTGCCGGCGCGTTCCAGCCGGTGCTGGCCTTTTCCAGTTCCATCGTGACCTGCGCACCGTTGGGCGGATTGGCTTCCAGCGTCTGCTTGAGCAGGTCGCCTGCCTTCTTGCCTTCCAGCGTCGGGGGCAGGCGCAGCGACAGCTTCACCGCGGTGAAGGGACGCAGCACGTTGCCGGCGGACGACAGCGGCGGCATGCCGTCCACGCCGGTCACCGACAGGGCGGGTCGCCAGGTGCGGTTGAGCACGAGTTCGCTCAGGTCATCGGCGGCACCCTCGTTGAACATCGGCTTCAGGCCTTTGACCAGCGGGAATTTGTCGAAGATCGCGGTATCGAGCACGCGCGCGGCTTCCTTCGCCTGTGCGAGGCGTTCGGCCGGCACTTCCACGTGCAGGCCTTCGAGCAGGATGCGGCCGGTCTTTTCGTCCTCGATGCGCGACAGCAGCTGGCGGATCAGGCGGAAGCTCGACGGCACGATGCCGGAGGCGTCGCCCGAGTGCACCCCTTCTTCCAGCACCTTCACCGTGAAGTTGCCGCCGGCCAGGCCGCGCAGCGACGTGGTGCACCACAGTTGTTCGTAGTTGCCGCAGCCGGAGTCCAGGCACACGACGAGCGAGGGCTTGCCGATGCGATCGGCGAGGTGGTCGACATAGGCGGGCAAGTCGTAGCTGCCGGACTCCTCGCACGCTTCGATCAACACGACGCAGCGGGAATGGGCGATGCCCTGTTCCTGCAACGCCATGATCGCGGTGAGCGAACCGAAGATCGCATAGCCGTCGTCCGCGCCGCCGCGGCCGTACAGGCGATCGCCCTTGATCACCGGCTTCCATGGGCCGAGGTCGTCGTCCCAACCGGTCATCTCCGGCTGCTTGTCGAGATGGCCGTAGAGGATCACGCAGTCGTCGTTGCTGCCGCCGTTGGCCGCCGGGATGTCGATGAAGATCAGCGGGGTACGGCCTTCCAGGCGCACGACTTCGAGCTGCATGCCGGCAACGGTCTGCGCGCGCGCCCACTTCTCCATCAGTGCGACCGCCGCATCCATGTAGCCGTTCTTCACCCAGTCCGCATCGAACATCGGCGACTTGTTGGGGATGCGGATGTATTCGACGAGTTGCGGAACAATTTCGTCGTCCCACTTGGCGGACACGAACTGCTCGATCTTGCGGCTATCCATGGAAGTTCCCGGCTTGCGGGCTGTGGAAAGCCCTGGAATTGAGATTGCGGAGGACGGGGAGTTTAGCGCAGGTCCGGATTTTCCCGGCCCGGCCCGTGGGGTTTTCCTACCCCAAGCCGCACCGTCCCCCGATGGGCCGCTCCCGGGGGTAGCCGGAGACTGTCCTCACCGGCCGATCGCCGGAACGGAAGCGATACCCAACCTCAAGGAGCCACACCATGAACAAGTTCCTCGCCCTGCTGCAGACCCTCGCGCTCTCGCTGCTGATGGCGGGCAGCGCCCTCGCCGCCGAGAAGGTCAACATCAATACCGCCGATGCGGCCACCATCGACCGCGTACTGCTCAACATCGGCCCGAGCAAGGCCGAGGCCATCGTCGCCTACCGCAAGGCCAACGGCGCCTTCAAGAGCGCCGAGCAGTTGACGCTGGTGAAGGGCGTGGGCCTGAAGACAGTCGAAAAGAATCGCGATCGCATCGTCGTTGCCGGCGGGGCGCCAGCCGTTGCGCGTAAGCCGGCGGCAGCGGTGGCCCGCCCGGTCGCGCCCAAGCGCTGATCCAGGCAAGCGCTGACCAGGTATTCGCGGGCAGGAAGCCCGCAGGAAGCAGACCCCCCAGTCTGGACTAGGAAGTGTCGCCCGGCCACGAATGGATTCGTGGTCCGGGCGAACCCTCACGGCAGGTTCGGGGGGCATGGCGCGGTGGTCGAGGCGCAGCGTCGCCACGTTAGACTTGGGCCATGGCCGAATCCGCACAGACCGCCCGTTCCTGGGTCATTCCGGCAAACGAGTACCGCCGCGAACGCTGGCGCAACCAGCTGGGCTGGACTCGCGAAATCTACAGGTCGCCCGGGTCCGGCGAATGGGACTGGCGCCTGTCGATCGCCGAAATCGAACGCGATTCCGCGTTCTCGTCCTTCCCCGGTATCGACCGCGAACTTGTCCTGCTATCGGGCAACGGCCTGCGCCTGCGCTTCGACGATGGCGAAGTACACGAGCTGCAGCCGCCCCACGGCAAGCTTTGCTTTGCCGGCGAACGCGGGGTCACGGGCGAGCTCGTCGACGGCCCCACGCACGACTTCAACCTCATGTGGCGGCGCGATCGCGTGCAGGCCGAGTTGTGGCACCGGCCGCTGGTGGGGCCGATGGTGATCTTTGCCGAGCCGGGCGCGACGTGGGCGGTGCACCTGCTCGCCGGTCGCGCGCGCTTCGCCGACGACTCCGGCCTGCCGCCGCTGGAAAGGGGCGACACCGCGATCCTGCAGGCGGGTTCGGAACGCCTGCGACACGTGATCGAAGGCGGTGGCGAGCTGCTGCTGGTGCGCGTCAGCCGCAACGACACCCAGGCAGCCGTGACCTGGTGACGAGGCCTGGTGACGCGGCGGGGCTCAGAGCAGCGCCGGCCCCAATACGAATGCCAGTACGACGAGCGACAAGCCCAGCACGCTCGCGACCATCTGCTTCGGCGTGCGACCGCGCGCCCACATCCAGATGCCCGACAAACCCAGCAGCAACATGCCGATGGCGAAGCTGTCGGCGAGCAGGCTCCAGGCCCAGCCGCCGCCCACGCCCTTGTGCAGGCGGTTGATCGCGGCGAGCAGCGTATGCGAGCTGCGCTTGAGTTCGGCGCTGTCCTTGCCCGGTGTGTATTCCAGGGCCCACGATTCGCTCGCGGTGCCGCCGCTCAGGTTCCACTTCGGCGGCTGCTTGCCGTCCTTCGCACCCGGCGAGCCCTTGCGGATCACCTGCGCGTCCAGCGCTTGCGTCTGCCGCAGCCACAGCGACAGTTCCTCGGGGCTCGTGCGAGCCGCGGTCGGGATCTGCAGCTCCAGGCGACCGGTTTCCTCGCTGTCGCCCTGTGCCCACGCGCTGTCGCCGAAGCGGTGGTTCATGACCAGCCCGGTGAAGCCGTAGATGATCGCGGCCAGCGCACCCCACGCACCGATCCACAGGTGGATCTGGCGGATCCAGCGATAGGTGGTGTTGCTGCGGCGGCGGGCCAGGTCGGCCGTGCTCGTGGTGGCATTCATGCGAAGGCTTCCGTCGGCTGCGCATCAAAGGCAGAAGCCCGCGCGACGTGCGGGCTCCTGACCTTGATGCACTGATTGAAGAATGGATCAGAACGCGAAGTTGACACTCAGGTAGGCCGCACGCGGCGAACCCGGGGTGATGTTGTTGTCGTTGTTCGCCGAAACAAAGTACTTCTTGTCGAAGATGTTTTCGAGGTTCAACTGCAGGCCGATACTCTTGCTGACGTCGAAGAACACGGCGGCGTCGTAACGGGTGTAGCCCTTGATCACGACCTCATTGCTGGTCGAAGCGAAGAATTCACCGCGATAGACCGCGCCCAGGCCCACGCCCCAACGGTCGCTCAAGTCGTAGCGGTTCCATAGCGAAGCGGTCTGCTTCGGCAGTTGTGCAGGCTTGGCGATGCTGTTGGGAATATCGCCTTCCTGCCAGGCGTAGCCACCCATCACACTCCACGCCTCGGTGATGTTTCCGGCCAGGCCCAGCTCGACACCCTTCACGCGTTGACCGTCGATCAGGATCGACTGCGCGGGATTCGACGGGTCCGGGGCGATCACGTTGGTGCGCTCCAGGCGGTAGGCAGCGGCGGTCAGGGCCAGGCCCTGGACGACTTCCCACTTGGCGCCGACTTCATAGTTGCGGAACTCTTCCGGGTCGAATGCCTTGCTGGTCGGGCTCAGCGATGACAGCTGGTCGCCCGCGCGCGGCAGGTAGGCGATGCCGTAGCTCGCGTACAGGGAGAGCGGCTCGACCGGCTTGTAGACCAGGCCGACGCGCGGCGACAGCAGGTTGTCGGTGGAGGTGAGATGACGATTCTGCGGGGCAGTCGAAGCCCTGAGGTCATCGAAATCCATGTCGAAGCGGTCGTAGCGCAGACCGGCGATCGCTTGCCACTGCGGCGAGAACTCGATCTGGTCCTGTACGTAAACGGCGGCGACTTTGGCAACGCTATGGTTGTTCGCGTCGGTTCCATTCGGACGGAACTCCAATGGCCCGGTGTAGCGCGGGTTCTCGAACGGCACCAGCACCGAGGTCACGGTGGAACCCGGCGCGCCGAAGAAGCCGGTCTTGCGCAGGTTGTCGGTTTCCTGGCGGCCCAGTTCGGCACCGAACAGCACGGTCTGCTTGATGGCGCCATCGAGCGACCACACGAAATCGGTCTGGTTGAAGACGTTCTTGCGCTGGGTCGCGTTGTTGTAGGCGCGGATGTCGGCCAGCGAGCCGTCCCGGGAGACCGGGCCGCCGGCGTATACGTTCTGGTAGAACTTGTCGTAATCGGCAATACGGGTGCGGTTGCGCAGCGTCAGGCCGTTGCCGAAGTCGTGCTCAACCAGGCCGCTCAGGGCGTCGACATCGACCCAGGTGTCGCTGCGGTCCGGATCGCCGAAGAACGTGGAGCGATCCGTTTCCACCGGCAGGCGGCGACCGTTGAAAACATTGGGCGAAGAGGGCACGCCGCGGTCGGCGACGCGATCGTCCTCGAAGTGCTCGTAGCCCAGGGTGATCGTGGTGTTGTCGCCGGCGTCGAACGCGAAGGTCGGGTTGATGCCCCAACGCCTGGCTTCGTAGTCGTCACGGTAACTTTCCGAGTCCTCGAACATAGCCGTCACGCGGAACGCGGCGTCGTCACTGATGGCCTGGCCGAAGTCGCCACTCAGGCGCCGCTTGTCCCAGGAGCCGACTTGCAGGTTGAGATTGCGCACGGTGTTCCAGTCGGCCTGCTTGGTGACGCGGTTGATCACGCCGCCACTGCCGCCGCGGCCGAAGATCATGGCGTTGGGGCCCTTCAGCGCCTCGACGCGTTCGATGTTGTAGAGGTCGCGGAAGTACTGCGTATCGTCGCGCATGCCGTCGATGAACATGTCGCCGGTGGTGCTGTTGCCGCGCAGCACCGGGGTGTCGCGGTTGCCTTCGCCCTGCGCCATGGTCACGCCAGGCACATAGCGGACGACGTCGGCGAGGTTCTGCATGGCCTGGTCGCGGATCATGTCCTGGGTCACGACCGTGATCGATTGCGGCACGTCCTGCAGTTCGGTATCGGTCCTGGTCGCGGTCGTGCTGCGCTTCTGCACATAGCTGTAGTCGACCTTGCCGATGACTTCGATGGTGTCGAGGTCGGTGGCACGCTCATGGCGACCACCGGCGTCGTCGGTCGCGGTCTCGGCCAGGGCGGGTGCGGAAAGGGCGAGCGCGGAAAGGGCGAGGGCAAGGGCGGCTGCCAGCGGTGCGGCAGCAGGGATCTTCTTGGTTTTCATGGGTCCCGTGACAAAAAAGTCGGCGGCTTCATGCCGCGGCGGGCGCCATCTTAATGAGAATGGTTATCAGATGCAAACGATTCGCGTTTGCGAGGGGTCAATCCCGGTCGTCGCGCGTCCACACGCCCGTATCGTCGACCTTGACGGGAAACTTCGTCACCGGCTCATAGGCGGGCGCGCAGAGAGGGCGACCGTCGCGCACGTCGAACTTCGCACCGTGCAAGGCGCATTCGATCGTCGCTTCGTCGCCATCGAAGTGGCCAGCGGACAGCTCGAAATCCTCATGCGAGCACTTGTCTTCCATCGCGTAGAAGTCGCCGTCGTAGTTCACCACGAGGATGGGGGTGTCGCCGTCCCACGCGACGACGGTTTCGCCGGGAAGCAACTGCGACGTGGCGCAGACGAATACCCAATCGCCCATTGATCTATTCCTTGGCAGTAACGGCCATCGCGACGATGGCGAGGATCACAGCGCTTTTTCCAGGACCTCGAAACGGAGGTCGGCGCGCTTGGGCACGCCGAAGCGCTCGTCGCCATAGGGAAACGGCTTCTTGGTGCCCGTGCGCCGGTAGCCTCGGCGCTCGTAGAAGGCGATGAGCTCGTCGCGGATGTCGATCACCGTCATCCGCATCGCCGGGAGCTTCCATTCCTCGCGGGCGACGCGTTCGGCTTCGGCGAGCATCGCCTTGCCGATCCCGCCGCCCTGCAGGTTGGGACGTACCGAAAACATGCCGAAGTAGCCGGCGCCGTCTTCGATGGCCACGTGCGCGCACGCAAGGAGTTCATGGCTGCCGTCCTGCGACGTCCGCTCGGCAATGAGGATGCGGCTGTCGGGACGGCTGATGCACGACTCGATGTCATCGGTGCCGGTGCGGCGGCCTTCGAGCATGTCGGCTTCGGTGGTCCAGCCTTGCTTGCTCACGTCACCGCGATAGGCGGATTCGACCAGCGCCACCAGGGCGGCGGTGTCGGCGTGGGTGGCACTGCGGAATTTCAATGCGCTTTCGTGGCTCATGCGACCAGGCGGGAGAAGTAGGGAAGAAGGAACACCAGCGGGATTGCGATCCATACGATGGCCTTGATCGCCTTGCCGACGCGACCCTGGATCGCCTCGGCGCGATCGTTGATCCGTTCGACGCGATCGAGCTGGCGCTGGTACGCCTGGAGGTGCTCGCGCTGCAGCGCCAGTGCCTCGCGCTGGTTGTCGCGAATCTCGCGCAGGAGCGCGAGGGACTCGGGGTTGTCGGACATGGGCGGCCCGGGTTGCGGCTGTCGTGGTGGCAAAGCGTAGCGCAACGCGGCTTCACCGCGCGCTGCCAGCTTATGCCAATAGCTTGCGGACCTTCCGCAGGGCCGCCACGAACGCCTCCACTTCCCCGTGCGTGTTGTAGAACGCGAATGACGCGCGGCACGTGGCTGGCACGCCGAAGTGGTGCATCAGCGGGTGTGCGCAGTGGTGGCCGGATCGGATCGCCACGCCTTCCAGGTCGAGCAGGGTGGCCAGGTCGTGGGCGTGGGCACCGTCGACCAGGAAACTGATGACCGCGGCTTTCTCGGCGGCGCGACCGAATATGCGCAGGCCCTCGACCTTGTCCAGTTCCTCGGTCGCGTGTCGCAATAGCTCCTGCTCGCGCGCTTCAGTGTTGGCCATGCCGAGGGCAGACAGGTAATCGACCGCCGCGCCCAACCCGATGAAGCCGGCGATGTTCGGAGTGCCGGCTTCGAACTTGTGCGGCACGTCGTTGTAGACCGTGCCTTCGAAGCGCACTTCCTTGATCATCTCGCCGCCGCCGATGAAGGGCGGCATGGCGGTCAGGTGCTCGCGGCGGGCCCACAGGGCGCCGGTGCCGGTCGGGCCGCACATCTTGTGGCCGGTGAAGGCGTAGAAGTCGCAACCGATCGATGCGATGTCGACCGGACGGTGCGGT
>Ga0207981_1000068_pt1 | contig 13858 bp, 13 predicted proteins | sample SoimicmetaGmgLPC_FD_188327 | JGI IMG/M metagenome (GOLD analysis project Ga0207981, IMG submission 188327) | Soil and rhizosphere microbial communities from Laval, Canada - mgLPC (SPAdes) (version 2) | ecosystem: Environmental > Terrestrial > Deep subsurface > Rock core/Sediment | place: Laval... | reverse complement strand
TCCTCGGTGACTGCCGTGAGGTCCGCATAGGTCTTGGCCGTGCTCGTGGCGACCTCGCGACGCGCCCGTCCGACCTTCACGGTGAGCCAGAGGAAGAACGGCATCATGAACAGCGACAACACCGTGAGCTGCCACGACAGCAGCAGCATCGCGACCAGCGTGCTCGCGATCACGACGATGTTCGACAGGATGTTCGACACCGTGTCGGTGAACACCGCCTGAACACCGCCGATGTCGTTCGCGATGCGCGACTGGATCTCGCCGGTGCGCGTCGTGGTGAAGAAGCGGAGCGGCATGAACTGGAGGTGCGAGTAGAGCGCGTTCCGCAGGTCCTGCATGACCCGCAGGCCCACCCAGTTGGCGAGATAGGTCTGCCCGACCCCGATGACCCCCGTGATGATCGGGATCGCGATCATCAGCGCGACGCCGATATACACGAGGTCCAACTGCGGACATGGCAGACCGTCGCACGAGCCCGGCGGGTCACCGAACAGACCGTTGTCGAAGATCCACTTGATCAAGAGCGGGTTCACCACACCGAGGCCGGCCGTCACCACGATGGCCAGCCCGACCCAGGCCACCTTCCGGCGGTAGGGCTTGAAGGTCGCGATCACGCGCCGGACGGTCTTGGCTCGGATCGGCCGGTCGTCTTCTTGCGCCGGGGCGCGCATGTACCTGCCGTGCATCACCATGGCCTCCAGGATAAGACGCGTCTGCGACGTGGTATTCCCGCGCGTACGCAGCGGGGCTACCCTGGCGCCATGGACCCACCGGCCAGGCGACCCTGATGGGGCGCCGCCGCGGCGGTGGGGATCCTCGCCGGCGCGGGTCTGCACCTCTGTTGGGGCGACCGCGCTCCCGGCACGCTGGGCGACGAACGCTCGTCGGCCGACGACTGATCAGCCGGCGAGCTCGGCCGCGCGTTCGAACACCGCGTCGATCATCTCCGGCGTCAGCTTGCCGGTGAAGGTGTTCTGCTGGCTCGGGTGGTACGAGCCCAGCAGCACGAACGGCCCCACCGACGCCTCGGCCGCGTGGCCGAACCGAGGCCGCGGCCTCGTCGGGTGCCCGAGCGCGGACAGCGCACGGAGCGCCCCGTCCCACGCGAACGCGCCGAGCGCGACGAGCACGCGGAGCCGCTCGAGCGCGGCGATCTCGCGTTCGAGGAAGGGGAGGCACGTGTCGCGTTCGACCGGCGTCGGCTTGTTGTCTGGCGGGGCGCATCGGTTGATGGCGGACAGGTACGCGCGGATCAACCGGAGCCCGTCGTCCCGCGACACCGACGTGGGTTGGTTCGAGAGGCCGACGCGATGCAGCGAGCCGAACAGGAAGTCGCCCGAGCGGTCGCCCGTGAAGATCCGGCCGGTCCGGTTCCCGCCGTGCGCGGCCGGCGCGAGCCCGACGACCAGGATCCCCGCGGCCGGGTCCCCGAACCCCGGGATCGGCCGACCCCAGTACGTCTGGTCGGCGAAGCGGGCAGTCTTCTCGCGCGCGACCCGCTCGCGCCACTCGACCAGCCGGGGACACGAGCGACAGCCGACGATCTCCGCCGCGATCCGCTCCAGCTCCCGCGCACTCATCCGCGTAGCTCGCGGAAGCGCGCGGACGCCCCTTCGAACGCGTCGAGCGGCGCGAGGAAGTCCCCGATCAGACCGATCAGCCCCTCGAACCCCTCCGGTTGGGCCGCCTCGGTCCGCACGCGGTCGGCGAGCGCGAGCGCCTCGTCGAGACCCCGCGAACACGACTCCCACTCGGGCTCGACGTCCGGCGAACGCCAGGCGTCCATCCCATCGCGAACCTCGCGGAGCCCGTCCTCGAACTCCGACAGCGTCTCCGCGAGGGGGCGGCCCGGCAGACGCGTGCCGGGTACCGCCCCGGTGAGGGCGGCCTTGGCGCGTCCGAGCGGGAGGAGGAGGTCATCGAACGCCCTCGCGGGTCCCTCGAGGTGCTCCGGCAACCGTCGGCGACGCAAGCTCACGAACGGACGTGGTCCTCGAGCACGGCGAGCGCCATCCTTGGGTCGTTGGTTGCGACCGCGTCGAACCCACGATCCAGCAGCATCCGAAGCGTCTCGGGGTCGTCCACCGTCCACGTCCCCAGACGAAGACCCGATGCATGGACCTCGTCGACGAACGACGGTCCCGCCGGGATCGAGGCCCGCGTGCCGGGCAGGACCATGTCGTGCCCGGCGGAGGCCGCGTAGGCGAGCGCCTCCCGCGGTGGGACGAGATCGGTGGTCAGGAACCCGGTCGGGACGTCCGGGGCGGCGAGCTTCGAGGCGGCGATCGAGGACGGGTTGAACGAGACTACGAGGACAGCCCCGTCGAACCTCTGACGCTCGAGCTCGGTGTGGACCGCCTCGACGATCGTCTCGCGAGTTGGCTCGAACGCCGGCTCGCCCGGGATGTTCTTGATCTCCACCGCGATCGCCGCCCGACCGCTCATGCACCGCAGGACCTCGGCCAGCGTCGGCACGGGTGTGGGCTCGGCCTCGGTGCCGGCGTTCAGCGAGGAGAGCTCGGCCGCGCCGAGCTCGTGGACGGGGCCCCTCCCGTCGGTGGTCCGGTCGACCGCGGGGTCGTGGATCACGACCGGCACGCCGTCGCGCGACAGCCGGACGTCGAACTCGACGATGCCGGCTCCGAGCCGGATCGCCTCCTCGAACGACGGGATCGTGTTCTCCGGCCGGGTCGATGAGGCGCCGCGATGCGCCACGACGATCGGGAACGCGTCGTCCGGGAAGCGATGGCTCCGCGCCATTCAGACGAGGCTCGAGGGGCAGAGGTGGTTCACGGGGCAGACCTCGCACTTGGGCTTGCGCGCCACGCAGACCGCTCGGCCGTGGTCGATCAGGACGTACGTGAAGTCGAACCACCGCTCCCGCGGGATCCGTCGCATCAGGTCCTGCTCGATCTTGTCGGGATCGGACTCCTGGCTGAACCCGAGCCGGTTCGCCAGCCGCTTGACGTGGGTGTCGACGGCGATGCCCTCGACTTTGTCGAACGCGTTGCCCAATACGATGTTGGAGGTCTTGCGCGCCACCCCTCGCAGCGTGATCAGGTCCTGCATCGTGTCCGGCACCTGCCCGCCGTACACCTCGACGATCCGCCGGCAGGCCTCGCGGATGGACGTGGCCTTCTGGTTGAAGAAGCCGGTGGGCTTGATGTCGGCCTTCAGCTCGTCCTCGGGCACCTTCAGGTAGTCCTCCGCGGTTCGGTACTTCCGGAAGAGCGCCTCCGTCACCTCGTTGACCTTCTCGTCGGTGCACTGGGCCGACAGGATCGTGGCGACGAGCATCTCGAGCGGGTTCGAGAAGTGCAGGGCGACCTTGGCGTCGGGGTAGGCCTCGGACAGGACGCGGATGATCTGGGGGCCGCGTTCCTCGATCGGCGCGTCTCGCCCGAGCCCCTTCGAGGGCTTCCGAGCGCTCACGCCGCCTCGTCCGCGAGGGGCAGCGACAGCTCGATCTCGTCGCCCTCGGCGTAGCGCGTCCACTCACCCTCGTGCATCACGTGGACCTGGGCCCGACCGATGACCTCCCAGCTCCGGCCGTCGCCCACCATCGCGGTGTCCTCGTCCAGCCCAATGAACGTGTCGCCGGGTTCCACCGATCCCGCGATGAAGTCCGTCGCGCCGGGGATCCAGGTGTCGACGATGTCCCAGTGCGGTCCGAACAGCGTGTCCCGCACGTACCCGATACCCGGGGCCCAGATCGAGTCGAAGTCCTGGCTGTCCGAGTCGTACGTCTTCTCGGTGAGGCACGCCACGCCCGCGCTGCACCCCGCGTACGGCAGACCGGCGCGGATCGCGGCCTGCAGGGCGGTCCAGAACGGCGTCCCGATCACCACTTGGGCGAGCCGCGCCGGGTTGCCGCCGGAGAAGAAGATCGCCGAGGCGCCGTCCAGCTTCGCGACCACCTCGTCGCGGTGTGCGTCCTCGCGGGTCTTGAGCGGGAGGACCTCGGCCGCGATCCCGAGCGAGCCGTAGTGCTCGAGACCCTTGTTGGCCCACCCGTCGTACGACGCCTCACCCTCGTGCGCGGACGCCGTCGCGCACACGAGCACGGGGCCGTCGGGGGTCCGGGACCGCGCGAGCAACCACCGTTCGACGGGCTCGGACCACGGGTCGAACTCGCCGGAGCCGAGGAACCCGAGCGAGATCTCGCTCACGTTCGTTCCTCCCCCGGGCGGAAGGCCTCGATCGACATCTGCTTCCACCACAGGTCGGGCCCGACCGCCTCCAGGATCGCCTCGACCTGGCTCACGTGGGCGTTGATCGCGTTCACCTTGAGCGCCAGGATGTCCTCGGGCAGCTCGTAATAGACGGCGAGCTCGTCGCGCGGGGTGATCGGTGGGGTTCCCGGTCGGAAGACGTTGAACGGCTCCCAGACCGGGAGGATCTCCGCCGCGAACTCGGGTGTGACCGTCGCATACAGCACCCTCGAGTCGGGCTTTCCGACCTCGTGCAGCGCCTTGGTGGCCCAGGCCGACACGTCCTTGTGGGCGGCATGCCCGGTCATCCCGTCGGGTCCGAACGTGAGGATCGTGTCCGGCTGGACGTCGGCGATGATCTCGCGGATCCGGTCGTAGCCCTCGTCGGGCAGACCGGTGTCCATGTCGATGTCGCGCATGTCGAGCCAGACGTGCTCGTCGACGCCCAGGATCTGCAGACTCCGCTCGAGCTCCTCGGTCCGGACCTCGCCCATGGACTCGGGCGGCCACTTCTCCTCGTCCATCGACCCGCCCTCGCCTCGGGTCGCGGTCACGCAGACGAGGCGCGAGCCATTCCGAACGGCGCGAGCCATGATCCCCGCCGTCAGGTACGCCTCGTCGTCGGGGTGCGCCCACACGCCGAGGATGTTCCCGAGCTCGTCCATCACCCCTCCTCGCCTCGCGGCAGTCCCGATGGTCCGGTCGCGGGCGCCGGTCCCGGCGATGCATCCTAGCGTCGCGGGCCAGATGCAGGAGAACGGCCCGGGAAACCGGACCGTTCTCCGATCCCACGCGAGGGAGGGTGCGCGGGATACCTCGTGCGACCGCGCGTCAGGCGCGGTCGTTCCGCAGCCGTTTGCCGCGGAAGTTGGGGAAGACGACGTCGGCATGCTGCCAGCAGAACGCGCCCTCGTTGTAGACCGAAAGCGTCGTCCTGCATCCTTCGTGCGCGCATACCCGCCCGCGCTCGAGGGTCCTGGACGGGGAGGGCAGGTTGCCGGGTCGGGATCCCTTGGTCACGTTCCCGATTCGACGCTCGCGGGCGAGGGGTTCGGTCCCCCGATCGGGCGGACTCGGGGTGCCCCCGGGCGGGCGTCGGCGCGTTAGGAAGGGTGGGCGTGGGGTCGCTCGAGCAGCGCCCGGAGCCGGTCGACGAGCTCGGGTGGCACCTGGTCGCATCCGCACTTGGACCGCAGGACCTCCTTGAGCCGCCGCTGGAACGCGGCGTGCCCGCTGCAGGGGTCGCAGCCGCCCAGGTGCTGCTCGATCTCGACGCGCATGGAAGCGACGAGCTCACCGTCGAGGTAGAGCTCGATCTGCTTCAGCACATGTTCGCAGTCAGTCGGTGACAAGGCCTCGCTCCCGTACCGTTTCCCACAACGCCTTCTGCAGGGCTTTCCTTCCCCGGTGCAGACGGGACATCACGGTCCCGATCGGGACGCCCATGATCTCCGCGATCTCCTTGTAGCTGAACCCCTCGATGTCCGCGAGCAGCACGGCCATCCGGAACCCCTCGGGCAGGTCCTCCAGCGCCCGCTGGACGTCCTCGTCGGGGATCTTCTCGAGCACCTCGGACTCCGCCGACGCCTCGACGTTCGAGGCACCGAGCTTGTCGTACAGGTACCAGTCCGAGGTGTCGTCGTCGGGCACGGTGACGGGTTCGCGCTGCTTCTTGCGGTAGGAGTTGATGAACGTGTTGGTCAGGATCCGGTAGACCCAGGCCCGCAGGTTCGTGCCCTCTCGGAACCCTGAGAAGCCGCGGTAGGCGCGGAGGTACGTCTCCTGAACGAGGTCCTCGGCGTCCTGAGGGTTCCGGGTCATCCGCAGGGCGGCCCCGTACAGGTTCGGCAGCAGCGGGAGGACCTCGCGCTCGAACCGCTCACGCAGGGCGGGATCCTCCGGAGGCGCCACCGGGCTCCGCGCCACCGCCGATCCTCCTTCCCGCCTCTTGGCCGCGTCTCGTCCCCGGCTCGGTCGCCGAGCGAACCCTCAGTATCCCGCATCGACCGGGACCTCCAACCCTCCGCATGTCGTTCGGCGAACATCGATGGGAAGATGGGAGGCCAGTGGCGAACAACGACGGCAAACGCGGACGCTGGCAGGGGTTCGACCTGGGGGGCGGAGCGCCCGGCGGACCACGTCGGGTGCGCTCGTCGCCGTGGGTCTGGGCCGTGGTCTTCGTCCTGATCCTGATCACGTTCCAGTTCCTCACGGCACCCCGCCCGCAAACGATCGACTACTCGAACTTCCTCGAGCGGGTCAAGGCGGGCCAGATCGTCGGGACGCTCGAGATCAGCCAGACCACGGTCTCGGGGCGGTACGAGGACTCGACGGGGACGGTCGACTTCAACACCACGATCCCCCCGATCCTGCAGGGGACCTCGACCCTGACCGATCAGCTCGACGCGGCGGGGATCAACTACACGGGCGTGACCCCGAACGGCCTCCAGACCTTCCTGATCGGCTGGGTGGTCCCGCTGCTGCTGTTCGGGTTCCTCTGGTTCTTCCTCGTGCGCCGCATGAGCGGCGCGCAGGCGGGCGCGGCGCTGAACCTCGGCCGGAACAAGGTCAAGATCTACGACCGCAAGGAGATGAAGACGACGTTCGCCGACGTCGCGGGGGTGGACGAGGCGAAGGAGGAGCTCAAGGAGATCGTCGAGTTCCTGCGCAACCCCAAGAAGTACCAGCGGCTCGGGGGCCGGATCCCGAAGGGCGTGCTGCTCCTCGGTCCTCCGGGATGCGGCAAGACCCTGCTCGCCCGCGCCGTCGCCGGCGAGGCCAACGTGCCGTTCTTCTTCATGTCGGGCTCCGAGTTCGTCGAGATGTTCGTGGGCCTGGGCGCCGCGCGGGTCCGCGAGCTGTTCCAGCAGGCCAAGGAGAAGGCTCCCGCGCTCGTGTTCCTCGACGAGATCGACACGATCGGCAAGGGCAGGGGCGGGGCGCTCGGGGCGGGGTTCGGCGCGCACGACGAGCGCGAGCAGACGCTCAACCAGCTGCTGGTCGAGATGGACGGGTTCGACTCGCAGAAGGGCGTGATCATCATGGCGGCCACCAACCGCCCCGACGTGCTCGACCCCGCGCTCGTGCGCCCGGGCCGCTTCGACCGGCAGGTCGTCGTCGACCAGCCCGATCTGCGTGGTCGCGAGGAGATCCTGAAGGTCCACGTCCGCGGCGTCGCGCTCGACCCGCACGTCGACCTCCGCGTGCTCGCCTCCCGGACGCCGGGGTTCACCGGCGCCGACCTCGCCAACGTCGTGAACGAGGCGGCCCTGCTCGCCGCACGGAGGGAGCGGGACGCGGTCACCATGGTCGAGCTCGAGGAGGCGATCGACCGGACCGTCGCGGGTCTGGAACGCAAGAGTCGCGTCATGTCCGTGAAGGACAAGGAGCGGGTGGCGATCCACGAGATGGGGCACGCGCTCGTCGCCCTCACCGCGGAGACCGCCGACCCGGTCCACCGGGTCTCGATCATCCCGCGCGGCGCGGCGGCGCTGGGGATGACGATGCAGCGACCGCTCGAGGATCGGTACCTGCTCACCGAGCCCGAGCTCAAGGACCGACTCGCGGTGCTCCTGGGCGGGCGCACGGCGGAGGAGATCCTGTTCGACCTGGTGGTCTCGACCGGCGCGCAGAACGACCTCGAGCGCGCCACCGAGATCTCCCGGGCCATGGTCACCGAGTACGGCATGAGCCCGAAGATCGGCCCGGTGTCGTTCGGGAACGACGGGTTCCGCCCGGGGGCCGGGTTCCTGTACCCGGGCAGCTCCCCCGAGCTCTCGGACGACCTGGCGGCGCTGATCGACGAGGAGACCGCCCGGCTCGTGAACGAGGCCCACGACCGCGCCACCGAGGTGCTCACACGTTACCGAGGGCTCCTCGAGCGGCTCTCGAAGATCCTGATCGTGAACGAGGTGATCGACGGGCCGGACCTGCAGGCGTACTTCGACGGAAGCAAGCCGATCCCCACGCCGGAGGAGCTCGAGGCCCAGAACCACCGGAACGACGACACGGCGGCGCCCGGCTCGAGCGGGCCGGACATCGTCCTGCAGCCGGGCCCCTCCTAGCCGTCGGTCGGCGGCCGCACGAGCAGGTCGTAGCGGTCCCGGAACCGCTCGAGGAACCGGTAGTAGTTGCGCTTGGAGAGCCGGTCGCGTTCGGCCTCGGGGGTCGCGTGGTACATCCGGTGCTCGTGCTTGACGACCGGCGCGTCGACCCGCAGGGCCCGCAGACCGGCGTCCTTGATCCGGAACGAGCATTCGATGTCGGCCGTCCGGTACCAGCGGAACTTCTCGTCGAACAACCCGACGTCACGGATCACGTCCCTGCGGAACGCCATCAGGTACCCCTCGATCGCGTCGACCTCGGGTCCGTCGCTCTCGTGGAACTCACGCAGGTCCTCGGTCGAGATCCCGAACGGCCCGCAGACGCCGACGCTCGGGTCTTCGAGCGCGGCCTCGAGCGGCGCGAACACGTCCCCCATGGGTTCGACCGATCCGTCCATCACGAGCACGGACCGGCCGCGCGAACGCTTGAGCCCCGCGTTCAGGGCGGCGCCCCAGCCCGTCCCGGTCTCGAGCGCGAGGACCTCGACGTCCGCCCCGTAGAACGAAGGCTTCGTCTCGGTGACGTCCGCGACGACGTACCGCACGTCGCTGCCTCCCTCGTTCGCGCGGAAGCCGGCGAGTCCCCGCGCGACGTCCTCGGGCCATCCCTCGACGACCCAATGCACGCTCACGTCGGCGGTCGCCGCCTCGTCGAGCAGGCTCTCGACGTCGTGCGCGGCGATGCGGTGGGGTTCGGTGACGGCGAGTGGCTCGAGCGACGGTCCATCATGGCCGTCGATCACCGAGAAGCCGAACCGCGCGATGCGATCGCGGAGCGCGTCCGCCGCGGCGAAATCCTTGGCCCGGCGGCGCTCATCGCGTTCGGCCGCGAGCGCGCGGACCTCGTCGGGGACCTCGGTCATGGCCTCCGCCCGTGCCGGTGGACTAGACGGGCTCCTTCGAGACCGAGCGCAGTCGCCCGGCCACGGCCTCCAGCGTCTTGAGGGCGATCGTCGGGTGCTCCATCAGCAGCCCCCGGAACACCCAGCCGGTGATGCCGACGAGGCGGACCGGCGAGAGCGCCGTCACGGTCGCGGTCCGGGGACCGCCGTCGAGCAGGGCGACCTCCCCGAAGAAGTCGCCGGCCCCCAGGCGCGCCTTGGTCTTGCCGCCGATCGTGACCTTGCACTGGCCGTCCAGGATCAGGAACAGGCCGATCCCGCGCTCGCCCTCGCGAGCGATCACGGTTCCCTCCTTGTGCGAGACCTCCTTGGACGCCCGGGCGATGATCCCGAGCTCCCGCTTGGAGCAACCGGAGAAGATCGGCACGTTGGCGAGGTTGTTCGCGACGCTCGGGGCTGCCACCTGCTGCTCCTCCTCCGCTCCTGGCTCGGTCCTGCTCCGTTCCTGGCTCCGTACTGGCTCGTCCGGGTCCTTCGAGCCCGCCCGGCGGGGCACGCGATCCTATCGCGATCCGATCGAGGGGCGCGAACCGCTAGGATGCCGCCGTGAGCGAGGGACGACGCTTCGCGGCGATGGTCGTCCTGTTCCTGATCGGGTTCGGACTCATCGGCTTGGCGAGCGCGGTGGATTCGAGCTGGCCGCTCTTCGTCACGGTGATCCCCTACTCGATCATCCCGTGGCTCGTGGTCCACGCGGACGACCCAACGGCCCCGCCCACCGAGAGGTAGGGACGATCGGTACGAAGGACGGTTGTGGCGCGGCTGAACTCGCCCACGCGGTTTGGGGTTCACCGGACCGTACCCCGCGGCCATCTCGAGCGGTCCGTCGCCGTAGATCTTCCCCCGGAGCCTCAGCCACCTGGCCGGCACACCCCGTTCGGTCCAAAAGGCTTCCCCCGCCGACCTCGGAGCGGTCGCCGTTCGTACAGGGCCGCCGGCATCAGAAACGACTATCCGTCGGATGCACGACCTACATCGTGTCCCCCAGGATGAACCTCCGACGACGGAGGCGACCATGGACGCCCACGGGAAGCGCAGAGAGAGGCCCGGGGGTCGAACGCCGCGCCCATGCCCCACCTCGGACGCCGTCGCGCGTCACCCCGGTCTCGTGGGTGCGCTGGCAGTATCGCTCCTGCTCACCGCCCTGATCCTCCCTCCCGCTGCGGCGACGGCAGCGCCGCAGCACCTCGTACCGGTCATCGTTCGAGGACAGAAGGGATCCGTCGACGTCGCCGAACGCCTCGTCCTCGATGCCGGCGGCAAGGTGGGTCGCCGCATCTCGATCATCGACGGGTTCGCCGCAGAAGTTCCGATCAGCGAGCTCGCCGGATTGGATGGATCGCCGGCGATCATCTCCATCACCCCGGATGCCTCGGTTCGGTTGCTCGGCAACGTCGACGGCATCGATCCGAACAAATACCCGGGATCTTGGCTCAAGGTGGCGCGCAATACGAAGTTGACCGAGATGTGGCAGAAGGGCTGGACGGGCGCCGGCATCGACGTCGCCCTGATCGACTCGGGCGTCGCCCCCCTGCCGGGCATCGACCTGCAGATGGTCAACGGCCCCGACCTATCGTTCGAATCGCAGGCTTCGAACCTGACCGACATTGACACCTATGGCCACGGCACGCACATGGCGGGTCTGATCGCGGGACGAGATGGTGCAATCCCATCGGGTAAGGAGGACGAGGAAGTTGATCACTACTTCGTCGGTGCCGCTCCCGGCGCTCGCATCGTCTCGATCAAGGTGGCAGCCAGCGACGGTGCGACCGACGTGTCGCAGGTCATCGCCGCGATCGACTGGATCGTGCAGCACCGCAACAGCGATGGGCTGAACATCCGCGTCCTCAACCTGTCCTTCGGGACCGACGGCACGCAGGACTACACGCTCGACCCGCTGGCGTACGCGGCCGAGGTCGCATGGCTCCACGGGATCGTGGTCGTCGTCGCGGCGGGCAACTCGGGCTTCGGTACGCCTCAGCTCAACGACCCGGCGTACGACCCCTACGTGATCGCGGTCGGTGGAGACGACACCAGGGGAACGGATGATCCGAAGGACGATGTCATCCCATCCTGGCAATCGCGCGGCAACACCCTCCGGCATCCCGACCTCGTCGCCCCCGGCAAGTCGATCATCGGCCTCCGCGATCCCGGGAGCTTCGTCGACGAGGCGAACCCGGCCGCCCGCGTCGGAGCGACCCGGTTCTTCAAGGGCAGCGGTTCGTCGCAGGCGGCCGCCCTCGTGTCCGGGGCCGTGGCGACGATCCTCGAGCAGCATCCCGAGCTCACCCCCGACCAGGTAAAGGCCCTGCTCATGCAGACCGCGGTGCCGCTGCCCAACGCCGACCCGATCGCGCAGGGCGCGGGGCTCATCAACCTTCATCGCGCGAGGGAGGCAAAGATCTCGACGGTTGCGGGCGCCGTTCAGACATGGCCCCGATCGACCGGGCTGGGATCCCTCCAGCTGGCCCGCGGCTCGGTGGTCACCCAGGATGGCGGAACGATCCTCCAGGGAGAGCAGACGATCTTCGGTGATACCTGGGATGCCGCGGCATGGGCGTCGAGCAGCTGGGACGGTACGAGCTGGTCCGGCGGGGATTGGACCGCCAGGACGTGGTCGGGAGACTGCTGGTGTGGCTCGAGCTGGAGCGCGCGTACCTGGTCGGCTCGCACGTGGAGCGGTTCGTCATGGTCGGCTAGGACGTGGAGCGGAAGGACCTGGTCCGCTCGCACGTGGAGCGGATCCGGGTGGTCGGCAGGCTCGTGGGGCGCGGACGACGCCCCGTCGGCCCTGTCCTCGGGGGCCTGGGCAAGCACCCTCTGGGGGGACTAGATGCTCCGCCGGTTGCGTGGCCGTCTTCGTTCGCCTGCGGCGGGCGTGTGGATCCTCACGGCGGCGCTCTTCGCCGGGAGCGTCCTCCTGTGGTTCGGGGTGCGAGGCGAGGAGCCGCCGTTCGCCGGCGGACCATCCCTCCCGTTGTGGGTGCTCGCCGTCTCGTTCGGAGTCGCGGAAGTGTTCGTCATGCACATCCGCATCGCCCGGCACGCGCAGACCTTCTCGCTGGCCGAGATCCCCCTCGTGTTCGGGCTGGCGTTCACGACCCCGGGAGGACTCGTGCTGGCCCAGACGGTAGGTGTCGGGATCGCCCTCGCGGTCCACCGCCGCCAGAAGCCGCTCCGACTGACCTTCAACGTCGCCCAGCGTGCGTTCACGACCCTCCTCGCGGTCGTCTTCGTCGCGGTGTGTCACTCAGCACTTCCCGCGGGGTGGCCGTCCCTCTGGGTGTCGCTCCTCGGCGCGACCCTCCTCGCCGACCTCGTGGGCGCGATGCTGATCAACGTCGCGATCGGGCTGTCGGACGACAAGATCAAGCTCCTCGACCAGGTGATCGGTCTCGGCACCTCGCTCACGGTCGCGAACACGGCACTCGGGATCGTCGGCGTGATGGTCTTCCTCCAGCAGCCAGCGGCGGTCCTCCTCGTCGTTGCACCGGCTGCGACGACCTACCTCGCGGGCAAGGCGTTCACCGATCTCCAGAGGAAGCACGACGATCTCCTGCAGCTCCAGCGCGCGACGGGGCTCGCGCAACGGTCGCTCGAACGCGAGGACATGGTCCCGGTGCTCCTGCATCACATGCGGGAGATGTTCAACGCCGACATCGCCGAGGTGCTCCTCTGGCCGGAAGGTCGTGATCAGACCCCCGTGCGCTGTCAGGTCGGGCCGGGCGAGGAGGAGATCGCCTTCGAACCGGTGTCCCTGGATCCCACGGAGGGCGTCTGGGCTCGCGTGGCATCCGAGCGTGAATCGGTACTTCTCTCGCGGCCGATCCGCAACCAGGCGCTCCGGCGCTTCTTCGGAGACCGCCGGATCCGGGACGCGATCGTCGCGCCCGTGTCGTCGGACGATCAGCTGCTCGGCATCCTGACGGTCGCCGACCGACTCGACGACTTCAGCACGTTCGATCACGACGACCTCGAGTTGTTCCAGACGCTCACCAACCACGTCGCCGTCGCCCTGCGGAACTCGTTGCTCCTCGAGCAGCTCGAGCGGGCGCTCGCGCACGAGACCGAGATGAGCCGACTGAAGGACGAGTTCGTAGCGACGGTCTCCCATGAGCTCCGAACCCCGGTCACCAACGTCCAGGGATTCGTCAAGACGCTCCTCCGTCGGGATGTGCGCTTCACGCCGGCAGAGCAGCACGAGTTCCTGTTGGCGGCGGACCGACACTCCGAACGCCTCAAGCGCCTCATCGAGGACATCCTGTTCGCGTCGCGCGTCGAATCCGACGAGCCGCTCTCGATGCCGACGCAGGAGATCGGTCTCGCCGGCCTGATCACCCGCGTGGTCGAGGATGAGGCGGACGGCGATGCACGAGAGCGTGTCGACGTGGTGATCTCAGATAGGGTACCGCCGGTCGTAGGTATCGAGGAAGACGTCTATCGGATCGTGCGCAACCTCATCGATAACGCGCTGAAGTACTCCCCCGCGACCCAGCGAGTCACGGTCACGGTCGGCATCGACGCCGACGACGTCGTCGTCCGAGTACACGATCGAGGGCCGGGGATCGATCCCGACCAACGAGAAAGGATCTTCGACCGCTTCTACCAGATCGATCAATCGGACACACGGCGAGTCGGCGGT